>Ga0187772_10000534_pt1 | contig 16982 bp, 7 predicted proteins | sample 0116_SJ02_MP15_2_FD_133137 | JGI IMG/M metagenome (GOLD analysis project Ga0187772, IMG submission 133137) | Tropical peat soil microbial communities from peatlands in Department of Meta, Colombia - 0116_SJ02_MP15_20_MG | ecosystem: Environmental > Terrestrial > Soil > Wetlands > Peat | place... | reverse complement strand
GCTGCTCCATTACATCTGCGAAAACGGCTTCGAACATCACGTCGCCGCTAACTTTTCTTCCGTGGCGCCCGCGGTCCACGAAGCGGCCACCCGTTATCTCGGCTGGGATATGTACGCCCACACAGGCTAAGATTCAGTTTTATGGAATAGTGTGAAACCAATGGCAATCGTGGCTGGAGTCGATTTCGGAACTTTGAGCGTTCGCGTTTCCATTGTGGACAGCGAACGAGGTCTGCTTGCGACCACACTTGCAGAATACCCACTGCATCGCAAGCGCGAAGATCCGGAGTACGCCACGCAGTCTCACGACGATCAAATGCGCGCGTTGGCCAACGCTACGCGCGATGCAGTTAAGAAAGCGGGAATTTCCCGAGATCAAGTCCAAGCACTCGCGGTCGACACAACCGGCTCCTCGGTGATCCCCGTTGGCAACAATCTCCAACCGCTCGACGAATATTATTTGTGGTGCGATCACCGCGCGAAAGCGGAAGCAGGGGAAATTACCGAAGCGGCTCACCGCGAAAAGCTTCGAGCGATCGAGTGGTGCGGCGGAGTGTACTCCTCCGAATGGGGCTTCTCCAAGCTTCTCCACTGGCTCCGTCACAATCCGGAGAAGCGTTCGCAATTCGTCACCGCCTTCGAGCATTGTGATATGGCAGCGGTCACGCTCTGTGGAATCACCGATCCCCGCCTAGCTAAGCGCAGCGTTTGCGCGATGGGTCACAAGTGGCTGTGGAACGCGGAACTCGGCGGCTTGCCCTCCGAACAATTTCTGGTGAAGGTCGATCCCCTGTTCGCTGGAGTGCGAGAGAAACTTCAAGGTGAATACGTCACTTCGGATCATATCGCCGGCAAACTTTCTTCTGCCTGGGCGGAAAAATTGGGATTGAAAGCGGGAATCCCCATCCCCGTCGGCGCATTTGATGCTCATTGGGACGCCATCGGTGCCGGTTGCCGCACCGATGACATGGTCAACGTCATTGGCACTTCCACATGTATCATCGGAATCACGCCGTCAATCAATCTGGTTCCCGGTGTTTGTGGCGTTGTGCAGGGCAGTGTGCATCCTCAGCGCACCGGAATTGAAGCAGGGCTCTCGGCTGTTGGCGACATATTTAACGCCATTGCCCAACGCGCGGGCACCGATGTCCCCTCGTTGAGCGCGGGATTGGAAAAATATCGTGCCGGGCAGACCGGGCTCCTTCGCATCACCTGGGACAATGGTGATCGCACCGTGCTCGTAAATCCGAATTTGCGCGGCGTCACTGTCGGCTGGAATCTGCAAAGCACTGCGCAAGACGAACTGTTTGCCGCCATCGAAGGCACCGCATTCCACACGCGAATCATCCTCGATCGCATGGCGGAGCACGGCGTCAACATCAGACGCGTCATCAATGCGGGCGGAATTCCGCAAAAGAATAATGTCCTCAATCAGGTGTACGCCAATGTTCTCGGCAGGCCGGTTCTCGTCCCCAGTAAGAGCGTTGTCAGCCTCGGCTCGGCAATTTTTGCCTTTCTTGCCGCCGGCACGTTCAAAACCGTCGAAGAGGCTCAGGATCAGATTTGTCCGCAACACCGCGTATTTACTCCCGAGCCAGCAGCGCAGGAAGTTTACGATTCGCTTTACGCGCTCTATAAGAAATTCTATTTCTTTTTGGGGCGGCCAGACGACCCGACGTTTGGCAACGTTATGCCCACACTGATCAAGCTGGCGGAGCAGGCGCATTCAATCGCCAAACATTCTGTCGACTGAGACTCTGGGGGGTGCCATGAAAAATCAATCAAAAATCTCGAGGCGCGAATTCGTGGGTTCAGCCGTCACCGCGGCAGCTGCGAGTTCTTTGCCGTTGCAAAATCTCATGGCTTTCTCGAAAGCCAGCGCTTCGCCCACATCCGATCCTGTCTGGAAAGATGAAGGGGTGCTTTACGTCGACAAATCTCCCTACGCCAAGCTGCACAACATTCCCGTGCATGCGGTCACCATCACCCAGGGATTCTGGGGAGCGCGTCGAGAGGTCAACGTCGACAAGAGCATTCCTTCCATGGAGACCTTGCTCGAAGCCAATGGCCGCATGAACAATTTCCTGCGTCTTGTGGGAAAGAGCGACGCCAAACAAAGCGGTCCAGTCTATTCCGATTCCGACGTCTACAAATGGACGGAAGCGGTCGGTTTCGCGCTTCAGTCCGGAGATCGTCCCGAGCTGCACGCACTGGCGGACAAGATCATCAAAGAAGTTGTCGCCGTCCAAGAATCCAGCGGCTATCTCAACACCTACTATGTAGACGATCGCGCCAAGGATCGCATGACGCCCGACGTCCAGCGATGGGGGCACGAACTCTACAATCTCGGACACATGATTCAGGGTGCGATTGCGTATTATCGCGCCACCGGCGATCGCACCTTGTTGGACGCCAGCATGCGCTTCGTCGACGGCTACCTTCTCCCCAATTTCGGTCCTGACGCCAGCAAGAAACCAATTTTCTCAGGCCATCCGGAAATCGAACTCGCGCTCATCGAGCTCTACCGTACAACCGGCGAGAAAAATTATCTTAACTTGGCGGGCTACATCCTGCAGAGCGACGGTCGCATCAAATTCCCGGAGCGCGCTTACGTTTATCATTTCTGCGGAATTCCGTTCACGTCGCGGGCTCATCTCGAGGGCCACGCGGTCCGCGCCATGTACGCCTGTTGCGGCGCAACGGACTACTACATGGAAACTGGCGACGAATCATATTTGAAAACGCTGAATGTCCTATGGAACGATCTCGTTACTTCGCAAATGTACGTAACCGGGGGTGTCGGCGCGCGCAGTCAGGGCGAAGCCTTTGGCGATTCCTACGAGCTGCCGAATTTTACCGCGTATGGCGAAAGCTGCGCGGCTATCGGCAACATGATGTGGAACTGGCGCATGTTGACCGCCACCGGCGAAGCGAAATACGCCGACGTGATAGAGCGCGCTTTGTACAACGGAATCAATTCCGGCATGTCGCTCGACGGCACCCTATATTGTTACCGAAATCCCTTGGCATTCGATCCCTCGGGCGGCGACAAGATTCGCAACCCCTGGTACGACACCACCTGCTGCCCCCCGAATCTCGAGCGCACCTTCGCCTCGTTGCCCGGCTATTTTTATGGCACGAGCAAGGACGGACTCTACGTGCATCTCTACGACAATTCCCAACTCGATTGGCATCTCGAAGACGGCACGGGCCTGAAAGTCACGCAGAAAACAAATTACCCGTGGGGTGGCGCAGTCGATATTGCCGTTTCGCCTGTCAAGCCAACCGAGTTCACAATTTATCTACGGATTCCTGGATGGTCAGAAGGCACGCAAGTAAAAGTCAACGGTGCTGCAGTCTCAGACGTAAACTCCGGGCATTATCTCGCCGTGCGCCGTCGTTGGGCTGCGGGCGACATCGTCACCGCAAAATTCAACATGGACCCTCAAGTAATTGAAGCCAACACGCGCGTCGTCGATGACTTCGGCCGCGTGGCGGTTCAGCGTGGCCCGCTTGTGTATTGTCTGGAGCAGTTGGATCAGCCCGAAGGCGTGCCGCTCTACGACGTGTCTCTCGATCTGCGGCAAAAGTCGCCCTCGCAGTTTCACGACGAGTTCGAAGCGAACTTGCTCGGCGGCATTGTCGTCTTGAAACATGTTGGCGCGGCTGGCGAGCCATCGGCCGCCACCAACAGGCTCTATTATTCCTACACCGGAAGCTCCGCACCCACGCGACAAGTCGAACTTCAGTTCATCCCCTACTACGCCTGGGCAAACCGCGCGCCCACGCCGATGCAGGTTTGGACACCGTTCCTCCGCACCTAAGTAAAGCGCGGCTCATCCGACATTTTACTCACGGATGTTTCGGATCCGCAGGTTTGCTGAACACCGCCTCGTCAATCTGTACATTCTGCCAAATCTCGTCAAATTGAATGGTCCAACTGTCCTGCGGTTCGGACAGCGTCAAGCGAAACGGCACCTGCACTCCGTCAACCTCCCGGTAGTCCGCGTAATCCACTTGTGAAGGATTTAGCCCCAGCAGAGAGTCCGCATATCGAACAACGCGAAGAAGCAGCCCAGATTGCTCGTCAAAATAAAATTTCGCCCATGGTTGGCCGTTGCAGTTGGCAAACAGCACGTACGCCTGACGCTCATTAATCTGTTCGGGATATTCCACGCGCAATTCTGGAAATCTATTCTCAATATGCAACGGAAATTGCAGGTCCGCATCCATGCGCGCGGCTTCAACATCCCCAGGATGCATCGCGCGCGTCGGCCGCCCCGGAATTCCAGACCAACCCGCGTGTCCATCGTAGACAGCGCTGCTTTGCCCCTCGGGGAGGTGCCGCACCAGCGCCCACTTTTCCGGCGCTTGAACATAAATTTCCACCCTCATGGTTTTGCCGGCAAGAGTGGTCGTACCTTTTTCCGTACGGCTGGTGATCTTTTGAATCGCGGCCGCTCCACCCAGTGCCGCCACGTACTTATCGATCAGCTCGCCGGCGGAGGGCAAACTCGCCGGAAGGCCTTGCACTTCGGAACTGCCACGCTGCGCGCCAGCCGCCGCCCCACTTTCCATCAGCGGAGTGGCCACCGGCCTAGCCACGCCGCGATGGCACGAGTAGCAAGTAACTTCGCGGCGCCCTTCGAAGTTGCCGTTGATGGCAAACATCATCTTCATCATTTCCCGAGCGGTCTGCTTCTCCTTCTTGTCATCCTTATCGAAATGTCCTTCCACATGGCAGAAGGTGCATTCGACGCCCAGAGAAGACGCCATGAATTGCATCGCCGGAATCAGTTGCTCGTGTTGGATTCCCTTTAGCACCTGGATATTCTTGAAAACTTCCTCGGCCTTTTTGTTCGAATCGGCTTTCCAGCTTTTCGTTTCGATTTGCTCGCTATCCGACCGCTCGCCCATCGCCTTCTTGATCTTCGCGGATAATTCGGCGGCTTCTGCACCCTTACCTTCTTTTTCGTACAGCCCAATCAACGTGCTGGCAGCCGGCAGAAACAATGGGTCGAGCTTCACCGCCCGCTCCAGGTGGGCAATCGCGTCCGTATCGTCCCCTTCCTGAATATAAGGCGACGCCGCGCTCGCTTCGGTCAGCGCCGAATTGGGATCAAGTTGCAACGCGCGATCGAACGCCAGCTTGGCATCCGAAGTCTGTTTTGCTAGTAGCAGCGCCTCGCCAATCCATTTGAAGAATTCACCGTCATTTGTGAATTGTCCCTGCACTTCGGTGAGGTCGCGATAACCCTGGATCACAAACGGCGCCGAATGCCGTTGCATGCCCACGTCGATATAGGCAATCCCGAGATTCCGCTTTTGCAGTTCGGGAGCAGGTTTGCGCCACGCCGAGATGCTGCTATCCGATGGAAGGTCGCGAGGCGTATCGGGTACGCGCTGAATTCTGTGATCCGTGAAGACTGTATGCCCGCCATCCTTCGCCTCGCGGCGTGGCATGTGGCATCCCAGACAATCGCTATCCTTCGCTGGATGCACGGTAGGGAAGTTCGCTGTGTGGCACGAAAGGCATCGCGCGCGGTAATACTCCACGGATTGCTCGAGCTTTTCGTGTGGATTGTGGCAGGTCACGCACCACAAGCGCCCTCCGCTATTGCGCGCGCACGCACTCAGAGCAAGCTGCTCCACATGGCTGATCACTTTGAAATCTCCCGAAGGAGCGCCCGTAGGCATTACATTGCGATAAATCGTAAACGTTTCTTCGAGTGGTCTCCCCGGAATAAAATCGCTGATCTTTTTTCCCGGGTTCGCCACGCGAGCCACTCCAAACAAATGGCATTGCTCGCAGACGCTGTCGCGGGCCGCAGGCTCCAGCTTCGATGGATTGACGATGGTCCCCGCACGGGGGTCAGCTAAGTGCCTTTCGACTGGCCCATGACAGCGTTCGCACGTGATCGATTCTCTCGCAAATACCGGAGACCGATATTGATTCAACGTGCCGGAAACATGCAGTGCATTCCCTGAGTGGCACAAAAGGCATTCTTCCGCGATGGGCCGCGTAAAATCCGGATCTGGCTGATTCTCGTACCCCGGGGCAAGATCATAAGCCCGGCGGCTTTTGTAGTACGCCACAGGAGACTGAAACAAATGGTCGCCGATATCGACCAAATATCCGCTAGCATGTTCTCCGGAGCCAATTACATAATCGACGCGGTACTCGCTCTTATCACCCCCATTCTCCCAACTCTGATAAAACCCCGCCGCCGAAGAATGCATCTTGATCGTGCTGCCATGTGCCATGACCGTGCCGTCCGGCTCGTTCCTCGCGCGCCGCAAAGCATGCGCCATCGCTGAGCGCGCAAAGCCCTGCACCTCGCTGGGATGGCAAACTGTGCAACGATCCGCACCCGCAGGTTCGCTCGATTGTATTTGTTCCGGAGTTTTCGTCTGAAGTTTTGCGCCGCCCGCCTGGCCAACTTCTTGCGAGCGCGCCAAGGGAATCCCGTTTAGTACAAGCAGAGCAGAGCAAACCGTAAGCGCAACTTGTTTCGCGTGACTTGCAGCGGTTGCTGCGAATCGATCCACCAAACGCCGCTGCGGTCCCATGCCAAGGTTTTGCACGCGGTCCATAATCCAACGATAGGTCCTCGGACGGCAAGCGCGTGCCTTGGCCGCTAGCCCTTCACATTCAGGTAGAGTCGGTAATCTTCATCACCGATCGCCGCAAACGGTCGAAGCGTCACTTTCCCAGCATCGCCCTGCACAATCCAATCCTCGGACGAAGCGCCCGCCGGGGAAGCCGCCAGCAAATGTGGTTGTGAGAACGACGCAGGCAGTTTCCCTATAGCAAACAGCGCCACCGGTCCCCACGTCAAAGCCACAAGCTGTGGAGTTTGCGCATCGACAGCTTGCAGCCGAAGTGGCATGGCAATCTCATACTCTACGCGGTCTCCGTTCTTCCACGTACGCGTGATCGGAAAGAATTTCCCCGCGGCCACATCCCCATCCACGTGGTTGCCGTTAACGGAAATTCTCGTCTTTGCATCCGCCCACGCTGGCACCCGCACATACACAGTGAAGTTTTCCGGCCGAGTCATCGCCAGTTGCAGTTGCGTCGTGTTCGTCTTGGGATAGCTGGTTTGCTGCGTCAGCGTGCAGTCCGTGCCGTTTTGTTTCCAGGTCACGCGCGAGGGAAGGAAAAGATTCACGTAAATGCCTTCTTTCGCCGGGTAATACGAACTGATCCCATAATCGGCGCTCAATTGCGGAAAAGTGCCGGAGCAGCACGGCCATTTGTCCTTGTAATAGACCTTCTTGGCTGCCTCGAGGTTGTAGTCGGAATAATAAAAGCTGACGCCGTCGGGCTGAATCGGTTTTGCACCCGCGATCGTGTTGTATAGCAGCTGTTCCATGCTGTCGCCATAGCGCGAGTCGCGCGTCACCCTCAACAAATATCGCGTAATCTTGAACTGCCCATAAGCGCCGCAAGGAGTTTCAAAGCTCGCGTGCGTTGTGCCCAGGCTGGCGGCAAGCAACCCTTTTCCCGGCTCCACGAATGCTTCGTTCGGTCCCCATCCCCCCGTCGCATAACTTTGTTCTTGCACCAGACGCAATCCGTTCGTGGCCGCACGTAAGTATTTTTCATCTCCCAAAACCAAATACGCCTGCATCGCCGAACTCAACGTATTCACGTGGCTGTAAGCATGCTTACCGGGCAAGGGATTCTGCCCCTCTGCAAGAGGGTCGTAGTAGTCGTGATAAATGAACCGCTCTCCGAGTTCGCGATAGCGCGCGTCTCCGCTGCGCTGGTAGGCGAGGAAGAAATTTTCCGGCAGCGTATAAGTTTCGTCCCATGTATACGCAATCGTTTTATGCGGCCGCGCTTCTTGCGCCGCGCGGCCCAGCGCCTTTTCTGGCAAATGTGGCAGTACTGCATCCGTACTGCGTTTCAAAACGTCCAGTGCATTCGGGTCCGCCGCAAATTGATGAGCGTCGATCAGTCCGCAGCAAGTCTTATCGAACGTGTATCCGGGCAACGGGTAATCCACATAGAACTTTCCAGATGGCTCCACGGTCGCGCCATAAGCGCGAACAAGCCGTTGCACTTTTTCCTGCGTAAGCTTCGATCCGGTCACCGCGTACGCTCGCGCCAACCCGGACACGTACTGCCCGAACGAATGCCCAGGAATAAATCCGTGAAAATTGTCCTTCGCGTTAAAGTCATCGGAATTGTCATACCACCCGCCTAGATCAGGACCCGGCGCCGGCAGTCCTTCGCGTTGCCGGAACGGTTTCAGCAATCCATCCTCGTCCACTCCCATGAACAACTTATGGTTCTCATCAAACTGCTTGCGGAACGGACCGTCGAGGAGCTGCACTTGCGAATATCCGAAAACCGAGAGGGGAGGAGGGATCTCCCTTTGCGCAACTTTCCTGCGGGCCCAGCTCGGAAGCGATCCCGCAGCCAATAATCCCGCCGTCGAAGCTGCGGCGGTCTTTAGGAATTGTCTCCGAGACTTGTTTTTCATGGCGGGTTGTCCCCAGTCTGCCGAATGTCAGTGTTTCGATCTGGCGAATTGCCCAGCCCGGAACGTCATCCGTGACATTATTAGAGCAAGCGTTTTCTCGCAAACTATGTATAGCGCGAGTAGGCCTCGGCGTCAAACCCAGGCTGTCACCAATATCTAAGAATGAAGTATGCTGTTCTCGTACGCATTTTAGCTTCCACGATCGCAACGATGCTTCTATCTAGAAAAATTGGTTTCACAATTGTCCTGCTTGCGTGCAACTCTCTGGCCTATTCCCAGCTCCCTCAAAATCAGACGGAGCCAATTAGTTCGGCGTTGCGTGCTGGAGACTTCGATAAGGCTGTGGAGTTGAGTCGCGCCGCGTTAAAGGAATCGCCGAACAACGCCCAATTGTGGGTATTGCAAGGTATTGCCTTCGCTAGCAAAGGTGACGGTAAAGACGCTCTGACGGCATTTCAGCAAGCATTGAAGATCTCTCCGAACAATATTGCAGCTCTGGCGGGGGCAGCGCAGATCGAGTACCAGGAAGAGCGTGAGGCCGCGGTGCCGCTACTGGATCATCTGCTCCAACTTCGCCCGGGTGACCCAACGGCAAGCGCGATGTTGGGTGTGCTGGAATATCGGAAGGGGAACTGTGCCGCGGCGGTGCCACATTTTGATGTGGCAGGTCCGTTGCTGGATTCCCAGCTTGATGCCTTGCATGCGTACGCAACTTGCCAGGTGCGGCTTAAGCAGCTCGATGCAGCCGCGGCCACATTGGAGCGGGCGGTGGCCTTGCGTCCAGATGATCCCCGGGAACGGCAAATTCTGGCATCCGTTCAATTGATGGCCCACAAGCCTCAAGATGCTGTCTCCACATTGCAGCCGCTACTGCAAGCCCAGAACGTGGATCCCAATACGCTGGAATTGGCGTCAAGGGCCTATGAGGACAGCGGAGACACACCGCGAGCGGTCAGCACACTACGTCAAGCGCTCCTGCTCGACCCGAACAACGTCAGCCTGTATCTTGATTTTGCAATCATATGCTTTGCGCACGAATCCTTTCAGGTCGGCATTGATGTACTGACCGAAGGATTATCGTTACAACCGAAGTCAGATGATCTCTATGTTGCTCGGGGCGTCCTCTATGTCCAACTAGCACAGTACAACAATGCGGAAGCCGATTTCGAGAAAGCCTACGAATTGAACCCGCATCAGTCACTGAGTACTGCTGCTCAAGGTCTGGCTGCTGTGCAGGCGAACGATCTCGATCACGCCCTGATCTCCATTCAGCAAAAACTCAAGCGAAAACCGAATGACCCGCTTCTGTTGTACTTGCAGGCGGACGTGCTCTCGCAAAAAGGCCTGGAACTGGGCTCGCCCGAGTTTCAGCTCGCCATGCGTTCTGCCCAGAAATCCGTGGCTTTGCAGCCTACGCTCGCGGCCTCCCGCAGTGTCCTAGCCAAACTGTACATGCAAACGGGGCAGTACCAGTTGGCGATCGAACAGTGCAGAAAGGCCTTGAGCATCGATCCAAAGGATCAAACCGCCGTTTATCGACTGATTCAGGCGTTGCGGAAAACCGGTCAGAAGAAAGAAATTCCCGAGTTACTCCAGCGGCTCGCCAAGCTGCGCGAGCAAGCCACGCAGGAAGAACGAGAGCGCTACCGCTATAAACTCATTGAAGGTGATGCTTCGACACCGGAAAAACAGCCCGAACAATAATTGTTTGATGAATCGAAGAGCGTTACGCGAGTATTGAGAAACTGTTTACTCGGATTGAGTTGCGCGCAATAATCGTCTCCTGTCATTACACTCAAAAGAAAAGGGATCGGTTCGAATGACCTGTTCGCGGCGCACATTTATCGGAGTTTCCCTGGGATCGGCCTTCTCCCTGGCTGCCGAACGAATGTTCGCGCAAGGTATGGGGGGGCACACAGCCAAGCCCATGGCCCGTCAGGCCCCCTCGGGACGTCCCTTCAACGCGCACTTTGTCGACGTCGCTGCCGCGGCTGGACTACACGCCGCGACAATCTATGGTGGCGAGCAGATCAATAAATACATCTTGGAGTCGGATGGCTGCGGGTGCGCCTTCATTGACTATGATAACGACGGTTGGATGGATATTTTCCTGCTTTCTGGCACTCTCTTGGAGGGTGCTCCCCCTGGGACGACGAACCGGCTTTACAAGAACAATCGGGACGGGACCTTCAGCGACATAACCGAGAAGGCTGGGTTGCAGTCCGTCGGTTGGGCTAACGGCGTTTGCATTGGAGACTACAACAACGATGGCTTTGATGACATTTTTTGTACGTATTTTGGACAGAACAAGCTGTTCCGCAACAATGGTGATGGCACATTCACGGAGGTCACGAAAGCTGCTGGATTGCTAAACGACCAGCCACGTTGGGGGGCCGGTTGCGCTTTCCTCGACTACAACCGCGATGGACTCTTGGATTTATTTGTTTCGAATTACGTGCGTTTTTCACTCGAGCACGCGCCGGTTCCGGGGGCCAGCTCAAATTGCAATTTTAGAGGCATTCCTGTGGAGTGCGGACCTCGCGGTCTTCCCACGGGCAGACATTCCCTCTACAAAAACAATGGTGACGGTACGTTTACTGACGTCAGCCAGCAGGCCGGCGTGGCGCAGTTTACTCAGTGTTATGGCATGACCGTGATCGCGGCCGATCTGGACGAGGACGGCTGGCCGGATATTTATGTAGCCTGCGATTCTACTCCCAGCCTACTTTTCATGAACAATCATGACGGCACATTCCGAGAAGAAGGCATTTTACGCGGAGTTGCGCTCAGTGATGACGGGGAGGAACAGGCGGGTATGGGAGTCGGAGTCGGCGATTACGACCTTGACGGGCATCTGGATCTCTTCAAGACGCACTTCACTGACGATTCCTGTGTTCTCTACCACAATGACGGCAAGGGGAATTTTGACGATGTTACGCGATCGGCCCACGTCGGCGTAGAGACGCGCTATGTCTGCTGGGGTGCAGGAATGGTTGATCTCGATAACGACGGTTATCCCGACCTGTTCATGGTTACGGGCAACGTTTACCCGGAAGTAGAACGAAAGCTCCCTCAATATGCGTATAAAACGCCACGCGCCGTTTTCCGGAATCTCGGGAATCAGACCTTCGAAGAACTGATTGAAGCTGCCGGTCCTGGCGTAGCAGCCCCTCACAGCAGTCGCGGATGCGCATTCGGGGACTTCGATAACGATGGGGACATCGACATTCTTGTTATCAACATGCACGAACCTCCTTCCTTGTTGCGCAACGATATTCGAGGAAAACCAAATTGGATTAAGGTGAAACTAGAGGGCGTAAGGTCCAACCGAAGCGCGATTGGAGCCCGTGTTCTCGTTCATTATGGTGGAAAAACACAGGCTCAGAGCGTTTTGAGCCAGAGCAGTTTTTACTCATGCAACGATCCGCGCTTGCACTTCGGACTTGGAAATAACACCTCGGTCGACATAGACGTGCACTGGCCGAATGGCCTCAGCGAATCTTTCAGGCGCCTAACAGTAAATCGATTGATTACGCTGCGGGAGAATGTTGGGCTCGTGCCGAACCGGGGTTGGTCCAAGGCTTGAAAGCATATTCCTATCCCTTCCTTTCCGGGATACTCTAGCCGACATAGTACAAATAGACTAGAAAGGTCTTGACAGTGCTTGTCAACTGGCGTATACCTTCTGCCACTCGAGAAAACGTTTACAGTATCTTGTAAATGTTAACTCTGCTTTGTTGGGGTGAATGCAAATGCGAACGAGATTGTATCTTGGACGGTCGTTTCTGTTTACGGCCTTAATGATCCTGCTGACGAGTGTGTCGACTCGGGCCCAGTTTACTGCAAGTATCCAAGGAAATGTCGCCGACCCAAGTGGCGCGGCAGTCACTCAAGCCAAGATTACCCTGGAGAATGTTGCGACCCATGTGATAACCGCAACAACCTCGAATGAAGATGGCAGCTACCGGTTTGTGAGCTTGGCTCCTGGCTCCTACAAGATTTCCGCAGAGGCCCCAGGGTTCTCCAAGGTGGAGACGACGGTCGCTCTGGAGACGAACCAAAACTTAAATGTCCCTATCTCGCTCAAGGTCGGCGCGACAACGGAATCAGTCGAAGTCGTCGCCGAAAATCCACTTTTCAACACTGCCGAGACACGAAATCAAATGACACTTGAAACGCCAGAACTAGGGTCTGTGCCACTCGCAGGGCGCAACATGCTCTCGCTCATGACCCTAGCACCAGGCGTATCTGGCCTTGGACTGGCTGGTGGTCCGGGCGTCGCCTCAGGGACTCCGGGGTCCGGCGTAAACAACTTCTCTACAGAGACGGCAGTGGACGTCAGTGCCAACGGACAAGGAACAGTGGCAAATATGTGGGTCGTCGACGGGTTGGACGTAACTAGCAGTGTTCGACAAGGCGTTTTGAACCTTGTACCCAACCCCGACCTCATTCAGGAAGTCTCTAACCAAGTCAACACCTACAACAGTCAATATGGACACGGGAGTGGGCTACAGGTCGCGATGACGACAAAGTCTGGTTCGGATGAATTCCACGGTTTGGCAAGCGATTATTTCAACTATCAGCCGATGTTTGCAAAGTATTCTTTGCCTGGTTCTGATCACTCGTACAGTCCGTTCCATAGCAACAACCTGTCCGGAACGATAGGCGGCCCGATTATTCCACATCACCAATTTTTCTTCTTCTTCGGCATAGAGGCATTGCGCTCTTCGGCTTCTACGGGCAACCAGGTGGTGACATTTGCGGATCCGGCCTTTGCCTCGTGGGCGGAAACCAACTATCCAACGACTTTTGGAACCAGAATTCTGACCACTTATGTGCCCGTTCATGTCACCACGAGCGGGGTGGTAAGCACAGCAAACACTATTTTCCCGGGCACGTGTGGAACGCCCGCGACAAACAACTTGCCGTGTTCGACCCCGATGGTTGACAGCGGTACTTTCAACTCCGCCAACATCATCAACGGCACCCAGTATTTCGTTCGCGTGGACAAGTACTTCAAAAAAGACCGGATTTATGGCAGTTTCTTCCGCACGCTTCAATCTACCCCCACCGCAAATGCCATCCCGCAATTCTCGACCACAAACAACTATTGGGAGCGCGCCTTGCAGGTTAACTGGGCTCATACGTTCAGCCCATCAACACTCAACGAAGCAATCTTTGCGCAGAATCGCATTCAGGGCAAGCTTGACGAGACCGGTGACTTCAGCATTCCGGGAATCAGCGTGACAGGACAAAGCCTCGGATATGGCTTAGGCTTCTCGCAAGGTAATTTCATTCAACACAACTATCACTGGCGTGATGTTTTGACCCATGTGCATGGTGCTCACGTAATAAAGGTGGGCTACGAAGGATGGTACGGCGATGACGTGGAGCCTTTCCAGGGGCCGTGGTCCCATCCTGCGTTTAGCTTCAACAACTTGTTGTCCTTGGCCCAAGATGCCCCCCTCACGGAAAGTGGAGTCATGTATAACCCCAACACGGGCCAACAACAGCTCTGGAGTTGGGACGCTGCTTCTAAAACATGGGCCATCTTTTTCGAGGACACTTGGAAGGCGCGGAGAAACCTTACCTTAACGCTGGGCTTCCGCTTCGACGATCAGGGAAACCCATATTCCAAGTCGCCCACGACGGTATTTGGCAACTTCTACCTTGGCTCCGGATCAACTTTCGAACAGCAGGTGGCTGGCGGCTATGCTACACCCACGCACAACGCCCTGCTCCGAACACCCCTAGCCCCTGGTCCGCGTATGGGCGTGGCGTGGGATGTCAACGGGAAGGGAGACTGGGTAGTGCGCGGCGGATTTGGAATGTTTACGAACTGGCTCACCCCCGCCAACGTCCAGGAAGAATTCCGGGGCAATCCGCCGGGACTAATCAATCCTACCTTTTACTCTACAAATGCACCCGGCAACCAACCCGTTTTCGTCCAAGGTACCACTAGCGTACCGCCGTTTGGATTCGTATTCCCTGGACTGGCTGGCACGGCCTTGTGTCCCACCGCCCCTTGCCTAGACGCGGCAGGGGGAATCGTGGGTGCAGGCTTAGGGATTGGGGGAATCACTCCTACGATTGTCTCCCCTACGGCACTTATCTGGTCGGGTACGCTCGAGCATAGGCTTGGTAGCCACTTTGTTGCCAGCGTACTTTACAGCGGATCTCATGATTACGACCTCGTGGGAAATGGCAACGCCGGAGGCATAGTCTCTTATGGCGTTGACATTAACCAATTGCCGGGCGCTTTGATCGGAAAACCTTTGGGCTCCGCTCCGGCGCGACCCAATCCGAGTTTTGGGGAAATCACTTATACTCAAAACGATCGGTATAGCAACTATGAGGGCGTGACGGTTGACCTTAGAGCAAGAGCATCGCGCGGATTCTTTGATGTTTCCTACACGCGCTCTTCTTCCAAGGATGACGCGGCCGCTTATCCACTTGCAACGAATCCTGCTCAATTTTATGGACCTTCGCCTTGGGATGTTCCCAACCGATTCTCGGCAACTTTTAACTACGAGCAGCCTGGACTGCATGGTGGTGCCGGGTTCGTGGGACACGTAACGAGTGGCTGGGGATTGAGCGGTACGAGTATTTACCAGACTGGTTATCCGTTTACGGTCTCTACGTCAGCGGCTTACAACGGCGCAAACTATATCGTGGGCGCAAATGCGCAAACTACCAAAACCGGCGACTACCTTGCCGACGGTGACAACTTTAGTTATCCAAATGTTACGAGCTACCAGCAGGGAACGTCACGGAGCGCTTACACCACCGGAGTCTTCACGGCTGGGGAATTTACTGTACCTACCGCCGGCACGAACGGGGACGAGAAAACTGGTCAGTTCCGCAATCCGGCGTTCATCGAGACAGATCTAACTCTTTACAAAAACACACACATAAGTGAGCGAGTAGTTTTTCAATTTAGGTTTGAGTTCTATAACGTGTTCAACCATCCCAATTTCCAGAGCATCCAGGGTGATCTTTCCCAGGGTAACTTTGGCCAGGTGACAGCACAAACCTTGCCGAGATGGTGGCAAATAGGAGGGAAGCTCTACTTCTAACTAGATTTAAGACGACATCAGGTGGGACTGCCGACTCACACCCTCAAGCGGTAAGCGGTGGTCCGGCAGGCGTAAAATTTGCCAGAGCGGAGCGGCGATCTCCGAGAATTTTCAACCCTCTTTCACAGCATGCAACAAATTGTAGTGCCAGAGGCGGAGGCGGTGCAGCCCCGCCTTTGGTTTTTGCTGTATCGCACGCACCCCCCAGAAGGAAGCCGGTTTTTCCATGTATTTTGGAAGCCAGATCGAATATCGAGAGAACGATGAAACTCCTTGGCACATTCCTAACGAGTGAATAAAAGCCTGCCGAGCGCGAGCCTCCGCCAGGGAATTAGTACCCGCCCAATGATAAAAAGCTGAGGCGGGCAAATTTCTCTCATCTGCTGCGAGATGAGGCTAGGCCCCAATCAACTTGCAGAAGAGCACAAATCATTGGTTCCGAGTGCATTTGGATTGTAACTTTGGTTTGCTGATACCTTCTCACGCGCCATGATGGAGCGCCCCAGTGGTAGTGCGTGCCGGACTACATGCCCCATTGAAGAACAGTGTAGGATCGCGGTGGAACCTCAAACTTCGTATGTCCACCTGTGGTGACCGGTTTTTCCAGATCTGTTGGAACCACTCGCTTTGGACTATCGAAGCTATTGAAGGCCTTCAAGTCGCTCCCAGTTAACGCTTTCGAACTAAGTACTCGTGCAGGGGAGGCATCTTCCCAGACCACGTCAACTTCCTGGGAACTCGAAAGGTGCCTGTTCAGTACGAAGAGAGACACATTTCCATTCTCTTTCGAGAAAGTCCCGACCACATCCAAATAAGGAACTGACCCAATTCCTGAAACCTCATAAATCGGAGATTCGGACAGGAGATCCAGCACCTCTCCCCGCGCCATCTGCAGCCCCCAACTATAAGGATAATAGATCGTCTGACGAAATAGGGTATTGCGATTCGTCATGATGGGGGCAATCACATTCACCAGTTGCGCTAAACATGCCAATTTCACTCGGCCGGCATTTCGAAGCAGCGTGTTTATGATCCCTCCGACCAGAAGGGCATCTTCCAGGTTGTATACCTCTTCTAGCAGGTGAGGCGCTTCTTGCTCGTGGCCATTTACGGCGTCACCGGTTCGAGCTCGGTACCATACGTTCCACTCATCAAACGACAGCCACAGTTTCTTCGGAGATCGCTTGCGGCCACGCACGAGATCGCAGACCGCAACCGTTTCCGCAATCTGGCGATCCATGGTCAGATTCATGGCAAGGTACTTCGCGCTGTCATTACCGGTTTCTTCTTGTGTGTTTCCGAGATAGCGATGTAGGGAAAGGGCATCCACGTACTCGTAACATTGTTCCAGCACCTCGCGATCCCATTCAAGGTAGGTGGGCATGAAAGGACCGCTTGAGCCACAAGCGACGAG
>Ga0187772_10000533_pt1 | contig 17008 bp, 8 predicted proteins | sample 0116_SJ02_MP15_2_FD_133137 | JGI IMG/M metagenome (GOLD analysis project Ga0187772, IMG submission 133137) | Tropical peat soil microbial communities from peatlands in Department of Meta, Colombia - 0116_SJ02_MP15_20_MG | ecosystem: Environmental > Terrestrial > Soil > Wetlands > Peat | place... | reverse complement strand
GGCGTCTTCGAATCGTTCACGTGAACGACCGGCACGCGATCAAGACCCACCGCACGGTCGATGTGACGCAGCGCCGCTTGCAATCCCTCGGGAGTTCGGATGTTCCAGCCTGCCGCAAACGTGTGCGCCGTATCGACGCAAACCCCGAGCGGCAGATCGGTCGCGGCATCGAGAACCGCCTTCAACTCCTCAAATCGCACTCCGACCGAGCTTCCCTGCCCGGCGGTGTTCTCCAGCAAAATCTTCAGGCCGCCCAGTTTCAGCCCCCGGGCGGCCTGTCTGAGCCCCTGCGCGATGGCAGTGACTGCGGATTCGACGCTGTTGCCCTGCGCGCTCCCCGGATGCAGAACCAGGTAATCCGCCTCGAGCGATATCGCCCGCAAGATCTCCTGATGGAACGCCTGCACAGAGCGCGCCCGGAGCACAGGATTCAGCGTTGCGAGATTGATCAGATAGTTCGAGTGGATGACGAGCGGCCCGAGGCCCAGTTCCTTGCGCCGCGCGCGGAACCGCTCGGCATCAGGCCCGCTAATGCGCGACACGCCATGCGCCCACATCCTCGGGCTTGCGGAGAAGATTTGCAGGGCGTTCGCGCCCAAGCCGTGGGCTACTTCGAGCGCGCTGGTGATGTCCCCGGCGATCGACGTGTGGATGCCAATCCGCAGGCTGCCGTCTTTCCAAGCCAGGATTTCGGGGGCAGGGGGCGGTTCGGGACGGTACTCATCGGCGGCGTCGTAAACTAGACTGGTTCGGTGTTGTTCTTCCGCCATTCCCTCAGTTTGCCCGGGAGATTAGAGTTCCATTTTAGCGGAATCTGCATATCCGCGTAAACGGCACAGATGGGAGCTCAACGCGCAGGCTCACGTACAACGTCCGCGAAAAGACACACGTCCCCGCCTTTGGCACATCCTGCTTGCGCCTGCTGCAGCGCTAGCTTTTGGGCGCAGGCGCGGCTGCCGGCTTCTTGGGCGCAGCGGCTGGAGCCTTAGGGGCCGCCGCAGGTTTCGGCTTCCAATAGTCCGGATCAGCCTTGACCCAGGCATCCGGCGGCAGGCTCATGTTTGGACTAAACTCCAGCAGTGTGCTGTTGTCGCTTGCGACCGCTGCTGCTATAAGGTCCGCCCACTTCTTCTGTCCGTCAGGTCCCAGCGCGTCCTCGAAGGCCTTCCCCACACCCATCGCTGTATCCAAATCCCCGAGCGACTGTCGCGGCGTGAAGATATAGATCGTCCCGTCCGGCGCCCCATAACGCGATTCGTAGAAGTAATCGTGCTCGTCCATGTTGATTTTCTGGGCCGTAGCCTTGAAGAGCGTTATGAGATCTTCCCAGTCCTTGTCATGCCCCGGGCGCAGGCGAATCGTCTCCACTTCGAAGTAGCGCATCGAAGCTATGTTCGCGTCCGGCCGGTAGCTCCACTTGTCGTTGAACGAAGCAACGACTTGATTGGAGTCCGAAATGTAGTCCGCGTCTTTCTCCAGCAGCGGCTCGACAGCAGCCGTCACGTTGGGCTGATCGTCGTACTTGTTCGTTTTCTCCCACTCGGCAAAGGAATCGAAGCCCTCGAGAAACCAGGCTTCGCTCGGCCCGCTCATCGTGGTCGCGGCGAGATACCGGTCGGGGGCCTTGACGGCAGCGAAGGCTTTTGCGAAAGCGGCCTCGTTCTTTTCATGCGCTGCGCCCTTTCCAACTTTGACCATCTCCCGAATAATCAGAAGCACCTTGGGTGGTCCGCTGGCCTGGTCCTGCGCATGCAGGGCGGCAGCGGCACCAAATGTCATGCACGCGAGCCCAGCCGCGGCAATCAATATTCTCTTCATCGGCGATCTCCTTAGGGTTGCTGGTGGTTGATGTGTATGAGACAAACTTCCAAGTCCGGTAGGTTACGGTTTTGAGGCCGATGGCCCCGCTCAAGCCAATAGAGAGCCCGACTTCGCGCCGCGTACTATACACCCGCCAAGCACTCTATCCAATGCTTGCAGGCAGACAGCGTGGAAAGCCCAATAGTCCGATGCTATGATGGCTTCTCGGCGGCGCGGTCGCCAAGTGGTAAGGCAAAGGTCTGCAAAACCTTCATCGGCGGTTCGATCCCGCCCCGCGCCTCCAAAGCTCACTCCCATCAGCCAGCTTGCGTTCCCCTGCCTCCATGCCTCTTTGCGTCCTTGCCTCCCGATACGCTAGACTTTTGCCTTCGCGCTTTTCGGGGAAAGACTACGTGCTTGTCGTCATGCAATCTCACGCGACTGAAGAACAGGTCCGCGCGGTATGCAAGCGGATCGAGTCGCTAGGGCTGAAGGCTCATCCGATCCCCGGCGCGGCTCGCACGGCCATCGGTATCACCGGCAACAACGGCGAAGTTGACGTCGGCTCTCTCGAATCCATGCCTGGCGTGGTCGAATGCATCCCGGTCAGCAAGCCCTTCAAGTTGGTCAGCCGAGAGGTGAAGGAAGAGAACACTGTCGTTCGTGTGCCTACACTCTCGGGTGACGTCACTTTCGGAGGCAAAGCCATTGCGATTGTGGCGGGCCCGTGCGCGATTGAGACTCGCGAGCAGGCTTTCACGATTGCAGGACGCATCAAGGCCGCGGGCGCGCGCCTATTTCGCGGCGGAGCTTACAAGCCGCGGACTTCACCATACACGTTTCAGGGTCTCGGCGAAGAGGGCTTGAAGATTCTTGCCGCAGTCCGCGACACTTTCGGGCTTGGCATCGTGACGGAGGCCATTGATAACGAATCTCTCGACCTTGTCGAGAAGTATGCTGATGTGATTCAGATCGGAGCGCGCAACATGCAGAATTTTTCGCTCCTTAAGCGGGCCGGCCGCGCCCGCAAGCCAGTCCTTCTCAAACGGGGCATGTCGGCAACCCTTGACGAATTTCTGATGGCTGCCGAGTATGTCATGTCGGAAGGAAACTACAACGTGATTCTCTGCGAGCGCGGCGTGCGCACGTTTTCCGATCACACGCGCAACACGCTCGACCTCAGCGTGGTGCCTGCTGTGCAGCGGCTCAGCCATTTACCCATCGTCGTTGATCCCTCGCACGGCACAGGCCGCCGCAACAAAGTTCTGCCGCTTTCCCGCGCTGCTGTCGCCGTCGGAGCCGACGGGATTCTTGTCGAAGTCCACCACGATCCCGATCACGCTCTTTCCGACGGACCACAGTCAATTCTTCCCGACGAATTCGACCGGCTCATGCGGGAAATCCGCGAGATTGCCGCTGTCGTTGGCCGCACGCTCAATTGAAGATTCGCCTCAACTATCGCCTGGTTGTGCTCCTCGTCCTGCTCGCCGGGCTTACCGCGCGCGAAGTAGCCCTCGAGCTGCGGCCGTCGTTTCTCCGTCCCGGGCTTCACCTGTTCGCCTACGTCGGTAACACGGGCGATGGCACGGTCACTGCTATCGACCTTGTAAAGCTCGCGCCTGCGGCGACGATTCCGGTGGGCCCGGAGCCCTCCGGCATTCGTGCGAATCCGGCCCGCCCAGAAGTCTGGGGCCTCAGCACGTCTGGTGGATACGCCTGGGTTCTCGACGCGCCGACGAACAGGATCGTCGCCCGCATCCCGGTTGGTGCAGCCCCCTATGCGCTTGATTTTTCGCCGGATGGCTCCCGCGCCTACATCGCTGCCTCGGGTTCGAACAGCGTAATCTCCATTGATTGCGCGACTCGTCAGGTTGTGGCTCGCGCGCGCGCCGGACGACGCCCATGGATCGCGCGCGTCTCACAAGACGGAAAAACAGTAGTCGTCTCGAACCGCGACGATTCCACTGTTTCGCTGCTGGACGGCGCGTCACTCACGCCACTCGGGGTTGTCCGTGTCGCCGCCGACCCCGACCAGATCGCGATCCTGCCGGACGGATCAAAGGCGTTCGTCACTTCCAGCACGCACGACGAGGTCTCAGTCGTGGATGTGAAGCGAAAGGTCCTGCTCGCCAACCTAGAGCTTGGCGGAACACCCGATGGGCTCGTGCTCAAGCCCGACGGCGGCGAACTCTATATCCCTTCCGCCAACGCTCACGGCCTGGTCATCGTCAACACGCAGACGAATGAGGTCGGCGACTTCCTGCTCGTGGGAATGTCGCCCGCGGCCGCCACGATTACGGACGATGCGCAGATCCTCTACGTCTCCGACCGCGCGGCAGGGCACGTGGTTCCCGTTGCCATCCAGAATCGCCAGATTCTATCCCGCCCGATTTCCGTCGGCCAGAGTCCGGCGACCGGGCATCTTACGCCTGGCGGCGACATGTTACTGGTGGTGGATACCGCCTCGGACGATCTCGCCGTCATTCGCTCCAATGCGCCTACGCCGAGCCTCACGACACTCATCCCCACAGGCCTTCATCCTCGCGACCTGGCTATCAAGGTGTTCTAATTCGTTTTCGTGAATATCGTCGGGAAACGCATACGTCGCAGGATCAGCTGCAAACGGTGTAGAGGTGTTCTTGTCGCATTCAGGATAACCTGTCGGGCGTTCGATTTGACGATCCGGTAGAACTCTAAAAGCCTTTATGTCTGATATCCGAGATGCTGGTTTGTCAGGACTTGACCGCATGGCGACGCTTAGTACGAGCCGGAGCAGGTCGTCACTTTGCTTCGGCAAGTTGAAATCGAGACCGCTACGGCGCAGCGTTCTGCGTCGTCAGCGTCACAGCATTTCGCCCCGCCTGTAGGGCCACCTTAAGGTCCCAGTGAAGCATCTGGCCGTTGTAGGGCGCCGAGACTACCAAGTAATAGGTACCCGGCGGCACGCCCGAGAGAACCGCCATACCCGGGGCGTTGGCAACGACCGCCGAAACGCTTGCCGCCTTCACAGCGTTCAAAATCTTCTGGCAATCCGGCGTGGACTTGGCGCAGTCGTTGCCCATGGTGGTGACCGGACTCACCGCCGGGGCCATCGCCGCGCCGGACTTGGCGATGATGTTGTTGACGTCATCGCGCAGCAGCACGTAGCGGCGACCGCCCAGCGGGTTCGGCACCGCCGGCAAGCCGCTCAAAATCGAGAGGATGGCGCTGCCGCTCGCTGCGCTCGGTATCGCCACATTAGAAAGCGCCGCAAATGGATCCGGCGACATTGGCCCCGCCGGCGCTGCCGGCTGCGACGGCAGCATCGACGGAATCGGCCCCGGCGTCAGCGCGGCCAAGTTGCATGTAGCGTTGCGCGGCGCAAAGGTGTAATCGCCGTTGGAAGCTTGCCCGGTGATGGTTCGCCCTGCCACCACGTAAGGACCCGTGCCCGGGTCCAACACATTGTTGCCTTTCCAGGCCAAGGTCAGCGGATGGTCCGGCGCCGCCACCTGAATTGCCGTCTGCTTGCCGTCGGCGACCACCGTATACGGATAGGCGCGCGCCACGTCTGGCCCGCAGCCGAGTATGACCGACTCCGGGAAAAACTCCACGCTGAATCCGGTGCTCGCCGCGGCGTAGCTGCCGTTCATTCGCAGGCCGGGAGGCGTCGGCGGGCCGCTCTGCCCGTCGTTGAACATGCTCACCAGAAGATTCTGCTCCGCGCCAACTACGCCTGGACTGTTGCTCGCGCTGAGCGCAGGCTTCACGCAATTCCGCGTCACTTCCAGATACTTGTAAACTGTGGTGGCTTTTGCTCCATTCACCCTTTCGCTCACGCCGTTGGGGACTCGCCCTGAGACCGTCATCGGCCCCGCCCCGGCGAGCGTATTGCCACTCACCGTCAGCACTACGTCATTCGGCATGTTGGCGATATCCAGAACCGCGCGATTATTGGCAAAAGAGACGGTGTAGGCGTGCGACTCCCCGATCAGGTCCTGGCAGGCCACGGTCACCGAGGCTTCGCTGAATTCCAAATGCCAGCCGCCGGGACCGTTGAAGACCCCCGCCATTTGCGGTCCGGTCACCTCCTTCCCGACCATGCCGGGGGCGGCGGCGCTGAGAAGCTGATTGACGCCGCCCAACAGCGAACTCGACAGCGCGTTGCCCGTGCACACCGCCAGCACTCGCCCGGAGGTCACGCAGCGGCGCATCTCCCGTGTCGCCGGATCCATGTTGGCCTCCTGCAGTTGCTGCTGCAGTTGCTGGATCGCCTGCTGCTCCGCCGGGCGGTTGGCGGCTTCTTGCGCTTGCGATTTCGCTACGGCCTGCTGATGCAATTGTGCGGCCTGCTGTTTGGTCTGGCCCACCACCTTGCTGAAGTCAGCCTGGAAGCCGGGAGGAAAAAGCTGCTGGATCATCTGGTTGCGGAAGGGCAAGGAGAATTGCAGCTGACGCATGGCGGTGCCAGGGGCGTACTTCGGATTAGACTTCTGAATGTTGGTGAGCGCCGTGTTGTAGGCCTGGCGAAGCTTGTTTTCGTCGGGCGTGAATCCCGTTGTGAACTGCCGGGGCCCCGCCATTTGCACGATCATGTCCATCAGCCAGGTGAACGCCGCCATCTGCTGCGCGGCCGTGGTGTCGGCATCGGCTGCCTTCTCCCCGGTCAATACCTTATCCACCGAGGGAAATTCGGCGATGTAGGAAGGGTTGGTGGTTTGCGCGAAAAGGCTGGCGGCTAGGAGCGGGACAAGCAGAACCGCGACGGCACAAAGAGCCCTGGCCTGCCGGCCGGACGCACCCGCGCGGCCAAAAGCGACGCTCAGGTTCATGGCCGCCTCCTGCGGAAACCCGCGCAACACTGGACCGGGCGCTCGTCCGCCGGATATTCGCGGGACTGCACTGCAACCGCTCCCGGCTGTTTGGTGGCGCCTTCTATGCCGCCAAACAGTCGCGACCGGTCGGCGCGACACCACATCTTATCCGGGATTTCCATTTTGACCTCCCGGGAAGCATCTCTTATACACCCAGCACTTTGCCAAGCCACAACCAAATTGTTTCTTGTCGCCTCGCCTTCGAGTCCGTGAAACCGCGAAGCTCAGTTCGTTTGGTCTCCAAAGCCGCATGACCATAGATGATGGTGGACACCGAAAGGTTCCTTGGTGAGGCGTCAAATTGAAAATGTGGGTTAATAGCGTCCCCGGACGTCCAACTGCGGGCTTTGCAGCTATGAATCACCTACTTAACTGAAACTTAACATCGCGGCCTGGGTTTAGACGTTTGTTCCAACGCGGAAGCTTGTCAGCGCATCCTAGCAATGAGGTACGAGGGAACGAACAAGGCTCCACGTCCCGTGGCATGACCATTCATAAGCAATTTCTGAGGGGAGAATTCATGAGCAGAATCGCCGGAACCGTCGGTTTGGTATTGGTTTGCTGTGTGGCTCTCGCAAGCTGCGGTCTAAACAACGGAGGAGCCGCGCCCATCCAAGTCATCATCACAAACAAAATCGTAACGATAGCTCCCGGGGCAGCCGCAGTGACGGTCAACGCAGAGGTGTTCAACGATCCATCGGTAGCAGGTGTCACCTTCAAGATCACCGCCAACGGGATGGGCTGCCAGCCGGCCTGCGGGACTCTGACCAATGCGAGCAAGTTTGCGGTGCAATACACGCCGCCACCTTCGATCCCAGGTTCGCCGAACAACAAGCCGACAATCACGGCAACGTCCGTCGCGGACACTGCAGAGTTCGACACGGACGCGTTCACAATTCAAGCGTCCGTCAGCAACGTCGCCCTGATGAAGGGGCAGTACCAGTTTCTGGTCACTGGTTTCGACAAGAGTGGGTTCCCTCTTTCGATCGCTGGCAGCTTCGCGGCCGACGGCGCGGGTGACATCACAGGCGGAGAAATGGATGTGAACGACGATGGAGCAATTGGCGGCAACAGCTCTACTCTTATGGGAAGCTATACACTCGATGGCAACCTTCGCGGAATCATCACATTTACCAATGCGGTCACTCAGCTCGCGAACCCTCCGGCATTCTCCTTCACTGTTGATTCGACCGGCTCGAGCGGCGACCTCATTAGTCTGGACACAAACGAACTGGCGCTTTCCGGCTTCCTGCAGATTCAGCAGTCTGTTCCCCCGGTCCCCGCGCCGCCCGGAGCGCCGCCGGGGGGTTACGTTTTCCGAGTCGCCTCGGATGATCCGGAGCGCTCCGCCGGGGTTGGAAGGTTCACGGTGCAAGCGGACGGGACGATCTCCAACGGATTGATTGACACGGCGGACGTCGTCAACGGCAATGATCTCAGCGACGAACTGATGACAGGCATGAGCACTGCAGCCGATTCAGATGGACGCGGCACGCTGACGCTGACCCCTAACTCCGGCGGAGCTGTGAAGTTCGCCTATTACGAAGTCACGCCTAACAAAATCTACCTTCTTGAGATCGATCCGGGAGCAGCCGGCACAGTAAGCGTATTCGGCGGCGAGGCCAGGACGCAAACCGTGCCGTTCGCGGGAAGCGCGGATAACGGAACGAGCGCTTTCGGTCTGCTGGGCGGGGACTTCGTTGAGGTCAACGGCGCCCCGTTTGCCGTCTCGAGCGCAACGATTGGCCAGATTGTCATCAACGGCGCATCCGCGACCGTGACATCGGATTTGAACGACAGTAGCGTCGTTGGAACGAGTGTGGTGTCGGACGGGAATGTCGCGTTTGACCTGACCACAGGGCGTGGCACGATCACTTTCCCCGATGGCTTCAGTCGGGACTTCGTGGACTCGGTCGTTTTCTATCTCGACGCCACTGGCGAGGGTGTGATGATGGACACGACTGCAACTACGGCCTCGACGTTCAATGAAGCTCTCGTTGGCGACTTCCTGCCCCAAACGGGCGCGCCGTTCGGCAATTCCTCCATCAACGGAAACCTTATCGGCGTGGGCCTGATCTCCTCCGATCCCACTGACCTGCCTTCGATTGTCACAGAACTCACAGCAAATGATTCCACCCAATCCATCGCAGGTCTCGCGGACGCGGTCTTTGCAGACTCCGCTCCACTAACGAACCAGCCCATCTCCGCCTCGTATTCGGACATCAATTCGACCACCGGGCGGGGACTAGCGCTGGTCACCGGGGGCGCGTTCAGCCCGACGAACGCGGCCAACAGCCACGCCTCGTTCTATCTGGTTGGACCCAATCAGTTCTTCTTGATTGGGATCGACACTGGCTCAGACACGTCGCTGGGCGTATTCGACCCGCAGGGGAATATCGCGCCGGCCGGCGGTCCCGCTGGTGCCGTCGCGAGCGCGCCTGCGGCTCCCATTGTTGCGCACAGGGCGCATGCACTGGCGAAATCGCATGCGATCGCGAATGCGCACGCGCTCGTGCTGCGTCGGAGCGTCAACCAGTAAGGGCCGAATTCAATTGACAGTGAACGTCAGCGGGATTTGGCGGGTTGTGCCGCCGCCCGCTGGCGTCGCCGTTACCGTCACCTGGACCGTGTAACTCGCCGGCGGCAAAGAGGAAGACGGATCGCTACCCTGACCGCCGCACGCTGCCATGCCGACGGCCCAAGCCAGAAGCAAGAAACCTGCCGCCGCGAACCTCGGCAGGCGTCTTAACTGGTCCTCATTGCTTTGCATTTGCGCCGCAACGAGGATCAGGAGAAGCAGGCAAAATATTGCGGAGAGTGGAAGGCAGCCACCGTGCGGGCGCGGACTTTTACGAAGAAGCGCGGGAGCTCCCGCAGAAGTCGTCACGTCCACGTCGAATTGCCCCGGCGTACCTGGAGTCACCTGCACAGTGTCAGGGCTGGTCGAGCAGCTATCCTGTGGAGTCGGAACTACAGAGGAAATGATCTGGAGCGAGCAGGAAAGTCCGAGTGATCCCGAGAAGCCGCCGCTGGAGCTGACGGACATCGAATACGAAAATGGCTGTCCCGACGTGATCGGCGTGCTGATGTTTTCTCCCGATGGCGATTGAAAGCAGAAATCCATGGCTGTGCCGCTGAGCGGAATCGTCTGCTGTTGATCGGCCGCGTTGTCGGTGAGCGCAAGATTGGCGCTTCGGTTGGGACTCGCTCCGCACGTCTGGCCCTCTACCGGCTTGAAACTCAGCTGAATCGTGCAGGTCGCGTCCGGCGGTGTGCTACCTGTAACGCAACTGTCTGACCCGATGACGAAATCGGCGCCGTTCGTTCCTTGCATGGTCGCAGTGCTCACCACGAGCGCTCCGTTCCCCGTATTCATCACAGTGATCGGTTGGGCAGATCCCGCAGTCCCCGCGAGCTGACTTCCGAAATTGATACTCGTCGGCACCGACACGGCGGCCTGCGTTGCTGTTCCCGAAAGAGCGATCGCGGACGGATTCGCGCCCGGAACATCAAGAGTCGCGGAACGGCTGCCCGGCGGCGTAGAGACAGCGGGATCAAATGCCACGCTAACCTGGCAACTGTTCCCAGCTGCCAGGCTCGGCGCGCAGGAATCGGTCAGCGGAAAGTCGTGCATGTTAGGCCCGGTCACCGCAACTCCGCTGATGTCAGCTGCGGTGCTGCCAGTGTTGGCGATCGTCACAGTCTGCGGCGCGCTGGTCGTTCCTTCGCTTTGTATGCCAAAAGCCGGCAGGATCGACGGTGAGACCTGCAGCGACGGGGGAGCTGTAGCGGTTCCGTTGAGTGTGACCAACTGCGGGCTACCGGCAACGTTGTCGCTGATGCTCAACTTTGCTGACTTCGCCCCTCCCGATTGCGGCGCAAACGCGACAGCCACAGTGCAGTTTTGGCCGATTCCGACCGTTCCGCTGCTCGTCGGACATGTTGTCCCTGTGGACTCAATGGCGAAATCTCCCGGATTTGACCCGGTCAATGCGATGCGGTCAAATTGAGCGCCGCGCTTCCCTGGTTCTGCAACTCAACAGTTTGCGAGCCAGTCGTCGCACCAACTGCGATCGTCCCGAATTCGAGGTCGAGAGATGCGGGGGTAATGGCGACGATAGGCGCGGGAGCCGTCCCCGTACCGCTTAGCGGGATGACGAGCTTAATCTGTGACCCGCCCTGCAAGTTGTACGTCAAGTCCACTTCGCCGCTCGCGGGCCCCGGGGATTGCGGGGTGAACGTTAAGGAAATCGTGCAACTGCTGCCAGCCGCGATGGTGGCCTCGTTAGCCCCGGAGCCCCCTGCGGTCGGACAATCGTTCAGTCCGGCCGGTTGAAATGCTGTCGCTGTGCTGTTTCCTAAGGTGGGACCAGCATCGATCACCAACGGAAGATTGCTAGTATTCGCCAAGGTAACTGACTGCGCGGCGCTTGTCGTCCCCTGCGGCTGGTCTGGAAAGACCAAGCTGGTTGGCACCGGCACAAGACCAGCCGCAGACCCGTAGACCTCCAGCAGTTGCGGGCTTCCCGGCGCGTTATCCGTGACGCTGATCGCCGCCGTCTCTGTGCCAGCGATACTTGGCGTGAATCCAACTTCAAATGAACACTGCGGAGAGGACCCTGGCTGCTGGGGATTGATCTGCTTTCCGATGCACGTTGACTGGCCGATCAGGCTGAAGTCCCCGTCGTTAGGAGTGATTTCGATGTCCGTGATGGTCAGCGTCGTTCCCGGATCGCCGCCGTTCAGAACGGCCACAGGTTGTGCCGCGTTTTGCGTCCCGATCAGCGAGAGCGAGAAACTCACTCGCGGGATATTGAAATACACGCTTGGCGAAGGGGCGGCACTCTCACTAATCTCAACGAGGAAGGCGTCGGACGCGGCGGGGGTCTGCTGGCAACTCGCACAGTTGGGCTGAAAGCCGTTGAGACCTCCGGCGGTCGTCAGCGCGGTCGGGAAATCCGCTGCTGTCGCGGCGCCCGCCACGAAGACGTTTCCTTTTCCATCGGAGGCGATTCCGTTCCCTGCCGCCGTTGCAGCTCCTCCTGCCGGGGAAGTTCCCCCAAGCGGCGTCGCGTAGATGAGCGAGGCGTTCCCGGACTGCGTAGGATCGAACCTTGCCACAAACGCGTCGCTCGCCCCGTTGAACGGCTGCACATTGTCATGCCAGGGAAAATCCCACGACGCCGTCGTACCAGTGAGATAGACCTCATTCCCCGCCGCGACCGCGATACCTGATCCGACGTCCCCCTCCGAGCCTCCGAGAAACGTTGAATATGCGAGCGAGGTCATCGCGGTCTCACCGTTTTGATTGACGACGGCGAAGAAGGCGTTTCCTGTGGCGCTCGCGAGAAGGCTCGTCTGAAATCCTGGAACCGTGCCGTTCACCGGAAAATCCGCCGATTGCGTCGACCCAGTCACGTAGGCGTTTGGCGGGGTCGCCGCGTCCACGGCAACGGCCTGCGCCTGGTCCGCGCCGGAACCCCCGAGTAAAGTCGAATACGCCAAATCAATCCCGCCCTGCCCGCCCAGTGAAATCTTCATGAGAAAGGCGTCGGAGTCGCCGCCTCCGTAAGCCGTCTGCAGCGCGTTCTTCGTGGGGAAGCCATTCGCACCATTCGCTGTCGATCCCACGATGTACGCGTTTCCCGACCCGTCTACGGCGATCCCCCCGACCGTCGGCGTCACATTCGAATTTGTCCCCAGGTACGAGCAGTATTGCAACGTCGCCGCTCCGCCAGGGCTCGCCGGGGGTGCAAAGATGGCAAAGAAAGCGTCGCCGGGCTCCCCGTCCCACGCTGGCTGAAACGACTGAGGCGTGACGCTCAGGTCCTGGGACGTCGTATCAGAAGCGATGTACACCCTTCTCGTCGAATCCACCGCAATCGCGCCAGTGCTGTTCTCCGATTCCGCTCCACTCCCGCCAAACAGGGTCGAAAAGACGAGCTTGCTTCCTGTTGGATCGATCTCGCTGACGGTGATGTCGTTCGCCCCCGTGGTTCGCCCGCTCGAGTCCGTCACGGGGAAGTCAGCCGATGTCGTCGTCCCGAGAATCGCGACGTTGTTCGCGTTATCGAGTGCGATATTCCCGCCTGATTGTGTTCCGCTCCCTCCAATGAAGGTGAGGTAGAGGAGAGATACCGCGCCCGACGTCGCGGGATTGATCTTCGCGACAAAGAATTCCGTCGCGCCCCCGCCAGGGCCGAGCGTCGAGCTTTCCTCGCCGAATGTGCTGGCCGAGGTCGTGGCACCACCCACGTAAACATCTCCCGTCGAATCCACTGCCACGCTCGTCGCGGTGTCGGCGCCCGTGCCGCCCAGGAACGTTGCATATGCAACGGAGAGTGTGGGGTCTATCACAATCGAAGTGTTGCTGTCATGGCGCCCGATGCGAAAGCCGACCGTGCCATCAGCCCCAAGCACGTACCCTCCGTCGACTGGGTGGCGCGATGTTCTCGCGGCTCCGATCATTTCGTAGATGGCAGGCCGCCTCATCTGGATTTCGTTCTTCCCGGTGCGCAGGAGAAGATCGCCTTCATCGGTCAGCCGGACTCCGTCCGCGCCGATGATTTTCAGCCGCAGTTTCGAGACGTCGCAGCCCGGCGCGAGCCGCAGGTCGTACTCCAATCCGTCGCCATTGCCGTAAACAACCATCCCTGCTCCAGCGGCTGCATTTCGCGCCTGAACGCGGGCGAAATGCGGCACGTGCGTGTGCCAGTGACGAGGATCGCTCCCCACGAAATAGTTGCTCTCCGCGGGCAGCCTTTGCTCCGCGCGCCAATTGAAATCCGAGCCGTTCACCAGTCCCAGTCGGATGGGCTTCGAGGCTCCTGTGACCCGTAGTTCGATTTCGCGCTGCGCCAGCAAGACCGTCATGCCTCTTCCACGACCGATGAACTCCACGGCCGGCGCTTCCTCCCCCACATTCGGTTCAAACGTCATCGGGATGGAGAGTGCCGCGCCAGCGTACCCACGCGCACTCCTTGAGGCATGGCTTTGAACGTGGCCTTGATTAAGGACTTGCGAGGAGTGGTTTCGCGCCGCGAGGCTCCGCTCCGCGAGCAAAACGCTTCCAGCAAGGCTCAGAAGACACACGGCCAACCGCTTCCTGCTCATTAGGCCCTCCTCCGGAGGCGAGAGGGCTCTCGTCTCCGAGGCGGGCGGCTCAAGCAATGCGAGCCGACTGCCGTTTAGTATTCTCTAGATCCCAGGCATCCCAAGTTCGGGGATGGGCGACTATCGCGCGCTCAACTACGGCTGTCAATCCGTGGTATTTCGGTGGTGGGTGGCGGAAAACTGCGGTCACTACTCAGAGGGCCAGGCGAAGCTCTCTTCCCCCAGCGCCACTTCAAGCATTCCTTCGACAGGCAGGACATCCACGGGCAGTCCCCCGCGCCAGAGCGCGATGCTCAGTAGCAGCGCCCGCCGGCCTTGCAGGTCAAATAGCTCGCGCGCGAGGCTCACCTCAATGATCTTGCCGTAGGCCACAGAGATATGCGTCTCCGGATGCAGGAGGCAGACGCCTCCCTGCTCGAGGACGCATCCAGCGAGCTTGCTATCCCGCACGTGCAGGGTGATCCGTGTCTCGCGCGAGTCCCACATCGTCACGCGAAGCTGAAACTCGGGTATCTGCGATACCGCCTTTTCGATCGGATCAACCCGCAAATAGAAATTGTCCGGCCCGAAGCCGTAATAGAAATCGCCCAGCACGACCTGCTGCTGGCCGTGCATCGTCCCACCGCGGCGCTCAGTCGTGTAAAACCCGGCGCCGAGCCATTCGAAATAGCTGGTCTCGCGCCCGTCCACCTTGACGATGAGGAAAGCCGACGGCGCTTCCCTTCGCCCCCGCACTGGAGGCCGTTTGATTGGGTGCGCCAGTGCATCCGGGGCCGGCTCGCCGATGGCGTTGTAGACCTCTGTGAGGTGCTTCCTGTATAGCGCGTCGAATTCGGCGTCGTTCGCCGAGCCGTGCTCCGGCCCGAACCACCAGCACCAATCGCTTCCTTCCGCTGCAAGGATTGCTTCATAGGCGCGCTTGCCGTGATCTCCCCATGCAGCAGCCCCAGAGGGATTCTTTGCAAGGCTTGCCCTGGTGGCGGCTCGGTCGTAGGCGTCTCGCGCGTCCCGCAGCAGGTCCCAAGCGTGGACGTCCTCCGGATCGCCGATCCACACATCGAAGTTGGCGTTGATCCACGACGCCGGAAATATCTTTCCCAGCCGCGGCTGATCTGGCACCGCCTCGATGGCCTCGCTCACGGTGAGCGCCCGAATTTCGGGATCTCGCTCGATGCGTCCGTAAAGCCGTCGTAGAAAATCACGCCCATTCTCCGGGTAGTATTCCCACGCGTTCTCACCGTCGAGGATCAAGCTGACCGTTGCCGTCCGGCCTTGCGGCTCGCGGTCTCCAATCGCCCGGATGCGTGTAATCAGATCGTCCGCCGCCGCTTCCGCTCCCATCCGGCTGTAAACGAATCCCACGAGATCGGAGAGATAGTGATCCCGGAAGAACCCGCTGATGCCCCTGCTGTTGGATTCCAGCCGCCAGGGGGTGTAGAGTTCCGGGCCGTTTTCCGGGTACCCCGCCGCGTCGCGCCAAAAGCCGATTCCCCGCGTCCTGCCCAGAACACCTTCGTCTGTCGCGAACCAGCGGAATCCCAATTCCATTGCGATTTCGAGCGCGGCATCGGAAACCGAGCCTTCCGACGGCCACAATCCCACGGGAGGCTTTCCAAAAACTCTCTCGTGGAAATGGCGGGCGCGGGTAAGCTGCTCCCGCGCATCTTCGGGATGGCGAAACGCCGGATGCGGCAGCGGCGTGTGGGCATTAGAAATAGTTGCGATATCGGTGTCGCAGAGGAGGGGCAGGATGGGGTGGTAATACGGCGTCGTCGAAATCTCGATCTGGCCGCGCGCGGCAGCGCGGCGGTATTCAGGTAGGACCAGCGCCAGCAGCTCGTGCTGCTTGTCGAGGAGCACGGCCTTGTCTTCTTCCGTGAAGTTCTTTCCCTTTTCGGAAAGCCTTCGAACAATCGCGTCCTTCGCCAGATATTCTTCATCCATCCACGCAAGCTGCGATAGCACCTGCAAGTCGCGCCAATCCCGCGCGCTCCAGTGCGCGACGCAAGCCTCCCTCCCTCCGGATTGCGCCTGGGACTGGAGTTCGCCGAATCTCGGCCAGCGGTAGAGGAAGTTTTCGTTTACCTGGAAAGCGCGCTCGAGCGCCTCGCGCTTCTGATCGGCCGCCAGCGATTCCGCTCGCGCAAAAGCAATGTCAAACCACGGCTCTTGGAATTGCCCGCTCGCATATTCCTCGATCTGCTCCGCAAGCAGGGGGACGAAGTTGAAGGTCATGTGGACGCCGGGAAACTCCTCGAGCATTTTCACCATGCCCCAGTAGTCCTTGGTGGCGTGCAGGCGGGTCCACGGCAGCATGTACCGCCCTGTGGACGGATCGCGATACTGCGGCTGGTGCATATGCCACAGGATGACCAGATTCACTCGGCTCAATCCGTATATCCCTCTCGCCTGTATCTTTTCCTGCTCGATGCTAGAATATGTCCCGCGCTGCCATGCGCCTGCTGGATCGCTACATTTGCCGCGAAGTGGTTTCCCACGCCGTGTTGGGCCTTTTTGTATTCACCTTTGTCTTTTTCGTCCCACAGCTCGTGCGGCTGATGGAACTCGTGGTTCGTCATTCCGGCGGCTTCGGGACCGTGGCCCTGCTGTTTCTCTGCACTCTGCCACCCGTTCTCGCATTCACGATTCCGATGGCCGTGCTCGTGGGAGTGCTCATCGGCCTGGGACGTCTCTCAGCAGACAGTGAGATCGTCGCACTCCATGCCTCCGGCATCAGCCTGCGCCGCTTGCTACTGCCGATCGGATTCGTCGCATCGATCGCCACGCTCGCAACTCTTGCCACGACATTCTGGCTGAGCCCCGCTTCCTGGCGCACGCTTCGCCGGCTGCAAGCGCAGCTTCTCGCCTCGCAAGCACCTTTTTCGATCCAGCCGCGCGTCTTCGACGAACGCTTTCCGCGGCTCGTATTATACGTGCAAGACGTGGAAGCCGCAGCGACTCGCTGGCGTGGAGTCTTCCTCGCCTCCTCCGGCGGACCGCAGGGTTCCGCTATCACGGTTGCGAGCAATGCACTGCTCATCACCGGCACGGGCGAGGGACAGCTTCAGCTTCACCTGGGCAGCGGAAGCACGCATGAATACGACCCGCACGATCCGGGCCACTACAACGTCACGACCTTCGGCGAAAGCGAGATCCCCATCGACGTTTCCGCGGCCGCGCTACCGGAGACGACCGCTCCGGAAACGATTTCAGAAAGGTCCGTAATGTCGCTCGTAACCGAT
>Ga0187772_10000532_pt1 | contig 17034 bp, 14 predicted proteins | sample 0116_SJ02_MP15_2_FD_133137 | JGI IMG/M metagenome (GOLD analysis project Ga0187772, IMG submission 133137) | Tropical peat soil microbial communities from peatlands in Department of Meta, Colombia - 0116_SJ02_MP15_20_MG | ecosystem: Environmental > Terrestrial > Soil > Wetlands > Peat | place... | reverse complement strand
TCCTGCATCCACGTGTTCGGGGACGCCTCGACGACCCCGCCGTTGGCCTGGATCACGTTCGGGTCGACCGCCGCCGCCCCGGGGGTGGAGAGCTCCGCGAGCAGGTAGGCGTACGGGACCGTGAAGGCGGTGTAGTTCGCCTGGAGGTAGCCGAAGCCGAGGTTCAGCTGGATCTCATCGGGCGCGAGCACCCGGAACGACTGGTTGTCCGCGCTCATCACCGCGATCTCGGCGGCACTCGGGTTGTCGAAGTCGAAGGTGTTGAGGTCGTTCGTGATGTTGACCGCCGACGCGTTGACCTGGGTCGTGTTCGAGTAGTAGTTGACCCCAGGGAACCAGAAGTTCTCGCTCAGGAGGTACTGGTCGATCCCGTAGAGCGCGAGCAGCCGGTAGAGACTGAACCACATCACGTAGGCGTTGAACGGGTCGCCGTTCGAGAAGTGGATCCCCGAGCGGAGGGTGAAGTTCCAGTGGAAGCCATCCGAAGAGGAGGTCCAGTTCTGGGCGAGGACCGGAGTGAAGTTCGTGAGGCTCGTCCCGTTGTACATCACGAGCGTCTGGTAGACCTGCTGGACGAGCGCCCAGGCGGGGGTCGACGGGGCGGTCTGGGGGTCGGCGGTCTCGGCGACCTCGGCCTGGTCGATGATGAGCGGGTTCGTCGACTTCAGGCCGCACGACTGGTGGGAAAGGTTGTACTCGATGTCGAAGTAGATGCCGATGCCCGCCAGGATAAGCCCGACCCCGGCCGCGATGGCGACGATCTTGCGCGTCTTCGGGTTCACGCAACCCCCCCGGGGGATTGGCGGGGCCTATCGGCAGGGTCTAGATATAGCCTGCTAAGGTGTGTCACGGGCCGTTCTCGGGGGGCCTTCCCCTCGTTTTCGACAGGCTCATAACCCGGGCCGACTCCCTCCACTTCGATGCCCTCCCCCGCGGAGGCCGGACGGCTCCTGCACCCCCCCGGTGGGGGGGTCCCGGCGGCCCGTTCGACGCGGACGCCCGACGGGCAGATCTACTGGGACCCCGAGGTCCTCCGCTGGGAGCTGGAGCAGTTCTTCTACCGGAACTGGCTGTGCGTCGGCCGGGAGGACGAGCTCGCCGGGACCGGCGATTTCGTCACCCGCCAGATCGGCCGCGAGAGCATCCTCCTGACCCGGGACGGAACGGGGACCCTTCGGGGGTTCTACAACCTCTGCCGCCACCGGGGCACCCGCGTGGAGCTCGAGGCCTCGGGGCAGGGGGCGAAGTCGTTCATCTGCCCGTACCACGCCTGGTCGTACGACCTCACCGGGCGACTCATCGGGGCGCCCCACATGAAGGGCCAGACGGACTTCGACCGGAAGGACTACGGCCTCCACCCGATCCGGGTCGCGGGGTGGGGCGGTTTCGTCTGGGTCAATCTCGAGCCTGCGGGGCCGGACCTCGCCGCGTCGTTCGGCTCCTTCTTCGAGCGGTTCGACCGGTTCCCGATCGGCGCCCTCCGCCTCGGGGGCCGCCAGGTGTACGAGGTCGAGGCGAACTGGAAGATCATCGTCGAGAACTTCTCGGAGTGCTACCACTGCGCCCCGGTCCATCCGAGCCTGAACCGCCTCACCCCGTACCTCTCGGGGGACAACGACGCCGCGTTCCGGCACGACGGTCCGCGCTCGATGTTCTCGGGGGGGTTCATGGAGTTCGCCCAGGACTTCCAGTCGATGACCCGGAGCGGGTACACGAGCCGGCCCCGGGTCCCCGGGATGACGGCGGAGGACCTCAAGCGGGTCTACTACTATGTCCTCTTCCCGAACACCTTCTTCAGCCTCCATCCGGACTACCTCATGATCCATCACGGGTGGCCGATCTCCCCGAGCCGCACGCGCGTCGAGAACGAGTTCTACTTCCCGCCCGAGGCGATCGACGCGCCGGGATTCGACCCGAGCGACGCGATCGGTCTCTGGGACGAGATCAACCGGCAGGACTGGACGGTCTGCGAGCTCGTGCAGGAGGGGATGGCCTCCCGGGCCTGGCGCGGCGGCCACTTCAGCGACCAGGAGGAGCTCGTCCAGAACTTCGACGAGTTCGTGGTCGACGAGTACCGTCGGGACCCCTCGGCCCCCCGCCCGCCGCGGGGCCCCTAGTCAGCGGGCCCGCCCGCCGAACCCCATCCGCTTGAGGTAGTACCGGTCGACGAGGTGGACGACCTCCTCCTCGCTCGAGTACCGTCCCTGGAAGTAGGCGGCGGTCTTCGAGCCGAGATGGGCCATCTCGCAGATGTGCCAGTCCTGGCGGTTCGTCATCTCCCAGAACTCCATCGCGTCCTCGGCGGGGTCCGGCTCGTCCCGGTGGACGTAGACGTCGAAGACGAGCCGCGTCCGCTCGGGACCGAGCGGGATGAACCAGTCGAACGTCACGTAGTCCGGGAAGAGGCTCAGGAAGTTCGCCGGGTAGAGCACGTAGTAGTAGACGCGGCCGAGATCCTCCTTCGAGAGGCCCGCGAAGGGGGCCCGCCGGGTCTCTCCCGAGATCGTCGCCGTCCGGACCCCCTCCACGAAGTCCATCCAGCCTCCAAAGACCGGGCCGGTCCGGAGGTCCTCCTCGCCCGAGCGGTACGGGGTGATCTTGACGAGCTGCGGATGGACCCCCGGACAGTGGTAGCACTCGTTCGCGTTCTGGACCACGAGCTTCCAGTTCGCGGCGATCTCGTAGACCACCCGGTGGGTCCGCCGGAGCTCCTCGAGCGGGTAGTCCCGCGTCCGCTCGGGCAGGCGCCCGAGGGTCCGCGCGAGCGGCTCCGGGCGAGGGGCGAGGTTGACGAAGACGAACCCGCGCCACTCCTCGAGGGCGACCGGATAGAGCCCATGCTCGGCGCGTTCGAACCCCTTCACGTCCTGCATGTGGGGCGTTCCGAGCAGGCGACCGTCGAGATCGTACGTCCACGCGTGGTAGGGGCACAGTAGGCGGGTCAGGTCCCGGCCCTCGGGGGCCTCCACGAGGCGGGTCCCGCGGTGCCGGCAGACGTTGTGGAACGCCCGGAGCTTCCCCGCGCGGTTGCGGACGAGGAGGACTCCCGAGCCGGCGACCTCGACGGTGCGGAACGACCCGGGGAAGGGGAGCTCGTCCGCCCGCCCGACGCACTGCCAGCTCCGCCGGAACAGCCGGGCGACCTCTCGCTCGTAGACGGCCGGGTCCCGGAAAAGGGGCGAAGGGAGGGTCGAGGCCTCCCGGAGGGGACGGTCGACCGCCCGGAAGGCGCTCGGGGGGATTGGCGCCTCCCGATCGAGCCCGCTCCGAGCCGCACCGGTCATGGGGGTCTCCGCGCGCCCGTGACGTAGGAAGGGGTTTTCTTAATGGTTCGGTGGCGGCCCAAATCGAGAGGTTTATCCCGCCACGCCCCTCCCCGAGGCCGATGGCCGAGTGCGACGTGGTCGTCATCGGCGCCGGTCACAACGGCCTCGTCGCCGCGGCGTACCTCGCCCGCGCGGGGGCCCGGGTCGTCGTCCTCGAGCAGCGGCCGATCGTGGGCGGCGCCTGCGTGACCGAGGAGCCGTGGCCCGGGTACCGGATCAACACGTTCGCCTACGCGAGCGGTCTCCTGCGGCCCAAGATCGTCGAGGAGCTCGACCTCGCCCGGTTCGGCTACGACCCGATCCTGTGTGACCCCCAAGGATTCGCTCCCCAGCCGGACGGCCGGCACCTCACGTTCTGGCTCGACGAGGGGCGGGAGCAGGAAGAGATCGCGAAGTTCTCGGCCCGGGACGCCCGCGCCTACCCCGAGTACGTCCGCTTCTGGGACCACGTCCTCGATCTAATCGAGCCGGCGATGATGGCCCCTCCGAAGCCGCTCGACCAGTTCCTCGCGAGCCTCCCGACCGGGGAGGCGGAGCCGCTGCTCCGGGATCTGTTCCTCAAGAGCGCTCGGGACTTTCTCGACGAATGGTTCGAGAGCCCCGAGCTCAAGGGCGCCCTCGCCTCGGGCGCGGTGATCGGGACGTTCGCGGGTCCGTATACGCCCGGCACGGCGTACATCCTCGGCCACCACAACATCGGGCGGCTCGGGGAGCACCGGCGGGTCTGGGGCCACATGCGGGGCGGGATGGGCCGGATCACGGAAGCGCTCGCCCGCTCCGCGATGCACGCGGGCGCGACGATCCGCACCGGGGTCCGGGTGCGCGAGATCGTGCTCGAGCGAGGACGGGCGGTGGGGGTACGGACAGACGCGGGCGAGCTCCTGCGGGCCCGGGCGGTCGCCTCCTCCGTCGACACCCGCCACACCCTTCTCGAGTTCCTGCCGGCGGGAACCCTCGAGCGTCCCGTCGAGGAGCGCGTCCGACGCGTCCGCTCCCAGGGGGCGTGCCTCAAGTTCAACGCCGCGCTCGACGGGGTGCCCAAGTTCACGGCCGCCCCCGATCCGTCGTACCTCGTGGGCGCGGTCGACCTCTGTCCGACCATGGAGTACATCGAGCGGGCGTTCGACGACGCGAAGCACGGGGCGTTCTCGCGGGAGCCGACCGTCGACATCTACTTCCAGAGCCTCGTTGACGGGTCGGTCGCCCCGGCGGGGAAGCACACGATGACCTGCTTCGTCCAGTACGCCCCGAGCGAGCTTCGCTCGGGCTCCTGGGACGACGCTCGGGAGATGGTCGCGGACCGGGTCCTCGCCACGCTCGAGGCCTACGCGCCCGGCCTCCGGCGGCTCGTCCTCCACTCGGAGGTCGTCACGCCCCTCGACATCGAGCGGCGGATCGGCATGACCGGGGGCAACATCGACCAGGGGGACATCACCCCCGACCAGATCTTCTTCTTCCGACCGATCCCCGGCTGGTCGGGTTATCGTACGCCGGTCCCCGGCCTCTATCTCTGCGGCAGCGCGGCGCACCCCGGGGGCGGGGTGATCGGGGCCCCGGGGCACAACGCGGCCGGCGTCCTCCTCGACGACCTTCGGGGGGCCCCGGAAGGGACCCCGGTCGGCGCCTCGGGCGTCGGAGCGGGGTGAGCGCCGTGCCCGAGGCGACGCTCAGGTTCCACGCACCGGCCGACCCGGCGACGCTCCGCCGCCTCCTCTCCGACCCGGCCTTCCTCGCAGAGAGCGTCCCGCAGGTGGTCTCGGTGGAGGCGACGGGCGCCACGACCGCGCTCTGGACCGTCCTCGTCAAGATCGGCCCGATCAGCCGGAAGAGCGTCTACCGGGGCGAGCTCATCGAGGCGACGGACGCCCTCGTGCGGTTCCGGGCGACCGGTCCGGAGGCGACGATCGAGGGCGCGGTGACGTTTGCGCCGGCGGCGGGCGGTTCGGACGCCGAGGTCCGCCTCGTCATGCAGGGGACCGGGCCGCTGCGCGCCGTCGTCGACGCGTATCTCGCGAAGCGCGTCCGGGAGGACGTCGAGCGGTTCGCGAAGAGCCTCGAGACCCGGGCCGGCCCGCCGCCCTCCCGTCCGACCTAGGGCGCTCCGCCGGGTTTATCGACCCCCCCGGCTGTCGCGTGCGCCAGTGCGCGACGACCCGGTGCGGGCGGCCGGACCCCCGCCGCCGACGCGAGGGTGAGCCCGGATGGGGCGGAGCCTCTCCGATCTCGGCTTCTTCATCGGGGCCCGACTCCTCCAGCTCATCCCCGTCCTCGTCGGCGTCATCGTCCTGATGTTCCTGTTCACCCACCTCGCCGTCGCGGACCCGTGCGCGTCGTGGTACCCCCACGCGAAGAAGGCGGTGCTCGACGCCTGCCGGAACTACTACGGCTTCAACCAGCCGCTCCTCGTCCAGTTCGAGCGGTACATCGCGGGCCTCCTCGCGGGGAACTGGGGGACCGACCAGAACGGCGCGGCGGTCTACCCGCAGATCGCCCAGAGCCTGCCGGCGACGATCGAGCTCGTCTTCGCGTCGCTGTTCATCATGATCGTCTTCGGGATCGCCCTCGGGGCGGTCGCAGCGCAGTACTCGGGCCGGTGGCCCGACCACCTGATCCGGGTCTTCTACCTGAGCGGCTGGGCGGCCCCGACGTACCTCGTCGGGATCATCCTCGCCATCTTCGTCGCTCCCGCCCTCGGCTTCCCGACGGGCGGGGCGTTCTCGACGAACCCGCCCCCGTTCCCCCAGCCGACGCACCTGTCGGTGATCGACGCGATCCTCGCGGGCAGCCCGTCGGGGCTCGCGGACGCGCTCGTCCACCTGATCCTGCCGGCGACCGCGCTCGCGTTCCTCAACCTCGGCATCATCACGCGGATGACGCGGAGCTCGATGCTCGAGGTCCTCCCGCTCGACTTCGTCAAGAGCGCGCGCATGAAGGGGATCAGCGAGGGGGCGGTCCTCTACCGCCACGCGCTCCGCAACTCGCTCATCACCACGACCACGATCCTCGGCTTCACCGCGAGCGGGCTCCTCGCGAGCACGGTCGTGGTCGAGGAGATCTTCCGCTGGCCGGGGATCGGGGAGTACGCCTTCGATGCGCTGATCAACAACAACTTCTCGGGCCTCATCGGCGTCACGATCGTCTTCGCGATCGCGGTCGTCGTCGCGAACCTCGTCGCGGACATCCTCTACGGCCTCATCGACCCCCGGGTGGAGTGGCGCTAGATGGCCCGCGACGACGCGACCGGCGGGACCGCCGCGGGCGCGCCGCCGGCCGCCGCCCGCCGGCCGGTCCGACGCGCCCGGCGCACGGAGCTCCTCTACGAGTCGCTGCGGACCCTGCGCGCGAACCCGCTCACGCTCGCCGGGTTCGTCCTCGTCGTGCTCCTCACGGGGGCGGCGATCCTCGTCGTCGTGCTCCCGCCGATCACGAGCACCCTCTTCCACCACGCCTACTCGATCCTCCCCTACGACCCGAACGCGATCGGGACCCAGCCGCTCGCCCCGCCGAGCCCCACCCACTGGTTCGGAACGGACGAGCTCGGCCGCGATGTCTTCTCCCGGGTGCTGGCCGCCCTCCCGCTCGATCTCGGGATCGGCGTCTTCGTGACCGTGCTGTCGGTCGCGATCGGGGCGGCGCTCGGGCTCATCGCCGGGTTCTGGGACGAGGGCCGCGTCGGCCGGTCGATCTCGGCGGTGATCCTGCGGGTCACGGACATCTTCCTCGCCTTCCCGACGCTCGTGCTCGCGATCGCGCTCACCGCGATCCTGGGGAAGTCGATCAACTCGCTCGACGCGGTGCTGGTCGCCCTCACGGTCACCTGGTGGCCGTACTACGTGCGGATCGTGCGGGGGGAGGTCCTCGTCATCAAGCACCAGGGGTACATCCACGCGGCCCGCATCGCCGGGCTCTCCGAGGGCCGGATCCTCGTGCGTCACGTCCTCCGCAACCTGCTCGAACCGCTCACGGTCTACGCGACGCTCGACGTCGGCACCGTGATCGTCACCTTCTCGACGATCGCGTTCGCGGGCCTCCTCACGATCCCGAACCTGATCGAGTGGGGCACGATGGTCGCGACCTACCAGTCGAACCTCCCGTCCGACTGGTGGCTCGTGGTCGCGCCCGGGCTCGGGATCTTCGTGACCGTCCTCGCGCTCAGCCTCCTCGGGGACGGCCTTCGCGACGTCCTCGATCCACGGACCCGGCGGGCGTTCGCGCGCGAGGGCGTCTCCTCGACCGCCCCGACGCCGGCGGCCGCGGGGGGAGCGGCCGAATGATCCCGGAGCCCGGCCCCGACGCGGGGTGCCCGCTATCCGTTCCGACGGCGTTCCCGTCCTCCGATGCCGACCGTCGACGCGATCGCCGAGCAGGCCCGCCGCGGGCCGAGCCGCTACGTCGAGTTCCTCCGCGTCCCCGCGATGAGCGCCGGCGTCTACGTCCTCCCGAAGGGGGCGCGGGACCCGCAGCGGCCGCACCTCGAGGACGAGGTCTACTACGTCGTCCGGGGCCGGGGCCGGTTCCGCCAGGCGGCCGAGGACCGGGAGGTCGGGCCCGGGGACGTCCTCTTCGTGGCGGCGCAGGAGCCGCACCGCTTCCACGCGATCGCGGAGGAGCTCGTCCTCCTCGTCGTCTTCGCCCCTGCCGAGCAGCCGACCTCCTGACGGGACCTCGGCACGGGCGACCCGCGCGTCGGACCCCCCCCGCTCTCCCGCGGCCGGCCCGGGAAGGAGGATCGTGACCGATCCGATCCTCTCCGTCGAGGGGCTCTCGATCGACTACGAGGTCGGGGCCGGCACCTTCCACGCGCTCCGCGACGTTTCGTTCGAGATGCTGCCCGGCCGGGTCCTCGGCATCGTCGGCGAGACCGGCTGCGGCAAGAGCACCCTCGGACACTCGATCCCGCGCCTCCTGCCCGAGCCGCCCGCGAAGGTGCGCCACGGCAAGATCGTCTTCCAGGGCGTCGATCTGCTCGAGGTGCCGAAGTGGAGGTTCCCGATGGTGCGCGGCACCGAGATCGGGATGATCTTCCAGGAGCCGATCAACTCGCTCGATCCCGCGTACCGGATCTACAACCAGGTCGCGGAGGCCGTGCGCGTCCGTCGGCTCCGGGACGCGGGGCAGGTCCCGGTCTTCGCCAAAGGGCCCCAACCGTTCGACTACTCGACGGGTCCGCGGCCGAAGGTCGCCGACGCGGTCGCGCACCCGTTCCTCCCGAGCGCCCCCCAGGCGATCGGCCAGGGATCGGAGGGCCCGAGCGCGCTCGCCCCGATGCCGCTCAAGGCGGAGGTCCTCGAGTACCTCCGCCTCGTCCGCATCAACGACCCCGAGACGGTCCTCCGCCTCTACCCCCACGAGCTCTCGGGCGGGATGCGCCAACGCATCATGATCGCGATGGCGCTCTCGGAGAAGCCGAGCCTGCTCGTCGCCGACGAGCCGACGAGCGCGCTCGACGTGACGATCCAGGCCCAGGTGCTCACCCTGATGAAGGAGCTTCTCGAGGAGGTCCGGACCTCGATCCTGTTCATCAGCCACGACCTCGGGGTCATCGCCGAGATCGCTGACGATGTCGGGGTGATGTACGCGGGCCACCTCGTGGAGCTCGGGCCGGTCGCGGACGTCTTCGAGCGACCCCGCCATCCGTACACGAAAGCGCTCCTCCGGTCGATCCCGAACCGGTACCAGGACGACGGGCCCCTGCCGACCCTTACCGGCTCGGTCCCGAACCTCTCGCGACTCCCGCCGGGCTGCTCGTTCGCCCCCCGGTGCCCGCTCGCGCGCGACGTTTGCGCGGCGGACCCGGGCCCCGCGCTCGCGACCCCGCTCGAGCGCCCGCGCGCCCGCGTGAACGCCGCGAGCTGCTTCTTCTCCCGGGAAGCGGAGGCGCTCCCGTGAGCGAGCCGACCCCGATCGTGGAGACCCGCGACCTCGTCAAGCACTTCCCGATCCCGCGGCCCTTGCGCGACGCGGTCCGCGGCATCCCCTCGCGCGCGATCCACGCGATCGACGGCGTGTCGGTCGCGGTCCGGCCGGGCGAGACGCTCGGCCTGATCGGGGAGTCCGGCTCGGGGAAGACGACCCTCGGCTGGCTGATCGCCCGGCTCTACCCGCCCACGAGCGGCCGCATCGTCTTCGACGGCGAGGACATCACCGCGCTGCGGGGGCGGGCGCTGCGCACCTGGCACCGCCACGTGCAGATGGTCTTCCAGGACCCGCTCGGGTCGCTCGATTCGCGCCTCCGGGTCTGGCAGATCGTCGGGGAGCCGCTCCTCGCCCAGGAGCACCTCCACTCCTCCGAGCTCCGCGCGCGCGTCGCCGAGCTCCTCCCCACGGTCGGCCTTCCGCACGACTGCCTCGACCAGTACCCCCACGAGTTCTCGGGCGGCGGCCGCCAGCGGATCTCGCTCGCCCGGGCGCTCAGCGTGCAGCCGAAGTTGATCGTCCTCGACGAGCCCACGAGCGCGCTCGACGTCGCCGTCCAGGCTCAAATCTTGAACCGCCTCGTCGAGCTCCAGCGGGAGCGCCGGTTCGCCTACCTCCTCATCACCCACAACGTCGCCGCGGTCCGGTTCGTCGCCCACCGGGTCGCGGTGCTCTACCTCGGGGAGCTCGTCGAGGTCGGCGCGGTCCGGGATGTCCTCGAGCGCCCCGTCCACCCGTACACGAAGGCCCTCCTCGCGGCCGTGCCGGTGCCCGATGTCCGCCGGCGGCGGGCGCGCTACCGGATCTCGGGCGAGATCCCGACCCTGATCGCGCCGCCGCCCGGCTGCCGATTCGCCGCCCGCTGCCCGTTCGCCGTCGACCGATGCCAGATCGAGCCGCCCCGGCTCCGCGAGATCCCGGGGCACGCGGGTCGGCTCGTCGCCTGCCACCGGGCCGAGGAGGTCGCCGACATCTCTCCCGAGACGCTCATCGGGCCCGTGGCCGAGACCCCGAGACCGACCGCGGGACGCTCGCCGGCCGCCGGGTGACGGCTCCGCTCCCGTTCGTCCACGTACGACCGAGGCCCGAACGCCGGGTTTCATAACCCACGACGCCCTCCCGGCCTCCACGTCGGCGCTCGGCGGGGCCGGGCGGCGGCCGCACAGGAGAGCACGATGCAGAGACGAGGCACGCGGACCACGCGAGGGACTGGGCGACGGATCGGACGGGCGACGGCGTACGGCGTGGGCGGCTTCGCCGCGCTCGCGGTCGTCCTGCTCTTCGTGACCCCCTCCGCGCTCGCCGCGCCGATCTCCACGCCGACCCGGCCGATCGTCCTCGTCGCGCCGTACACGGGTACGACGGTCGGCTACTCGAACTCCTGGAGCCAGTCGGGCTGCGGGTCGGCGGCGATCCTCGAGAAGGCGTTCTTCCACGCCCGCTCGGGCCTTGCCGGCTTCGATGACCGTACGAAGTCGCCCGCCTGCAGCGGGAATCCCCTCGGCGCCAGCGCCTGGGCGAGCTCGGGGATGGACATCGACTTCCCGGTCCACGTCGCGCACAAGGCGCTCACGATCGTCGCGGTGACGACGATCGACGCCGCGATGCGGGCGGCGCTCTCGCCGGGGAGCTGCACCTCGACCGCCTCGGACTACTCCTGCTACGCGTACGCGGACGCGTCGCTCTCGGGAGGTTTCTACCTCTACGACCAGACCACCGGCTTCTACTGGTTCGCGACATCGCTCTGGCCGGGCGAGTTCCTTTCCGCGTACAACCTGACCAGCTGCTACGCGGGCAACTGCTCGAGCTACTCGGCGCCGAGCGAATCGGCGCATGTGGACTCGACGGTCGTCTGGACGATCTCGGCGACGGGGCTCACCCCGAGCGACCAGTTCGTCCTGATCGCGTTCTTCTCGAGCTACACCTCGGCGTCGGAGTCGTCGTACGCGGCGACGACCTCGGGCGGGACCCTCGCGAGCGTGAACGCGGCCCTCGGCGGGAACGGGATCGACGTCGACTCGATCACCATCGTCTAGGGCCCGCGGGGGGGGGTACGGACCGAGGGGGACGACCGGCCGGTCCCGGCCGGACGTCTACCGGTTAGACCGACTCCTCGATCTCCCCGGCCTGGGGAGCGCCGGCGAGCCGTTCCGCGACGCCGCCGAGGATCTCGAGATGGCGGTCGACGTCCGAGTCGGTGTGCTGGACGGAGATCGTCCACTGCTCGTCGGGCCCGGTGCCGCTCGGGATCAGCCCGCGGTTGAGGCAGAGGTAGTAGTACAGCATCGACCGGTCGCCGTCCACGGTCAGGAAGTCGCGCCAGCACCGGACCGGGTGGTCCGCGAAGAAGACCGTGCCCGACACCCCGTCCGCGGCGACGTGCGCGGTCACGCCCGCGTCGTCGAACACCTCGGCGTACCCCTTCGCGAGCCGGGCGTTCAGCCGCGCCGACCGCTCGAGCGCCTCCTCGGTCAGGATGTGGTCGAGGGAGGCGATGCACGCGGTCATCGCGAGCGGGTTCGAGTTGTACGTCCCCGCATGCGCGACCCGGCGGGGACCGACCTCGTCCAGGATGCCGGGCCCGGCGGCGATCACGGAGAGCGGGATGCCGCACGCGATCGATTTCCCGAGCGTGACGATGTCCGCCCGCACGCCGACCCGCGCGGCCCCCCCGTGGGGGTACTTCGCGCCGGTCTTGATCTCGTCGAGGATGAGGAGCGCCCCGAGCTCGTCGGCGAGCTCGCGCAGCCCCGGGAAGAACCCGTCCTCGGGGAGGATGAACCCCATGTTCATCGGGATCGGCTCGGCGATGATCGCGGCGAGATCGTCCCGATGCTCTTGGGCGATCCGCCGAGTCGCCTCGAGGTCGTTGAACGGGGCGACGAGGGTCCGCTCGGCGACCTCGGCGAGGATGCCGGGGGAGGCGGGGGCCGACTTCGGGTGCTCGCGGGGCCCCGCGACCTCGAGGCGGGGCTTCACCCCCACGAGGAGCGTGTCGTGGGAGCCGTGGTACGAGCCCTCGAACTTCAGCACGTAGCGCTTCTTCGTGTAGGCGCGGGCGAACCGGATCGAGTGGTGCGTCGCCTCGAGCCCGGTCGTGCTGAACCGGACCCGGTCCATGCCGTACCGGCGGCAGATCCGCTCGGCGACCTCGGGGGTTCGCTCCCACTCGTAGCCGTAGATGCTCCCGCGCTCGATCTGGCGCTCGAGCGCTTCGACGAGCTTCGGGTGGGCGTGGCCGCTCTGCAGCGCGCCGAAGCCCATGTTGAAGTCGAGGTAGTCGTTGCCGTCCGCGTCCCAGAGCGTCACGCCCTGGGCCCGGCTCACGAAGAACGGGTACGGCTCGAGGTACCGATAGTTCGAATGGACGCCCATCGGGCTCCAGCGCCGGGCCTGCTCGAAGAGGGCCTTCGATCGCGGGGTCCGGCGGGTGTACTCGGCGTACGCGGCCTCGAATCGGGGGTCCATGGTTCCTCCCGGCCGGAGCGCGAGTCCCCCGGACCGCGGGCGAAAGGGTCGAGCCGGACCGCCTACAAAAGGGATGCCGGCGAACCGTGTCTTCGTCAATCGCCGGACGCCGACCCGAACCCCTGAAAACCCCCCGCGCCTAGAGGGTCCGCGAGGGGTCCGACGGTGGCCGACGCCCAGACGCTCGAGAACTACGTCGGGGGCGCTTGGGTGCGCCCCGTCGCCTCCGGGGTCCTCGATGTACCGGATCCCTCCAGCGGCGCGCTCCTCGCGCGCGTGCCCCGCTCGGGGGCGGCGGATGTGGACGCCGCGGTCCTCGCCGCCCGGCGGGCGTTCCTCACCTGGCGCGACGTGCCCGTCGCGGAGCGTGCGCGACGGATCCTCGCGCTGCGCGGCCTTCTCGAAACGCACGCGGACGAGCTCGCGCGGTCCGTCGTTCGGGAGAACGGGAAGACGCTCGACGAGGCGCGGGGCTCGGTCCGCCGGGGCATCGAAGCGACGGAGTTCGCCGCGTCCGCGCCGACCACAATGCAGGGCTCGTTTCTCGAGGACGTCACCCCCGGCGTCGACACGACCCTGATCCGCCAGCCCCTCGGCGTGGTCGCCGGCATCACCCCGTTCAACTTCCCGATCATGATCCCGCTCTGGATGGCCCCGCTCGCGCTCGTCTGCGGGAACGCGTTCATCCTGAAGCCGAGCGAGCGGGTGCCGATCACCGCGACCCTGCTCGCGCGCCTCGTCGCGGAGGCGGGATTTCCGCCGGGCACGTTCAACCTCGTGCACGGGGAGGTCGCCGCCGTCGACGCCCTCCTCACCCATCCCGGCGTCGACGCGATCTCGTTCGTCGGGTCCGCGCCGACCGCCCGGCACATCTACACGACCGCGGCGGCGCACGGCAAGCGCGTGCAGGCGCTCGCCGGGGCGAAGAACTTCCTCCTCGTGATGCCCGACGCCGACCTCGCCCGATCCGTCCCCGCGATCCTGTCGAGCGCGTTCGGCCAGGCCGGCGAGCGGTGCCTCGCGGCCGGCGTGGTGGTCGCGATCGAGCCGGGGGCCGATCGGCTCGTCGCGGAGCTTGGCGCGGCGATCGAGCAGCTCGCGGTCGGTCCCGCGGGCGACGCGGGCACGTTCGTCGGTCCGGTCATCCGGGCGGACCACCGCGAGCGAGTCCTGCGGTGGATCGCGGAGGGCGAGCGGAGCGGGGCGACGATCGCGGCGCGGGGGACCGCGCCGGCCGGCGCGACCGGTTTCTTCGTGCCCCCGATCCTCTTCGACCACGTCCGGCCCGAGATGACGATCGCCCAGGAGGAGATCTTCGGACCCGTCCTCGCGGTGATCCGGGTCGGGTCGCTCGACGAGGCGCTCGATGTCGCCAACCGCTCGAAGTACGGCAACGCCGCGGCGATCTTCACGCGCGACGGCCGGTCCGCACGGGAGTTCGTCCGCCGGATCGAGGCCGGGATGATCGGGGTCAACATCGGCGTCCCGGCCCCCGCGGCGTACTTCCCGTTCGTCGGCTGGAAGGGCTCGTTCTACGGCGACCTTCACGCGACCGGCCGGGACGCGATCGACTTCTACACCCGGAAGAAGGTCGTCACCACCCGCTGGTTCTGAGCCGTCGGCCTAGGCGGCGGCCGGTTCCGCGCGCGCGTCCGCGATCGCGAGGGCCCGGTCGAGCACCTCGAGCCCGTGGTCGAGCTCCTCGCGCGTCACGATGAGCGGGGGCGCGACGATGAGGTGCGAGACCCAGCCGACGCAGTAGACCCCCTCCTTCATCATCGCCCCGGTGACCTCGTCGACCACGAGCGGCCGGCCCGCGAGCTTGTCCTCCTCGGTGTTGAACGGCGCCTTCGTCCGGCGGCTCCGCACGAGCTCGACCGCCGCGAAGAGGCCGAGGCCCCGCACGTCGCCGACCGAAACGTGCCGCGCCTGGATCTCGCGGAGCCGGGCGAGGAGGTACTCCCCGTCCCGCCGGGACTTCGCGAGGAGGTCGAGCCGCCGGTACTCCTCGATCGCCGCGACCGCCGGCGCGAGCGTGAGGGGATGGGCCTCGTAGGTGTGGCCGTGGGGGAAGTAGCGGTCCTTGAACGCGTCGTGGACGGCCTCGGTGGTCGCGGTGAGGCCGAGCGGGATGTGGGCCCCCGTGATCCCCTTCGCGGTCGTGAGGAGGTCCGGCCGGACCCCCCAGTGGTCGACCGCGAACCACTCCCCGACCCGCCCCCAGCCGCTCATCACCTCGTCGGCGATGAGCAGGACGTCGTGCTGCCGCGTGATCTCGCGGATCCGGGGGAGGTACTCCGGGACCGGGACGAGCACGCCGTTCGTGCCGACGATCGGCTCGACGATCATCGCGGCGACATTCCCCTCGCGCTCGAGCTGGTAGTCGACGTACTCCGCGCACGCGACCCCGCAGCTCGGGTACGTGAGCCCGAACGGGCACCGGTAGCAGTAACAGTCCGGCGCGAACACGGTCCCGGGGACCCGGTCCACGAGCTCGATGGGCCGCCGGCGGAGGTCGCCAGTGACCGAGATCGATGCCGCGGTCGACCCGTGGTAGGAGCGGTAGCGCGACACGACCTTCGAGCGGCCCGTCGCCGCACGGGCGATCTTGAGCGCGGCCTCGTTCGCTTCGGTCCCCGAGGTGCTGAAGAAGAATCGACCGAGGCCCGGCGGGAGGACCTCGAGGAGCGCCGCCGAGAGTCGCGCGCGCGCCGCGGTCGCGAACCCGGGGACCGCGTAGGCGACGGTCCGGGCCTGCTCGGCGATGGCGGCGGCGACCCGCGGGTTCGAATGCCCGAGGTTCGACGCGATCAGCTGCGAGGAGAGATCGAGGTACTCGTGCCCCGCGCCGTCCCAGAACTTCGAACCCTCCGCCCGCGCGACGACCATGGGATTCCAGCCGCCTTGCCGCCGCCAGGTCACGTAGTTGGTGTCGCGGACGATCCGCCGGATCTCCTCGTCGTCCATGGACCGGGCCTCCCCCGAGCCGCTCGGCCCCGAGCCGGCTTTAGCTTATGACGCCCCGGACGGGACCGTCGGGTGCTCGGGCACTCGGAAGAGCCGCCGGGCGTTCCCGCCGAGGATCGCGGCCCGGTCGGCCGCCGGCAAATCGAGGCGGTCGATGAGGTCCGTGGCGACCCGGAGCTCCTCGAGCGGCCAGTCCGATCCATAGAGGACCCGGTCCGCGGAGCCGATGGTGTCGATCACCCCGGCGATCAGCGTGCGGCAGCGTTCCACCATGCGCGCGAAGTGCGGCGCCGACGGATGGGCGAGGAGCCCGGAGGTGTCGGCGTAGACGTTCTCGTCCTTGTAGACGAGCTCGGTCGCCTCCTCGATCCACGGGTTCCCGAGGTGGCAGAGGACGAACCGGACGTCCGAGTACTGGACGGCGACCTCGTCAACCTCGATCGGCCGCGCGAACTTGATCAGGCCCTTGCGCTCGAGCGTGTCGCCCTGGTGGATCATCACCGGCAGGTTCCGCCGGTGGGCGTACTCGTACACCGGCCGCAGCCGTGGGTCGTGGGGGTAGAACGGCAGGTAGCCAGGAAAGAGCTTGATCGCGACCAGCGACTCCTTCTCCCAGCAGGCGATCGCGTGCTCGACCGCCTCCGCCCCCTTCGTCGGATCCACGGTCGCGACCGGGAGGAGCCGCCCGCCGCTCGCGGCGAGCGACGCCCGGCCCTCCGCGAGCCCCTCCTCGGGGGTCTTCGGGTGACGCAGCTGGATCGCGAGCGCGAACCCGATCCCGTTCCGGTCCATCTCCGCGAGGAGCCCCGGGACCGTGTAGTCGATGTCCCGGCGGTACGCGGTGTGCTCGAGGTCCTGCCACCAGCGGCTGAGGTGGACGTGGGCATCCACGCGAGGAAGCAGATTCTGCGCCATCCGGGTCCCGCGGCGCGCGAGGGCTTGGGGCGGATTAATCCCCCGGCCCCGCCCCGAGGGGCTCATATGGCGCCGACCGGTGAGGGAGGCGGAGGAGGGGACGGTGACCCACCGCGCCGACTGGCTCAGCTTCCACGACGCGCCCCGCATCCTCCATCCCCCGCCGGGCCCGCGCTCGCGCGAGCTCCTCGCGACGCAGGGGCACCTCGAGAGCGACGCCATCGGCTACCCGCACTACTTCCCCATGGCCCCCGCAACGGCCCAGGGCTCGACGATCGAGGACGTCGACGGGAACCGTTACATCGACTGGGTCGCCGGGATCTCCGTCCTCAACTTGGGTCACCGGCACCCCCGCGTCGTCGCGGCGTTCGAGCGGCAATCCCACGCGATCTGGCACGCGCTCGAGCTGCCGACGGAAGCCCGCGTCGAGTTCCTCAAAGAG
>Ga0187772_10000531_pt1 | contig 17049 bp, 11 predicted proteins | sample 0116_SJ02_MP15_2_FD_133137 | JGI IMG/M metagenome (GOLD analysis project Ga0187772, IMG submission 133137) | Tropical peat soil microbial communities from peatlands in Department of Meta, Colombia - 0116_SJ02_MP15_20_MG | ecosystem: Environmental > Terrestrial > Soil > Wetlands > Peat | place... | reverse complement strand
GTCAAGGCCCTCCTCTACACAAGAGCTCAGGTTAACGCCGAGAAGAAAGAGAGAGTGTACGTGTGCCTTACTGATCTGGACAGAGGAGCATTCGTGAGGACAATAGGCTGGGTCGACTACGCGAAGATGGTGGAACTCGGAGAGAAACTCGCAGAGCTGACAACCAAGGCAAACGAACTCAGAGTCACCAGCCCTTCGGGGACAGACTTCACCGGGAAGATTGGAGGACGGAAGTGGGAAGACTTCGGAGGGACGGCAGCGACGCGGAAGGTGATAATGCTGGGCGGACAGACCGGGGGGTCGTGCATAGAAGAGACCATGAACGGCACCCTGGCATTCGATGGGAATATCTGGCCGCCTGACGAAATAAGGAACAGAATCACAACCCCCATCAAGTTCAAGGTGGAGAAGGGGGTAATCAAAGAGATAACTGGAGGGTTGGAGGCAGAGATAATGCGGAAGTACCTGAATAGCTTCAACGATCCGAACATGTACAGGATAGCCCACTGCTGCTATGGGTACCACCCGTTGGCCATGCCTTCCGGGGGTATAGCAGAGGTCGAGAGAAGCTGGGGGTGCTTCCAGGTTGGATGGGGTTCACAGGGCCCACTCATCAGACCAGACCTTAAGGGGGACTACGGATGGAAAGCCTCATCGCACGACGACGGAATCATAACCAAGGCGTCCATCTATCTGGACGGGAATCCCGTCCAAAAAGACGGAAAGTTCGTCCATCCTGAACTCCTCAAGATCATAAAAGAGTGGGGCATCGAACAGTAACAACTCTCTCCATAGCTGAGGAACTGAGTCCTGCCTGCTTTGCTGGCTCGGGACACTGTCTGGCCCTCGAGCGCAGGGTCAGCAAACTATTGTTTACATAACGAGCAACCAAGTCAGCCACGGGTTGGGCTCTCAAGGGAGAAGGGTCAGCATATACAGCGTCATCATGGTCTTGATTACATTGATTGTGGGACTCTACATATTTCTGGAACTTAACTTCGTCATTGGATTCATAATTGTGATGCTTGGGGCACTTATCTATTACACAAGGAAGCACCTAGAAGGAGTCGGCTAGGTGAAGGTTAGATTACCCACTCCTCTTTTTCGACATCTCTTCGTTCAAAGCCTAGTTTAGAAGTGCGATACGGGATTTCGCCGTAAAGGAGCGCTTCGTCTTCCCCACGATATACCGAGTCCACTATCCTTCCCAGAGAATCTCCCTTCATCATGCCGCTTCCGCTGTCACCTCCCACGACAATCAGGTTCGACTCTCTGAATACAAACGGCAGATAGTCGAACGCGTTATACGAGTAGAGTCCCGCCCACATCGCTTTGACCTGGCAGTCCCTGAAATCTGGAAAATACGAAACCAAGACAGGATAAACGCTCTTTTCAAAGTAATCCCGTTCCGGCCGGTAACTTTCGAGGTCGTGCTCCGGCAAGTTGATGAACGGACGATTGATTTCATCCTCGCAGGCGACCCAAAAGACTCCTTCTTCACTCACGGGCTTGAAATGAACACCCGCCTTTGGGAGAACGACGAGAGGCAACAGACCAAGGGAATTGAAACCGCGCGTATGCAATAATCTCTCCAGTTTCTCCCCCTTCGCTTGGAGGCTGAAGATTTGCCTCTTCTTGGCCTTCACATGGCCGAGCATCCCTATCGGCTCTGCCAGCTCGTTTTCCCAGGCTCCTCCCGCAAGCACTACCGTTTCCGCACGAGCCACGCCATCGGCAACACCCGCGAGAGAGACTCCCTCGATCTGGAAGTCCTGCCATGCGGATTGTCCCCTCCTTGCGCTGTGATGTTTCGATGGGCCGACTGTAAGTAACCTTGCTTCGGTGTCGAAAGCGAACATTCCACCGGCTCTTACGAACTCATCCGCATAGAATCTTACGAGTTTGTCGGGGTCGAGCCTGCCGCATTTGGGCCCAAAGATACCACCATCGACGGGAGGAAGCTCCATCAATTCGGCTTCTTCGTTTGACCCGAAGTCGTTTACCATGGTCGGGAGAAGATTGACTAGATCTTGCTTTCCGTACCGGATGGTCTTAACCCCTTTCTCTTCCATTCCCCTGAGAAAAGGCTCGCTCTGAGACAACTGTGTTTCGTCCATCAGCCACAGGTAGCCAATCTTCTGTAGACCAATATCGACCTTCAATTCTTCTTGGATATGGGTGAAGAAATCTATCGTGCTGTTCGAAAGGATTTGGTTGTCCGGAGAAGAGAAGGTATTTCTGAAAGTGGCGTTGCTTCTGCCTGTGTTTCCCTGGCCGGGGGAGCTGTACCTGTCGACTACCAGAATGCGTTTGCGGGGGCTGTTCTTCTTCAGGTAGTACGCTGACGCGACCCCCATTATTCCAGCGCCGACGACTATAACATCATACTGGGCTGGCAACGGTTGCGTTGTTCAACTCGCTTTGTTTAATCCTTTTGTGAGTTCTCGGATTCGAGCTGCTCCTCGTCCCTTTTGGGATTCACTGATGGGCCGCATCCAGGCCAAAGGCGTAGCCTAAGCTGTTAGGCAAAACAATTTTCAGGCTAGGGGAAGATAACAAACTACCGGTCGGTAGGCGGAAGTTTGCTAGAGTCTCGAGAAGCGAAAGCAACGGAGCAGATTCGCAAGGAGATGGATCGAAGGAGGGGTGCCGTTGGACCTCTCAGCGCAAGAATCGCGAAACTCAGGAGAGAGAGCGTAGACGGTGTCGTCAGGGTCTCCAGGGAAAGGGCGGCGCTTGTCACTGAATTCTACAGGAGCGAGGAGGCGAAGGGAAAGTCCGTGCCAGTGCAACGTGCCCTCGCCTTCAAGTATCTCATGGAGAGAGTCAGTCTCCCCGTAGAGAACGGGCAGCTCGTAGTCGGGATCAGAGGAACAGGTCCAAACGAGGTTCCAACATTCCCGGAGATTTCTGTCCACACGATGCCAGACTTGGAGGCTCTTGACTCCAGAACTAACATGCCGTATAGGGTGGACGAGAAGACAAGAGAACTGTACAAGACCAAAGTCATACCCTTCTGGAAAGGCAATTCGATGAGGGACCTGATGTTTTCCAGCCTCTCAAGGGAGTGGAAAGATGCCTACGAAGCAGGCATCTTCACCGAATTCATGGAACAGAGAGCGCCAGGACACACAGCGGGAGGAGGCAGAATCTATGAGGTTGGCGCCCTGGACATCAAGGAAGAGATTCGTCACACTCTGTCGACTCTGAACTCTTCCGTTCTAGGGTACGATGGCAGAATTGAGGAGCTGAAGGCGATGGAAATCACCGCTGACGCCATTATTGCATATGCAAACAGGTACGCGATTAAACTCGGCGAGCTAGCAAGGACAGATAGGAACCCCCAGAGGAAGGAAGAGCTCCTGACCATGGCCAAAATATGTCGCAGGGTCCCCGCACACCCTCCCCGGAACTTCTGGGAGGGCCTCCAACACTACTGGTTTGTTCATGTAGGTGTGACGTACGAAACGAATCCTTGGGACTCTTTCACTCCAGGTCGCCTCGACCAGCACCTCTACCACTTCTACAGGCGGGACATGGAGGAAGGGAAGATGACACGCCAGATGGCAAAGGAACTGCTAGAGGCCTTCTGGCTGAAATTCAACAACCAACCAGCGGTCCCGAAGGTAGGAGTCACCCTCGAAGAGAGTTTCACCTACAACGACTTTTCGAAGATAAACCTCGGTGGCCTGAAAGTCGACGGCTCGGATGGCATCAACGAACTCTCGCACCTGTTACTCGAGGTCCTGGACGAGATGAGGACGCTACAGCCGAATACCGCAGTCCTGGTCAGCAGCAGGAGCCCTGAGCGGTTCGTTACTGACGCCCTGAAGGTAGTGAACCCTGGTTTCGGTGAGCCTCCGTTGTTCAACTTCGACGGGGTAGTGGTTAAGATGTTGAGGCAGGGGAAGTCGCTGAAGGACGCGAGAGAGTGCGGAGTAAGCGGGTGCATCGAGACAGGAGCGCTTGGGAAGGAAGCCTACGTCCTAACAGGGTACCTCAACCTCCCGAAAATCTTGGAAATAACACTCAACAACGGTGTCGATCCGAGAACTGGAAAGAAGATCGGTGTCCTGACCGGAAACCCAAAGGATTACGGTAGTTTCGAGGAACTCTTCAGGGCGTTCATTGAACAGCTGAAGTTCTTCGTCTCCGTCAAAATTGCGGGGAACGATGTCATAGAGGCTCTGTACGCCAAGCACCTCCCCGTTCCCTTCCTTTCGTTGTGGCTCAACGACTGCGTGGCGAAGGCAATCGACTACAATTCAGGCGGGACCAGATACAACACCAGCTACATCCAGGTTGTAGGGCTGGGCACCGTCGCCGATTCCTTGGCATCCATGAAATACAACGTCTTCGTGAAAAGGTCCTTCGGGATGGAAGAAATCCTCGCGTCGTTGTCAAGGAACTATGAAGGTGACGAAGCAATGAGGCAGACATTCCTGAACAAGGCTCCGAAGTATGGGAACGACGACCCCTTTGCTGACGTGATCGCTAGCAACTTGGTCAACACAGTGAACGACATGATTGAAGGCTATCCTCCGACCCCCCTAAGAGGAGCCTCCAGAAGGGTCTACTTCCTCCCCACAACCGCCCATGTCTACTTCGGAAGGGTCACCGGACCGACGCCCGACGGCCGGCGAGCCGGTCTACCAGTGTCAGAGGGCGTTTCACCCGTGCAAGGGGCGGACAGAAAAGGAATAGCGGCTGCGTTCAGCTCTGTCGCGAAGATCGACTGGGATCAGACCGGAGGGGCGCTATTGAACCAGAAACTCTCGCCAGACCTCCTAGTTGGGGAGGAAGAGATCGAGAAAATGGCGCAAATGGTCAGGACCTTCTTCATAATGGGGGGACACCACGTCCAGTTCAATGTCGTGAGCGCCGAACTCCTCCGAGAGGCCCAGGCGAGACCCCAGGACTTTCAGGACCTGATGGTCAGGGTCGCCGGTTATAGCGACTACTTTGTGAATCTGCCCAAAGGGCTCCAGGATGAGATAATTGCCAGGACAGAGCACAAGGCGTTCTGACTCGCTGCTGACTGCGACATCCGGTTCCGAGAGAACCAAAGGAGTGGTCTTTGACGTTCAGAGGTTCGCGATACACGATGGTCCTGGGATAAGAACTCTGGTGTTCCTGAAGGGCTGCCCCCTGAGGTGCTGGTGGTGTCAGAACCCGGAGGGATTGTCTACTGCGAAGAGCCTGTGGTACTTCGAGTACAAATGCATCCAGTCTAAGAGGTGCGTCCCAGCATGCCCGCTGAGCGCCCTGTCTTTGGATGGAGACGGTTTGGTGGTCAATCATTCAGCTTGCGACGGGTGCGCATTGTGCGTCGAAGCCTGTCCCTCAGGAGCTCTGTCGATTGCTGGCCGAGAGGTTACAGCGGAAGAACTGGTCAGGGAGATTGAGAAAGACACTCTTCTCTTTGATAATTCGGGAGGCGGCGTAACCTTCTCTGGGGGAGAACCGCTCTTCCAACCTGCTTTTCTAAAGGAACTCTTGGTTCTCTGCAGAAGCAGAGGAATACACACGGCCCTGGAGACCTCTGGCCAGGCTCCCACCAGAACCTTCGAATCGATTATAGATTATGTCGACTTTTTCCTCTTTGACCTGAAGCTTATCGACGACAGCGATCACAGGAAATACACCGGGGTCTCCAACAGTTTAATCAAAAAGAATCTCGAAACGCTCGCAGAAAGGAGAGGGAGAGACGTCATACTAAGGTTCCCGGTAATCACGGGGATAAACGACACAGAAAAGAACGTGGAAGAATTCCAGAGCTTCGCCCGCAGTCTGAGGGGAATCAGCGAGGTCGACCTTCTACCTTACCATGACGTCTCCGAAAAGTACAGGAGACTCGGGTTGAGCTACAAGATGGGTGCACAAGTTGCTCCTTCGGCGGAGAAGCTAAACCACATCAGGAAAAGATTGGAGGAAATCGGTCTGAAGGTCAGGGTCGGAGGCTAGGGATCGGCAGGAGCCTCCCGATTGCTTACTTGAAACCAGTCTATCTTCGAACAGCCGCCTGCCGTAGGTTGGCGGTCTCCTGCTCGTCGACTTTCATTGCCCTGGCGTCTATGACAACGCCGTAGTCATCCTTTGCCTGCTCGATGGTGATGTAGCCGTCCGTCACATCGTTGAGCACTCGCTGTGGCTCCCTCTCCATCGGGTTCCCGAATCCGCCCCCTCCTCCTGTCCTGAGGCTGACCAGATCTTTCTTTTGCATCGCCTCGGCTGCCACCTTGCGCAGCCTGCGGGGGCTCTGGCTCCCCTTTTCGATTACGAAGTAGTTCGGGGTCCCGTTCCCGCCTCCGTTGATCCCCCAGCAGGGATAGAGCGAGCGCCCCATGGACGAAGTGAAGCTAGCGTTGCTGTTGTTTATCCGGTAGTCCTTCACGACACCATACCCTCCCCTGAACTTCCCCTTCCCCGAACCGTCTCCCACGTTCAGTGCGTACTGCTCGACCACGATGGGATACCTTACCTCCATCACTTCATTCGACATGATGTAGGTCTCGCCGTCCCCGGAGCAGACTAGACCACTCTCCCCGTCCTTGCCGCGCCCTCCTCCCCACCCTCCTGGCTGGGGTTCGACTATTGCAAAGGGCTGCTTCGTCCTGTCGTCTATCCCTCCAACGATTGTACCGCAGACGCTGAGGAAGTGGCCTGCAGGGAGTTTGTCTGGTATGAGTGGCGCCAGGGCGTGCCAGACAAGGTCGGTGATGAACGCCATCGACTCCCAGTAGGTCGAAGTCGGGGCCGGAGGGAGAGGATTGAAGAGTGTCCCCGGATCTGCAAGTATCTTGAGCGCCCTGAAACAGCCGTCGCTTACCGGGCTGTGAATGTCTGTAACCGACTTGAAGACCGCCCTCCCCGCCGATACCGTCGCGCACCACGGACAGTTGATGGAACCCTTCGCCTCTTTCCCAGACCCCCTGAGGTCGATGACGAACTCGTCGTCGGATATGGTGACCCTCGCCTTGACCGGTATAGGGGTGTCTGTGATCCCGTCGTCATCGACCGTGTCCGAGACCTCAAAGGTGCCATGAGGGAGCTCCTTCAGCCTGAGCTTGGTGAGCTTTTCCCCCTTCTCCTGAATCCTCTCCATCGCGTTCAGGACCGTTTCGACACCATACTTCTTGCAGATGTCTTCGATCCTCTTCGCCCCCACCCTCAGCGACGCCGCGTGGGCCTCCATGTCTCCGAGGGTCATTTCAGGCGTCCTTACGTTGGCCCTGATCATGTCGACCATCGCCTGGACGACCTTCCCCTTCTCGAACAGCTTGATCGGTGGGAAGATGAGCCCTTCCTGGTATATCTCGGTCGAGTCCGAAGTCCAGCTCCCGAAGTGCATTCCCCCGACCTCGCTCCAATGCCCTTTGATGGCCGAGAAGGCGACTATCCGCCCCTGGGCGAAGACAGGCATGATCAGGTTGACGTCGTTCAGGTGGGTCCCGCTGCTGTAGGGGACGTTGACTATGCACACGTCGCCGGGAGAGAATCCGTCCTTCCCGAACTTCTTGATGCAATCCTGCACCGCCAGGTCTAGGGTGCCGAGAAAGCCGGGGACCCCGTTCGCCTGGGCGACGAGCAGGCCGTTGGCGTCAGTGAGGCCTGCCGCGTAGTCTAGGACCTCGTAGATGACCGGGCTCTTGCTCGCCCTCCCGAAGGCGGAGAAGGTCTCTTCTGCGGAGGCGATCAGGTTGCTTTCGATTATGTCTAGGGTGAAGTCGGACATCTTTGGCAAGCCCTAGACCTCCACCACCAGGTTCCCGTACTTGTCGTTGGTCATGACATTCCCCTTTCTGATGATTGTCGTAGCAGTGGGCTCCTCTACGACGGCCGGCCCGCGTATCTTTGCTCCAATGGGGATCGAATCCCTGCGATATACCGGGATACGCTTGAAACCTGACTCGTCCAGATACACCGACCTTGTCTTTGCCGGCTTCACTCTCCTGTTCCTTGTCATCTTCATTGGCTTCGGCGGGTGCTTCTTGACCTTGCCGAACGCCACGATGCGTACGCTGACCACTTCCGTCGGGTCTTTCAGGTTGAACGTGTAGGCCTTGTAGTGCAACTCCTGGAACCGCTTGTGGATTAGCGGGAGCGAGCCCGATGCCGTAACTTCGGTCGGGACAGGGGTGGAGATAGTGTGCTCCTGTCCCCTGTAGCGGATGTCGAAGAGAGCCTCGAACTTCATGTCTTTCTTCTCAATCCCCTCGCTCTCCAGCTGTTTTGCGGCCTCATCCTCCATCTCGTCCAGTATGCCCTGGAGCTCCTTCAGGTTACCCATCTCCAAGCCGATGACCTTCGTGCGGATGAAATCGTGTCTCAGGTCTGTCATCAGCATTCCCCAGGCTGAGAAGACCCCTGGGACACGGGGCACTATGACCTTCCTGATCCCGAGCTCCTCTGCGAGGGAGACAGCGAACATTGGCCCGCCTCCTCCGAAGGCTACCATCGCGAAGTCCCTCGGATCGTACCCCCGGCGCACCGACACGAGCTTGATGGCGTTCACCATGTTCGATGTCGCTATCTCGATGGCCCCCATTGCTGCGTCTATCGTCTTCATGTGCAGCCTCGCGCCGACCTTCCCGTACGCTTTCTCCGAGAGCTCCGGCCTGAGCTTGATTTCCCCGCCCAGGAAGTAGTTGGGGTCGATGACACCGGTGAGGACGAACGCGTCGGTGAGCGTCGGTTCGGTTCCACCTTTGTCCTGGCAGGCTGGACCCGGATCCGCTCCTGCGCTCTGCGGTCCAACCTTCAGCGACCCGAGCTCGTCTACCCAGGCGATGCTTCCTCCCCCTGCCCCTATTTCCATGATGTCCACGACGGGGACCTTGACAGGGTAGCCCGCGAAGAACTGGTTCCTGCCGATGTGATACTCCGTGTTTATCTTCATCTTCCCCGAGTCGATGAGGGACGTCTTCGCCGTCGTCCCGCCGACGTCGAACGTGATCATGTTGGCCACTCCGATTGCCTTTCCGATTGCCTGCGCGCCTATGACCCCGCCTATGGGCCCAGACTCCACCTGGTAGATTGGCGTCTTTCTCCCCTGCTCGAAGGTGGAGACGCCTCCGTTGCTCTGCATCACGTGGGCCCTCACCCTGGTGCCGAGCCTCTTGAGCTCCTTATCCAGGGTCGTAAGATACTGGTAGACCTTCGGCTGGACGAAGGCGTTCATGACAGCGGTGTTCATCCGCTCGTACTCGCGCCACTCCCTTGAGAGGTCGTGGGACATCGAAATGTAGGGGGTCTTCACCCTGTTCCTGAGGATGTCGTAGCACTCGATTTCGTGCTTGGGGTTGGCGTAGGCGTTGTAGAACGCGATGGCAATCGCTTCGGCGCCGCTCTCGTTGCAGGCGTCTGCAATCTTCAGAACGTCGTCCTTGCTCAGGGGGCGCATCTCTTCGCCGTCAGAGCCGGTCCGCTCGTCCACCTCGTACCTGAAGCGCCTCGGCACGAAAGGTATCGGCTTCTGGTAGAGCAGGTTGTAGATGTCTGTCCTGTTGGACCTCTGCAGCTCGAGGACGTCCCGGAACCCCTTGGTGGTGACAAGCACTGTCTTGGCCCCCTTCTTCTCGGTCAGGGCGTTGATCACCATCGTCGAGCCTGTCCCGATGAACCTGTTCATCTCCTCCCCCCTTATGCCGCTCTTGACGACGACGTTGATCACGCCGGCGGCATAGTTTTCTGGCGTAGTGGAATCCTTCACAAACGTGTACTCCCCCGTAGTCTCGTTGAGACCGCATAGGTCGGTGAAGGTGCCACCGACATCAATGGCTACCCTGACTGGCAAACTACAAACGCGTTCGCGGCGCCTGTGGCATTAATAAAAATCGTCCCGAAATCCGGAGAAAACGACACCGATTCTTCAGGCGCGCCCCGAGCCTACAGGCCCTCTCGTTACGCTTATCTTGAAGGTAAGAACCGCAATCTCCATGGCCAACACAAGGTTCGTGCGGATAATCACCATGAAGGCGAAGGCGGGAAAGGGAAACGAGTTCGTCAAGAGGTTCAGGGAAGGCGTTGCCACCACGGCTGGCGAGATCGAAGGCATGAGAAGGCTCTACCTCCTCCGTCCCGTGGGGAAGAAGGACAAGTTCGTCGCCATCTCCCTCTGGGACGATGAGCAATCCGCCAAAAAGTACGCGAAAAGTCCGAGGAACAAAGGGTATGGGGAAAAGCTGGCCTCGGTGCAGAAAGGCAAGGAGCGCGTTAAGAAGTACGAGGTAGAGCTTCACGTGGTTGGCAAGGGGGTCGGCACAGAGGAGTAGTGTGCCTTACAGGAACCTCCGCTAGTAGCACGATGGAAAGACTCGCATGCTTTCACCCCAATATTCTATGTTAGTGATAGCGGATAGGGTTAACATTGAACTAGGACGCGGCCATGGACACGGTCTCGGAAGTGCCCCAGGCTGTCGGCAATGGGTGAGCGCAGTCCAGTTCGGAAGCCCAATGGCTTCCCAACCCGAGCCGAGCTTCTAGACCTCATCCACGAGCTGAACGGTATCCGCGGTACGATGCTGGAGCTCGAATCAGGCGTTGACCTGAACCAGTTCGGGTCCAGAAGGCCGAGCGCGGCCAACCTGCTCCACTACGTGGCTCTCCGCCGCCAGGACATCAGGGGACTTCAGGAGAAGCTCGAGCTGATGGGCATCTCCTCGCTCGGACGCTCCGAAGGCCATGTGCTATACAACATTGACGCGGTCATCAGGATTCTTCAGAGGCTGGCCCGTGAACCCGGTGTGATCGAACCGGCTGTAGAAGGGGTCTCTCCGCTCGATGGAAGGGAAATCCTGGAGTCGAACGCCCAAGCGCTGTTCGGCCCAAGCGAGCCTGGGAGGGAGGTGAGGATGATGGCGACCATGCCGAGCGACGCCGCCTCCGACTACACCCTCGTCAGAGACATGGTTGCGGCCGGGATGGACTGCATGAGAATCAATTGCGCCCATGACTCGGAGCCCTCATGGCTCTCGATGGTGGAGAACATGCGTAGGGCCGAGAGGGAGGTGGGGAGGAAATGCACGGTCATGATGGACATCGCAGGGCCGAAAATGAGGACCGGGAAGCTGGAACCGGGGCCCCAGGTCATGAGGATTAAGCCCGACCGGGATGCCTACGGTTGCGTTACTAGGCCGGCCACTGTATTCCTCACGGCGGAAGGCGGCACAAAACCTCTCGCCAACGAAATACCGGTACTACAAGTCGAGAGCAAATGGCTGCAGTTGCTCCAAAACGGGGACGTAGTGACCCTGGAGGACTCTCGCGGGTCTGCACGGTCGATGAGCATAACGGTCAAGGGAAGTGAGGTGAAGGCGACTTCCCGCAAGACGATTTACCTCAGCGCGACTACGAGGCTGGTCCTGGCGAAGAGAGGGAGGGAATACTCGACCCTCGTGTCGAACATTCCTAATCTTGAGAACCCGATTGTACTCAAGAAGGGAGACACACTTGTGGTCACGGCGGCCCAGACCCCTGGCAGGCCCACCTACAGGGGAGAGCCGAGCCAGGTACCATGCACTCTCCCTGAGGCGCTCAAGTTCGTAAAACCAGGCGAGAGGGTCTGGTTCGACGATGGCAAAATCGGGGGCTCGGTGAAGGCCGCTTCGGCGGAAGGGCTCAGAATCGAAGTGACACAGGCGGCCCCCGGGGGCACCAAACTCAGGGAGGACAAAGGGATCAACCTGCCGGACACAAACCTCAGGCTCCCGCCGCTCACCCTCAAGGACGTGCAGGACCTCCGCTTCATCACGACCTACGCCGACATGATCGGGTACTCTTTCGTCCGTACGTCCGAGGATTTGAGGAAACTGAGGGCAGAGCTTGAGAAACTCGGGAGGCCGGACATGCCAATAATCATCAAGGTCGAAACCCAAAGAGCGTTCGAGCAGCTCCCAACCCTCCTCCTCGAGTCGATGCGGAGCCGGACTTCCGGAGTTATGATTGCCAGGGGAGATTTGGCAGTGGAGTGCGGATACGAAAGGCTTGCAGAGGTGCAAGAGGAGATACTCTGGATGTCCGAGGCAGCTCACATGCCCACCATCTGGGCGACACAGGTGCTCGAAGGGCTGACGAAGAGCGGGGTGCCATCCAGGGCCGAAGTGACAGACGCGGCCGCGGGGGAGAGGTCTGAGTGCGTGATGCTGAACAAGGGGCCACACCTTGTCGAGGCACTGTTGGCCCTCAACAGTATCCTGAGGCGCATGCAGGCCCACCAGGTGAAGAAGAGATCTATGATGAGGCGTTTGAACATAGCATCCGGGTCCCTGAAGACGCTGAGCGCGAGTTAGCCTGCGCTATTGGGAATATTGTAGATATCTGAAGTATTGTGAATCGCCTCTTTAAGCCCCATCTAGGGTTTCCGCTCAATGTCAGTGAGCAAATTGGCTGTGAGCAGAAAATCGCTGAGAGTGTGCACCGTCTGCGGGGTCGTATACTCCAACACACTGACGAAGAAATGTCCCGCGTGCGGTGAGCTCATTGCGCTGTCAACAGAATTACTAGAGAAGTAACAGAGGCAGGTCGCAACTCCAAGGAACCAACTGGGAAGGGCTAGCGCGTTCTCTTCTCACGAAGAGTTTTTACAGGCCATCGGTCCTTTTTCATAATCGGCGTCGAAGACGGGCGTGCCTTCCAACCAATGGGGATGGATGGGTCGTTCCGTGAATTCATAGCTAGGAGGAATTCTCCCGAATTTACTCTCGAGCCGCTGTCCTTTCAATCGGTGGATTCTCGCGAGGGTCCCGCCATATGTGGAGTCTGCGGCATCTCGGCAATTAGCTGTGGGAGTCGACACGAATTTACATTAGAGTAGATTCATAAGGCTCAGCAGCGGCGGCCGACCATGGCCTTCAACGCCATCCTGCTCTGGCTTCATGTGTTCACGGGTGCAGGTTGGTTCGGGGCCGTAATGCTATTCGCACTGGTCGTGGGCCCTACGATAGGGGACTTCTCTCCGCCGACGAGCGCAGAGGTGGTTGTGAAGATGCTTCCGAAATATCTCAGGTTCATCGTAATCTTCACTCTGCTGACGCCCATCCTGGGCTTGGTTACCATCATCGCTTCTTCGAACGGCGACTTCAGCGTCTTCGCTCCCAGTACCAGTTTCGGGGCCTACATGTCCGCTGGGGCCATCCTCTCCCTGGTATCCTGGCTGGTCGTGTTCGCTGTGGTCTACCCGACTGGAAGGAAGATTGTCAAAATCACCGAGGAGTTCGTGAAGAATCAAACGCCTCAACCGCCGGGTTTGCCGAGACTCGCAATGAGGCTCAAGATATCTTCAGGGATAGGGCTGGCGCTGCTGATAGCTATCCTTGTCTGCATGGTGGCAGCTTCATCGTGATGCTTTGCTCGGCCAGTCGAGCGCACCCTGAGGAAGCAGGAGGCTCCTATCCCTTAGGTCCTTTATGCCTCATAGAGATAACAGAGAATCATCGATTATCTGGATGCAAAGGGCAACTCCCCTCCTCTATTTCAGCTTCGCCTTTGCGCTCTTTGCCGCAGCTATGGCTTCCTTTCGAACCTTCCGCGCCGCTGCCACCTCTTCCTTGTACACTTTCCAGGCAAGATCGGCGGCTTCGTCGTACTTCTTTCGTGCAGCCTGCTTCGCCTCCTTGAAGGCTTTACGAGCGGTAGCCCTAGCCTCTTTGTTACCCTTCAAACCTCCTACTCACCTCCGCTCGTTGAGGCCCGCGTCTCCTTTTCTATTTATTCTCGCCGTAGAACAGTGAGACGAAGGGAAGTTCTAACGAAGGACCTCGACCAAAGAGCTAGGATGAATCGAATCGAGACTACTGACAATCCGGGTCATGATTCTTTCGAAGTCACCAAGCGTTAGGGCGGAAACAGGAAGGTCAGCGCTCGCCAAGACCGCCGCTTCCAATAAAACTCGTTGTGCTGGCTCGTCATCGCCTCGTCCCATTTTTCGGGGCGAAGATCTGACTCGGCCAACTCCTTTCGTGTCAACCTTTTCTCATCGACGAACCATCGTAGATTATCGGACGCCCATCCGATGCGCCGGAGTTCTGCAACGACTTGTTCGGTCCGGGAGCGACCATCATCGCCACCAGTAGAGCCAACAACGCCCGAATCGAGATAGGCGCGAAATGGTTTGGGTGGGCCTTGGTAGCCCTTGAGTACATCATCCAAGAAATTCGGATGGTAAACCATAAAGGCACCTGAGAGACTTGCTGCGGCGCCAAAGACCTCAGGGTTGTCCCAGGCCAGCACCAGGCTGCAAAGGCCTCCCAGCGAGGACCCCATCACCGCAGTATGTGACGCCTCTGGCAGTGTGCGGTATTCGCGGTCCATTCGAGGTTTCAGTTCCCGAGTGAGGAATCCCTCGTATTTCTCAAACTGAGTTTTCGCTGACGATTCTCCCGGAAGGTGACGCTTGCCGCTATACTCCTCTCGTCGGTCAGGACTGTTGTCAACTCCAATCATTATGATCTCTTGCATCTTCCTCTGGCTGCGAAGCTCGTCCGCAGTCTGGTCCAATTCCCAGCTTCCCCAACCGAAGGTGGTGTCGGTCCCCCCGGAACCGAAGACGTTCTGCCCGTCGTGAAGGTACAACACGGGATATTGGCGGAGCGAGTCTGTCCGATACGAACTCGGTAGGTAGACATGTACTCCCCTTTCTCCACAAAGTAACTGCGACACCACCGTTGAGTCTAGAAGAGAACTCCCTCGCCGCGTACCGTCGCGCGTCAATCACATCTACGCCGGATTGAAGATGGTCATAACCTTAGGGAAATTACGGCTCGCTCATTCAGCTTAGTCATCCTTATTTGAGATGCCCACCAATCCATGCCTATGGCCAGCACGGAGAAGCCCCAGAATGAACTGAAGAGGATAACCTGGCAGTCTGAGAACTGCCTGTCTTGTGTCTGGTTCAGGCCGAACGATTCCCTGAACGCTGATCTCCTTGAGAGGGGCATGTGCGTCGAGCCGAAGCTGAAAGGCTACGAACTTATCGTCTCGGGACGCGACTGGTGCAATCTCTACAAAGAAGTCAGGCAGAAACAGATAGATCTCCTTCAGGAAGGAAAGATGAAAGGCTAGGGCCCCCCGCCGGCGCATCATATCGCAACGTCAAGTCTAGAGCGCATCCGATGCTTCATGGGCTGCGACCTCCCAGTCTTCCTTTGACCTAAACTTCTTTCTCCCATTTTTCGGGGGTCAATTTTTAACCCGGACCTAAAGCGGGGGGTGAGTTTTCCGAGATGGTCCAGTACAAGTGGGTCGCCCTTTCTAATACAACCATGGGGACCCTGATGGCGTCCATAGACGCCACCATAGTCCTGATTTCCCTTCCCGCCATTTTCCGCGGCATAAACATCAACCCCCTCACCTCCTTCCAGTATCTCCTCTGGATACTCTTCGGGTACAGCCTGGTAACTTCGACCCTCCTCGTCTCCTTCGGCAGGATATCTGACATGTACGGGAGGGTCAGACTGTTCAACCTCGGTTTCGCCATTTTCACTATTGGTTCCCTCCTATGCGCCGTCACCCCCAACACGGGGGACCTCGGAGCCTCCGAGCTCATCGTCTTCAGGATTATCCAAGGGATCGGTGGAGCGTTTCTCTTCGCCAACAGCGCAGCCATCCTGACGGATGCCTTCCCGCCGAGGGAGAGGGGGAAGGCGCTGGGGATCAACATGACCGCAGCCATAGCCGGGTCCCTGGTTGGGCTTGTCCTTGGCGGGATCTTGGCGCTCTTCGACTGGCGCTACATCTTCCTGGTGAGCGTCCCCGTGGGCGCCCTCGGCACAGTCTGGTCCTACGCCAAGTTGAAGGACATTGCGACCATCAGGAAGGGGCAACACGTCGATATCTGGGGGAACCTCACCTTCGCTGCCGGGCTCACCCTTGTCATTCTGGGGGTTACCTACGCCCTCGAACCTTATGGAACCTCTGCCATGGGATGGGATGATCCCTGGGTTATCGTGTCCATGGTCGCGGGCTTCGGCCTGCTCGTAGCTTTCCCATTCGTCGAAAAGAGAGTCCCTGACCCCATGTTCCGGCTCGACCTGTTCAGAAATCGGATGTTCAGCGCCGCGAACCTCGCCGGGGTCTTTGCAGCGGTGGGAAGGGGCGGGGTCCAGATTATGCTCATAATTCTCCTCCAGGGAATCTGGCTCCCACTGCACGGCATAAGCTACCAATCGACTCCGTTCTGGGCGGGGGTCTACATGATACCCATGATAGCGGGGTTCGCAATCATGGGGCCCATTTCCGGCTATTTCTCGGACAAGTACGGCGCAAGGGCCTTCGCGACGGTCGCCATGATAATAACGGCGGCCACTTTTCTCGCCCTGTCGTTTCTCCCATACGACTTCAGCTACCCAGAGTTTGCTGTGATTATCTTCATCATGGGGCTGGGTGGCGGCCTCTTCGCGGCCCCGAACATAGCCTCGATAATGAACGCCGTACCCCCTGAGTACAGAGGGGCTGCTTCTGGAATGCGGGCGACCCTCCAGAACACAGCGCAGACCATCAGCCTGGCCATCTTCTTCACGGTGATAATCACGGGTCTCTCGGCGAGCCTGCCATCCGCCCTCTCCAGTGCGATGACTAGCGCGGGAGTCCCCCAGCTGGCCACGGCTTTCTCCTCGATCTCCCCTACGAGCGCTCTGTTCTCGGCGTTCCTCGGCTACAATCCCATACAGTCGATACTCGCAAACCCTCAACTGGCTTCGGCCGTCGCTCAGATCCCCAGTTCCACGCTGAACTTCATTGAGGGGCAGACCTTCTTTCCAACCGCCATAGCACCGTCGTTCATCTCCGCCCTGGACCTCTCCTTCTACATAGGAGCAGCTCTGTCCCTTGCGGCGGCACTTGCGTCCCTTCTAAGAGGGGAGGCATACATCCATGAGGAGTCGATGAGCCTCAACAACTCGCGACACGCGGATTCGTCGTCGGAAGCTAAGGCGGAAGAGCGGCCAAGCTCGTAGAATCTCGAACCGTGGTCCCTACAGCCTCTTGGAAAGCTCGGACATCATCTTAGGCGCGTCGGGCGACCGCAAAGGTTCCCCGTGCCCGCTCAGCACG
>Ga0187772_10000529_pt1 | contig 17099 bp, 13 predicted proteins | sample 0116_SJ02_MP15_2_FD_133137 | JGI IMG/M metagenome (GOLD analysis project Ga0187772, IMG submission 133137) | Tropical peat soil microbial communities from peatlands in Department of Meta, Colombia - 0116_SJ02_MP15_20_MG | ecosystem: Environmental > Terrestrial > Soil > Wetlands > Peat | place... | reverse complement strand
TGCCGCAGGAACCGGTTGGCTAGGGCCTTGTCCTCTCGCATCAGCCCGAGCAGCAAGTGCTCGGTTTCGATGTAGGGGCTTCCGTACTGGCTGGCCTCGTACCTGGCAAAGAAAATGACTCGACGCGCTTTTTCTGTATATCGTTCGAACACGTTAGCTCGCTTCTCCCCCTGGGGTCCCTTCCGCAGCGTTTTTGGCGCTGCGGACTTGCAGAACACCGTGCTCCAGCCCCACAACCCGGTCGCATCGCGCCGCCAGCGCCAGGTTGTGCGTCGCGATGAGCGACGTCAGGCGATGCGTGCGATGCAGCCGTTGCAACAACTCAAACACGGCCCAAGCATTCTGCTCGTCTAGATCTCCGGTGGGTTCATCAGCCAGTAGCACCCGAGGCCCGGTGATAAGCGCCCTCGCGATCGCCACCCGCTGCTGCTCCCCGCCCGAAAGTTCTCCTGCGCGGTGCTCGGCCCGGTCTTGCAGGCCCACTTCTTTCAGCCACTTTCGCGCCTCTCTAAGCGCTCTTGCCTGTGGCTCTCCGCGCACCAGAAGCGGTATCGCTACATTTTCGGCTGCCGTGAAATCCGGCAACAACTGGTGCCGCTGCCAGAGAAACCCCACGGCGCGATTGCGATATTCCGCCAGCGCCGCGTCTTCCTGCACTTCTATCGCTCTATTTTCAAAGTATACGTTACCGCTTGTTGGGGTGTCTAGCGCGGCCAGCAAATGCAATAAAGTGCTTTTCCCCGCGCCCGATGGGGCCACCACGGCCACCATCTCCCCTTCACCCAACTGCAAATTCACATCGACCAATACTTCCAAATTTCTCTCGCGTGCCCCATAGGTCTTCTTCAATCCACGCGCTTCCAGGATCGCTTGCTCGCTTTGGTCCGTCGTATTCATCCCTTTCCCGCCTCGCGAACCCGCCTCCGCACCTCATTTTCGCTCGTTCTTGCCACCTTACCTGACAACCGGCCGCTTTTTTTCAACAGCCGCGAATTTTCTTACCTCGCGACCATAGTTAGATGCGCCCCGCTTCCTTTTCAGTCCGTCACGCACTTCTGCAGTTGCGTGCGTGTTCTGACCCAGATTTTTCCCTTTTCCTCACCCGGTCTGCCAACTCTTTCCAACTCACGGGCTGTCGCCATCGGGTGCTACTATAACTCCCTTTCTTTCATCACCTTGCGCATCTCATCTTGGGATTTACAAACAGGCTGGCTCCGGGATTCCCAAGTCTCGTCCACGGGTATTCCCTTAGGAGCAACTTGGACTCCAAAGGCCTGTGGCCCTAAACCCTTCACATCTGGTGTTCTTTTGCTTTATTCGAATCGCAGGATTTCTACCGGCAGCAGTCTCGCCGCCTCTCGCGCCGGTATCACCGTCGCCAAAATTGCGATGCCCATCGCCGCCGCGGCGATCCATAATCCATCCAGGAAGCTGGGGTGAAACGGCACGTACGGCACGGCGTACACTTGCGGATCCAGTGGGATCAGATGATATGTCCCTGCAATCCACGTGAACGCGTATCCCACCGTTAATCCCAGCGACGTCCCCATCGCACCAATAGCAATTCCCAGCAGCAAAAAAATCCTTCGCACTTGTTCGCGCCGCGTTCCCACCGACAGCAACACCGCAATGTCTTTCGCCTTGTCGGTCACAGTCATCGAAAGAACCACCAGAATATTCAGACCCGCCACAAAGGTAATCAGCCCGATGAAAATCGCCGTGACCAATTTCTCCAGCCGCAATGCCCGGAACAAGGCGCGGTTCTGCTCCATCCACGTCGTGGTTGTAAATCCCGCTCCCGCTTCGCGACCTACCTCGTTCGCAATCTCCGCCGCCTGCTCGGGCCTCGCCAACCGGAATTCCAGCACGTTCACCACATCGCCCGTTCCTGCCAGCGATTGCGCCGCGGCCAGCGTCACAAAGCACCAGTTTTCGTCGTAATCGTAAAACCCGGAATCGAACACGCCCGCCGCCCGGAACCGCCTGGTTCGCGGTATCAATCCAAACGGCGTCAATCGTCCCTGAGGGCTCGTCAACGTGACGTAGTCTCCCGGATGCACTCTCCATTCGCCCGCCAATTCCTTGCCCACCACTAAGCCGTCGATGCCATCCGCGTCCGGCGAAAAATCCAGTTGTCCTTCGGACAGCTTCTGCAACGCCTCGTCGCTCCTTTTTTCCGGCGTTACATCAATTCCTTTCACCACCACGCCGCGCGCTTCCCCTCCAAACGACAGCAGCATGGTCTCGTAAATCGCCGGCGTCACCGAGTTCACCCCCGGTATCTTCTTCAGCCGGTCTGCCAGCGCCAAGTAATTTGGAATTCCCTCCGAACCCGGACGGGTCAGAGATATATGTGCGGTTACTCCCAACAAACGATCCTGCAGTGTCTCCCGAAAGCCGCTGTTCATGGCCAACGCAATCACCAGCGTTGCCACGCCTGCCGCCACACCCAAAATGCTAAACGCCGTCACCAACCGCAGAATCACCGGCCGCTTCGGCGATCGCAGGTACCGCTTCGCCACGAACCATTCAAAGCTCATCTGGCATGGCCGCCATTCGCTTCATTTCCGATGAAACGAAACTTTGTCATTCCGAACCGAGGCGGCGGGGTGAGGAATCTCTCTTCGTCTTGCGGCTGACTAGAAGAGACGGATGCAGTGGGCATCCTAGACCTTCGCGCTTTCCGGTTTCCCCTCTTCCGCCTTGCCCTCCGGACGCAACTGCGGGAACAAAATCACATCGCGAATCGAGTGCGAATCCGTCAGCAACATCGTTAACCGGTCGATGCCAATTCCTTCTCCGGCCGTCGGCGGCATTCCATGACAAAGCGCCCGCACATAATCCACATCGAGTTGCTTCGGCACTTCGTCCCCGCCCTGCGCGATCTGCGCCAGGAAGCGCCTCTCCTGTTCCGCGGGATCGTTCAACTCCGAAAAGCCATTGGCGATTTCCATTCCTGCCACGTAAATTTCAAATCGCTCCACCAACGATGGGTCTTCCGGCTTTTGCTTCGAAAGCGGCGAAATCTCCACCGGAAAATCGTACAGAATGGTCGGCTGCACCAGCTTATCTTCCGCAATCGTTTCGAACAGCAGGCCCGTCCACTCGCCGTCCGCCCGTTGTCCCTTGGCCGCCGCATATTCCGCGTGGTTCGCCTTCGCCCACACGTTGTAGCGTTCCGTCGCCCGTTGCGCGCCACCCGGAGCCTTGAATTCTTCGACTGTTGGCGCGGCACCTGCTCCTTCCGGCCAATACTTCACGATGGCTTCGCGCATGGTCAGCCGCTGCATCTTCCCAAAATCCAACTCGTTTTCGCCGTACTTGACCATCGTCGATCCCGTAATGTTCTTGGCAACCTGCGCGAACAGTGCTTCGTTCAGTTCCATCAAGTCCCGGTAATTGCTGTACGCCTCATAAAACTCCAGCATGGTGAACTCGGGATTATGCTGCGTGCTGATTCCCTCGTTCCGGAAGTTCCGGTTGATCTCATACACGCGGTCGAATCCGCCCACCGTCAGACGCTTCAGATACAGTTCCGGCGCAATCCGCAAATACAAGTTCACGTCCAGCGTGTTGTGGTGGGTGACAAACGGCCGCGCCATGGCTCCCCCTGCAATTGGGTGCATCATCGGCGTTTCCACTTCCATGTAGCCGCGGCTGTCGAAGAATTGGCGCAACTCGCGGATGATCCGCGCGCGAGTCCGAAACACTTCCCGCGACTTTTCCGTCGCAATCAAATCCAAATATCTTTGCCGGTACCGCAGTTCCACATCCGCCAATCCGTGCCACTTTTCCGGCAACGGCAACAGCGCCTTACTTAAGAAAAACAGCTCTTGCACCCAGACCGACAGTTCTCCGGTCTTTGTCCGGAACAGGTGGCCGCGCACACCGATGTGGTCTCCCAAGTCCAATAAATGAAATAACTGGAACCCCTTCTCGCCGACCACATCTTTTCTTACGTAAATCTGGATCTTCCCTCCACCTCCTTGCAGATGACCAAAACCCGCTTTCCCCATCAGCCGGTACGAGACGATTCGTCCCGCCACCCGCGTCTCCTTCTTTTCCGCTTCTAATTCCGGACCTGTTCGCTCCGCATACTTCTTCGCCAGTTCCGCCGGTGTCTCCGTCCACCGGAAGTCCCGGGGAAACGCTTCATATCCCAGAGCTTGGATCTCTTCGAGTTTCTTTTTTCGCTGCTGAAACTGATCTTGAGGCTCAAATTGCAAGAGGGCTGTAATCCTTTCTATTTCTGCTTCTCAGGAGTATAAAGGCCCCTTCCCAAACAGAGCAAGGAATCAAGTCCCCCCGAAAATCTACGAAAATCCGAATCCGTCCCATTTCGGGAACATTCTCCACACACAATTTTTTCCCGTTTTCCTTGTTTTGTTCATCTTGCTTTTACAAAATTGTTATACTTACTTTCACCTCGGAGGTTCTCTGTGCGGCCCCGCCCGGTTCCTTTGCAGCACGATTCAGTGTCTCAAGACTGGCGCGTGCCTCTGAGAGGCGAAAAATCTCAGGTCTATTTCCACTGCGCCCAACGCCTCGAAATTGCTTACTCCATGTTCAGTGTGAATCTCGATGAAGCCTTCGGCATGCGCCGCCATGGCCGCAGTTCCAAAGCTTGTCAACTCCTTTCGGTCGCCCCGGATTTATGCCCACGGCTCGCTTATCCGCTCCGTTCTCTGCTGCGGACGATGATGGAGCATGCCAGGCATTTCGGGATTACTTCCAATATCGCCCCTCTGGATGCGCAGAATTTCCAGCACACCCGCAGCCGGCGCGTTGCTCTCTACCATGACCTGTTCAGCCGCGTCCTCCTCACTCGAAAATCCCAATTTTCATACAAAATCTCCGCCCTTGCGGAACTCGTCGACGAACTCGACTCCAGCTTTACCGCGGCTGCCGAGGAACTTTCCACCGGGGACTCGACTTCCCCCGATCGAAAATGGGAGTTATTAGACGCAGTTCATTACGATTTAAATACCTGCCTCCGTGAAACTGTAGTCCTGTTTAAGTCCTTTCTTCACGCGCTTCCCGAGCAACAGATTGCTAGTTTTCAAGCTGCTCTCCAGGAATGCCAGGCTAATTCTCCCTCCCTCGCTGCCCGAGCCCGGCATCTTGCCCATAGACGGATGGCGTTCCTAAAGGGACAATAATTAAATCCCTGCGGATGTCCCGCGGCTGATGCAACCTATTGAAGGTTCCCTCCTTCTATAGGGAGCATATGTGCTCCTCGACGTCCGTTCTCGGGACAACTCTTAAGGGGACTCGGCGCATCGGATTTCTCAGTGGCGCCGCTATAGGACAGTTGGCCCGACCAAGACCAACCGAGCCCGTTGCGTGGACTGAAGCGGAGGCCATCCGCCGCTCTCAAGCGGGGGATCCCGCTGCTTTTGACTTTCTTTACCATTTGCATAGCCGTCGCGTCTACGCCTTGTGCTTGCGCATGGTCAACAATCCCGCGGATGCGGAAGATCTGATGCAGGAGGCTTTCCTCCAGCTCTTCCGCAAAATAGGTACCTTCCGCGGTGAGTCGGCCTTTTCCACTTGGCTGCACCGCATGACCGTCAACGTCGTGCTTATGCGCCTGCGCAAGAAATCGCTTCCCACCGATTCCTTGGAGGAGACCTTGGATCCCGATGCGGAGAGCAGCAGCCCAAAACGCGATGTGGGCGCCCCGGACCTTCGCCTTTCCGGCGCCGTCGACCGAGTCAACCTCGAACGCTCCATCGAGCAACTCCCTCCCGGCTACCGGACGGTGTTCGTGCTCCACGACGTTCAGGGTTATGAGCACAATGAGATTGCGGACATCATGGGATGTTCCGTGGGTAATTCCAAGTCGCAGTTGCACAAAGCGCGCACTCGCCTGCGCGAGCTTCTCCAGGAACAGATCCGGGATCAAGCCCGCCAGGAACGACAGTCGGCGAAAGCTCAGTCAGGTTCGAAGGAATGAGCTAGAATGAAACTAACGATTACGTCGAGGCTGTCGAGGTTTGCAACACGCGCACCTTTTCTGATTTTTGCGCGAAGCGCCATGCCGTCCTGCTTCCCGCGGAGTCTGTGGTATGCAGTGTAAGGAACTCGAAGCCGTTCTCGTTTCTGAAGGTCTGAGCCCTCTTCCTCTCGAAGCTCGCGAACACCTTTCTGGTTGCACCGATTGTCAGGATTTGCTCGCCGATCTTTCCGCTATCGCCGTCGCTGCCAAGCGCATTCCCGCGGAAGTAGCTCCGCCCGATCGGGTGTGGAATTCCATTCGCGCGCAATTGGAAGCCGAAGGCATCCTCCGCGATGCTCAACCCGTCGCCGATCCCGTTCCCTGGTGGCATGGCGTCGCTGCGTTTTTCCGGCCGCGCGCGCTCGCCATTGCCGCTGCTGCGCTGTTTCTCGTGGCGGGAAGCGCGTACGTCTTCGAGCATCACAACGCCACAAAGTCTGCTCCAGTGGCTGTGGTTCAACCAACTCTGTCCACTCAGCAGCAGAACAAGCCCGCACCTCCCGTCGTCCCACCTGCTACGGATTCGCAAACGGTTTCTGTCTCCAACCCGCCTTCCGGCAAAACGGTGAATCCTCACAAATTCGTTCCGCCCCATCCGAACGCTCCTGCTCCTGATGACCTCAAGCCCTCTCCTTCGGAAAACGCCTATCTCGGCGACAGCCGCGCCGTCCTGGCAGACGTTCAGGACTCTCTGCCTCGTGGCGGGGCTACCAACAATCCTGCTGTCGACGCCTCGTTGCGCCAAAATTTGCGCACCATTAACGAGTTTATTGCGGAATGTGAAGCCCGCTTGAAGCAAAATCCACAAGACCAGTTGACTCGCGAGTATCTCAACATGGCTTACCAGCAGAAAGCGGAACTCCTCAACGCGATGATGGACACTGGAAGGAGCGAACACTAATGTTGCCCCAGCAATACTTGCTTCGTGCCGCCGTCTTTTTCGTCCTGGGCACCGGACTGTTTCTGTGCACCGCCGCCGCGGTTCGCGCCACCACCGAACAACAGGAAGAGCACCATTTCACCGTCAAAGATCATCCGGTCGTGATCATCAATAACATCGTGAATGGCCGCATCGAAGTTCATTCGTGGAAAAATTCGGAGGTGGTCGTTACCACCACCACGGTCCCCGGCAAAGTCACCATCGATTCCGAACAAGTCGGGGATCGCATCGATATCAACGCCACTTCCCTGGCCGCTTCCGCCGGTCCTCACGACGTGGAAGCCAATTTTCAATTGGTGGTCCCGGAACAAACCGAACTGCAACTGCGCACGCAGACCGGCGTCATTCTCGTCGAGCAGGTTAACGGCGACATGAAGCTGCAAAGCGTTGCCGGCGATGTCCACCTCAAGGAAGTTTCCGGCTACATCATCGTCAAGACCACCAGCGGCAATCTGGTCTGCACCTTGTGCTCTGGTAAGCTCGAATACAACTCCATCAGCGGTGGCGCGCAAATCCTTCAGCCTGCCCTTTCCAATCTCAATGTGATGACCACCACCGGAAACATTCTTTATGACGGCGACTTCGTCCGCACCGGCCTGTACACCATGAACAGCGGCCGCGGTGTCGTCGAAGTCCGTTTCGCTGGCACCGATTCCTTCGATTTAAATGCCCAAACCTACCGCGGCACCGTCGATAATCAGGCCGCCGATTTTCTGAAGCCCGATCCTCATGGCAGCAAGCATCATTCCACGCAGTCTAAATTCAGCCGCAGCTTGTTTGGCACCGTCGGTCAGGGTTACGCGAAAGTCGAACTCTCCTCCTACAGTGGTACAATTCGGATTCTGAAGCGCGACTAGCGCTCTCCGAAATCGTGAATCCGAATTTAATCGGCCGCTCTCTTTCTCCAAAACCTTCCGTCGTTTGCCTCGCTGGCTTTATGGGCGCCGGCAAAAGCACTGTGGGTACTCGCTTGGCACGGCAACTCGGCTGGCACTTCGTGGATCTCGACGAGCGTATCGAAGCCGCCGCCGGCATCGCCATTCCCGAGTTTTTCGAACGCCACGGCGAACCGGCCTTCCGCCAACTCGAAGCCGATCAACTGCGCGCCGCGCTCGGTCGTGCCGTCGAGTTCCACGAATCCACCATCCTCGCTCTCGGCGGCGGCACCTACGCTCAGCCCGGCGCCCCGGAATTTTTGCGCAACTCCGGCGTCCCCGTCATCTGGCTGGACACGCCCATCGAAGTTCTTCTTGCGCGCTGCATGACCATGACTGGCCGTCCGCTGTTCCGCGATGAAGCCAGCTTCCGCGCGCTGCACGCCCAGCGCCTTCCCTCCTACCAGCTCGCCGATTTTCGCGTCGATAGCTCTGGCGATGCCGCTTCCGTCGTCGCCGAAATTCTGCGCCGAGGCATTCTGGGCGTTTCTAACTCCGAAGACTCTCCTCTCGCGGTTGACAACCCGCGCCCTTGAAAATGCCAAGCCGCCACAACGTGTCATTCCGAGCAAGGTCTGCGTACTGAGGAGTCGCCCTTCGATCTCTGCGTCTTGGCGTGTTCCGTCCGTTGAAGTCCTGCCATGTTTCACTGTTAATGGTTACGCCACACCCCGTCCCCGCGCCCGCCGTACCCCGATGCCCCCCGCCACATAATATCTCGGGGTTTACGACGCAAGGCATGAACTAACGACTGAAATTCACTTTTGCCGCAACGATTCTTCTCGCTCTCGCCGCCACTACGCTCCTCGCGCACGCCGACCAGAAAAAGTCCTCCGTCTTCGTCAATGACAAAGGCAAATTCAAATTGCTGGTGGACAACAACCAGATTGGCCAGGAAGAATTCGAGATTTACTTCAGCGGCGGCAACTGGGTCGCCAAGGGCACCACGCATCTCAATCCACCGGGTTCTCCGGCTGCCACGGTCACCGGCAATCTCACCCTGCAACCCGACGGCGCTCCCGTTTCCTACGAGTGGAGCTCCGAAGCCGATAAAAACAGCAACGCCCACATTGCTTTCGTCAATAACACCGCCAAAATGACCGTCCAACTGGCCACCGGTCGCTCCTTTGAGCAAGAACTCACCTTCACCACTCCGCTCGTCGTCGTCCTCGACAACAACCTCTATTACCAATACGCGGTTTTGGCCCGAGTCTACGACTGGTCGCGCCGCGGCACGCAAGATTTCTCCGTTCTTATTCCTCAGGAACTTCTACCGGGCACGATTACTGTCGAATGGGCGGGCTCGGTCAGCGCCGAAGGCAAAAGCTATGAGGGTCTGAAGGTCAACACGAACGATCTTCAGGTCGTTCTCTACCTCGACAATAACCACCGCCTCATGCGCATCGAAGTTCCCGCGTCCAAAGCCGCCATCGTCCGCGAATAGCTCCCATCCAATTTATGTTATCATCCTGAGAAACGCCTGTCCGCCGTAGCGCGAAGCGCGTAGGTGCATGCGACGACGGATCGCAACGCCAATCTCGACATTTACTTTTACTCGGTAACAAATCCCTTGCCTCCTGCGTACCACTATTAACTGGTATGCTCGACTCAATTTCGCCTCAGGAGCTCTGGTGCAAAAATTTCTCGTTCTTCTCTTCCTTGTACTTCCTGCTCTGCTACCCGCCGCTACCCAACCAACTTCCGTCCCGTTCACCACGAATTCGGACGGCATGGTCATCGTGCCCGCGACGCTCGGCACCGACATCTCTGTTCACGTTATCCTCGATACCGGGGCTGGCCTCGATGTTCTCGCCCCCAGTCTCATCGAAAAGCTCCACGGCAAGCCCGCGGGCCAGTTCAGTGCCCTGCGCATGACCGGCGAGCATCTCGACATTGCTCTTTTCACTATTGCGGAGCTGTCCGTCGGTCCCGTCGTTCGCAAAAATGTCCTCGTCGGCACTTGGGATGTCCTCGACAAGTTTCCTCTCGATGGCATTATTTCTCTCAGCGACTTCCGTCAGCAGCCGTTCACTATCGATTTCGCCAACAAAGCTTTCATATTCGAAACCCCGAAATCGCTCGCCGCCGGCCGCAAGGTTGCCACCGTTTCGCCGCTTCAGTTTGACGATTTCCGCGGCATCGCCCTCGATTCCTTTTCCCATTTTTTGTTTGGAAATCAGACCGGCTTGTGTGAAGTGGACCCCGGCAGCCCCACCGCCACCGTGAGCATCCGCTACATGTCCGCCCTTGGCATCGACAAGGATTCCGCCAATGTCCACAAACACGAAGGCCGATTGCCAATCCTCACGTCTCTTTTTCCGACATCATCTATGACTGTGTTGTCGGCGTCGATTACTGGGCCAACAACTCCGTCACTTTCGATCTGCCTGGCCGTCAGTTGATCATTTCCAAATGACGTTCCGCGCTTTTCGTAACCTCGTCACTGTACCTTCGGTTTCTGAATATTCTGTTCCGTTTCCACGGAGAACACTTTGAAGCCGCTGAAGGTGTGATACAGAATCAGTCGCTTGTCCGCTATTTCCCAATACGCCTCAATCCGCTCCGGCAACCACAGTTTTAACTGCTTCGACTGGATTTGCACGGGCGCATAATCGATCGACGTCGCTCCGCTCTGGATGTTGATCGATGGGATCGCCTCCATCGTGTTCGTTTCCAAATGAATAATCTGCCCGCTATCCATCGCGATCCACGCTCGTCCCGCTAACTTGGCGAAATACGTGCCCTTGGTCACTCGAAATTGCAGTGTCCGCGCTGGCCGGTCTTCGCGTTGCCGGAAGTGGATCACCCATGCCTGCTGTCCTTTCCACTTGTCCAGGCCTTCGCACTTCATCTGATAATCCGTCTGCATTCTCGGCAAAAAGATCAGTGGCAGCGCCACTTCCCCGGTATCCTGCCCACTCGCTGGAAATGCGTGTGAGCCCTTCTCCGGAATTCGATACTCCCGGCTCGCGCGCCCTCCGCCCACATTTTCAAATGCGAAAACGTAATCAAATACGCCGGAGTCGCCGTCTTCTGGTACTCCATCCTTGTCCAATTTCTCGTAATCGATGCGCTCTTGGGCGGTAAAATTCTCCAGATTCGTGGTTAGCTCCACCGCCCGCGTGCCCGCTTGCTGCAACACCTCCCCCTCATCGCACGGCGGAATGGGCGCCAGCGAAGTCAGCGGCGCTTCCACGTTCGGCGGCGCCCACCGCAAATCTCTGTGCTTGCCCGCATCGCCCTTTTGCCCGGCCGCCGCGCACACACATACAATCGCGCTCCATAAAAAGAATCCCACCAGTTGCCGTTTCATCTCACCCGGTTCCCGCTTTCCCTTTTCTCACTACAGAATCAACCGAGTCTACACCACGTCGCGTTCGCCTTTTCAGCGCAGTACGCCCAAACACAAAAACAGCGGAGGCAGCGCATTTTGCAGCCGCCCCCGCCGTGTTTTATGCAGCACGCACCATTTTTTTCGGCGAAATGCTGCCGAAGTTTTCATTTCGCTTGCAACGTTCTTACATACTCGGTCAGGCTGGTCAGCCTCATCTGCAGAACATCCGAGTGGGCTCCATCCAGATCGACGAACAGTGCATCCCACCAGGGCATTTTCACTTTTTCATGTCCCGCTGCGTTGGGCCCATCGTGCGCCGCATGAATTTCCCTCAATAATTGGTGCAGCGCCACCCCTTAGAAGCGCCTGAACAACAACGACTCCGCCCCACCCACGAAGAAATCACCTACTCGAGACACAAAAACGGCGCCCCCATTTCGCCGGAAACCGGAGCGCCGCTTTTGTAATTCACCACTCTTGGAGGAGGAAACTTCTTAGCGCGCCAATGGCCGCTGAAATACCGGCATCCCTGGGCGCCGCAGCGGATACCCTTGCGGTTGACCATGGGCTGGCGCGGGCATCAACCCATTCGAATGGCTGGCGTGTCCGATGTGCCCGAGTTGGCCATTTCCATTCGACGGCGCGGGCTGCGGCAGCCGAGCCGGATTACCGATAGGGCGCAGATTGATCGGGGCCGCATTCACGTGATCGCTGATGGCCTGCAAGCGCTTGAGGATCGACTGCCACTGTTCCCAGTCCAACTGCCGCAGGAACGGCCGCAATCCCTGAATGAACGGATCTTCCAGCAGCGCCTCGCCGTCCGATTCCGGAATGAAGAACCGGTTCAAGCCCACGTTCAGCGCTTCGGAGATTTTCTCCAGTGTGCCGAGGCTTGGCGTCATCTGCCCGCTCTCGATGCGCGACAGGTACGACCGGCTCACCTTCGAGCGCGATTGCAGCTGGCTCTGCGTCATCCCGCGCGACTCTCGCAGCTGGCGAATCCGTTGACCGATATTCTCCACGGTCTCCTGATTCGCAAACTTCGACGCCACCACTTCCGGCGCCAGCTGCTCCTGCGGCGCTTCCTGCGGGATCAAATAGTCCATCCTCTGGGGCAATGCTCGTACGCAGCGTCGGCAGTTGCCGGTCTTCGTCCGATATTGGACCAGTCCGCAGGTCTTGCAGCGTATAACTTCCCGATCCATCTCCAACGTGTTCATCATGGTCTCTTTTTCCATAGGTGCAGACACCGGAACTCCTCGCTGACTTTTTTGTTTTTCCGGCGTGCGGATAGGAAGGAACGTCGGAACGTTCTTTGGGGGGAAGGCAGTTACTGGCGCGATGGGAGTGTGTCTCAATCGCGCGTTTCCTGTCAAGAGTATTTTTGGTTTTCTTCTGTGGGAATCAGCCGAAATCGCCCCTGTTTACGCCGGTTTTTCGCCTGTCCCTTCGGACGGCCTCGCGCACTTTCTCCATCCGCTAGTAGCTCTCCACTCGCTCACGTCTACATATTGTGTTTTTCTTTTCCCATCACCCCGGTCCCATTTCGGCACTGCTTCGCCCCTCCTCGTATTGGCTGCCTCCGGGCAGCCCATCCTTCCGAGGTGACTTGTCCTGGGCCACCACAGCCGGGCTTTAGACCTGCCACCGCAAGGCTTCGAGCGCTTTCCGAAAGCTCCACAGTCTTTGCCCCAAGAGAGGCATTGTCATCACGAGGAGCATTTTTCGCGACGAAGGGTCTCAACTTTCGCTACAAGCAAGAGCAATCCTGCGCGTCTCTCAAAGCCTCGCCGAGCCCAATCCCACTTACTGTCGCAGCGCCGCGGCAATCCCCGCCTCCGCCAACGGCGCCATAATCGCGTACCCTGCCGCATTCGGATGCACGCCATCCGGACTCAACTCGCTTTTCAATCCACCCGCGTCATTCGCCATGTGTGAATAATAGTCCACGTACACAAATCCATTCTTCGCCGCATATGCCTGAATCCATTCATTCAGCGCGCGAATCTTTGGCGCCGGTTCTAGCCCCGGGTGCCACCGAAAATCGCTGGCGGGCAGCACCGAGCACAACACCACGCGAATCCCACTCGCCCGCGCCACTTCGCTCATCGACTCCAGATTCCCCTCAGTCTCTTCGAGCGTCATTTTCCCGGTGTTCTCGGCAATATCATTCGTACCCGCCAGCAGCACCACCACCTTCGGTTTCAACTCGATCACGTCTTGCCGGAACCGCACCAGCATCTGCGGTGTTGTTTGCCCGGAAATTCCTCGATTTACATAGGGTTTCCCCGGAAAAAACACGCCTCGGTCTGGCTCGTTCCCACTCCCTTTCATTCCCCAGCCTTCCGTGATCGAATCGCCCATAAACACTACGCGTGTTTCGGCGGTCTTCGGCGCGCCCAACTCTTGATTCGCCGCCCGGTATTTCGCCAGAAACGCCCAATCGTTGAACATGCGATCGATTTGGGATTTTTGATACGGGGTCAGTTGGTCGCAAGCAGACGTTGCCTCTTCTGCCGCTTTGGCCTTTTGCGCTGTTCCTGCCGCAGGCGCTTGAGCACGCGCTGCAACGCCGCAAAGGCAAGCACCCACCGCGAGAATCCAAGCCACCACGCCACGCACCACGCTCGTGTTCCGCATCGCAAACTCCCCGATCGCCGGCAACCATTTGCACACAATTCTGCGCACACGGCGAACGTGCCATTCTACTGGATTCGTGCAACGGGAAGGGAATAGGCAGGAAGGGTCCCCCCGCCCGGCGTGGGACCCCATGCTCCATGCCGGGCGGGGGACAGGGGCTAAAAGGTAAGCTTCAACGACAGCTGCACCACGCGCACCGAGGAATCGAACCCGAGGAAGTTTCCATACGGGCTCGTGGGAACACCTTGCATACCCAGAATCTGCCCAAACTGCGGGCTGCCCAATTCCGCATCCGGCAACGTAAAGTTCGGGTGGTTGAACACGTTGAACGCCTGCGCGCCCAATCCGAACCGGAACCGTTCGCCGACGTCAAAGGTCTTGAACAGCGCCATGTCGAAATCCACGTAATTCGGGCCGCGGTATTGGTTCCGTGTCTGGTTCGGGTATTGCGTGTACGCGAATCCCGTTGCGGCCGTGTTCGCGAACGCGTTGGCATTCAGGCATGGATTCAGCTTGGTGTTGGTCACCACCGCGCCTACGCCGCACGAATTCTGCGCGCCGCCGCTGATTTGCTCTGCCACGACGCCGGTAAAATTATTGTAAGCGATGTCGCCAAACCCACTGGCGTCCAGCACCGTGAACGGCAATCCGCTGCGTGCGAAGATCTTGCCAGACCATTGCCAGCCGCCCAACGCGGCTTTCGCGAACTTATTCTCGAAGCGCACCGGAGGGGTCACCACGTAATCCGCGTTGAACAGGTTACGGATGTCATAGTCCGCGTTGCCATAGTTGTTCGCCTTCAGGCTGCCCGGATTGACCTGCGTCTGAATATTGAACCCTCCCGGCCATCCGCCAATCGGGAAGATGCCGCCATTGGACGTTTCATCGAGGGTATGCGAGTAGGTGTAGTTCAAGTGCGCCATCAACCAACCATGGTGCTGCAAGCGGATCGATCCTGTGATTCCGTTGTAGTTCGACACCGCGCCGCTCTGGAATGTGGAAACTTGTCCATAGTTCGGCAGCACCGTCGAGGCTGTCTTGATGCCCGGCACCGAGGCGAAGACGCTGTTCGTGGCTACGGCGTTCCACCACGAATCGGCGTACGGGATGTTGATCGCGTGATTTCCGACGTAGTTGAACGACAGTGCCACACTCTTGCTGATTTCCTGGTCCACTTTCAAATTCCATTCCTGCACCTGCGGCGAATGGATGGTCCCCTGGATCGAGTTAAAACTCACCGGGGGATTAAACCCGATGATCGGATCCAGAATGGTCGATAACTGGTTGTAGCTCTTGCTCAGTGTGAACGCCTGAGACGCCGCCTGGAATGCCGCTGGTCCAGCGGTGAACCCGGCAATACCCGTGGTCCCACCCTTCGCATCCAGTGGCTGAATCGTGAAGAGCGTCGTGGCCGGAGGATTCCCCGGATTCCCCAACTCGAAGTCCAACATCCCTGCCGGCGGATTGTCGTAGAAAAGCCCGAAGCCGCCGCTGATTACTGTCTTGTTGCCGCCCGGGAACCAGGGGAAGTGCTCTGTCGCATTCGGTGACCAGCTAAACGCCACACGCGGCGACACATTGATCGCATCCACGCTTATATACGGATGACGCAGGCCGGTATTGATGTCGCTGCTGTACGGTACGTCCCCCGCTCCGCCTGGGCCCGCGACCACGCTGGGCAGCGTGGCAAAAGCTCCGTTGTAGTTCGAGAAACAGTTGATATTGCACGTCGGATTGGAGTTGTGCTCGAACCGCAATGCCAGCGTCAACGTGAAGTTCGGCTTCACTCTCCACGTGTCTTCCCCATAGAAACCCAAACCCCACAGCCCGATCGGCACGTCCGTTGTCGGTGCGTAAGCCTGCGTGTACGACGAGGCCAGGCCGTTCGCAAATGCCTGCATACCGGAGATACCCGGGTTTGCCACCGTTCCGCCTAGTGACAAGGAACTCAGGTCGTCGAAATTGACCGTCGGATAAATGTTGAAGAAGTTGTGGTCGCTCACGTCATAGCGCCGGAAATTCTCTCCAAACTTGAAGCTGTGATTTCCGTGTATCCACGAAAAATCGTCGATGAATTGATACTGGGTAATGTTGCGTCCTTGCGGAAAGTCCCCGACTGTGCCGTTGATGCTTGAGAAGCCTACCGCGCCACCGAAGGTCACTCCGCCATAGGGAAACTCTTTCTGCCACGCGGAGATGTCTTGCGCGAACTGCGCCACGTAGTGGCTCAGGGTCGCGGTGAAGTTGTTGGTCATGGTGGCGTTGAACACGTGCCTGTAGTTGGCTTGATAATCGTACGCCGGCTGGTTTGAGTTCGCGTCGAACGCCGAACTCAGTGGATTGATCGCCGTCGGCTGCAATCCATAGTCCAGCTTGAACCGGAAGAAAATGTCGTCCTTCGAGGTCAGTTTCTGGTCCACGCGTCCCGCCAGAATCCATTCCTTCGCGAAGGAAGTGGGCGTCAGGGTCACGGTATTTTGGCACGGCGCTCCCGTGGGGAAACCCGGTACGGAGACCGCAGCGCATTCTGTTCCTGTTACCGGAACCGGCGTCAATTGCTTGCCCGCGGATGCCGCCGAATAAATGTTGAACATGTTCTGATACGCCGCTGCTTCGCTCGGCGCCACCGTTTGAATGTTGGCAAGCACCGCTGACGCAAACTGTGTAGTCGGAATCGTCTCCACGTCCACGTTCGGCAGAATAAACCGCAAGCCTTCCGTGTCCACAAAGAACCACGTGTGGTCTTTCCAGATCGGTCCGCCGACCGACGCGGCCCACTGGTTCGCATTTGAGAACGGCCGGGGTGCGCCGCTGGCGTTGGAGATAAAGTCGTTGGAGTTCATTTCCCGCCCATTCCAATACCACTGCGCATTCCCGTGGAAGGAGTTCGTCCCCGACTTGGTTACGTAATTCACCTGCGCGCCGCTCATCTGCCCGTATTCGCCGGAATACGGGTTTGTCACGATGGTCGATTCCTGCACTTCGTTGCTGCCCAAGGTCAGGTTCGACGCCCCAGAGTTATTAATGTTGAAGTATGGATCCATGTCGTTTTCGCCGTTCACCGTGAACAAATTCGAGGTGCCTGGCAGACCGTTTACCGTGAAATTCCCATAACCCATTCCTTGCGATACCACTACGCCTGGCGCGGTAAATGCCAATGTCGTGATGTCGCCGCCCGCGGCCGGCAACAGCGCCACTTCTTCCGGCGTATACGAAGTTGCGGTGCCCGGTTCAGTACTGATCAGCGGTGCC
>Ga0187772_10000528_pt1 | contig 17101 bp, 18 predicted proteins | sample 0116_SJ02_MP15_2_FD_133137 | JGI IMG/M metagenome (GOLD analysis project Ga0187772, IMG submission 133137) | Tropical peat soil microbial communities from peatlands in Department of Meta, Colombia - 0116_SJ02_MP15_20_MG | ecosystem: Environmental > Terrestrial > Soil > Wetlands > Peat | place... | reverse complement strand
CGACCAGCCGTTGGCCGCTGTGCGCATCGCGATCTTCGGGGCGATTGTCGCGCAGCCACAGGCTCGCAAATTCGCTCACCCCGCCGTCGGCCCACTCGATCGTGAGCGCATCCGGCGCCGCCGCGATGCGAGTCGCCTCGCTCGAGCTAGCCATGCGTCGCCTGCGTCACGGCACGGGCGTTGAGCAGGTGCAGGACACCGCCACACACGGCCGCAACGGAACTGACCGCAGCGAGCGTGACGAACACGCCGTCCCAGCCGAAGGCGACGGCGAGTCGCGCGACGCTGTCCCCGGCCAGGACGCCGCCGAGGTACCCGATTCCATCGATGATCCCGGAGGAGACGGCGCTCGCCTGCTTGCCGCCGAAGTCGAGCGCAAATGCGCCGCCGAGATAGGAATACGGCCCGAGCAGGCAGAACGCGACAACACCGATGGTCGCGAGGGGCAGGAGCGAGTGGGCGCTGCCGGAATGCACCGACATGAGCGCCAGCAGCGCGGCCGCGGTGGCGAGCAGGCCGAGGAACAGCAGCAGCGAACGACCGTTCAGCCCGAGTCGATCACTCAGCCAGCCCGCCAGCAGCACGGACACCACGCCGACCCCAGGGAAGATCGCACTCATGGCGGCCGAGTCGCTCGGGCTGTATCCCAGATGATCGCGCAGATACACGGGGGTCCAGGTATTGAACGTCTCGCGGATTATTGTGCAGGCGAACGACAGCAGGCAAACGAACAGGTACGCGCGGCTGCGTAGCAGCGGCAGGAGCAGCGCGCCGAGGCTCACGGGCGGTGATTCGGTGGCGGCGAACAGGTTGAGCGGATTGGGCGCAGCTTCCGAGTGGCCGTGCTCGACGCGCGACTCGCGCAGCCACAGGAGGTTGGCGAGCAGCATGGCGCCGGTCACGATCGCGGCGAACACAAACACCGCGCGCCAGCCGTAGCCGTGCGCGATCAGCAGTCCCATCTGCTGGCGCGCCAGCGCATCACCGACGAGATAACTGATGCTCAGGATGCCGAGGATCGACCCGTACGAGGAGTAGTTGAACCACTTGGAGGAGACCTTGATGAGGCCCGACCAGCCGATCGATTGCGTCAGCCGGTTGCCGACCCAGGCGAGGCTGAACAGCGGCACGGTGTTGGCGGTGGCGAACAGCAGCGTGAACGCCATGGCGCCGCCCACGCCGATGAGAAAGTTGCGCCGGCCGCCCCAGTAATCTCCGAGTCCGGTCAGAAACAGCTTGCCGAGCGCGTAGGCGAGCACGCCCAGGGAGCTCAGCGAGCCGATGCGGACGATCGCCGCATCGTGGCCCAGGCCGTGCCGGCCGAGCTCCTCGACCAGCAGCGGTGTGGCGACGGACAGATCCGCGCGGCAGTAGTAACAGGCAGCATAGCCGCCGAACAGCAGCAGGATGGTGCGGATCTGCCCGCGCCGCAGCGATCGGTGCGTACCCCTCATGGCGCACCATACTAACGGGCGGACGCCTCGCCCGGACAGACCGCCTCAGCCGCGGTGCCAGTAATGGCGGCCGTGGACGACCACGACCCGCAGGCGGCGATGTTCGGCCGCCGGGCGCGGGCGCGCCAGTGTCCCGGCGGGTATCATGCATCGGCCATGAGCACGCTCGCCCAGCAGCTGAGAGCAGCGTCGATCGCATCGACGGTGCCATCGACGCGCCGCGCGGGGCGACGCTGGCGACACTGACGTCGCTGCGCTGAAGGGAGGGAGCGATGAACACCCGGATCACGCCGTTCCTGTGGTTCGACTCGCAGGCCGAAGAGGCTGCGAATTTCTACGTGTCCGTCTTCAGCAACTCCAGGATCCGCGAGATCGTGCGCTACGGGGATGCGGGCCCGGGCCCGGCGGGCTCCGTCATGACCGTAGCGTTCGAGCTCGACGGTCTCCCCTTCACCGCGCTCAACGGAGGACCGCTTTTCAAGTTCAATGAGTCGATCTCGTTCGTCGTCAACTGCGAGACCCAGGCGCAGATCGATGCGCTGTGGGAAGCGCTTTCGGCCGGCGGTCAGCAGGACCGCTGCGGCTGGCTGAAGGACCGCTTTGGCCTGTCGTGGCAGGTGGTGCCGACGGTGCTGCCGCAGCTGCTGGGACATCCCGATCCGATGAAGGCTGAGCGCGCGATGCAGGCCATGCTGAAGATGCGCAAGCTCGACATCGCAGCGCTGCAGCAGGCGCACGCGCAGGATTGAGAAGCGCCTCTGTTGCCGTGCGCGTTTCAGGCCGGCCGGCGCGCGAGCGACAGCCAGATGCCGCCGCCGATGAGCGTGAGCCCCGATACCCGCCCGAGCAGTCTCGCGTGCAGCGGGCTCATGAAGCGGCGTCCCACGCCTGCCGCTATTGCCCAACACGAGTCGCTGACCGCAGCCAGCAGCACCGACACGGCACACATCACGGCCAGCTGGCGCGCCACCGGCAAGGCAGGGTCGACGAATTGCGGCAGGAACGCGGTGAAGAATGCCAGCGTCTTGGGGTTGGTGAGCGCCACCGCAAAGCCGCGCCAGAGATGCACGCGGTTGCCGCGCATCGGCGGCTGCGGCCGAGCCACGCTGCGCCACGCGCGCACGCCGAGCCAGATGAGATACGCAACGCCGATCCAGCGCAGCAGCTCGAACAGATATACGGCATGGCTCAGCACCCAGCTCAGCCCGAGCGCGATCGCCGCCAGCAGCACGGCATTGCCGCAGGAGGTGCCCGCGACCGTGACGAGCGCCGCACGCACGCCCCGCGTCGCGCCCGTCGAAATCACCAAGGTCACGATCGGCCCCGGCGTGAGCAGCAGCACGATCGTGATGACGAGAAATCCCGCGAACAGGTGCCAGTTCATTTGCGCTTCCCTGGATAAGCGGAGCATAAACTACCGGTCGTCGGGTTTCCGAGAATAGCTATTCTCCTGCCCGGCGCAGGGGGCGGCAGCGGGCTGCGCGCGGAGGCTCCTGATGCAGACATCCCGCGGTCCGCCGCGCCCATTTCGCTCTGCCGGGCCCCGGGGAACGCTGGTAGCATTCGCCTTCGCCCGCTGCCCTTACGGAGGTCATGGAGATGCAGCAGATCATCGAGAAGCTGTTGTCCGGCTGGCCGCCGCTCGCCGCCGCCTGCGTCGGGCTTGCGCTGGCCAGCGCCGTCGGTGCCGCGCCGCCGACCTACGTTGCGCACGCCGGCCCGCCGGGGGCCGCGCCGCTGCCCTTCAGCGACGCAGTGATGACGGGCGATACGCTGTACGTCGCCGGTCACCTGGGCATCGATGCGCGCACCGGCAACGCCGCGGCCGATCCCGACGCCGAGGCGCGCCTGGTGATGGATGCAGTGAAGCACACCGTGGAGGCCGCGCGCCTCAACATGGACGATCTGGTTTCCGTCACGGTGTTCTGCACCGATCTCGGACTGTACGATTCGTTCAACGCCGTTTACCGCACGTATTTTCACGGGCACTTCCCGGCGCGGGCGTTCATCGGTGTGGATAAGCTGGTGCGCGGTGCGCACTTCGAGGTGATGGGTATCGCCGTGCGCGAACCCGGGGCTCACTGAGGGCGCCGGCGGCCGCAAGAAGGCATGAACCGACGGGGGTTTTCCGCCGCGCTGGGCAGTGCAGCCGCGGCGGGCATTCTGGCACCGTGGATGCGCGCGGCAGCGGCCGGGCCGGCGGGGGTGAGCGCACAGGCGAAGGCGCTCTATGGCCGGGCACTGATTCTCGACTGTAACTCCTCGCCGCCGCTCGAGGAGCATCTGCCGCTGCCGCAGGCGGATCTCGACCTGGTGCGCAGCAGCGGCATCGATGTCATCAAGCTGACACTCGGCGGGATCAACAGCGACTTTGCCCGCACGGTCGCCGACATCGCGCAGGTCCAGCAGCTCATCGAGGTCCATCCCGACTACTTCACGCAGGTGCGGGTAGCGAGCGACATGGCGCGCGCGAAGCGTGAAGGCAAGCTCGGCATCATCCTGTCGTTCGAGAGTGCCGACATGCTCGGCGGCCAGCTCAGCTCGCTGGAGGTGTTCCGCGAGCTGGGCGTGCGCGTCATGCAGTTGTCCTACAACCGCAAGTCGCCGTTCGCCGCAGGCGTGATGGAACCCGGCGCCGACGGGCTGACCGGCCTCGGGCGCGATGCGGTGCGCGAGATGAACCGGCTCGGCATCGCCATCGATCTCAGCCATGCCAACCGCGCGACCACCGCTGATGCCCTGAGCGTCTCGGCGCAGCCCGTGGTCATGACCCACGCCAGCTGTGCGGCCGTGCACGCGCACCCGCGCGCCAAGACGGACGAGCAGCTGCGCGCACTCGCCGCCAAGGGCGGAGTAGTCGGAATATTCGACCTACCGTACCTGACCGCCTCGCCCCGCCAGCCCACCGTTGACGACTACATGGCCCACCTCGAGCACGCGCTCAAGGTCGCCGGAGAGGATCACGTTGGCATCGGCAGCGACGTCGGTATCGAACCGTTCGACACCGGTCCCAAGGGAATGGCCGAGTTTGCCAAGGAGGTCGAAGAACGCCGCGCCGCGGGACTGTCCGCTCCGGAGGAAGACCGCCCGGTCTACGTCGAGGGCCTCAACGTGCCGCGGCGCATCGAGATCATCGCGGACCGGCTGCTGCGGGGCGGCCATTCGGCGACCGTCACCGAGAAGGTGATCGGCGGGAACTTCGCGCGCGTGTTCACCCAGATCTGGTCGGCGTAGCGATTCGCGCCCCGTCGCGAATCGACGGACGCAGCTCGCAACCCCACTGGCTTTGCCCAACTGCACACCCGGGCCATTACACTAGAAATCCGCCGACAGGTAGGCGAACGCCATGTGCTGCGGCGGGTAAGCCACGAGCCCACCGCTCAAATCGATCACACTCCAGGATCTCAGATTGCTGACGTTCTGCACTACCACGCGCAGCGTCGCCTCGTGGCCTGACACGCTGAAGCGATAGCGGGCGCCGACGTTGACGAGCGTCTGCTTCGGGACGTATGCGCCGTCGTCCACTCGTACAGGCACGGCGCCGAACTGTGTGGCCATGACATCGACCGAGCAGCGCGGCCAGATCGCCAGCCTGTAGTCCGCGGCGAGCTGCAGGATGCGCCGCGTCTGAGCGACCGGGGCCGTGCCGACACCTTGCACTCCGCTCCCGAGGGTGACTACCGGTGCCATGAGCACGGCGCCGGCGACGACGGTGAGCCCGGAACGTGGCTCGGCATTGAGCGACAGCTCGAAACCGGGGTGACGCTCGGTTCCGAGCCAAGTGTAGGAGCCGTCGCTGCCAATGTTGTAGTACGGCTTTTGCACCTCGAACGCTCCCGCGACGAGGCTCGTCTTCCCGACCGCATACCGCACACCCGCTTCCTCTTGGCTGGTGCGGCTTGCGGGCAGCAGCTGGCCGCGGTTCGTGGCACTAGCGGGCGCGAGACCTGAGTCCTCGAGGCCGCGGGTGAGCGCGGCGTAGGCACTCAGATGACTGGTGACTGCTGCAGCAGTGGAGGCGTAGTAGAGGAAGGGAGTTTCATGCTGGGTGACCTCCGGCGCCGCCGGCTCGACGATGGTGCGGTCGTAGCGCACCTGCTCGAGGCCCACAGCGAAGTCGACGCCGTCATGCCAATGGAGAGCATACGCCGCCCCCGCGGTCCACTGCCGGATTTGATCGCTGGTCGTCGGCCCGAAAGTGAAGACAGGCTCGGGCACAGTCGTCTGCGTGCCGAGCCGCACCGTGCCGAGATCGACCTGGTCGTAGCCGCCGTAGCGCGCCGTCACGTCCCGCGCGCGCACAGTGAGCATGACTTCGTGCTGCCTGGGTCCGTCCTCCGTTTGGTGTGTCGCCCGCAGTTCTCCTGAGGTCGAGGCTGTGGGCTGATCTGGGTAGGCAACGAACTGCTGTGTGGCGACGCCGGCAGGGTTGGGATTGTAGAGGAGGTCCTGGGCCGAGTTCGGCTGGTCGTAGACGGAGCGAAAGACGCCGGCACGCACTGTCCAGTGATTCGGCGCCTCGAGTCTGACCAGGCCTCCGTAGTCGGTGAGCACCGCCGTGCCGCGCGCCCAGCTGGGACCCGTGTTGCGCGCCTCGACCGGCTCGGGCGTCGGAGTGGTGGTGACGTATACCCACGGCCACACTGCCTGTTGCGTTTCGGTCGTTCGTCCGTAGAACGTGGTGACGCCCGAGCCTGCGGAAGTCCGGCACGATTCGATCACGGCGACGTCGGTCGTGAACTGCGTGCCGTCCGGCACGAACTCGTCCCAGCGTCGCGTGACGCCGCCACCTACACCGCAGCGCTCGCCGGCGAGCGGAGTGTGCACGTCGAGATCGAAGCCGCTCGTGCCGTAGGGACCGGCATACACCGTGGAGCTGAGTCCTGGTTTACCCATGGGACTGCGCAGCCCGAAGTCGACGATGCCCGTGGGTGAGGGGAAGGGGAAGCCGGCGGCTGCGAGTCCTACGTGGATGTGCGTGTCCTGCACCAGCCGCGCGGGCAGCGGTCCGTAGGGCACGGCCGGTCCATGGACGTCGACATAGAGCCCCTCGATGCGAGCGTTGCCGGCCGCGATCGGATCGAAGCCCCGCACTTCGCCGGGATTGTAGACGCCGAGCGCCTCGACGCCGATGGCGATCCCGAAGGCATCGGCGGATGCGGTAACGACATTGGTGTCTGTGCCCTCAGCGGCAGCGCCGCGCGCGCCGATCAGGAGCGCAAGCGCGAGTGCCTGCGCCGATGGCGTGCGCCGCGCCCACGCACATTTCGATGGGCGTCGAAGCTTGACCATGACTCGGCTTCTATTAGCAGGCGACACCGGGTCCCAGTAGCGCAAGCAGGCAACCATCAAATGTGATCCTGGCCCAGACCAGAGTCTAACTTACTGCCGAGCCGATGTTCCGGGCCGGACGGGTACTTTCGACCCGGGCCGTCAGAGCGTTGTACCGAGACCCGTCACTCGGCGTCGGGTAAGCTGACGTTCCAGGGGATCGCCATTGCTGACGCACCGAAGGCTGCAGGCAGTGAAGTGTGGCTGCTGCGGCTGACGGCTAGCGGCGAGACGCTCAACTGAGATCATGAGTTGGTGCGCCACTGCACGCTTTGTGCGGTGAAGGCCGTGACGGGGAACAAGCTTCCGGCGCGTGCGCGACGGTACCCTTGCGAGCCGGGATCAAGGGTCGCGCCGCCGGCTAGGCTGTCCGAATATGACCAAGGTAATGAGTGCAATCGGCTTGGTGCTGGTGATCCTGGTCGTGGGAGGAATTGCTACCTGTTCGATTCACTCGAAGCTGCTGAGTGGCGATGCGGCGACCCAGCCGGCGCTCGATGCTGCGGCCACGGCAAGCAAACCGCTGCTCGCGGCGCTCGATGCCTACCACCATCAGCATGGTTATTTCCCGGCCAACATCGAGGCCCTGCAGGCCGAATACGGACTGCCGTTGGACTACGCGTATGAGGTGGTCGGCATGAACCGTGTATATGACTCCTTTGAGTGCGCCGCCCGCTCCGGTCAGTTCGACGGCGTGATCAGGGATCTCAAGACCTATCATCAGCGCCTGGTTGCGTTCCTCCGAGAGTGTGTGTCCGGTTACTCCGCGTTCGTGCTCAAGTCGCCCCGCATCCAAACGCAGCGCAGCGTCAATTCCCGCGTCGTCGCCTTCGCCAAGTTCAGCTCCCAGGGCGGTCGCTGGGAGCTCGACTGGTGTGATTCGCGCCCGCAGCCCGGGGGTAAAGACTGCCGTCATTTCCCAATGGACGAGTCCACGATGTTCACCGAACGCGACAGCACGCCAAGAACAGACGCGGTCAGGCACGTTCGGCAACCCAACCCCCAGGTGTCCCCCAGCGCGCAGTAACATGTCCGTGCAGCTCGGTCCTCGTGCAACCCTTTATTTCCTGCTGCAGCGGGCACTGCTGTGGGTGATACTCGGCCTCTGGCTGGCGAGGATGTTCGGAGGCATCCTCACCCTGGGCCATCCGGCGCAGGGAACATTCGCGTGGCCGGCGGCGCTGTGCGTCGCAGTGCTGCTCACGCTCGACACCCTCATCTGCCGCGCGCGTGCACGCTCCTATGTGATCGAGCTGGGCCCCGAGGCGGTCGCGGTTCAGCACGGCATCCTGCGCACCGTGCACGAAACAATGATGTACGGAAAAATCCAGGACATCCTCGTCACGCGCAACATCGTCGAGCGAGTGCTGGGTCTTGCGACGGTGGTGCTGCAGAGCGCCTCCGGCGCGCCTGAGGTCATTCCCGCCTTGGATGCCGCGGACGCGAACGCGCTTCGTGATGAGATCCTCAAGCGATCAGCCGGCCAATGAGGCTCTGCAAGAGCCGGAGCGGGGTTGGCAAGACTCCGGCAGGACATGAGACGGTCCCGCCGGAGTCTGCCAGCGACCCTCACTCAACGATCGTCAGCGTCGTTGTCGGAATCAAAGGGCGGCGTGAGACCAGTGTAATCACCTACCTGCTTGGCGTCATAGGGTCCATTGAGCAGGTTGAAGCCGTTTCCCGGCACGTTGAGCGCACCCTGCTGAAAGACGATCCTTCCCGCGTGTGTCACCTCGATCACCCGGTTGTTGAACTGATCGCTGATCAACGTGTTGCCGTTACGCAGACGGACGGCTCGCGTCGGCAGTGGATTGGGATTGCTGCCGTTCTGCGTGTTGGTGAAGTATTGCCACACGATCCCGTCCAGCGAGTCCACTTCGACGACCCGATTGTTGTTGGAGTCAGTGATCAGGGTGTCGCCGTTGGCTAACCGGCTGGCGAAGGCCGCGCCGTTGAGGGTGCCTCCGATGGTGAAGTAATGCACGATCTGCTTGCCGGGGGCGACCTCGATGACGCGGTTGTTGCTTTCGTCGGCGATGAGCACATTGCCGTTCTCGAGCAGTTCGGCGCTGTTCGGGTTGTTAAGCTGATCGGCCCCGGCACCGGCGACGCCGGTCATGCCGTACTGCCAGACCACCTTCTTCGAGAACAGGTCGACGACGATGACTCGCTCGTTGGCCTGATCGGTGATCATCACGTGAAAGCCGGGGTAACCCGGAAATCCCGACAGGAACACGGCCGCTACCGGTGTATTGAGCTCCGCCGGTCCGTACTGCCAGACGATGTGTCCGTCCGGATTGACGATGATCACGCGGTTGTCCGGGCAGCCCACCGCCGGTGTCGAGCAGCCGGGCAACACGCCGGGGGGACTGCTGGGCGGGATACCCGTTCCGGATATCAGCGTGTAGGACCCGAAGCGCTCGGCGTCATTGGTGCCGACGATGCTCTGGGGTCCGGGGACGTCGGAGCCGTTGCCGAAGTGCCAGACGACTTTGTGCGTCGCGCGTTCGATTTCGACCACGCGGTTGTTGAACTGGTCGGCGATGACGATGTTGTCCCGGTCGTTGAAGTCCGGGGGCGCCCCGGCTAGGGCGGTGATTGCCGCCGGGCCGACCAGGAGACCGGCAACCGACACGCCAAGCCGCGCTGGACGCGAAAGATTCCGCCGCATGATGCTTCTCCTCCGAGCTGCCGCCGCCGGGTCAGACCGCGCGCGGGCTCATGTTGTCGTGTTCGCGTGAGTGGCGACCGCAGCCACACGGGTTCAATGCCGTCGAGCATGACCGCGGTCTCCGCCGTGCGGCGGGCGTTCCCGGGACGACGTGCCGGCTGCGCCGCAGCGGACTGACACCGGGGCAAAAAGGCAGCCGTCAGTGCCGCGCGGGCGGTGTATGGTTGTAGCGCCGCATACAGCGGCGCAAGCTAACGGCTGTCCACGCGCAGGGGGTATCGTGGCCGAAACGGGATCGGCGATCGCGCGGCGCGGTCTGTTCGCTCGCTGGCCGCGCCGGCATATTCTCGTCGCGCTCACCTTCCTGGCCTGCGTCATCGCGTACACCGATCGCGTCAACATCTCGGTGGCAGCGGTCGCGATGAAGGAGCAATTCGGCTGGTCCCAAACGCAGAAGGGCTCCGTCCTGGCGGCATTCTTCGTCGGCTACCTGCTCTTCATGTTCGTGGCTGGTCTTCTAGCGCACCGTTTCGGTGGCAAACGGGTGCTCGGTCACTCGGTCCTTGCCTGGTCCATTTTCACCCTGCTGACACCTGCCGCTGCGGCGTTGTCGATCGCGCTGCTGATCGTCGCGCGCATCGGCTTGGGGGTCGGTGAGGCTGGGGCGTACCCCTCGATCTATGAGCTGTTCGGGCGCTGGGTTCCCGCAGCGGAGCGGGCGCGGGCCGTGGCTCGAACGAACAGTGGCTTCCCGTTCGGCACGGTGATCGGCCTCATCGTCAGCGGTTGGCTCGTTGAGCGCTATAGCTGGACAGCGCCCTTTTACCTATTCGGGTTCATTGGGCTGCTGTGGTTGATCGTATGGATTCAGCAGGTCGAGAACGACCCCGCCGCCGACCCACGGCTGACCCCTGGAGAACGTGTGCTCTTACAGGCGGCGAAGTCGACCACGGAGCGGACGCACCGGATCGCTCTGCGACGCCTGCTGCTGCGCCCCACGGTGGCGGGCATCGTGGCAGGACATGTTGCCTTCACTTGGAATCTATACGTTCTGCTGTCCTGGCTGCCGAGTTACTTCCGCGATGTGCATGGCCTGAGCATCGGGCATTCTGGGCTGTTCTCGGCCGCGCCATGGCTGACAATGTTCGCGGTCGGCAATGTGGCCGGTCCCGTGGCGGACTGGATGGTCGAGCGCGGCGCCAACGTCACGGCTACTCGCAAGCTCATGCAATGCGGTGCTCTCACCGTATCGGCCGGACTCCTGCTTGCACTGCACGAAGCACATTCACCGGTCGTCGCTCTGACGCTCCTGTGTGGAGCAGCCGGGGCACTGGCGTGTACATCTGCCGGCTATATGCCGGTCTATCTCGATGTTGCGCCACGCGATGGTGCGATCCTGTTTGCATTTGGCAACATGTTTGGAGCAGTTCCTGGCATCGTCGGCGTCGCGATTACTGGTTGGCTGCTCGACTCCACCGGTACCTACTTCGCCGCCTTTGTGCTCACGGCAATAGTGAGTGCACTCGGCGCGCTGGCTTTCGGACTCCTCGTCGATGCCCGCCCGTTCGTCGACTGATGTGCCGCGCCCCGCTCCAAGGAGACACCGCCATGAAACGCTATTACCCCAACGTGGAAGTAGAGACCTGCACCGCCGGCGAGGCGCAGTGAGGAGCGCTCAGATGCAGAACCCAGGTTACGTACTCGGCCACTCCGAGCAGGAGCTCTCCCGTCTGAGGACCCAGGCGCGGTTCCTGGAATCGGCAACGCGGGGCTTTCTGCACGAAGCCGGCCTCTCGACGGGAATGCGGGTCCTCGACGTGGGTAGCGGGGTCGGCGATGTAGCCTTCCTGGCGGCAGATCTTGTGGGCCGGAACGGGACCGTCATCGGCACCGACAAGGTCGCGGCGGCTGTCGCAGCGGCGACGGCGGCTGCCCGGGACCGCGGCCTCGGCAACGTATCGTTCCGCGTGGGCGACCCCGCCGGAATGAGTTTCGAGCAGCCCCTTGATGCGGTGGTTGGCCGCTACGTGCTGCTTTTCCAGGCGGACGCGAGCGCAATGGTTCAAGCGCTCGCCCGAAAGCTTAGACCAGGCGGGCTCGTTGTGTTCCACGAGCCCGATTGGGTTAACGCGCGCTCGGTGCCCGCGGCCCCGACTTACGAGCGCTGCTGCCGCTGGCTGCAGGACGTGTTTCGGCTCTCGGGCACGGATAGCAACATGGCAGACAGGCTCTACGGCATTTTCGTGCGCGCCGGCCTCAGAGAGCCTTCCATGCGGATGCAGACGTTCATTGGGGGCGGTACGGCCACCAACGGCTTCCTCGATGCGCTTTCGGATCTCACCGCTACACTGCTGCCAGCGATGGTGCGACTCGGTGTTTCGACGGAGGCGGAGGTCAATATTGCAACGCTCGCGGACTGTCTGAAACACGAGATCAGCGCAAATGGTAGTGTCGTCATTGGGCGCTCTGAGGTCGGTATCTGGGCCCGCGTCTAGCCTGAACACAGATTCGGTGCAAGCTGCGATGGAATGACCGCAATCCGGGTGCGCCGTGCAAAGGCGGCGCTTTCCAGCACTTGTGCGGGGGTCGCAATGCTTAGCTACGTTTACTTCGGGACGAACGATTTTGAGAAGGCCATTGTCTTTTACGACGCCGTGCTGGGCGCAATCGGGATGTCCCGGTGCGTGACCGGCGATTCAGACTGGGATCGGGTTGCCGCCGGATGGGGCATCTACGAGGACGGTGGGATGCGCGAGCTCGGGTTTTGGGTCGGCAAGCCCTTCGATGAGAAGCCCGCAACCGTCGGCAACGGATCGATGGTTGCGTTTCGCGCGCAATCCTGGAAGCAGGTCGATGACTTCTACGCAGCTGCGATCGCCAATGGCGGCCGCGATGACGGTGCACCCGGGCTCCGGCTGCACTACGCGGCGGACTTCTATGCAGCCTACGTGCGTGATCCCGACGGCAACAAGATTGCTGCGGTGTGCCGTGGCTTCACCAAGCGCCAAATCGAATGATGAAGGGAGAGATTCAGAGTCCAATGGTTAATGGTGGGTGCTGGCCGCACTCAGCCGGATGATCGAGCTGATTACGCGAACGGACTGTGCCAAGTGTATTTTGGAACAGTGGACGGCAAGAAAATGGAGATCTTGATGTGTCTCCTCCTCTTCGGTGGGTCGGCCTGGGCGTATGGCCGGCCGGCGGCCAACCTGATTGTGACCCACGCCAACATTTATACCGTGGACCGCGAGCATCCCAAGGCCGAAGCCGTAGCCGTAATCGGGGATCGCATTGTGGCGGTGGGATCGAAGGCCGAGATCGATTCGTGGGGAGGATCCGAAACCCGAGTGATTGACGCGCACGGGAAGCTGCTGCTGCCCGGCTTCAATGATTCGCACGTGCACTTCACCGACGGCGGCGCGGCGCTCGCCGAGGTGCAACTGAACGATGCCACCTCCGCGGAGGAGTTCAAGCGCCGGATTGCGACGCAGGCGGCCAAGACTGCCAAGGGAGCATGGGTCCTCGGGGGCGACTGGGATGAGACCAAGTGGAGCTCGAGGCAACCCCCGACCGCCGCACTGATTGATGACGTCACTCAGAATGTTCCGGTGTTCGTCAGCCGCTATGACGGCCACCAGGGGCTGGCCAACTCCGCGGCCATGACGCTTGCCGGAATCTCGGCCAAGACCGCCGACGTTCCCGGCGGCGTGATCGTCCGCGACGCATCCGAAACCCCTACCGGCATTTTCAAAGATGCGGCGCAGGAGTTGATCTTCAAAGCCATTCCGCCCCTCTCCCACCAGCAGCGCCTGGCCGCGGCCAAACGCGCGCTCGCATATGCCGCGTCAGTGGGCGTGACGAGCGTACAGCACATGAGCGCCGAATACGCCGATGTGGAGGTGTATTCCGAGCTGCTGGAGAAAGGGCAGCTGACGACGCGAATTTACTGTGCGCCGCTCGAGACCGAATGGCAGGCTCAGGCCAAGGTCGGTCTGCGCCGTGCCTGGGGATCCTCGTACCTGCGCCTTGGAGCCGTGAAGGGTTTCGCCGATGGCTCGATCGGCTCGCGCACCGCGGCGCTCTTTGAGCCCTACAGCGATGAGCCCGACAATTCGGGCATTCTTTCCGCCGAAATGCATCCGCTCGAGGCCATGCGCGAGCGGCTGATGCAGGCCGACAGCGCCGGCTTACAGCTGCGCGTGCACGCCATCGGGGACCGCGCGATATCGATGATCCTCGATATGTTCGCCGCTATCGAGAAAGCGAATGGATATCACGATCAGCGCCTGACCATTGAACACGCGCAGCACACGGCACCGAAGGATTTCGAGCGCTTTGCCAAGCTTCACGTGATCGCTTCCATGCAGCCCTACCATGCGATCGACGACGGGCGCTGGGTGGAGGCGCGCATCGGTCGCGAGCGAGCCAAGACCAGCTACGCCTGGCGCAGTTTTCTCGACCACGGCGTCACCCTTGCCTTTGGAACCGATTGGGATGTGGCGCCGCTCAATCCGATGCTCGGGCTCTATGCAGCGGTCACGCGCGCGACGCTTGACGGAAAGAATCCGCAGGGCTGGATTCCAGAGCAGAGGATCACGCTGGCCGAGGCCGTTGAAGCCTACACCCTGGGATCCGCTTTCGCGGAGTTCCAGGAGAAAGAAAAAGGCTCGATTACACCAGGCAAGCTCGCGGACATGGTGATCCTCAGCGACAACATTTTCGACATGAAGCCCGAGGCGATTCGTGACGTGAAGGTTGAAACCACGATCGTCGGCGGCAAGATTGTGTATCGCGGTCCGTCACCGCAATCACGACAGTAGCGCTCAAGACGAGCGAAGGGCCTGCGAGCGCTGCGCCTCTGCCAGCGCGTCCCGCAGCAGCCGGGCGAACTGCGGTCCCTTGCCGGCTTCCTCGTGCTTGAAATACACGTAGACGTCGCTGCACGCGGCCGTGGTGGCATGGATGACGCCGGCCCAGCGCTTGAGGTCATCAGGCATGTAGCCCTCATCGCGCAGCCGGAAGTAACCGTAGCTGGCGGTTATCTCGACGGGTGTGGAGAATTTCTCGCTGTCGGCGATGCACAGCGCCAGGTTGCGGGCCCTGAGCCGCGCAAACACCTGCGCATCCATCCATGAGGTGTGTCGGAACTCGAACGCCGCGCAGCAGCCTGGGGGCATGAGCGCCAGGAACTGGTCGAGCACGGCGAGATCCTTGCGGAAGTAGGGCGGCAGCTGGAAGAGAATCGCCCCGAGCTTCGGTCCGAGCGTCGCCGCGGTCTTGAGGAAGTACTCGAGCAGCTCGGCGCAGTTCCTGAGCTTGGCGATGTGGGTGATGCGTTTGGGCGCTTTCAGCGTGAGCCGGAAGCCCTCTGGCGTCTCGCGATCCCAGCCCGCGAGCGTCTTCTGGTTGGGAATGCGGTAGAAGGTGTAGTTGATCTCCACCGTGCTGAAGGCCTGGGCGTAGAACGGCAGCATCTTCGCCGCCGGCATCTTCTCGGGATAGAAGCTGCCCTTCCACTCGGGGTAGTTGTACCCTGAGGTTCCGATCCACGTCTTCATGCGAGCGCGCCCGCGCCGGTCAGCGGCTGTCGCTGCTCACCAGGCGCCGGTACTGCCCGAGGTGGCGGATGGCGTGCTGCGGCTTGCCGAGGGACTCGTACAGCCGCGCCAGGTTGTAGTGGCAGTCGGCCAGATCGGGATCCTCATCGAGGGCGCTCTGATAGGCCGCCACTGCCGCCGCGGGATTGCCGAGATCCTCGAGCAGCACCCCCTGGTTGAAGAGCAGCAGCGGATCGGGGCCCGCCTGCGCCAGCGCCCGCTGGTACACGTCGGCGGCCCGCTGCGTCTGGCCCTGCTCGTGCAACAGCCGTCCCCAGTTGGTCCAGGCCGCGGGGTTGCGCGGATCGTCCGCCACCGCGTGCGCCCAGGCAGCGAGCGCCGCCTCGGGATCGCTGCTCTCGAGGCTGAGCGCCTGCGAGAACCAATCGTGTGTCGGCGGCGGCGTGGTGCCGGCAGTCTCCGCCGCCCGTCCGTGCTCCACCACGCTCAGCACGCCGTTGTGCACGCTGACGTCCAGGCCGAGCAGATACTGGCCGTTGTCGACCTGCCGGTGCGATTCGCCTTCGCGGACCACGACGCGATCGCCCACGGCGCTGATCGACAGACCCGAGAGCGGCAGCGACTCGGGCAGCTCGCGACGCAGGCTGGCGAGTGCCCGATGGATGCGCCGCGGCGGGATGTTGGCGTCGATGAGCGCGCGCGCCGCGCGCAGCACGATCAGGTCCTGGAAGGAAAAGCGATACTCGCGCCGCGCGCCGCGTGAGGGCTTGACGAAGCCCGCCTTGATGAGCGCGCGCGTGGTGTCGGGCGAGAGCCGCAGGACACGCTCCACGTCCCGCACGCTGTAGGAACGCATCCTGAAGGTTTCCGGTGCGCCGTGCTCAGGCGTTGCGTTTACCCGCCTTGCGAGTGAGCTTGACCGGCTCCTCGGCGCGCTTCGGCGCCTTGCGCGGTCCCAGGCGGTTGATCTGCGCACGGGCGCTTTCGCTCTTCTGCAGGCTCGCGCGCAAGGCCTCCATCAGATCGATCACCTTGCCCTCACCCTCCGGGGCGCTCTCGGCGACGGAGATCTCATGGCCTTCCACCTTCTTCTGAATGGCCGCTTCGATGCGCGCCCGCACCTCGTCCTTGTAGGCCTGCGGATCGAACTTCTCGGCCGTCTGCTGATCGATGAGCTGCTGGGCGAGCTTCAGCTCCGCTGGCTTCACCTCGGGCTTCGGGATCTCCACCTCGCTCGCGGGGCGCACGTCGGTCGCATAGTGCAGCTGCTGCATGGCGAGCACGTCGCCGATCGGGCGCAGGATTACGATATAGCCCTTGCCGCGCGCGGCCCAACGGCCGACACCGCAACGGCGTGCCTGCTTGAGCGCTTCGGTGAGCAGTGCGTAGGGCTTGGCTGCGCCCTTGTCGGGAGCAAGGTAATAGGTCTTGTCGTAGTAGACCGGATCGACCGATTCGATCGGCACGAACTCGGAGATCTCCACCGAATGTGAGCCGACTTCCTCCAGCGCCTTGATCTCTTCCGGCGTGAAGCGCACGTACTGGTCCTTGGCGAACTCGTAACCCTTCACCATCTCGTCGCGCTCGACCACGACTCCTTCTTTCTGACACACGTATTGCTGCTTGAGACGCGAGCCGTCGGCCTTGTGCAGCAGATTGAACGAGATGGCGTTCGCGGATTGCGTGGCGGTGTAGAGCTTCACCGGGATGGCGACCAGCCCGAAAGACACCGTGAGAGAACCTATGGAGCGTGCTGCAGCCATGAGTGCACCTGCATCGAAGTCAGCCGAGACTACTGCTCACGATCAATACCGAAAGCTTTCGTAAGACTCTGTTTTGTCTCGAGTACATCATGCCACCGGTCACCGTTCTTTTCCAACCGCGCCGCTACGTTGCCGATTGTGAAGTCCGTCGGCTCGGCCCCTTCCAGCTCCTCCCAGGTGAGTGGCATCGAGACCGGTGCCCCGGGCACCCCACGTGGTGTATACGCCACATTGAGGGTCTTGCCGCGCACGTTCATGTTGTAGTCGATGAAGATCTTGCCGGTGCGCTTGTCGACCGCCCAGTCCATGGTGATCTCCTTCGGG
>Ga0187772_10000527_pt1 | contig 17127 bp, 15 predicted proteins | sample 0116_SJ02_MP15_2_FD_133137 | JGI IMG/M metagenome (GOLD analysis project Ga0187772, IMG submission 133137) | Tropical peat soil microbial communities from peatlands in Department of Meta, Colombia - 0116_SJ02_MP15_20_MG | ecosystem: Environmental > Terrestrial > Soil > Wetlands > Peat | place... | reverse complement strand
GCGACCGCGACAGCCTGTCTCAGGTCCGGGTCGCGATCGAGGATCTCGGCGAGGAGATCGAGCTGCGTCTGCGCCAGCCGTGGCGGACCCCCAAGCTCGGGAACGGCTGACCTCGCGGCCCCGGAACTGCACGTCGGCTCCCCGCCCGGGGAATGAGCCACCACTCGACCTGCTCCGCATGGCGAACGCCGGTTCAGCGCCGTATGTGGCGCTGGACGGACATTCGGCCCCAGAAGCGAGCCGAGCGGGCGGTTATGACCCACGGTGGGCGTGAGGTTCGTCACATTGGTGACGCCGACCGGCCCCTCGGGCCCGGCGCATGAGGGAGACTCTTAGGCCCATGCGCGCCACCGTCGCCGCCGACCAGGTCTCCTACGCCGATCTGTACGCCCGCTGGGAGCAGGGCAACTGGCGCGCCACCGAGATCGACTTCTCGACCGACCGCGAGCAGTGGCAGCACGCCCTCAGCGACCTGGACCGCCAGAGCGCGCTGTGGACCTACTCGCTGTTCTTCCACGGCGAGGACTCGGTGGCCGACAACCTCTCGCCGTTCATCGACGCCGCGCCGCGGGAGGAGCAGAAGTACTTCCTGGCCACGCAGCAGGTCGACGAGGCCCGGCACGCGGTCCTGTTCGCGCGCTTCATCCGTGAGGTGGTCGGCGCCGGCGCCGACATCGGCTCCTCGCTCGAGCAGACCCGCCCGAAGCTCACCTGGGGCTTTCGCAAGGTGTTCGAGCGCCTCGACCGGATGGCCGATGAGCTGCGCAGGAACCGTTCGCGGCCGAAGCTCGCCCAGGCGATCACGCTCTACCACGTCGTGATCGAGGCCTCGCTGGCGCAGCCGGGCCAGCACTACATCGAGGAGGGGCTGGCGAAGCGCGACCTTCTTCCCGGGCTGCGCGAGGGCATCGGCCACGTCGCCCACGACGAGCAGCGGCACATCGGCTTCGGGGTCAAGATGATCGCCGACCTGGTCCGGGAGGATCCCGACTGCGAGCCGGCCATCGCCGAGCTGCTGCGTGGGGTGCTGCCGTTCACCACCGCGGTGTTCGTGCCGCCGGGGTGGGATGAGCGGTACGTCACGAGCTTCGGCTTCACCCTCCAGGACATCTTCGCCCACGGCGCCGCGGCCATGGAGGGGCGACTGCGCGCCGCCGGCCTCGACCCGATGACGATGCGCCTCGGGCTCCCGTTCGACCTACCGCCGGCCGAGCGAGCCCACCGCGGCCTCACCCTGCTGCGGGCGGGCTACCTGGGCGAGCCGAACGGGCCGGTCACGCCCAACCGCGAGGCCACCGCGATGCTGTTCGACGGCCTGCGCCGCACGATCGACCCGTCGGCCGCCCCCGGCGCCACGATCCAGTGGGACTTCAGCGACGCCGAGCCGTGGCACCTGCGCATCGACAACGGGAACACGTCGGTCGCGCCGGGCCGCGCCGAGCATCCCGATCTCACCTTCCACTGCCGGCTGGTCGACTGGGTCGACATCGCGGCCGGGCGCACCGAGCCCTGGCGGGCCCTGCTCCAGCGGAAGGTGCGCCCGACCGGCAGCCTGCGGATGCTGCTGCGCACGCCGAAGCTGTTCGGCTAAGGCGCCGCCGTCAGGCGCCGCCGACAAATTCGAGTTAGTCGCTCAGCGCAGCGACGCGGCGACCTCTTCCAGCAAGCGCATCGCGTCCTGGAGGCCGTCCTCCATGCCCGAGTTGATGTGGGCGTCGCGGTTCTCCCGGCTCGAGTGCTGCACGAGGATTGAGAGCGTGGTGCGCCCGCCGGCCTCGGCGAAGGTCACCGTATCGAGCGCCGGCGCGTCGGGCGCCCCCTCGTACACCTCGGTAGAGACGAGCCGCTCGTCCGGGACGATCTCGCGGTACTCGCCGTGGAACGCGACCTCGAATCCGCCGTGAGCGGTCATCACGTAGCGCCAGGTCCCGCCCACCCGCAGGTCGATCTCGCACAGCGTCATCTCGCCACGGTTGGCGTGGAACCAGCGCCGGACGAGCTCCGGCGTCGTGTACGCCTTGAACACCAGGTGCCTGGGCGCGTCGAACTCCCGCGTGATGAGGATCTGCTCGTCGCTCGGAAGCGTCACCGTCGCCCTCTTGCTACTCGTCACCGCCATCTCCTTGCTCCTTCCGTTTGAGGTCTTCCAATACGACATCGAGCTCGTCGAACCGCTCGGACCACAGCCGCTCGTAGCCCGACACCCAGTCGTGGATCGGCTTGAGCGCCGGGCCGTTCAGGCGGTAGAGCCGCTGACGCCCCGCGTCGCGAACGTCGACGACCCCCACCTCACGCAAAACACGCAGGTGCTTGGACACCTGCGGCTGGGGAACGCCCAGCCTCCGCACCAGATCGTTGACCGGAAGCTCGCCGCCGGCGAGGGCGTCGAGGATCTCCCGCCGGCGGGGTTCGGCCACCGCGTTGAACGCGTCCGTTGTCGTCGCTGCTCGTGCCATTTCGCTCACGAATCATATGCCCATATAGGAATGTGTCAAGAGGGTGCATAATCCGCATCAGCCCCAGTAGTTCCGCATTGCCAGGAGGTCCGGTCTGCCCGACGAGCAGCAAGCGTTGGTGCTCGAAGCCTTGCGTCGTGCCGAGGGGAGGCCGGTGAGCTTCTCCGAGCTACGTGCGGCCGGGATCGAGTTCCCGGCCAGCATCGTGTCCGAGCTCGAGCTGGCCGGCATCGCCATCGAGCGCTGCCGCGACGCCGCCAGTCGCGGGGCATGCGTCCGGCTGGCGCAGGCCGCCGCCACCCCGGTCGCCGCCCCCCCGGCCGCTGCGCCCTCCGCGCACCCCGCACCCACCGCGACGTCCCCCGTCGAGCCTTCTCCCGCGGTCACGGCCGCCGTCGAGCCGCCCCCGGCCGCCGTCGAGCCCGCCGCGGCCACCACGCCCGCCGTCGAGCCGCCCCCCGCCACCACCACGCCCGCGGTGGCGCCGCCCCCCGCCACCATCACGCCCACCGTCGAGCCGCGCCCCGCGGCCACCCGCCGGCCGAAGCGATCCCCGCCTCCCACACGCCGCCCGAAACCCGCCCCCGTGGCAGCGCGCCCCGAGCCGGCGCGACCGGAACCCCCCGGGCCGGGCGAGGACGAGTGGAGCGTCGTGCGCCGCTACCGAACGTCGAGCCGCGACGGGGTCCTCCTCGCGCTCGTGAGCTCGAAGCGCCTGCTCGCGCCGCTGGCGCTCGTGGTCGCGCTCGCCGCCGCCGCGGTGATCCTCCTGACCGGCACCGGCAATGGCGCCGGCCGAAACCCGCCGCCCACCCACCTCGCCCAGCGGTCCCGCTCCCGAGCTCCGGCCAAGACCACCGCCGCCCACGCCGCCACCGCCACCTCGAATACGTCACCCGCGACCACGACCACGGCACCGGCGAGCACGCCACCGACCCCGGTGTCGCTCACGCTGGCCACGCAACTCGAGTCACAGGGCCACGTCCTGCTCACGAGCGGGCAGTACACCGCTGCCCTGCCGGTCCTGAGGCAGGCGGTAGCCGCCACCGGCGAGAACGTGAACGCGTGCGTGGAGCCGGAGAGCACGATGTGCCTGACCTACGCCTACGCGCTTTATGACCTCGGCCGTGCCCTGCGACTGAGCGGGAATCCCACCGCCGCGATCCCGATCCTCGAAAGCCGGCTCCAGATCGACAACCAGCGCCCGACCGTCCTCGCCGAGCTCGCCCTCGCCCGCCAGGGCGCCACCTGATCGCGGCGGATCAGCCGATCGTGACGCCAAGCGGTGGCGAGGCGCCGGCGTCGTAGCGCGCGGTCGCCGGCGTTCGCGCGACCAGCACGAATCGACCCGACCGCCGCGCCCCGAAGCCCGCGGCGAACGTTCCGCCGGCGGTCGCTACCCGCTTGCTCGCCACCTGATGGCGCCGTCCGCCCGTCACCCGGTACAGGTCGACGGTCACGGGGGAACCGACGGGCGAGACCGTGCCGCTCACCTGCAGGGGCGAGGACGACTCGAGCGTCAGGTTGAGGATCGGCGCCACCCCCAGCGCCACCACGTCCGAGACGGCGGCGGGGGCAGGGCGGTGCAGGACCCGCACGAGCACGTTCTGCGCGGGGGTCAGGGTGAAGCTCCAGCCGCCCCCGTCGTCGGTCGTCCCGGTCGCGATCGTCGTCGTCACGCCGCGCACGACGCCTACCTGCTGGAGCTCGACCGTCGCGCCCGTGAGCGGTGCCCCGCCCGCAACCTGCGTTAGCCCTCCGGTCAGGGTCACGCTCGTGCCGGCGTTCACCGCGGCCGCCGGCGCGGCGATCGTCAGCCTCGCCTGCGCGCCGGCCAGCCCGGCGATCGCCGGCCGCATCGACGGCAGCCGCGCGTAGAACGCGTTCCCCGGACAGTCGGTCGTGTCGCCGTCGCGGTGCCCCGCGACGCGCGGAAGCGAAACGTGCGATCCGGGCGCGAACGGGGTGTAGATCGCTCCGTCCGGCTCGACCTCGACCGTCACCCGCCCGAGCGTCGGCACGCCGTGGAGCGAGAGCTTCCAGGCCAGCAGACGCTCGAGCGCCGCGATCGCCGCCGGCGAGGGCACCACGTCCATGAAGGTGCCAAGCACGACCATGCCCGTCGACTCGGCGTTGTAGCCGCCGGCGTGCGCGCCCATCACCGGCAGGTCGATCCCGCCGGCGCGCGCCTCCCAGATCCGGCCGAAGGCGTCGACCGCGAAGTTGTACGCGATGTCCCAGTAGCCGCGCACGTACACGTGGTAGGCGAAGATCCCGAGCAGGATCGAGGGCACCTCGCTGGGGCCGTAGCCGTTAGCCCCGTCACTGTGGTGGACGAAGGCCAGCTTTACCCTCTCGTACACGGGCAGGTGGGTCGGTCGCGCCCGGCCCTGCGCCCACGCGCCGCGCGCGATGATCGGCGGCTGCCCCGGGCCGGCGTCGAGGATCGGCTGCGCGAGCGGGAAGGCCCGCGCGGCGTGCGCGTCGCCGGAGGCGACGGCCGGCAGCGCGACGAAGTGCAGGTGCACCCCCGCCACCGCGATCGAGCTCCGCAGCTGGACCTGATCCGCCGGCCCCGTCCAGACCGGCTCGCCGAACCGCTGCGAACCGGCGGAAGAGCCGTCGCCGTCGTGGCCGAGGACCGAGGCGATCACCCACGGACTCCACCCACCCCCGACCGAGCGCGCCCGCAGCTCGATCCGCGCCCCGGACGCGCCGCTCCATTCGACCCCCGCGAGCGAGAACACACGGGGGGCGGCGATCGGGCTCGACTCGCGGCCGGCCCCCAGCGCACCGACCGAGCGGCTGAACACGTCCGGAACGCGACCGAGTCTTGGGCCGCCGGCCCGCGCCACCGCCGCGCCCGGATCGACCAGCGCCGCCGCGCCGGCCACGGCCGCGCCGCGGAGCACCGTGCGCCGGGTGACGCCGTCGGGTGGGCCGTCGGGTGGAGGCGAACCGGTCATCGTCGCGTCGCGACGATCGCCAACCCGGGCGCGAGGATCAGCACGAGAACCGTGAGCGCTCCCGCGATCGCGACATCGGCGAGAAGCGCGTTACGTCTCACAGCGGCAGCCTGCGGTAAATCGGGCGGGGCAGGTGGCGAAGCACCGCGAAGACGTAGCGTACGACCTTTGGCACCCAGATGGTGTGGGCGGACCCGGTCAGAGCTCTGACGGTCGCGTCGGCCACCGCCTCGGGGGTGGTGGCGAACGGCGGCGAGGGCAACCCTTGCGTCATCCGGGTCCGGACGAAGCCGGGACGGACGACCAGCACGCGGACGCCGCTGCCCGCCAGCGCGTCCGATAGACCCTGGGCGAGGGCGTCCACCCCGGCCTTGGCGGCGCCGTAGACGGGGTTGCTCGCGCGCGGTCGCTCGCTGGCGACGCTCGAGAGCACCACCAGCGTCCCGTGCCCCTGCTCCCGCAGACGACGGAGCGCGGCCAGCATCAGCGATCCGGCGCCGACGAAATTGACACGCATGACGCGCGCGGCGTCGTCTCGGTCGGCGTCGAGGCCCGCCTGGGCGCCCAACACCCCCACCGCCAGCACGGCCACGTCGACGCCGCCGGCGCGCTCGAACGCCGCGGCGATCACCTGCTCGTGGGCGTCGAGGTCGTCAGCGTCGAGCACCTCGTGATCGACCCGCGCGATTCCTGACTGCTCGAGCGACGCCGCCGCGCGGGCGAGACCGTCCCGGTCGCGCCCGACCAGGAACGGCCGCACCGGGCCCTCTGAGGCCATGCGGCGGACGATGGCGAGCCCGATCTCGGATGTGCCGCCGAGCAGGAGCACGCGGCGCTCGGCGCCTGAGCCGCCGTCAGAGCCCGACGCAGACGGCCAGGCACCGACACCCGCGCCGGGCGAATCGCCGAGCAGTCCCGTCCGATCCGCGAGGTCCGAGCGCCACACGCGGTCCGGATCGGCGCCGTCGCGCACCACGCGCCACTCCTCGAGCCGGGGGTACATCGCGCGCAGCGCGTCAGGGCGCAGCCGGGCGTCCTTGCTGAGATAGACGCGCCCCCCCGCCTGCGCCACCAGCTCGTCGCAGCGGTCGAGCGCCGGCCCGATCCCGGGCGCGGCCCGGGGGAGATCGAGAGCCAGGGTCCAGCCGGCGAGCGGGAACGAGAGCGGGGCGCCGTTCGACTCGCCGAGGTCCTTGAGCACGGCCAGGTAGCACGGGACCCGGGCCCGGCGCAGCTCGGCGATCACCTGCTCGAGGACGTGCTCGGACCCGAATGGCACGACCAGCTGGTACTGGAGGAACCCCGCCCGCCCGTACAGCCGCGGCCATGCGTCGAGCGCGTCGAGCGGGAACATGTGGGGGCCGATCGGCTCGATCCGCTCGCGCTCGCGCGCGGGCGTCCGGCGAAGGCGCAGCTCGTTGAAGGCCCGGACGCTTGCCGGCCGGAGCAGCCCGCGGGGCCAGCCCGCGGGCACCGTCGCCCGCGCCGCCACCGTCGCGCCACCGAGCATGCCGGCGGACACGGGGGCCCGATCACCCGGCAGATGCGCCGCCCGGGTCACGACGCCCCGCCCCGGCCGGCGCCCGAGCAGATCGAGCCAGGCCACGCGGTGCGGCCCGCCGGGCTCCGACAACGCCGCCAGGGCTTCGTCCAGGTCGCCGACCCGATCGCTGTCGACCGACAGGAACGGACTCGAGACCGGCGCCAGCCGGATCCGCGCCCACAGGATCACCCCGGTCAGCCCCATGCCGCCGAGCGTGGCCTGAAACAGGGCGTCATGCGGGCCCAACGACAGCTCGTGGCCGGCGGAGCTCATCAGCCCGATCGCCTCGACGTGACTGCCGAAGGTCCCCGCGGTGCCGTGGTTCTTGCCGTGGATGTCCGCGGCCACGGCGCCTCCGACCGACACGTGCTGGGTACCGGGGACGACCGGCACGATCCACCCCACCGGAACGAGCTGCTCGAGCAGCTCGCCGATCGTGACCCCCGCGCCCGCCGTCACCACCCCGGAGTTGGCATCCAGCTCAAACCCCTTCAGAGCTCCGGTCTCAAGGACGAGGCCGCCGCTCAGCTGGGCGGCGTCGCCGTAGCTGCGTCCCATGCCGCGCGCGAGCACGCCCCTCCACGGCTCCGAATCGCTCCCATGCCGCCGGAAGAGCCGCAGGGCGGCGGCAACCGACTCGGCGCGATCCGCCCGCACGAGCCACCCGCCGGCGCCCGGACCGCCGCCCCAGCCGCGCAGCGTCGCGCGTTGCGGCGTCGGAGCGCGCAACTCGGCCGCGGGCTCGCCGCCCGCCGTCATGAGCTCAGCCGGTGGCATGCACGGTGAGCGCGAACAGCGCCAGCCAGAGGACTCCCCCGGCCTGCAGCCAGCGGTCGGACAGCAGTAGCTCCTCGGGAGCCTCGCCTCCGCCCGCGCGGACCAACGCGCCGTAGCGCAGCAAGCAGGCCGCGAACGGAATGATCGTCAGCGGTCGCCACGGGACGTCGTCGACGTCGGGCACGGCGAACGCCCACACGCAATAGGCGAACAGCGCCACCGCGGCGCTCCCGCCGATGATCACGCGAAGCCACGCCGGCCGGTAACCGGCCAGCGCCTTCCGTGCGGACATCCCGGTGCTCTCGGTGCGCCGGAGCTCGGCCTGGCGCTTGGCGGCGGCGATCAGCACGGCGGCGGCGGTCACGACCAGCACGAACCAGCGCGACAGCGTGACCGGCGCGGCGACACCCCCCGCGGTGGCGCGCAGCACGAATCCCCCGGCGATCGCGGTGACGTCGAGGATCGGCACTCGCCTCAGCGCCAGCGTGTAACTCACTGTCAGCAGCACATAGCTGACCGCGACGACGGCCAGCAGCGGCCGCGCCAGCGTGCACATCGCGAGCCCGATCGCGATGAGAGCCGCGCCGAGTAAAAGCGCGAGACGTGGGTCGAGCTGGCCGGCTGCCACCGGACGGTGGCGCTTGCGGGGATGCAGGCGGTCCTCCGGCGCGTCGCGTACATCGTTGATCGCGTAGATGCCGGACGCGAGCAGGCAGAACGCGGCGCACGTGACCCCGATCCGAACCGGCACGTCGTCGTGCCCGAGCGCGCCCGCGGCACCGGCCGCGGCAATCACCAGCGCGTTCTTGATCCACTGCTTGGGACGGAGCGTCACGAGCACGGCGCGCACCAGCAGGGCCGCCTGCGTACCTGCGGGCGGCTTGCCCTTCCCGCGCCGTGGCCTGCCCAGCGCGAGCGAATCGCCGCGGACGTTTTCGGGCAGCCACGTACCTCCACCGAGAGCTGGCATCAGGATGACCGTACGGCGCGTTTCTTTAGTTCAGGTGTGGAGCGCATGAGGACGCTTTCACCATCCCCGCCGGTCTCACCTGCCGTCCATGAGGACACTTTCACCAATTGTTTTTTTTCACCGCGGTGACGTGTACAACGTAGGCACCAATGGTGGTGGAACCCTCATCGCCAGTTCGGCCGCAGCGGCCGCCGACACCTCCAGTTCTGGTTCGCCGGCGCGCGCGACGGTCACGCTGGCTGCGCGCGCGCCGGATTGCGACGATCGCGGCGCTTCTGTGCCTGGTGCCCGTGCTGGGGTCATATCTGAGCGCCATGTCCCAGCGGTCGGACTCGAGTCTCAGCATCCGCACCGTCGAGTGGATGCGGGACAACGGCGCCCGCGGGCTGGTGACCACCGTCGAGGACTGGTACTACTCGCTGACCGCGCCCGCCAAGGGCGGTCCCGCGCTGCGTGCGCTGCCGGCGCAAACCGGCGTCCTGGCCGCGCGCCCGCCGATCGCCAAGCTACGCGTTCACGATTACCGCCCGCCTCCAATCGTGCCGGTGATCCGGCCGGCGCTGCCGGGTGAGGGTGTCTGGCACGCGACGTTCGCCGGCGGAGGGTCGCAGCCGCCCGTACTGATCACGAGCTACCGGCCGAACCCCGACTACCCGCGGATCGTCGCCGGCGTGGCCTGGATCGATCACACCCGCGCCTCGGTGCAGCTCTATCCGGGACTTCAGGAGCCGAGCGTGGCGATGCCATCACGCGGGCCGATGGAGGTACCGCAGGCGTTGCGCGGGGGACTGGTGGCCACCTTCAACAGCGGCTTCAAGCTGTCCGACGCGCGCGGCGGGTTTGCGTACGGGGGACACACCTACGCACCGATGATCGACGGGATTTCCGCGATCGTGCGCTACACCAGCGGCAAGGTCGACGTGGTCGACTGGACCGGCGGCCCCGACGTCGGCAACGACGTGACCTACGCGCGGCAGAACCTGCCGCTGATCGTGAACCACGGCCGGCCCAACCCGAACCTGTCGGACGGCCCCGAATGGGGAGCGACGCTCGGCAACGCGGTGTTCGTGTGGCGCTCCGCCGTCGGTGTCGATGCACACGGCAACCTGATCTATGCCGCCGCCCCCGATCAGACGGTGGCCTCGCTCGCTCAGATCATGGTCCGCGCCGGCGCCGTCCGCGCCATGCAGCTCGACATCAACTCCTACTGGCCGAGCTTCATCACCTATCGCTTCGCGGGCGCCAGCCAGCCGTCGAACCTGCTGGCCGACATGGTGCGCTCGCCGTTCCGTTACCTCACCCCCGACGACCGCGACTTCTTCGCCGTTTACCTGCGCTGAGTGACCGCCCCGCGCCGTCGAGCGTCACGGCGCGGCTACTGCACCGTCGCCACCGCCACCAACTTGAACCCGCCGGGCACGGTGACCGCGCTGACCGACTGCACGCGCACGTGCGGGTCGTTGAACAGCGTGATCGTGGCGATCCCGCCGAACGGGACGTCGGGCGCCACCACGAGCGCTCCGTCCCGGGTCCCCACCACCGCGTTGACGCTGGCGGTCAGCCCGAACAGGCTGGCCGTGCCGCGGACGATCAGCTGACCCCCCGAGGACGCGACCGGCTCAACCTTGTCCAGGAACGGCACCGCGGAGCGGAGATTGGATTCCATGATCGTCGCGGAACCGGTCATCTCGCTGCCGCGCTTCTTCAGAGCAGCGTCGTGGAGCGTGAGCACGCCCGAGTCGAGCTCCTGCGCCGAGACGTCGAGCCTGCCGACCCCGACAGCTTCGTTCAGCAATCCGCCGATCTGACTCGAGCCCGACCCGTACCGACCCAGACGCACCGCCACGCTGTCCGCATCGCCCCACAGCAGCTTGATGGCTGGGAATGCGCTCACCTTGACCTCGAGCACGGTGCCTGCGCGCGAGAGCTGGTCGCGCACCCGCTGGGCGGCGATTCCGGGCAGTACCAGCTGGGCGACGATCAGCACCACCAGGACCGCCCCGGCGACGCCGAGCGCGATCATTCGGCGCACTACTCCTGCCCGGGCCGCGGCACTATCAGCTCAGGACGGCGCGGGCGGCGGCGATCGCCTGCTCGGTGAGCGGCCCGATGTCGAGCTCGGGTTCGCTCAGGCGCCGGACGATCACCCCGTCGGCCAGCGCGAACAGGAACATCGCGGCCAGCTCCGCATCGACCCGGAGCGCCAGCACGCCACTCTGCTGCTTGCGTTCGAGCGCATCGGCGAGGTGCGACCGCGTCCGCCGCCCGAGCGCCGCCAGCTCGGCGGCGATCTCCTCGTTGCGCTGAGCGAGCGTGAGCATCTCGTAGATCATCACCGGCGCCGGCCCGTCCCCCAGCCAGTCCTCGAAGCTGCGCACGAGCGCGTCGAGCACCTTCTCGGCGTCGGCCGCCGCCTCGATCGCCTCCTCGAGGCGCTCGGTTCGGACCTCGGCCTCGCGCCGCACGACCTCGAGCAGCAGCCGCTCCTTGGTGCCGAAGTAGTAGTGGAGCAGCCCGCGCGAGACGCCGGCCTCGCCGGCCACGGCGTCGAAGGTGGAGCCGGCGATTCCGCGGGCGGCGACGCTGGTCCGCATCGCCTCGACGATCCGCACCGCCTTGGCGCCCGACAGCTCTCGCTCGCGCGATACGCCTGGTTGCGTTGCCGCTTCCACGCGCGCGATTCTAGAGGCCGTTAACGCGCCGGAGGCGCCCTCAGGCGCCTCCGAACGAAGTGGTCGAGCTCGACCGCACCGCCTATGTGGCTCCGACGGGCGAGCTGGGCGGAGTGGAGGCCGACGCCGGCGGCGGCGTGTACTCGAACTCCTCCTCCTTGCCGAAGACCAGGTCGAGCACCTTGGTCCGCAGCTTCTCGCTGCCCGCCAGGGCCAGGCTGAACCCGAGGGCGGCGATGAACAGCTTGCGGCTAAGGCCCATCCCCTTGCGGGCGCGCTTCTTCGGAGCCTCGGTCAGGGCGGTGCTCGCGTCGCGGAGCGCCTCGACCGCGATGTGGAGGTCGCGCTGGAGCTTCTTGTCCTCGAGCAACACCTTGGTCGGCGCCTTGCCGTTGGTGAGCCGGGCATATGCGCTCCTGCTCGAGTCGAACGCCGTCCGGACGTTCTCACGCAGCTTGGCGTCCTGGACGATGCGCTGGATGTACGGCGTCGCCTTGCTGAGGCTCGAGATGTCCACGGATTTCAGCGGCGCCGCCACGGACTTCTTTCGTTTTGTTGGCATAGGTCTCCCTCTTCAAGTGGGTCGTCGGAGTGAGGATACGCGAATCACGTGCCCCCTCGGAGCCTTTCTGGGTGAGGGGGTTCCCAATTTTGGCCGCGCTGAAGCTGGAGGCCCCGCCGGCGGTCAGGCGGCCTTGAGCGCTCGGGGACGAGGCCGCGCCGGTCGGCGCTGGAGCGCGACCTCGAGCGCCTCCTCGACCGTCGAGACGAACCGGAACTGGAGGTCCTTGCGCAGATGCTCGGGGATCTCGTCGGCGTCCTGCTCGTTCAGTGCCGGCGCGATCACGACGCGGATCCCGTTTCGCTGGGCAGCCAGTGCCTTCTCTTTGAGGCCGCCGATCGGGAGCACCTGGCCGGTCAGGGTGATCTCGCCCGTCATCGCCACGTCGGCACGGACCAGACGCCCCGACAGCAGCGACGTCAGCGCCACCACCATCGCCACGCCGGCGCTGGGCCCGTCCTTTGGCGTGGCGCCGGCCGGGACGTGGATGTGGATCTCGTGGGTGGCGAACCAGTCGTCGGGCAAATCGGGCACGACGTCGGAGGCATTCGCCCGCACGTAGGAGAGCGCCGCCTGCGCCGACTCGCGCATCACGTCCCCGAGCTGCCCGGTGATCGTGAGCTTGCCCGAGCCGGGCATCGCGGTCGCCTCGATGAACAGCACCTCGCCGCCCACCGGCGTCCAGGCCAGCCCGGTGGCCACGCCGGGCCTGGCGGTCCGCCGCCGGGTCTCGGAGAAGAACCGGCGCTTGCCGAGCAGCTCGCGCACGCGGGGCTCGCTGACCGTCACCTTGCGCTTGAGCCGCCCCTCGGCCACCTGGCGCGCGATCTTGCGGCAGATCGTCCCGATCTCGCGTTCGAGCTGCCGGACCCCGGCCTCGCGCGTGTAGTCGGACACGATCACGCGCAGTCCGGAGTCGGTGAACGCGACCCGGCTCTTGGAGAGGCCGTTTCGCTCGAGCTGGCGCGGGACCAGGTAGCGCTTGGCGATCTGGAGCTTTTCCTCCTCGGTGTAGCCGGCGAGCTGGATCACCTCCATCCGGTCCCGCAGCGGCCCGGGGACGGTGTCGAGCGTGTTCGCGGTGCACACGAACATCACGTGCGAGAGGTCGAACGGCAGGTCGAGGTAGTAGTCGCGGAAGGCCTGGTTCTGCTCGGGGTCGAGCACCTCGAGCATCGCGCTCGAGGGGTCGCCCCGGAAGTCCGAGCCCATCTTGTCGATCTCGTCGATCATCAACAGCGGGTTGCGCACGCCGGCGTCCCGGAGCGCGCGGATGACCACGCCGGGCATCGCACCGATGTAGGTGCGCCGGTGGCCGCGGATCTCGGCCTCGTCCCGCAGGCCTCCCACGCTGAGGCGCTCGAACTTGCGGCCAAGGGCGCGGGCCATCGAGCGCCCGAGCGAGGTCTTCCCCACGCCGGGCGGGCCGACGAAGCACAGGATCGAGCCCCGCGCGTCCGGCTTCAGCCGCCGCACGGCCAGGAACTCGAGGATCCGGTCCTTGACCTGCTCGATGTCGTAGTGGTCCTCGTCGAGGACCTTGCGGGCGTGCTCCAAATCCAGGTTGTCCTCGGTCTCCTCGTCCCACGGCAGCGACGCGATCCACTCGAGATAGGCCCGGATAACGCCGTACTCGGCCATCGCCGGCTGCAGGCGCTCGAGCCGGGCCAGTTCCCGGTCGACCTGCTTGCGCACCACCTCGGGCAGCTCGACCGCACCCAGCTGCTCGCGCAGTTGGTTGACCTCGGCCTGGATCTCGTCGGTCTCGCCGAGCTCCTCCTGGATCGCCTTGAGCTGCTGGCGCAGGAAGTACTCGCGCTGCCCCTTGTCGAGCTCGGACTGGACCTGGGACTGGATCTTCGAGCCGATCGCCACCACCTCGAGCTCGCGCGCGAGGATCTCCGAGAGCCGGCGCAGCCGCTTTCCCACGTCGAGCTCCTCGAGCAGCCCCTGCTTCTCCTCGGCCGGGATCCTGAGCGCGCCGGCGATCAGGTTGGCCAGCGTGCTCGGGTCCTCGACGTTGGCGACCATCACCTGGAGCTCCTCCGGCAGGTACGGGACCTGCTCGATGATCTCCGTGAAGGTGTGCTGGACGTTGCGCGTCAGCGCCACCAGCTCGGGGGTCTGGTCGACGACATCGGGCGCCTCCTCGATCTCCGCCACCAGGTACGGCTCGGTGCTCACCCAGCCGGTCACCCGGATGCGCTGGCCGCCCTGGATCAGCACCCGCAGCGTGCCGTCGGGGACCCGGATCATGCGCGCCACGACCCCCAGCACCCCGACCGTGTACAGGTCCTCCGGACCCGGGCTCTCGATCTCCAGGTGGCGGCTGGCCACCATCGCGACCGTCCGCTCGCCCCGCAGCGCCTCGTTGATCAGCTCGATGCTGCGCGACTGACCGATGTTGAGCGGGACCAGCATGTCGGGGAAGGTGACCGTGTCGCGCAGCGGCAGCACCCCGACCTGGTGGGGCAGCTCACGCGTGGCGCCGACCGTGACGTCCCGGGCGGGACGCTCCGCGGTGCCGACCTCGATCACGAGTCGCCGTCGCCCGACTTGGTGATCGGCACCGGCCGCGCGCCGGGCTCGCGAACCAGCGGCAGCTCGATCCGCAACATCCCGTCCTCGTAGAGCGCCTTGGCCTCCTGCCCGCGCACCTCGGCTCCCAGCTCGACCACGCGCCGGAACCGGCCGCGCCCGATCTCGACCTGCTGGTAGACGTCGTTGTCGGACCCGGACGGCCGCCGGACGCCCGACAGCATCAGCTTGCGCCCCTCGATCTCGATCTCGATCTCGGCCGGATCGATGCCTGCCAGCTCGGCGGTGACGATCGCCCGGGGCGGGTCGGGCGCGTAGGCGACGTCCACCGCCGGCAGGAAGCCGCTGCGCCTGCCGGGCATGCCGCTCCGCCCGAACACGTCGCCGAACAGCTGGTCCATCTCGCGCCGCATCCGCTCGAAGTTGGCAAACAGATCGCGCTCGGACATCCCGAAGGAGGGTAATGGGCCGCCTGCGGCGGCGTCCGTCGGATGGGGCGCGGCAGGCCCTGTCTGCGAGGCATGGATGCCGAGCGGGCCCGTCGCCGCGACCGCCGGGGTTCCCCATCCGGACACGATCCGTGATCTCACCTTGTCGTTGCTGGGCGCCGCGCTTAGGGACGTGCGGGTAGTTGCAGCCCGTCGGCGTGCAGTTCCTCCTCGACCAAGTCGAGAGCCCGTTCAAGCACTTCGCGGGCTCGACCGCCCTCGAACTGAGCGAGCGCCAGAGTGACAGCTGTGCGATACCGACGCAGCGGATCGGTCGGCTGCGCGTCGAGCGCGCCGGCAGCGGCGATCCACACGCTGTCGAAAGCCAGCGAGGAGTGTTGTGCGAGACGGTCGAAGTCGGCGTCGTAGTGCAGAACACCAAGCCCGTGAGCGGCAGCGATTGCCGCGATCAGATAGTCCTGGTGGGGCAGGCGGTGAAAGCCGGCGGCGTGCTGGGCGAGTTCGGACTGTGCGGCAAGCGCAGCGTCTACGGCGCCAGTTGACAACTGAAGCAGGCGCAGCGCCTCGAGCTCCTCGCGCAGTTCGGCGTGCTCGCGTGCGTTTCGGGCGCTATACAGAACCTCTAACTCCAGGATTGGCGTGCGGTAGAGGCGCCCGTCCTGGAGCGCCTCCAGCCATTGTTCGCGGACGATCTTATGTCCGCCGCGCTGAAAGGCCGAGTTGTCCACCACGAAGCTCCTGCCACGGAAGGACGGGGTTACCCGCGCTGCCATCGGCCCGAAGCCTCGGCGAGGGCGCCGTAGTCAAAACCGTCAGAGCGGCGGAAACGTGCAGCCAGACGGTCGGCCGCCGCACGGCGTCGCTGCTCCTGTTCGGCTTCTGCCTCGCGTTCCCGCTGGAGAGCCTCGTCGCCCATGCTCACCAGCACCGCCAGGATCCTCGAGTCAGGGGTTCCCGGCGCAAAGTGACGCCGTCCGCGGCGCAGGGCGGACTCGACTTGCTCGTCTCCGGTGATGGTGTAGCGATGCTTCTTCGTCGGCACTACGCGGGAGTGTAGCACCAGGTGCAGCACCTACCGGCGAGGTGTCGTCTACTCCGGTGCCGGCAACTCGTAGACGGCGCCCTCGTGCGCCAGCTCGACCGGACGGCCGAACGCGGCGCCGGCCTCGTCCTGGGCCCAATCGGCGTCGAGCTCGTCGGAGAAGTGGGTGATCACGACGCGGTGGGCGCCGGCACGGCGGCCGTGCTCGCCCGCCTCGGCGGGCGTGAGATGGCCGCGGATGCCGGTGCGCTCGGGCCGGGGCAGCGTCGCTTCGATCAGCAGCAGATCGGTGTTACGGGCGAAGCGCACGAGCGCGTCGTTGGGGCTGCAGTCGGCGCTGTAGGTGAGCCGCCCGCCGTTGGCGGAGATTTCGGCCGCGAACGTCCGCGTGTAGTGCGGCACCTCGCAGAAGCGCACCTCGAACGGGCCGATCGACAGCTCGTCCGGCCCGTCGTACTCATACAGCTCGAACGCGCGCTCGACCAGGTCCTCGTCACCCCAGCACTCGGCCAGGTGACGGAACATGTCACCCGCCCCTTTCGGTGCGTACAGGTCCGGGCGAGCCGGCTTGTCCGTCCCAGGCCATCCGGCCACCGCCACCGGCTGCTGGCGCGGCGCGTACTGCAGCGCGTAGCTGAACGGGATCAGGTCGAGGAGGTGGTCGGCGTGGAGGTGACTGATCAGGACCGCGCCGACGTCGACGTAGTCGCGGTAGTGACGCAGCTTGGAGAACACGCCGTTGCCGCAATCGAGCAGCAGCGCGTAGCCATCCTCCTCGACCAGGTATCCACTGCACGCTCCGTCCGCGTCCTGCCACGCGGGGGACTTGCCCAGCACGGTGATCCGCACGCGGCTCCTCTCTCGGTGTGGGCGCTCACTCTAGTGGCTCGGCTGCGCGTGATCGCCGGTTCGCGATCAGCCAGCCTGCCACCGCTCGTGCGGCATCCGGTACAGGACGTGCCGGCGCACCGGCCCGTCGGGGACGTTGGGGTGGTCGAAGTCTTCGGCGGGATCGTGGCTCATGCCCAGGCGTTCCATCACCCGCCGTGAGCGGTCGTTGCCGGTGGCGGTGAAGGAAACCACCTCTGGGCAGTCGAGTTGATCGAAGGCGAAGGTGAGCGCTGCCGTGGCCGCCTCGGTGGCGTAGCCGTG
>Ga0187772_10000526_pt1 | contig 17132 bp, 14 predicted proteins | sample 0116_SJ02_MP15_2_FD_133137 | JGI IMG/M metagenome (GOLD analysis project Ga0187772, IMG submission 133137) | Tropical peat soil microbial communities from peatlands in Department of Meta, Colombia - 0116_SJ02_MP15_20_MG | ecosystem: Environmental > Terrestrial > Soil > Wetlands > Peat | place... | reverse complement strand
GGTCGGGTCCGCCACGAGGCTTCCATAAAAGCGATCACCGCACCGGCAATCGCGGCGTTATTGGATCCCGCGCAAAGCTACAGCGAGGTGGACGACGCCCAGTACGAGCTGCCGGACTACCGCGTAGCCGGGGCGATGCGGTTATCCGACATGTCGGATAACCGGTTGTATCTCCAGTAGCGCGTTATCCGCAGGGAGCACCCGATTTGCGTGATTTGCGACGCAGAAACGACTGGTCGCGATCGGAACTACTGCAGATAATTGCCGCGGTTGACGGTCGAGCCTTTCATCTCGATTTCCTCGATTCGGCGGACGCTTCTGTCGAACAACTCGACCGGAGTTGGTCGGCTGTGGGACCGTCCAGATCAGTCCGTCGCGCGTTCCGGCCTTGGCAAACGGTCGCGAGCGGACCCCCACCGGTCACACGCAAACCGGTCCAAACCGCCTCCTCGCGTCCGTCGTCGACCTGTGAATTATCCGAAGCGGCTGAGATCGCTGCAGCTCGCTGAGCAGGGCAAACGTCGTCCCAGCTCTGCCCGCTGGGCATAACGCGCTACTGGAGATACATGCGGTAGTCCGCCGTGCATGGGAAGGCGACTCCTCGCGTGGCAAAGGGATGGCGGGGCCCACGAGGCCGCGATCATCAAGCAATCGCGCCAGAGCACCGCTGAAGCGCTCTGCTGCGGCTGGTGGTTTCCGCGCGAAGCAGCAGCCCGACGCGCTACGAATGCAGTAATGCGGCCGATGCCGCCGGCCTCGAGCGGCTCGGCTTGTGCATCGCCGGGGTTAAGCAGTCGTCCGCCGGCCGCCCCAAGACGGCTGCTGGCGTGGCGTTGTGGGATGTCGACGCCATGGGAAAGGGCAGAGATTCCCACATTGCGCACATCGCCTGTCGGCTACATCGTCGCCGACGGTCGCGGCCAGTGCCTACGCAAAGCTGGTGTCCGGCGGACTGAGCCGCACTGATGCTTGGAGACCCAAAAGCGACAGCGTCGGCAGGAATGGACGAAGCGTGGCTCCGAAGTTGGCTAGGCGAGAGCTGAGAGCTGGAAACCACCGCTGAATGTCGGTGAGGCGCGCGGCAGAGTCGTCCTCGTGGGGCGTCAGCGTCCCGGCGTACGCGCATCGTGCTCGGGCAGCGGGCGCGAAGGTCGTGATCTTGAAGAACGTCGTGATCTTGAATATTCACTGGGTCGATGAGACCGTCTCGGAGCCGAGCAGGTTCAGCGGGCGTTCGCGCGCAGACTCACTCGCTCACTCGGCATCACCGCGATCGTCGGGCAGCACGTGTACGTGGTTCAGCCGATCCGCACGATCAATGTCAAGCTTGTTGTGTTCGGCGAACGGAACCTCATCTCATTTGTCCTCCCCCGTTAGGGACGGATCCGGACTATCGCGGAGTGCGGGATCAACCGCTCCCCTGCCCCAACTCGATCACGTACTCCAGGACGGATCCCGCGACTCGGGGCTCGCCGCCACCAGCCCTTGCGAACAGTGCCACAGCGGCGCGGTTGTCGGCTCGAACGACTGCGACGAAGCGACGGAACCCCTCGTGCTCGGCACGAGCGCTCAGCTCGGCCAGCAGCACGCGGGCCACGCCGCGTCGGTGCCAGGCATCGATGACCGCGACCGCCACCTCAGCCGCCTCGGGATCCTCGCTCAACCGCCCGTACCGCGCGACACCAAGCGCTTGGCCCGAGCTCGACTCGATCGCGATGACCGCTTCATGGTTCGAGTGATCGACCTCAGTGAAGTTCACAAGCATGGCTGGGGTCAGCCCGCGCAGGTTCACGAAGAAGCGCCAGTAGCGAGACTCCTCGCTCAGCCGACCGAAGACGTCGACCAGCAGCTGCTTGTCCTCGGGCACGATCGGGCGCACCGTGATCGAAGTACCGTCGCGCAGGTTCATCGCGAGTCCAGAACCAATCGCGATCATATCCGCGCGCGAGCAGGAGGACACCAACCATCGTCCGTGGGCGAATTGTGCGGACGCGGTGAGGAGGGGAGAGCCCGCTGCGCCTTTGATCGAGGAGCAGCAACGCCGCCGTCGTGGCCCAGTTACGCCCTTATGTGAGGTCGAGGTCATCAGGCCTCATGGCCGCTGGCGTTTGACGTCGCGGACATGTAATCCACGTGGCAGCGACGCGCGTCCTGCTAACGCGTCCACGCTATACGACAACACGACAGGGGTCGGCGTCGATCGGGAATAACGTGAAAGGCGCGACTGGGCAAGGGCTGCGACTGCGCCAGCGTTATCGGCCGCTTGTGCGTCGTCGATCTCACGAGGCCAGTGGCGGGTCGAACTACCGTGAGCGCCGCCTATGACGGGCAAACGCGAGACATAGATTTCCGACTCAGAGGGGGCCGTCGTGGGCCTAAGCGGCTTGCGCTTCGACACGGCGACCACTGAGCCGAGGTCGTTGACGTCGATTACGTCGCGGACAACCTCACATATCGCATCGACCACGCCTCACCGAAGGCCCTTCGTCTACACCGATCACACGCGAAACCCGACCTCACATAAAGGCGTGTAGCAGTCGCGCCAAGCCCGGGTCACGGCCTCGGTCGAGACCTGCCTTTGTTGTCGCACAGGCATCTTCGCGCCAGCGCCGCCAGTCTCGGAATGCGCGGAACTCGGGCATGACCACTCATTGCATTGGCGGCCGAGCCGCCCCCGGCGTGTGGCCTCGACTTGGTCAAGCCGCGTCGGGCAGCACTGAGCGCCCGCGGACGAGGATGTCCCGTGGACCGCTGCCGGCGAGCGGCAAACAACTCCGCGGAAACGGGGCGCTTCGGCTATCGGGTAGAGGGAAGCGCCTGGAAGGCCCGCCTCCGAGCAGGTGAGCTGCGCGCTCGATCGTCCTTCATCCACGGACGCAAGGCCGCTGTGGTCGCGGCTGTCGGGTGTCGGGTGTTGGCGGGGTGCCCGGGAGGGGCGCGGTGGGCGCTTCAGTGGACCGTCCATCGCGCGGACGCGTCCCAGTACGGGTCAAGGCGCGGGGGGGTCAGCGGCACCTCGCGCCCGTCTGTGTCGAGCATGGTTCGTGCGGCGCCGGCGGGTAGCACCTCGCCCACATCGGCTGCCGGGATGTTGGCCTTGGCGAGCGCTGCCAGCAGCCCTTCTGCGTGCTGGGGTCGCACGGTCGCCACTAGGGTTCCCTCGGAGATGGAGTAGTACGGGTCGATTCCGGCGGCGGCGCAGACGGCGGCCACCTCTGGCCGTATCGGGATCGCGGACTGATCGATCCGAAGTCCTACCCCAGAAGCCTCCGCCACCTCGTACAGACCTCCGAGGACGCCCCCTTCGGTCGCGTCGTGCATCGCGGTCACACCGGCGTCCCGGACCCCGTACGCGGCCGCTATACGGGCCTCCGGCACCACCGTCATCGACCTAACCAGGCGCTGCGCTGCCGCGAGCGTGTCGCTACCGACCTCGCTGCGCAGCCGGTCGGGGAAGCTCATCGCGAGCAGCGCGGCAGCTTCGATCGCCGCGCCCTTGGTAACCACGACCCGGTCACCCGCCCGAGCCATCGCAGGCGTGATGTACCCGTCCTCGGGACCCACGGCGAAGCAAGTGGCGCCGCCGACCATCGGCCAGGCACAGCCCGCGTAGCGGCCCGTGTGCCCGGCCACCACGGCGATCCCAAGCTGCTCGCAGGCTCCGGCGTAGGCCCGCCACAGCGTCGCGAGGTCGCGGTCAGATAACTCGCCAGGAAGGTTGAGGTCCACGCTCATCGCGCGCAGCGGCAGCCCGCTGGTGGCTGCGTCGGAGGCCAGAATGTGCACCGCGAACCAGGCCGCCTGCTCCCAGCCCAGCGAGGGGAGCACGAATACCGGATCGGTCGTGACCGCCATCACCACTCCGGGTGCCACCCGTAGCACGCCGACGTCGACGCCGGCCCGGGGGCCCGCCAACACCTCCGGATCGCCGGCGCCGAGGCGACCGAGGATCGTCTCGGTCAACAGCTGCCCACCAATTTTGCCCAGGCTGCTGGCGCCCATGATCAGCCTCCGTCTGCCACGCGAAGGGTACGGCACCGCGCACGATACTCGCCAGTCGCCGGACTGCCACGGCCGGCTCCTCGGCAGGCTCACCGCCGAGACTACCGCCACACCGTTGCGCCAGCGCGCAGCACCTGTTCGGCGTTCCCGGCGCCGATCCCGCCGATCCCGACCACCGCCAGCTGAGTTGCTGCGACCACCGCCCGCAACCCGGCCAGCCCGGCGGCGATCGCCCCCGGCTTGGTGCGCTCCGCCAGACGCTGACCCGGAGCTCATCACGCCGGCGGCCTCGGCGACGGTCACTTCGACGACGGTGCCGAGGGTAACACCAAGCAACCCGTCTGGGCCGAGCCGCCCGGGTCGCGCCCGGTCGGGCGCGCGGAGGTCGACAAAGTGTCGATCGACAACTGCCTACTGCTCCACGCCTGACGCAGCAGTCCGGGCGGTTCCGAGGCTGCCGCTCTCGTGCTTGCCATTCAAGAGCTCGTGGCTAACGGTGGAGGGCGACTGGACCGTCACGTCGGCGCCGCCGGAAGTGCTGCATCGCCGTGGCGGACGTGCAGCCGTGGCCGTACGCGTCGGTGTGGCTCCTGGCGTTCCATCGAGGAAGTCTCGCGGTCGCGGTCGAACCCGCGCGAGACTGCTCCGTTGAGCCCAAAGCATCACTCCGCCCGACTGCGCCTCAACGGGTCTCTAGACGTGGGTAGCGCAGCGGCGTCCTTCTGTCTGGTTAGAGTCCTGGTCGCGCCGCGGCTCTTTTGCCGACGCTCCCAATCCCCACTCGATGTGTTTGACGGAGATTCGATAATCGTTGAGTGATGAGGAGGACACCCGCCGCCGGCCTGGTTGTGGTCGCGTGCTTCTCGCTCCTGAGTGAAGCCGTCGCTCGGTCCGGCCGCTCTGCCATACGCGAGCGGGTCAGTGTCAAGTCGTCGAGGATAGTGCTGCTCAACGGAAATGGCTTGGGCGTGGCGAGGTATGGAGCCACGTTCTCGTCGGCAACCAAGGCCATCAGCGCTGTGTTGGGCAAGCCCACCGGGCATCCTACGGCTGGGTGCACTGGCGAATACGCTCAGACGGCGTGGCATGACCTGGTGGTTCAGTTCGTCGCAGGTCGCTTCAGGGGATACCGCTACCTGGACGGAGGAGAACGGGCCGTGGCACCCACTGGAGCGGTCCTTCGGTCGGTGAGGCCGAGATTGGCGACCGCAACGGGGATTTCGCTCGGCAGCTCGTTGGCTGACGCGCAGCGCGCTTATGGGGTTCTGCGGCGCGTTGGAACCGACTTCTATGCTTCCCGATCCGGCATTACCTTCGCGTTCTGGAGTTCGGGGAACCCCGTGCGCAATTCGCGGATCTATGAAATCAAGAGCAACGTCTGCCCCGGGTCGCTCTAGAGCTGCCCAGGCAGACGCTGAAAGTTGTGTTCCCCGTCGGACGCGGCCCGCGCTATCGCGTGGACCCAGACGTCTGAGGGCGGGCGCGGACTGCTGCAACGATCGAAACGCAGAAGCGCCGCGCGGTTCGACCGACGCCAGGCTCCGGATAGGCACGTTCTTTGCTCTGGGAGGGTGGGTTGACGTAGGGGCGCTAACGCAACCGGTGGTTCCGATAATCCCGAGCCCACCGCTGATCGCGCCACATCATCCGGCATCCGTCGCCCCTGCGGCCACGACTGAGCGGCTTCTGCATCGGGCGCTCGCCGGCCACAAGGAGCAGCCAAATCACGGCTCGCGGCGGCCCGCTCGCGCCTCGTGGTTCGTGAAAGAAGCGCTCTTCTGCTCTCTCAGACGAGGCTGGCCTGTGAATCCGACCCGGCCGGTGGCAGATGCCTCCTCTGGTAGCTCGCGCACGAGCGCGTCGAGCGCGTCGGCGACGCCGTCGGTTAGCTCGGCTCCTGTTGTGAATTCGCGGCCCTCGACGCCATAGACTGGATCGTCGGTGGGAGGGTGCCGAGCGCTCGGGTTAGTTCGATCGCTTCGCCTATGCCGATTGTGTGACTCGAGGATCGCCGGAGCGGCGACGGCAAGGGGGCGTAGCTTGCGTCCAGGCGGTTGATCGTTCCCGGTGGTGGGCCGGACCGCACGGTATCGACGATATTGCCGCGTCGGCTTCGTCCCTGCGCGCAAGCAGCCCGGCGACTTCACCTTCGTGCAGATGGACGGTAATTGAGGTGGACAGTTCGCACTCCTGCACGCGCTTGAGCGCTTCTAGGCCCGCGCCGGTATCGCGCCGTGGTTGGTTCCCAACTCCGGTCACGACCTCGCTTCGTCGCATGTTTACCGGCGGTCGACGGTCAGCTCCAGGAAGTGGGTTGCGCATGAGATGCACGGGTCGTGGTTGCGGATCGCTTGCTCGCAGCGGTGGCGAAGTTCCTCGTCGGGTAGGGCGATGTTGTGGGTCACAACCGCTCTGAGGTCTTCCTCGATCGAGCGAAGGTTCTGCGACGTCGGCGGCACGATGCGAGCATCGAGGATGATGCCGTCGTCGTCGATACTGTAGCGGTGATAGAGCATCCCGCGGGGCGCCTCCGTGGCGCCGTGGCCGACGGCGCGTCGCGGTTGGATCTCGACCGCAGGCTGGTCGGGGGGTTCGTAGCTGTCGATCATCGACAGCGCCTCGTCGCAGGCTTGCACGAGCTCGACGGCGCGTACGATCACACTCTGAAACGGGTTGCCGCAGACACACCCGAGACCGGCCTCGCGGGCAGCGGATTGCGCGAGCGGCCGCAAGCACTGAGAGGAGGTGTTGTACCGCGCAAGCGGCCCCGTTCGATAGCTGCCCCGTTCCCGGATGCGCGCGTGCAATGCGTTGGAATGCGGGACCTGCTCCTCGACCACGTGGGCGTTGAACTCGGCGGGAGCGATGTCCAGCCCATGGCTGGAGACGATCCTGCCGAGGTCAATCGGGTAGCGGTCGGGCTCGCTGAGCGCGACGAATTCAGGCGGCTTCCAGTCGAGTTCGGGAAACGTGAAACTGGATGTCCAGCGCACGGTGGCAAGGGCGTGCTCGCGCGCCCGCTCCAGCGGTTCGTACAGCTTCTTCACGAGTTCGGCCCGCCTCGTCACTCGGTAGAACCCCCCGACCCGGAGATTGACGGGGTGTATCTCGCGGCCGCCGACTGCGGTGACGATCGTGTTCCCCGCCTTCTTGAGCGCGAGCCCGCGGTTCGCGGCCTGCGGGTGGTCGCGGGCCATCTCGACAAACCCCGGATAGCCGAGGAAGTCCGGTGCGTGGAGGAGGTAGACGTGCAGGCCGAGGCTCTCGATCCATTCGCCGCAGTAGATCAGTCGACGGAGGTCCCGGATCGGGCCGCTGTCGATCGTGATCCCGCACGCGTCCTCCATCGCCCGCACCGCGCTCATCTGGTACGCGATCGGGCAGATACCGCAGATCCGCGACGTGATATCCGGCGCTTCGGTGAAGCTCCGGCCTCGCAGGAGCGCTTCGAAGAACCGCGGCGGCTCGTAGATCCGCACCTTCACGTCACGGACCTCGTGACCCTCGATCTGCACGTGCATCGCGCCCTCGCCCTCGACCCGCGCGAGGGCGTCGGTCCGGATCACCCTACCCGTGCTCATGGCGCTCGCTCGCTTCCCGGAACCCTGCCGCCGCCGCGTTGAACGTCCGGTAGGCGCGTACGAGATCGTGTTCCTCGAGTCCGCTCCACGCGTTCAGCGACGCGGTGTTCAGGTTCTCCTTGGGTCCGTAGCAGCCGTAGCAGCCGCGGTTGAACGATGGGCACACTGCCCCGCAGCCAGCCTGGGTGATCGGCCCGAGACACGCCGTCCCGTGCGCCACCATCACGCATACCGTGCCGCGCCGCTTGCACTCCACGCACACGCTGGTGGGCGCGCACCCGCGGCTGCCGGCGGTTGAGGTAGGCGCTGATCACTTCCAGCAGTTGTTCCTTACTGATCGGGCAGCCCTGAAGCTCGAAGTCGACATGCACGTTGGCGCTAATCGGCGTCGAGGTGGCGAGCGTCGTGATGTACTGCGGTGTGGCGTAGACGAGGCGCGTGAACTCTTCTACGTCGGCGAAGTTACGCAGCGCCTGGATACCGCCGGCGGTCGCGCACGCGCCAATCGTGATCAGGGTGCGCGAGCGGGCACGCACCTCCCGGACCCGCTCCTCCTCCTCTGGGGTGGTGATCGAGCCCTCGACCAGGGACACGTCATAAGGGCCTTCGCCCATTGCGCTCGTGGCCTCAAGGAAGTAGGAGATCTCCAGCTGATCGGCGAGCGCCAGCAGTTCGTCCTCGCAGTCGAGTAGGCTCAGCTGGCAGCCGTCACAGGACGAGAACTTCCATACCGCGAGCGTCGCCTTGACCCTCATAGCGCAGCCCGAACGTTCGCGACTATTCTCGAGACAACAGAGGTGCTCATCACAGCTCCCGGATCGCGAGCCAACGGCTCAGCTCGGGCCACCGATAAACCGGGCCGTCCCGGCACACGAGCGTCGGCCCCAGTTGACAGTGTCCGCAGCGACCGATCCCGCACTGCATGTTGCGCTCCATCGAAACGTAAACCCTGTCGGATCCGATCCCCTGCGCCGACAGGGCCGCGACCAGAAAGCGCATCATCAGCTCCGGCCCGCAGGACATCACGACCACTCCGGGTTCGAGCTTCGCGTGGCGTACGAGACGGGTGACGACGCCGACGTGGCCATCCCACTCCTCACCGGCGGAGTCGACCGTCACCATCACCTCAAGCCCTCGCTGTGACCACTCGCCTAGCTCGTCGGTGAACAGCAGCTCGTCCGGGCTGCGCCCGCTATAGAGGAGCAACAGCCGGCCGTAGCGCTCGCGCCGCGCCAGAAGCCGCAGAATCGCCGGGCGCAGCGGAGGCAGACCGATCCCGCCGGCGGCGATCACCACGTCGGCGCCCCCCACCTGATCGAGCGGCCACGGGCGCCCGAACGGGCCGCGGACGCTCAGCACCTGCCCGGCCTCCGCGGCGCAGATCGCCGCCGTCGCCAGGCCGACCGCCTTGACGGTGTGGATCAGCCGCTCTGGCTTGTCGGGGGCGCCGCTGATCGAGATCGGCACCTCGCCCGCGCCGCCGGCCGCGAGCATCGTGAACTGACCCGGCTCAAACTCGAACGGCTCACCCGAGTCCGCCTCGAGTTCGAGGGTCCAAACATCGGCGGTGTCCTGGCGCTTCTCGACCACCTCGAAGGAGGCGGGCACCATCCCGCTCGACTGCAACGGCTCAAGCCGTGGCTGAAACCTTGCCGTGGACATCCGCCAGTTGCAGCCTCGTCGCTTGCAGTCGCTCAATCACGTCGGCCGTAAAGCGGCTCATCAGCTCAAAACCGAGGTCATGATCGGACTCGCACTTCTCGCGCAGGCAAACGCCGTCGAACGTGATCAGGTGGCAGTCCCCCACCGTCCGCCCATCCAACGCCCACCGGTACGGAGGGAACAGCCACGACCAACCCACCACGTCGCCGGCTTCGAGCGTTTCGATCACCAGCGGCTCACGGCCGGGCACGTACAACTCGAGCGCCACCACACCGCGACGAATCAGCCAGAATCGCTCCGCCGGTTCTCCCTCCCGCATCAGCATCGTCCCGGCCGCGACGTGCTCGTTGCGGGCACAACCCGCAATGAACTCGAGCTGCGCCGGCTCCAATCCCGCAAATGTCGGCGAATCCGTGAGCAGCTCGTCAATCGTGCGCATCAGAATCGCTCCTCTCGCTTTCTCTGATCGACCGCGCCTCCTCGGTGAGATCGATTCCCACCGGACACCAGGTAATGCAACGTCCGCAGCCGACGCAACCCGAGCTGCCGAACTGATCCCACCAGGTCGCGAGCTTGTGGGTCATCCACTGCCGGTAGCGGGACCGCGTCGAGTTGCGCACGGACCCCCCGTGCATGTGGGAGTAGTCGACCGTGAAGCACGAGTCCCACCGCTGGTAGCGCTCGACATGCTCGCCCTGGAGGTCGGTGACGTCCTCGACCGTCGTGCAGAAGCACGTCGGGCAAACCATCGTGCAATTGCCGCACGTCAGGCAGCGTGCGGCCACCTCGTCCCACTGCGGGTGTTCAAAGTTGCGGTACAGCAGGTCCCGGATATCCGTCGTGTCGAGCTCCCGCCCCATATGAGCAGCAGTCCGCTCATGGACCGAGCATGCCGCATCCCGATCACCACGAGTCGCCTCGCGATGCGGCGCGTCCACGATCACCTCGGCGCCCCGCTCAGACCCGACCTCAACCACGAAATGATGACCCGTGTCGCTGAGGATTTCCGTCAGAGCGAGGTCGAAGCCGCGCCCGGCGACCGGCCCCGTGTTCATCGAGACACAGAAGCACGTCCCTCCCGCCTCGCCGCACTGGACGGCGACGACGAACACCTCGTTCGTCGGCGCGGCATCGGCGGGATCGGAACGCCGCCCGCCGGTCAGCACCCGGTCGAGGATCCCCATCGCGTGCAGCTCACACGAACGCGCGCCAACGAACGCGTACCTTGGCGCCTCCTGAGGCGCCTCCGTGACGTTCACCAGGCCCCCGCGCTTGTCGACCCCACCGCGCCACAGCCTCACCTCGGCCGGCAGCTGATACTGCTTCCACGAATGGGGCCCCACCGCGTAACCGAAAAGCGCCTCGTCGTCCCGGCGGCGTAGGCGGTAGTAGCCCCCATCCTGCTCATCGGTCCACCCGATCGGCAAATCGGCTGCCGAGCAGATCTCGTCGTAGACGATCGCCTCATCCCGGACCGTCGGTCCGACGATCGTATACCCACGCCGCGCGATCGCCGCCAGCAACTCGTCGAAATGCTCGCGCTCGATCACCGTCACTGCCGCCATCACCAACCAGCCCTAGACCGAACCGAGCGCGGAAGCCGCCAGCAAGACCGACGTGTGATATGTGGCCCACGCCTGCTCGGCAGCGGCCTTGGCCCGGAAGTGGCGATCGGCGATCCCCGCGACCCCGACGCGCTTCTGGCTGTCCAGCGGATGCCGACCGAAAAGGTTCACGCGCATCAGCGTCAACTCCCCGGAATGCACGACGTGATACTCATCCCCGCTGGGTAAGTTCCGCGCGACCGCCGCGTCGACGACCGGCCTCAGATACTCCAACTCATAGGCAACCCCCACAATCGCCGCGCGCTGTGCAGGCATGCCCGGCACCCGGTGCCGGATCGCCACCCTCTGAACCCCCTCCTCGCGAAGCGGGCCCGTGAACAGCACCGAGGCGTGGAAGTCAAACCAGGCGTCCCTCGCCGCCTTCTCGGCGCGATCCCGATCATCGCCAACGCCGATCACGCACAGCCGTCGCGAAGGGTGGCTCGGATGCTGGCCGTACAGGGTGACCCGTACAAGCCTCCGCTCGCGCAGAGCAAAGACCTGAGTGTCGCCCCCGACAGGAGGGTTGCTCTCAGCGAGCTCGGTCACGAGCGGCCGCGTGTACTGCAGGTTATACGCGAGCGCTGAGATCACGACCGGTGGACCGGGAACCTGGTGGTCGACAGTAGCTGTGTGGAAGACGCTGTTTAGGCTGCTCATGCCAAACGCCTCGTTCAGGCTCCCGTCACCGGCCTCCGATCCGCACCTCCGACCCCTGGGCGACCGCCCTGCTCGGGCCCTGTCCGTCCAGCTTGTCGGCAGGAAGAATCCCGGGACCGGACACCGGCGCTGCCCCCGGTGGCGGGACCAGTCGGTCCGGCGTGCTCCCCCCACCGGATGGTCTGGCCAGCGACGCCGATCGGCTCCTCCATCAGCCGGCTGCGGGCATCCGCGCCTGTACGGTCATATGCGCCCTTTCGCGGCGCGACGCGGGTGGTCGCTGTGGTCACTGTTGTCGCCATCGCCCTCCCCTTCCGGCGCGGAACGAATTGTACACCCTAATCCTGTGCCAGCTGGCGTTGCATCCCTGTTGCACCGGAGACTGCCCGTTTGGCGCGTTCGTCCAGCCGCCGGGTCGTATACGGAGAGAGCTGACGTCCGCACGTGTGGCAGATCCACTCGTCCTCATCACGATATGCCTTGATGTCGGCGTCGGCACACCGGCAGCCGGCTGCTCGGGCGGGCTGGACGCCTTGCTCGCCACCGCTCGGCCGCTCCTGCATGTCCTCGAGCGCTACACACTCAACCGTAGCTGCGACCGACATGCCGCTTGCTTTCCGTTTGATCCGAGCAATCGCACGGCGCTCGGGGCTCCCGGGGTTGTCTCTAGCGAGCATCGTCGAGTGTGTGATCCATAACTTGTCAGCTGGTCGCCTACGAGTGAGCCGACGGCTGTGCTCGGCCTCGGTCGACTCGGCGCGCCATGAGCATCGGAGCCGTCAAACTAGGGCCGGCTGCGTTGCGCCCACGTTGCCGTCCGTCCCTCTCGCGGTGTGGGCGGAACGTGCTCGGGGTTCGGGCGGTACGTTCTGGGCCAGCAGGCTCCGAGTGGGACTGCAGTCAGAGCGTCGGCTGAAGATCTGCTCGCCGGTGAGCGCGACGGGCAGGGACGGCAGAGTCGCGGGTTCGCTCGGGCAGCGTCCAACGACGATCCGCACGACCGTTCGAGCTCGCGCGGACGTAGTCGTTGAAGGCGAGGTGAGTAAGCGTTGCCCAAGCCGGCGACGATGAGGCCGGCCAACGGCATCCCGGACTTGCTCGTCCGAAGGCCTTTCGCGAGCGACGCCGTGACGGGAAGAGCCACCGCGGCGCTGAGCTGCACGTCGGGCGCGTAGCTCGGCGCCTCGATCTCGGTCCAGGCGCCGCGCCACCGCCTTGCGAGTCCCTCACACGCCGATCTCGTTGCTGAGCTTGAACGGAGGCGCCGGCCTCGATCCGGGGCCGGCGTATGCTCGAATCTCAGTCATAGCGGTAGAAGCCCGCGCCGGTCTTCCGGCCGAGCGATCCAGCCTCCACGAGTTCCACCAGCGGCTGCGGGACCGGTACCTCGAGGGACTCGCCTATCGCGCTGGACACGTCCAGACCAACATAGTCGAGCAGCGCGATGGGGCCCATCGGCATACCAGCACCGAGCGTCATGCAGTCATCGACGTCCCCAGGTGCCATACCGGTTTCCGACATGAGCGCTACGGCGCTGAACAGGTACGGGAACAGGAGGCGGTTGACCACGAAGCCGGGTATGTCTGGGACCTCGATTGGGGTCTTCCCGAGCGCCTTGCAGAGCTCGCGAGCGCGCCGGCGAGTCTCGGGGGCGGCATCCGGCGGGAAGGCAAGCTCGACCAGCTTCATTTTCGGAACGGGGTTGAAGAGGTGGAAACCGACGAAATTCTCCGGGTGACCGCTCGCACTGGCGAGCTCGGCAATCGACAGGGATGACGTGGTGGTAGCGAGCACGGCGTCGGCGCCGGCGTGTCGCGCCAGCTCGCCGAGGTCTGAGAGCACCGCGGCCTTGCTGCCCCGCTGCTCGATCACCGCCTCGACGAGGAACGTCGCCCTGCCCAACTCGTCCAGATCGGTCACGATCCGAACACGGTCGGGATCGATGCCGCTGAGCTTCGAGCAGGTCTCTACGACGCGCGCGCGGGCGCGATGCGCCGAATCGCTCGACCGGGCCCACAGCAGGACCTCGTCACGCTCGGCTACGGCCACGGCCAGGCCGCACGCGATCACGCCCGACCCGGCGATTCCCAGTCGTTCCTGCAAGTCAGCCTTCCCCTATCGATTCGCTCCATGCAAGCGTCACGACAGAAGCAGTAACAGCCGTGTCCGAAGCGCCCCCGGGATTTCCCGGCATTCGGATGCGTGCAGGAAAGACGGCGTGCGCGAGATCTCCGTTGACATGACCCAGCGCACGGGTCACACCCTTGCTCCCAACGGAGACACCACGGACGGCACCGCGACATCCCCCGGCGCGCGGTGGAGAGCCACACGTCCACGTCGACGGTCCGATTGCCACGGCTGTCCAGAATCTGACGCGCGCGGACTTCGTTGATCGTACTCATCGCGAGCTAGGAGTCGGTTGGCGCTCGTAGACGTGCAGGAACTGCAGGTAGTTCTCAGCGACCCGAACGACCGCGATCTCGCGGTCGATCTCGCCGGCAAGGAAGCCCTTGAGCGCGTCCGACCAGATCGAGCCAGCGATCGCAGCCATCGACGCGTGGGGTTGTGCCGGTACTCGCCGGTTGTCGGAGCGACCCATTCTCCGCCGATGAAGCTGTCGCAGCGTCCCTTCAGGTCAACCGGACTGCCGGCCTCACCCGGCGGCGCAAAACTAGTGACTCGATGATGGTCATGTGGAACCTTTCCCGGTCCGGAAGCGCGCGCAGACTTACAGTCCCGTTCGTCTGATGAAGCCGATCAAGCCAGCCGGCGATATCAGACGCAAACGCTCGGCAACGTTCGGCCTGCGGTGTGAATGACACCGCGGTGCGGACGGTTCCTCGGGGCTAAGCGGCTGCTTCGTCGGCGACGACGCAATGCGGGTGAAAGGCCAGCCACGGACCGATCCGCTGGAGCGGATCGAGGTTGAGGAACGCAGTCCGTAGGAAGCCGTCGGGGTGCTCGACGAGTACGGGCTCGTATATGCCGATGCGGTCCCCGCAGCGCGCGCAGTGCTTCCACCAATGGTGGCGCTGGGCGTCGTCAGTCACGGGGCGTCAGGGTACGCGTGCGGTTCGCGTCTGACGACGGGTCAACGCCGTTCTCAACCTGCGGAAAACTACGCATTCAGTCGCTTTGCCTGGGCGGGATCCCGGGCTGAGCTCAACGGTTGCGGGTGAGCTTCCCGGTCGGGTCATTGGCCGCCACGAGGGGGCCGAGCGGAAGGCTCGGCATTGGCGTGCTCTTGGACGTTGGACAGTGCCTCCTGAACGATCCGGTAGATGGCGGTTTCGAATTCCGCAGTGTGGCGAGCCGTGTGTCGGCCTCGCTCGTATGCCACGTCGACGTCGAGGTCCACCGCGACCCCGCTTTGTTCGGCCAGGTCCGCCAGGGCGATGATCGCCGACTCGATTCCTAGTTCGTCGAGAGCTGAGGGTCGGAGCTCGAAGCTCAGAGACCGGAGGATCGTGATCTCGGCTCGAAGCTCGTCGAGGGCGGTCGCGACGGCCCGGTCGAGTACGCTGGGATCGCTGCTTCCGCGCGCACCGGCGAGCTCGAGCCGCAGCCCAGCGAGACGTTGAAGGGTTCCCTCGTGAAGCTCGCGGGCCCACCGTCCGCGCTCCTGCTCTGCGGCGGCAAGGCGTGCGCGCTCGCGCTCGGCGGAAGCAACCAGCGCGGTGACGAGCCCGGTAGCGGCGCTCGCTGCAAACCATTCGAGGAGTCGCTGGTCGTCTCGTGTGAAGCCGGGGCCGCCGTCACGCCGGTCTAGTGCGACCAACACGCCGTAGGGATGGCCGCGGAGGGTGAGGGGGACGACCAGTCCTCCCTGGGGATGGATTCCGAGGCGACCGAGGCCGTACTCGTCAAACCGCGTTCGGTTGGGCTCATCCTCTTTGACTCCGTTCCATGGGACCTCATGCTGAAGGCGGTCGCGCGCCACACCGACCAGAAATGGGTCTTGCTGTACGTGGAGCGCTGGCTGAAGGCCCCGATGCAGAGGCCCGATGGAACCCTGGTCCCGAGGGTGAAGGGCACGCCGCAAGGGTCGTTATGCGCAGCTGCGCATAACGACCCTTATGAGTAGCGCTGGGTTATGCGTAATGCTCGCTTGTAGTTCCCGCTGCGTGCGAGGTTCACGGCCGAGCGCTGCGCATAACGTGGTGGTCTGTCAGAGGCTGGTGAGCCAGTTGAGCAGTTCGGGGCCGTGGTTCCATTCGGTCAGCTCGGCGCTGACGACCTGGTTTTGCGCCCCTTGCCGGTTAGCGCGACGATCGCGGGGTCCTTGAGACGGATGTTCCGGACTCTCATGCCCGAGCCGCGTGACCAGAGCCTCTCCCGCGTTATGCGCAGCGCTCGACCGTCAACCGCGCTCGTTCCAGGAACTACAAGCCAGCACTGCACATAACCGAGCGCTACTCATAAGGCAGCCCGATCTCCCCTGTGCTCGCCAACTTGTTCCTGCACTATGGGCTCGATGCGTGGATGGCCAGGGAGTTCCCTGCCGTTCCGTTCGAGCGCTTTGCGGACGATGCGGTGATCCATTGCGTCAGCGAATCGCAGGCCCGCTTCGTGCGGGATGCACTCGCGCGTCGGCTCGTCACGGTCGGGTTGGAGCTCCACCCGGACAAGACGAGGATCGTGTACTGCAAGGACAGCAGGCGCCGCGGGACCTACGAGGAGATCTCGTTCACGTTCTGCGGCTACACGTTCCGACCCCGGAGGGCATACAACAAACGCGCGGGGGAGGTCTTCACCGGCTTCCTACCGGCGGTGTCCCCGGAGAAGCTGACGATGATGAGCCGCCGAGTTGCGTCCTGGCGGCTGCATCGGCGCACCACCCAAGACCTCGACGACCTCGCAGCCGGGATCAATCTCGTGCTGCGGGGCTGGCTCGCATACTTCACCGCGTTCTACCCGACCGCGGTGATCCCACTCTGCCAGCGTCTCGATCACTATCTGGAGCGCCGGGCGAGGTGGAAGTACAAACGGCTGGCACGCAGCCCCAGGAGGGCACGAGCGTGGCTCCAGGGCATCCGGACCCGGAACCCTGAGCTGTTCGTGCACTGGCGGTACTGCGGAGCTGCGCCCTCCAGCCAGACGGCACGAGCCGTGAGTCGAGAGGCTCACGTGCGGATCTGTGGGGGCCGGCTGGTGAGATCCCCGCCGGCTACCCGGCAGAAACCGATGGCCATTGACACCCCTCAGGCAGCGATCCGCATCAACTCCGACACCGCGGTCTTGCTCGTGTGAACCGTCAGCCACGCGACCTGGTCCTCAAAGCTGCGCGTGAAGCTCGAGTCGTGCCGCGCCCACGGCACCGCGGCGACCACCACGCCGTGCTAACGCCCGCCACCGCCGGCGTCCCCTCACCCCAGTCATAGCCCGGGCAGCGCCGGCGGCAATGCGGGCAACGATCACGCTCCCTCGCCTTCGGGCGCAGCGAGACCACCAGCGCCCCGTCCGGCTCGAGCTGCACATCCTCGATCACCGCTCGATGGATCCCGAGCGGTGTCGGTTCACACTGCCTCCTTCGGCTCAGGGTTGTGCAAACAGTCCAGCCTCGTGGCTGGAAACCTCGATGCGCAGGCCTTTTCGGCGTCCTTGGGTGACCTCGATCGCGCGT
>Ga0187772_10000525_pt1 | contig 17133 bp, 13 predicted proteins | sample 0116_SJ02_MP15_2_FD_133137 | JGI IMG/M metagenome (GOLD analysis project Ga0187772, IMG submission 133137) | Tropical peat soil microbial communities from peatlands in Department of Meta, Colombia - 0116_SJ02_MP15_20_MG | ecosystem: Environmental > Terrestrial > Soil > Wetlands > Peat | place... | reverse complement strand
GCACGGGACACGTGCGCTTTTTCGAGGAGCAAGTTCAATGGCAACGGGCCGCGTTCGGCGGTGAGAACTTCGCGAATTCGCACCTCAGGGGCTGAAGCCCCTGTTGGTCGATCGGGATTCGGCACGGCTGAAGCCGTGCCCTGACGAAGAGCTTCCGCCAACACACCTTCGTGAGCGGGATTCCACGAGACGATCTTTTGCGTGCGGGCTTTGCGGCGATGGAGAGTTTCGCGCGCGGAGAGATAACCTCGGCGCGCGAGTCCGTCGGCGAGGAATTCAGTGCCGAGTTGGCGGCGCAGACGCGCGGATGAGATTGATGAATCTTCCCTGTCGAATCGGCTCAGAAGTTCGAATTCGGCGCGCTCTTCGTCGGTCCTTTCATCTGTTTCAGCAAGATCGCGAAGGTAGGAGCGGCCGGAGTCGGTGATTTGGTAAGCGCGATCCTGGCGCAGCTCGATTTCGGGGGGCAACATCGCGCGAAAGGCCTCGCCAATGGACGCGAGATAGTAGCGGCTGATCCAGTGGCCGAGTTCAATGAGTTTCGGCGGGAGCGCCGGAAGCGAATCCAGCAGGTGCGCGATTTCCTTGACGCGTGTTGCTTCGGGCGCCGCGTCGGATTCACCGAGTCCGACACCGACCATCGTGCGCTTGCCGAAGGGAACCACGACGCGGCGGCCTACGAGCGGCTCCCCATCGAGCGATTCCGGCACGGCATACGTGAACGTCGTGCGCAGCGGAACAGGAACGGCCACTTCACAGTAGCGAGGCATGGCAGCGGCTTAGTGTAACAGCCCAGGCTAACGACGTTTGGGCTGGAGACCGAGGAGGGCCATCACTTTCTGCAAATCCTTCCAGACGTCGCCCTTGGCGTTGGGATTGCGCAGCAGGTAGGCGGGATGGTAGGTCGCGATCAATTTTGCGCCGCGATAGTCGAAAAATTCGCCGCGATAGCGGGAGATGCCCTGATTCGTGTTGAGGAGTGTCTGCGCGGCGCAAGCGCCGAGGCAACAGATGACTTTGGGCCCGATCACGTCGAGCTGGCGAAAGAGATAGGGAGAACAGGTGGCGATTTCGTCCTTTTCGGGCAGGCGATTTTCAGGCGGGCGGCATTTGACGACGTTGCAGATGTAGACGTCGGAGCGCTTGAGACCCATGGCCTCGATCATCTGCGTGAGCAGCTTGCCGGCGCGGCCGACGAATGGCTCGCCCTGCTCGTCTTCGTCGCGGCCCGGGCCTTCGCCAACAAACACGAGCTGAGCTTTTGGATTTCCAACGCCGAAGACGATGTTGGTGCGGGCCTTGTGGAGCTTGCAGCGAGTGCAGTTCGGGCCGATGTCGGCGCGGATGCGATCGAGCGTGTCGCCTTCGATGCGATTGGAAGATTCGAAAAGCGACGGGGCGGGCGCGCTTGGCGCAAAACGCGGAGCTGACGCCTCAGGGGCTGAAGCCACTGCGGAGGGGCGCGATGAAGTTGCGGCGGGCGGCATTTTGACTGGAGTTTCCACCCTCTGAGAAAGCGAGGCTGGGGCACCGGCAACATCTCTCAACGCTGCCGCACGTACGGAGCGATCGAGATAGAACGGGCCGAGACCGAGATCGTCGGCGAAACGGAGCCAAGCTTCGAGGTTGCCGCGAGAGGCGGAGTCCATTTCGGATAGCCCAGTTTACATCTTTGGTTTCAAGAGCGCCTGATAGACGGTCGGACGGCTCAACTGTTCCACATTCGGCTGGTAGGGACCGATCATGTGCTGCGTCATGCCAACGAAGACGATGTCGTTCGTGGGATCGATCCAATACCACGTGTCGGCTGCGCCGAGCCAGAAGAACGTGCCCTTGCCCACGATTTCGTTGGCCATCGCGGGATCGGTGAACACGGCGCAATCGTAGCCCCAGCCCATGCCCGGGCGAATCGTTTCGGGACCGATGGAGAATTCGCCGGTCATCAGATTCGGCGCGAGATGATTTGAGGACATTAGTTGCACGGTGGCGGGCGCAAGAATGCGGACGCCGTCGAGTTCGCCGCCGTTGAGCAGCATCTGGGCGAATCGGAAATAGTCTCGCGCGGTGGAGACCATGCCGCCTCCGCCGGACGGCATTCCAGGTTCCGAGGTGTAGTCCCCCGTGAGGCCAGCGCTTGATTGAGGCACAAGCTCACCTTTGGCGTTTTCGCCGTAGAGCGTGGCGAAGCGATTCCATTTTTCCTTGGGAACCATGAAGCCGGAATCGTTCATGCCGAGCGGCTTGGTGATGCGGTCGTGTATGAAATCCGGCAGCGTCTGGCCGGACAGCTTTTCGATGATATAGCCCTGAATATCCATCGAAACGCTGTAGACCCATTTGGTCCCGGGCTGGTAGAGCAGCGGGATTTTCGCGAGTTTGTCGATCATGTCCTGCAGCGACTTCGACTGCATCACACCCATGCTCTGATACATCTTGTCGACGGGACCGTTGCCGAAGACGCCGTAGGTGAAGCCGGCGGTGTGGTCCATCAGCTCCTGCATCGTGGGTGCGTGGACGGGATCCTCGACGATCATGTTTCCGCTCGAATCGACGCCCTTGAAAACTTTCAGGTGCGCGAACTCGGGGATGTACTGCGAGATCGGATCGCCGGGGCGCCATTTTCCTTCTTCATACAGGATCATCATGGCGACGCCGGTGACCGTCTTGGTCATCGAAAAAATGCGGAAGATAGTGTCCTGCGTCATCGGAGCGCCGCTTGCGAGATCCTTTTTTCCGTAGACGTCGACATCGACGATCGTGCCGTGGCGCGCGAGCAGCGTGACCACGCCCGGGAGGCGCTTCTCGTCCACTTCCTCGTGCATGTTGGCGTGAAGACGCGCGAGGCGGGCGGAGGAGAAGCCGACCGACTCGGGCTTGCTGACGACGATCTCGGATGATTTGGCATTCGCTTGCTGACCATCGAGACGCGATGCAAATGAAGTGAAGATGAAGGTCGCCAGCATCGCGGTTGCGAACAGCAAAAGTCGCCTGCGATTCATGCGAGTTGTCCTTTCAAAGTCGACGAAGCGGTGAGGATGGTCGAACGGTCCGACTGGTTCTTGTAACTCAGCCGATGAAAGGTGTCAACGGAGCGGAGAAGGAATTACGATTTTCGAATTTCGAGGACGTGGTCTAGGATGCGGTTGGCGACGTCGAATTTCGAAAGTTTCGGGAGCGGGATTTCGCGTCCGTCGCGGAGGAAGAGAGTGACGATGTTGGTGTCCGTGTCGAAGCCGGCGCCTTCCTGCGTCACGTCGTTGGCGACGATCATGTCGGCGCCCTTGCGTGCCAGCTTGTCGCGGGCATTTTCAGCTAAACGCTCGGTTTCTGCCGCAAAGCCGACAAGAATGCGCGAGCCTTTCTCGCGGCCGAGTTCGGCGAGAATGTCCGGCGTCGGCTCGAGCTCGAGAACGAGGCTCTCGTCGCCGCGCTTGACCTTTCGCGCGCGCGGCGCCGCGGGGCGATAGTCGGAAACCGCGGCGGCCATGATGACGATGTTCACGTCGGAGGCGCGCTCGCGGACTGCACTCCGCATTTCCTCTGTTGTGCGCACCGGAACCCAATCGACGCTTTCGGGAACAGGCAGGTCGGTCGGGCCGCTGACCAAAATCACATGCGCACCGCGGCGAATAGCGGCCTCGGCCAGCGCATACCCCATCTTTCCGGACGAGCGATTGGTGAGAAAGCGCACCGGGTCGATGTCCTCGCGCGTAGGGCCGGCGGTGACGAGAACGGTGCGGCCATCGAGATCGTGGCGAAGGCCGAGCACGGAGCAAACCTTCGCAACGATTGCTTCTGTGGCGGCGAGGCGGCCGGCGCCCGTCATTCCACAGGCGAGATAGCCTTCGTCCGGATCGACGACGTGGACGCCCCGCGCGCGCAGTTTCGCAAGATTCTCTTGAGTCGCCGCGTGCTCCCACATGTTGACGTTCATTGCGGGAGCGACGATTACGGGAGCTTTCGTCGCGAGGTAGAGCGTCGAGAGAAAGTCGTCGGCGATACCCTGCGCGAAGTGCGCGAGGCTATCGGCTGTGGCGGGTGCGACGAGAAGCAGATCGATCCGCTGCGCGACGGCGATGTGCTCGATGGCGCTTTCGACGTTGGCGGGCGCGGCATCTTCCCCGCCGAACATTTCGGTGATGACTTTCTTGCCGGTGAGCGCGGCGAAGGTGAGCGGCGTGATGAATTCCTGCGCGGCGCGGGTCATCACGACCTGCACGTCGAGCTTTTCCTGCTGCAGGCGGCGCACAAGTTCAGCGGCCTTGTACGCCGCGACTCCGCCGGTGACACCGAGAGCGATCTTCATGGCAGATCTTCAGGGGCCAAAGCCCATTCCGAAAACCACCCATCTGTCGGAGCTTAAGCTCCGACCCCCTACAAAGCGCGGACAGGTGGGCGCTAGAAAACCCTGCGCCGCAAGCTGTTACTTCCGGCGCTTTCCATCACCATCTTGAGGCGCATCGGGGATCTCGGGCAACTCGTACTCGAGGGCGCCATTCTGCAATTCCTCTTCGGCAATGCGCGTGTTCTTGCGGGACTTCGGGTTTTCGACCAGCGGCCTTGCGCCGACCATCAATTGGCGTGCGCGGCGCGAGACCACCACGACATATGCAAACTGGCTTTCGGGCGCGTGTCTTTGAACAGCCATCAGAGAATCAGCCTCCAAACGTTTTCAAGATTTCGTGAATTCTTTCCGCCTTTTGCGCGATGCGACATCGGGACCCGACCGCGATCGCCTGCGCTTCGCGGCTAGCGCGCTCGAGTTGGTCATTGACGACGACGAAATCGTAGGCGCTGTAGTTCAAAATCTCCTGCCGCGCGCGCTCGAGACGCCGCCGGATCTCATCCTCGGAATCCTGGCCGCGCTCCCGGATGCGCCGCTCGAGATCGTCGCGAGAAGGCGGCAGCACGAAGATTGCAACTGCATTGGGCAGTTGCTGCTTCGCCTGCAGCGCGCCCTGCACGTCGATTTCGAGCACCAAATCCTTCTTTTGCTTGCGCGCCTCGTCCAGCTGTTTTCGCGGCGTGCCGTACCAGTTTTTTCCAAACACCTGCGCGTATTCGAGGAATTCGCCCCGTGCCACCATCTGCTGGAATTCAGCTTCGGTGACAAAATTGTACCACTTGCCTGCGCTTTCCGTCTTGCGGGGAGGGCGAGTGGTGCACGAAACGGACAGCATCACGCCCGGCAGCTCCAAAATTTTCTGAACCAGCGTGGATTTGCCCGATCCGGAAGGCCCGGACACGATCAGGACCAGTGGCTCCGAGCCGCTCATTCGATGTTCTGCACCTGTTCGCGAAGTTTCTCGATCTCGGACTTGATTTCGAGCCCGAGCTTGGTGATTTCAAGTCCTTCGGCTTCCGTACCCGGCGTCTTCGAGAGAAGCGTGTTCGCCTCGCGCTGCATTTCCTGAAGCAGGAAATCGAGTTTCTTGCCAACGTCCGCAATGGTGGTGAGAAGCGATTCGAACTGACGGACGTGGCTCGCGAGGCGCGTAAGTTCTTCGGAGATGTCGCTTCGCTCGGCGGCAATGGCGGCTTCTTGCACGATGCGAGTGGGATCGAGCTGAGTTTCTGCGAGGAGCTCCTTCAGGCGCGTCTCGAGGCGTTTCGCAAATGCGGGGCGCGCCCGCTCGGCAAGCGTTCCAACCTTCGCGGCCATGCCGGAGATGCTCGCGAGGCGGCCGAGCATTTCGTCCCGGAGCACGTCCCCCTCGTGTTCGCGCATGCGGTCGAGCTTGTCGAGCGCTTCGATGAGACATCCCGCCATGACTTCTTCGAGCTTGGCGAGCTCTTCATCGAGCGACGCAGCGGCGGGCCCGATCACGCCGGGCAGGCGCAGAATCGAGGCCAAGTCGGGCTCGCCCTGAATCGCAAACTGTTTGCGAAGACCGTTCACCGCCTGCACATACGCGGCGGCAACATCTTGATTGATCGTGACGGCTGCCGGCCCGGAGGGCTCGTAGCGCAGAGTCACGTCGAGATGTCCGCGGCGAACGCGCTCGCGAACGAGCTGCCGGATGCGCGGCTCAAGAGGCTCGAAGCCCTCGGGCACGCGGGCGTGCAAATCGAGAAACCGGTGATTGACGCTGCGAATCGACAAGCGCATCGTGAATCCGTTTTCGGCGCGCTGAGCCTGGGCGTAGCCGGTCATCGACTTCAGGCTTTTGGCGGCCGCGACGGCCGAGTGCGCTGCTGCGGATTTGGATTGTGGCTGCGCCATCGTCACTCCGGCCCCGCCATGCGCGAAACCGGCTCAGCGTCGCGGAACTGCATGTCATAGAGGCGCGCGTAAATCCCGTTGCGCGAGAGAAGCTCTTCGTGGGTGCCCCGCTCGCGGATCGTGCCTTCATCGAGCACCGCGATCATGTCCGCGCGGCGGATGGTGGAAAGGCGATGAGCGATGACGAAGACCGTGCGGCCCGTCATCAGATTGTTTAGCGCTCGCTGGACTAGCATTTCGGATTCGGAATCGAGCTCGGAGGTCGCTTCGTCGAGGATCAGGACTGGCGCGTCCTTGAGCAGTGCTCGCGCGATGGCGAGGCGCTGCCGCTGGCCGCCGGAGAGGCGCTGGCCGCGGTCGCCGATGACGGTGTCGTAGCCGAGCGGCATCTGCATGATGAAATCATGCGCGAGAGCCGCCTGCGCCGCGGCGACGATTTTTTCCTGCGGCATGTCCGGCCGGCCGTAACAGAGATTGTTGCGGACCGAGTCGTTGAACAGGATCGTTTCCTGCGTGACGATGGCCATCTGCTCGCGAAGCGAACGGAGTGTCACGTCGCGAATGTCGTGCCCATCGATGCGGACGGCGCCTGACGTCACGCTGTGAAACCGCGGCAGGAGATTGACGAGCGTTGTTTTGCCCGCGCCACTTGATCCAACGATGGCGACTACAGAGCCGGCTGAAACGTCCAGGTTGATTCGCTTGAGGATGAGCGGGCCACCATCGTAAGCAAAGCTGGCGTTTTCGAATTCCACCGACCGCGCGAGGCCAGGCAAGACCTGCGCGCCAGAGGCCTCCATGATTTCCTTCGGGAGATCGAGATAGGAGAAGACCTGCTTCGAGGTGCCGGCTGCCTGGAGGAAAAGTTGGTAGACGTTGCCGAGGCGCTTGATCGGCTCGTATGCCTTGAACAGCGCGTAGGCAAAGGAGACAAACAGGCCGACCGTCATGCGGCCCGCTTTGATCTCTCCGCGGGCGGCCAACAGAACCAGAGCGACGACAACCGCGCCGAGCAAATCCATGACCGGCGACGTGGCCGCGAAAGCGCGAATCCAGCGCATGTTCTCCCGAAGCAGATTGCGCGCGGCCTCGCGGAACTTCTCAATTTCGAAGCGCTCCATTCCGAAAGCCTTCACCACGCGATTGCCTGTTGTCGTCTCCTGCAGAATCTGACTCAGATCGGCGAGGCGCGCGCGGCTCTTCTCCGAGGAGCGGCGAATTCGCCGGCCAAATTTGCTGACCGGCCAGACAACGACCGGAATCAAAACTGCGGCACCAAAGGCCATTCGCCAGTTGATGACCAGCAGAACGCTGACGAAGGCGACGAGTGCAAATGCCTGGCGAAAAAATTCCGCGAACCAGTCCGAGAAGGCGCTGCGCATCTGCTCGATGTCGCTGATTACGGCGGACATCACGCGGCCAACCGGATTGTGCTGAAAGAAGCCGATGGGCTGCTGTACGACCTGCGTGTAGACCTCATTGCGGAGGTCGGTGACCGCGGAAAGGCCTACATGCTGGATGAGAATGCTGCCGGCGTATTCCGCGACTCCCTTGACCAGCGCGAGCAGCAGCAATGAGACGGCAAAGACCGTCCACACGTTGTGAAAATGGTGCGGAACGAAGGAACGCAAATCGACGACGTGGTGTGTGTAGGGGATTTGAAACAAAACCAAGGCCTGCGCCGTCGAGTGCGGATTCAGAATCACGTCGAACGCAGGGCGCAGGGCGAACGCGATCAGGAACTCGATCGCGCCCATCACAGCGATCAAAAGAATTCCGAGCACGAGGCGCGGGATATACGGCCGCAAGTACGCGAGCAGCCGCCGGATTTCTTTTCGTTCGCTCACGCGTGGAGCGCCGTCGATGGTGTCGGGTGCCAAGAGTTAAATGTCGGAATTCGAAGCAACAGCCCGTTTCAGCGGTCGCCGGCCGCAGGAAACTTTTCTAGCCTATTCATCGAGCGCGCTTCTTGCAAGGCGTAATCGCGCGAAGTGTCCCAAGGAGAGAAACGGCAGATACTCCGCAATGAGGCTCAGGACGCCGTCTTGTCGATATCGCGATGCACCACCTTGGCCGAATATCCTTTCCGCTGCAAGGCGCGGCGGATCACTTCGGCCAGCGCCACCGAGCGATGTCTGCCGCCCGTGCACCCGAGTGCGACCGTCAAGTAGCTCTTGCCCTCACGAATGTAATGCGGAATCAGGTATCCAAGCAGGCTCTCGATCCGCCGCAGAAATTCGCCGGTCTGTGGGAACGAACGAATATAGCGCGCGACACGCGCGTCCCTGCCGCTAAACGGACGCAGGCGCGGCACAAAGTGCGGGTTGGGCAGAAAGCGCACGTCGAAAACCAGATCCGCATCCGCCGGAATGCCATAGCGAAAGCCGAAGCTCACGACGGACACGAGCAGGGGGCGCCGGCTGGCTTTCTCGAATCGCTCGATGATGAGCTGGCGGAGTTCATGCACGTTGAACTTCGTCGTATCGATGACGATGTCGGCCAGGCGGCGAATCGGCGCCATGCGCCGGCGCTCCTCGCGGATGCCTTCGAGAATCGAGAGACGCTGCCCGAGCGGATGCGGGCGTCGCGTCTCGCTGAAGCGGCGCTGAAGGACCGCGTCACTGGCTTCGATAAAGACGAGAGTCGCCGGGTGCTTTGCCTTTAATTCGCGGAGGATTCGGGGCAGCTCCTCGATGCGCTCGCCTTCCCGCGCATCCACGAGCAGCGCCGCTCGCGAAGCTTCGCCCCGGCCTTCGCTATAGAGCTCGCTGAAGGTGGGAATCAAAGCGACCGGAAGATTATCGACGCAGTAGAACCCCAGATCTTCGAATGTGTTAAGAACGGAGCCTTTTCCAGAGCCCGACAGCCCAGTGAGGATCACGAGTTGCCGGGAGTCGCGTTTCCGGTCAGGGGGCGCCACGGCAGCCGTCGGTCAGGCTTTCACCCGGCGGCGGTGCGTGCTGGGGATGCGGAGGTCTTCGCGGTATTTCGCCACGGTGCGCCGCGTGACATGAATGCCTTCGTCGCTGAGCTTCTTGGTGATCTGTTCGTCGGTGAGCGGGTGAGCTGTGTCCTCTTCTTCGATCATCTGCTTCACACGCCGCTTCAACGACAACAGAGACATCTCGCTCCCCTGCGGCCCGTTGACGGACTCGGAGAAAAAGCTGCGAAGTTCAAGCACGCCCTGCGGCGTGTGGACATATTTGTTCGCCACCGCACGGCTGACGGTTGAGGGATGCACGCCGACTTCTTCCGCAACCTCTTTGATCATCATCGGTTTGAGCTGATCGGGACCGTAATCGAGGAAGTCTTTTTGGCGGCGCAGGATCGACTGGCAGACGCGAAGAATCGTGTGCTTGCGCTGCTCGATGTTCTTCATCAGCTGAATGGCGGCGGTGAAGCGCTCTTTGACGTAGTTGCGGACGTCGCGGTCGGCCGCATCGCGGGCGAGCAGGCGGCGATACGTGGGGCTCAAGCGGAGCTGCGGCACGTCGTCATCGTTCATGAAGACCTGCCACTCGCCGTCTTCTTTGCGGAATTGAACGTCCGGCTCGACGAGACGAGGCTCGATCTTGTTGTAGCGCAGGCCCGGCTTCGGATCGAGGCGCTTGATGACGTCCACGGCGCGCTTGACGAGTTCGACCGGCCTGTTGAGCGCCCGCGCGACTTCCTTCAGCTGGTTGTTCTGGAGGAGCTTCAGGTGATCCGTGATGATCTGGCGCGCAAGGGTGTTCTGCGGATCGAGCAGCTTGATCTGCATCAAAAGGCATTCTTGCAAATCGCGCGCGCCGACGCCGGGTGGATCGAATTCCTGCACGAGAGCCAGTGCTTCTTCCACGTCTTCCATCGAATAATTTCCCGACTGTGCAATCTCGTCGAGCGTAGCGGTCAGATAGCCGTTCTCGTCGAGGTTGCCGATAATCGCCTCGGCAATCTTGCGGACCGTGTCGGTGCAGATGCTCACACTGAGCTGCCACATCAGATGATCGGTGAGGCTCGCGGGCGAGGAAAGAAACTTGTCGAATGACGGCTTTTCGATTTCCTCGCGCTCGCCGTTGGATGCGCGCTCCGCTCCCGTGTCGAGGTATTGCGTGAAGAAAGAGCCGAAATCGAATTCGTCAAAGGGATTGGCGGCTTCGGTCTCCGGGACCTTTTCCGTTTCTTTCTTTAAGAACGCTTCGTCGGTGTAGCTGTCGACTCCGACTCCGTCCTCGGCGACTTCTTCGAGAACCGGGTTGGCCATGATCTCCTGGTTGATCATCTCGCGCAGCTCGAGGCGATTGAGCGCGAGCACGCTGACCATCTGGACGAGCCCGGGCGTAAGAATCTGCTTTTGTGCCAGGCGCAGATGGAGTTTGGGCGCGAGCCAGTTCATGGTCAGTTCAGGCGGAAGCCCTCTCCCAGGTAGATACGCCGAACGTCAGGGTTGGAGGACAGCTCCGAGGGATTCCCGGCGGCGAGTATTTTGCCGTCGCTTATGATGTACGCGCGATTCGTAACGGCGAGGGTATCGCGCACGTTGTGATCGGTTACCAGCACGCCGATTCCAGCCTCGCTCAAATCCGCGACGATTTTCTGAATGTCGACGACTGTGAGCGGGTCGATCCCCGCGAACGGCTCGTCGAGAAGCACAAACGATGGGGAGAGCACCAGCGAGCGCGCAATTTCCAGGCGCCTTCTTTCGCCGCCCGAAAGCACGTGAGCCTGACTGTAGCGTACTCCCTCGAGTCCCATTTGCGCCAAAAGCTCCTCAACTCGCTCGCGCCTCTGCTCCGGCGTGATCGACAAAGTCTCCAGAACTGCGAGCAGGTTCTCTTCGACCGTCAGCTTGCGAAAAACAGAAGGTTCCTGGGGTAGGTAGCTGATGCCGCTGCGGGCACGTAGGTACATGGGGAGGTCGGTGATGTCCTCGCCGTCGAGTAAAACACGCCCGTAGTCCGGACGCGCGAGACCGACCAGGATGTAGAACGTCGTGGTCTTTCCTGCGCCGTTCGGCCCGAGCAGCCCAACCACTTCGCCCTGCTGAATCTCCAAATTGACGTCATCAACGACCCTCCGACCTCGATACGACTTCCTCAGATCGGCGGCCTGGAGTTTCAACATGCCGGTTCATTTCTCAACCCGGTGCTTCGTAACCGTGCGCGAACCTTCCTGCGAATCTACCAAAATCGTATCATTCGCTACAAAGAAGGTCAACGAATGGCCCGTCGTTGTGTCGCTGGAAGCATTAACAATTGTTGGCTGGCCGCCCGAGAGGATGAATTTTCCGTCCGCGGCAGTGTATTCCGCCTGCTCGGAAGTGCCCCGCCGATCCCCTTGGCTCACGACAACGTTCCCCTGTCCCAGAACGCGGCTTAGCTGCCGGCCTCCGGGTGCCGGCGTGGAACCGGCAGGGGCGGACACAGCAGGCTGATCGAGATAAGCGTCGAGAGTGCGCGACTCCATCGATCCTTGAACGGAGCTCGCGCTAACCCCTCCTTCCAGGTGGGCTTTGCCGAGGTCGCTCCAATATGTCAGGACAGGCGCCGTAACCTTCCAAAGCGTTGGGCCCGACGACGAAGCTGATTTCGCGCCTGTTCCCGGGAGAGCAGTCAGCGGTCCAGACTCTTGCGGGAAGACCGCCACCACGTGTCCTATAGCTTTTAACTTCTTTTCGTCGCGCCAGAGGTCAATTTCATCGCTTTCAAGCACGGAGTCGCCCTGCCAAAGGCGGGCGTGCCCGACATAGGTCGCTTCTCCTTTGTTCACTGAACCGGAAAGTGAATCAGCGGAAATGTGGGCAGCTCCGGAACCGAGTCCCACTCCTCCCTGAGCCGCGGCCACGTAGGTCGAAACTACGCCGCCAGAGGCGTGCAGATCGCCGGAACTCTGGTTGATCGTCACATCCGCCGCCGCCGTGCGGCTTATCGAATCAGAGAGAACCGGCGATCCCTCGAGTCGGATGGTGTCCGTTGCCCGAACGACGTTCGCGCGGGCGGCCGTCGCCTGGCGGTCCGCTTGTTGAAAATGGACGCCTCCGGTTTCAAGCAACGTATCCCACTGCCCTTGTGCATCGAACGTGGCCGCCATCTCCGCGGACGAAATCACTTGTGGCACGCCACTGCCGGCTTGGCGCGTAATTTCGACTCCCGAATGGCCGAGAAGTTTTTCGAGCCGGCCGCGTGCGCCGATTTCAGCCACGAATTTCTTTGCTCGAATCGTCGTGGAGTCTTTTGCGGTGCGCGATTCGATCGTCGCCGGCGCGAGCGTCTCCGCGCTTTCGATCCGCTGACTCTCCACCGAAACATTCTCTAGTTTGCCGGCGGAGTGCGCCGCGGTTTCCGGCACGGAGAACTTGATGCGAAGCGCTTCGGTCTTCAAGAAATGCGTGTCGGTGCCCTGATGCACGTCGCCCGTAACGCCGCCCGTCGCCGCCATTTCATCAATTAAATTGCGAGCAGGGATCATGGTGAACTCGATGTGGCCTGCGGAGAAATGGTTCGCGCCTGCCGGGGTCTCCTGGCTCCCCGCGATATCGCCGTCAGCGACGATCCGATCGATCCAGCCTTCGGCGCTCAGCAACGCGTCAAAGCGATCCGCCGTTACGACGACTTTTCCGCGTCCCTCGTCCGCAGCAACCTGTGGGTGGCCTTCGGCAATCATCCTTCGCGCGTGGAAGTTATCGTCGAGATCGATCGAAATTTTTTCAGCGGAGAGCTGCCGGGCGCCCGCTCGCACCACCGCCGGGCCGCCCAAAGTAACTGTGCGATCCTCGCGGCGGACTTCAAGGCTGCTGCCCGTGACATTCACGGGAAGGCCGCCCGTCCGGTCGGAAGCGCTGATATCAAACGAAACGTTGCGCTGAACGCGGACGATTTCCTCATGAGAACTGTATGTGGCGCCGACACCCCTGCCTTGGCCGGCGGGAAAACGAAACTCGACGGCGGCGGGCGTCGACGCTTCACCCGTATTGCGATTGAATGACAAATTGCTTGTCTTGATTTCCAGGTTATCCGGCAAGGGTTGACCGGATTTGGCACCCGCGGCGGTGCTTTGTAGATCGATTTGAACTTCGCCTTCGCACAGCACGGCACCGGTTTGTGGTTGGTACTCGCATTCGTGGGTGTGAATGTTGTCGTTGCGGCTGCCGTCACGCCCGTAAATGGTGATCCATACGTCTTCGAGGAGCGCCCGGTCTTGATCTTTGTATTGAGTGGCGCGGGAGGCACGGATGGTGAAAATCGTCCGGTTCTGTTCAACCTTCGAAAAAGAAAACTGTGCGGACTGCTGCTGAACGGTGACCGGAACAGGCTTGGGAGCTCCTTGACTTGCGCGCGACTCTCGGAGGATGCGCTGGGCGTACACACCGGCCACGACGGCAGCGATGAGTGCGGCGGCGATCGCCGACCAGCGCGCGTAGCGCGCGGCCTGTTGGTTACGCAATCAAATTGCTCCTTGTGTCTTTAGAAGCTCAGTATAGGGAAGCGGTTTGCCCGGAACAACTGCAGCGGCGACCGAGAAACCGTGCGAGTGTCTTCAGGAGGATTTCAGCAATAGGGGAGCACACCGACGCCAGCGGCCGCGACGCTGTCGCGAGTCGTGTTCTTGACCAGATACATGGCCTCGTCGGCAAGATGAAGGAGCTCCGCCTTGGTACGAGAGTCTGTCGGGTAAGAAGCGACGCCCACGCTGGCAGTGACGTGCACGTCAAGTCCCGTGTCCTTCAGCCAAACGGTTTCCCGGATCAACTTGTGCAGCCGGCGCGCAACGCCTAGCGCGTTTTCCTTCGAGGTTTGCGGCAGCAGCACAACAAATTCGTCTCCGCCGTAACGGAAGGCAAGGTCGATCAGCCGGCAGTGGCCCTTCACGGCCTCGCCAATTTCGGCCAGCAGTTTCGATCCGATCAGATGCCCGTGCGTATCGTTGACGCTCTTGAAATGGTCGAGATCGATGAAGATTAGCGAAAACTCGAAAGCGTATCGGTGCGAACGGTAGATCTCGGTGTCGAGCATGAAGTTCAAGTGGCGCGCGTTGTAAAGGCTCGTGCAATCGTCGGTGATCGTGAGTTCGTGGATTCGCTGGACGTGCCGCGCGTTCTCGATGGCGATGGCGGCATAATCAGCGAGCGCCTCGAGCAGCGCGAGATCGCGCTGGCTGAATCCCTCGGGCCCAATGCAGTTGATCAGTTCAATGACGCCGAGGCACTGATCGCGGAAGCGCACCGGAACCGCAACGATCGAGCGCGTCTCCACCTTCGTTTTCTCGTCCACTTGGCCAAAAAATCGCGAATCCTTGCTTGTGTCGGGCACGACGACCGCTTCGCCCGATTGCGCCACCCAACCGGCGAGCCCCTGCCCGACCTTGATGCGGACGTCTTTGAGAGCCTCTGCGCCCTTGCCTGTCGCGATCTGGAAATACAGCTCCTGCTTGTCTGTGTCCATCAGAAGCAGGGACCAGGTGTCAGGGTGGAGCACCTCGTTGATTTTTTCCATAATGGTGCGGAGGACCTGATCAAGCTGGAGAGAAGAGGTCAGAGCTTTGCCAAGTTCATGGAAGACATTGAGTTCGCCCACCTCCGAGACGCCGGGCAAAGCGCCGGCGTTGTGGCGCCGCTCCACACCACCAAAGGGCTTCGCGTCGCTGGCCCTGCGCATGCGGTCTGCCGTCGTCGGCTTAGCGTCTTGGGGATCGGGGTGCAATAGCCGCATTATAAAGAACGGTTTTTACCCCCCGCAACGTACAATCCGGTTCGATTGCTGAAAGGCCAATGGGCGCAGGCTTCGCGCATACGGGTCTCGGGCTGCGAGAGGCCGCGGGGATTTCGCCTAGAGAACCTCCGCGCCGGGAATGATTCAGGGCAACAGATCACCCTTCGAAGTGCACGCTTCGCGAACAGGATTTCACCGAGCGATCAGGCAGAAGCCGCGAACCGTGGAGCCGAACCGCGCGGACCGCTGAGAGCGACCGACGAACGCAAAACCTTGCGCGCGGTCTCGAGCAGCGCCATTACGGACGAAGACTTTTCGCCTTTTCGCCAAGCCATAAACAACCCGATACGTGCTTCCGGGTCGTCGAATGGAATCGCGACGGCCACATGGCTATTGTCTGCACGCGCGCCAATTTCATCCGCTACGACAAATACGCCCTTGTTCGCTACCAAGAGAATCTTGTGCACTTCATTCGTAGATGATGGATCTGCCTTCAACGGACTAATGCGCGGCTCGACGCCGGCTTTGGCGTAAAGCTCGAGGATTTTGTCGCGCAGGCCACCGCCGACGCTGCGATCCGGAAGAAACATCGTCTCGCCGGCGAGATCTTTCATCCGCAGGATTTTGCGTTTGGCGAGAGGATTCGATTTGCCGACTAGCACGAGCAGGCGTTCTTCGTAGAGCAATTCGCAGGAAAGCACCGAGTCGATTGGCGGGCGCATAAAGCCGACATCAATCGTGCCTTCGCGCAGGGCAGCATTCTGGAGAGTCGAAAAGATGTGCTGGCATTGAATATCAACTTCCGGGTGCAGCCTGGTGTGCTCAGCGACGACGCTGCCGATCTTGTCTCCAAGGTGGAGGCTGACTCCGACCCTCACCACGCCGGTTTCGCCCTTTTGGGCCATGCGCAGGCGATCAGAAACTGTGGCCGTGTGTTGGACCAGCGCCCGCGCCTCTTCGAGAAACATCCGGCCAGCGTCAGTTAATTCGACACGCCGGCGGTCGCGCGAGAGAAGCCGAACCCCGAACTCGTCTTCCAGTTGGCGGATCTGGCGACTCAGAGGCGACACTGAAACGTGCAGCTCGCGCGCAGCCTTGGAGTAGCTGAGATGTTCAGCGACGGCGATGAAATAACGGATCTGGCGCAACTCCACGAGTGTGTCTCCAGTTACCTAAAAGTAACCTTGTATCCTGCTACGTGCCTACGGCACAAACGACAGCCAACAGGTCTTTTGCCTATTTCGTAACAGAATCGCCCAAAATAAGCAATGGACATGGAGTCCCAACTCGTTTTTAGTGTCCGTCCAGCGAAAGGGTGGACGTTCGGGGTGTGGCTGAGATGCAGATGTTTCGCGCGTCCGCAATTCGGGCAATCGTGCGAGGGATCAGCCGGCCTCTAAGTTGATCGCCCTACCCGGAAAAGTTTAGAGATGTGTAGTGCGCCCGCGCTGCGGGCCATAAGCCAGGGGGGATTCATGAAATCGATTCGATTGTTGCTTTTTGCGCTGCTTGCTGCAGCGCTCTTGATGACGAGCGCGCAGTTCGCCATGGCGCAGACGGCTGAAACCGGCGCGCTGACCGGGACCGTAACTGACCAGTCGGGTGGTGTAATCGCTGGGGCGACGGTCACAATTACCAGCCTTAGCACGGGACAATCCCGAACCACCACAACGGATTCGAGCGGATCCTACAAGTTTGGCCTCCTCAATCCCGACAACTATAAGGTCACGTTTTCGGCAAGCGGCTTCAAAACGGAAGAAGTGCCTTCGGTTACGATTCACATCACGGAGACCCCAGTTCTGAACCGCAGTTTGCAAGTGGGCACGCAGGCACAACAAGTAACAGTAGAGGCTAATGTCGAGACGATTCAGACCCAGAACGCTACAAACGGCGGCGTGGTGACATCTTCGGAAGTGAACGAATTGCCGCTTGTTTCGCGCAATTACACGCAAATCATCGCACTTTCGCCAGGTACCGTTGCGAATGCTACTACTTCCTCGGCCATCGGTAACGGCACGCAAGATATCAGCGCCAATGGCTCGCGAGGCGACCAGAACAACTACCTAATGGACGGTTCGTCGGTCGTCAACTACGTCAGCGGCACCGCATCGCAAAGCGGCAGCTTCCCCGGGATCGCCATTCCCAATCCTGACTCAATTGCCGAGTTCAAAGTGCAAACCTCGCAGTACGACGCGAGCTCCGGCCGAAACCCTGGAGCGAACG
>Ga0187772_10000523_pt1 | contig 17261 bp, 15 predicted proteins | sample 0116_SJ02_MP15_2_FD_133137 | JGI IMG/M metagenome (GOLD analysis project Ga0187772, IMG submission 133137) | Tropical peat soil microbial communities from peatlands in Department of Meta, Colombia - 0116_SJ02_MP15_20_MG | ecosystem: Environmental > Terrestrial > Soil > Wetlands > Peat | place... | reverse complement strand
TGATACGATGAGTTACGCATAACTCTGTTTGTGTTTGACTCATGCGGACTTTGGTTTCGCGGCCCTATTAAAGCCGCGTAATGTGCCAAAATGGTCTCACGGCCGTTAGCCACTAGCTTGGCTTCGGCATATCTGACGATGGTTCGGCGGTTTCCCTCCTGGTAGCATTCAGGGAGAATAGCGATGCAACGGCCGAAGCCGCTAGTAGGACGAGGGCAAGATAGAAGGTGAACAGCTCCAACTGTGCATAGGAACCGCAGTTGTATACACCTAGGCCGCATCCGACGGAGAATTGGGTGCCCCCCCACGAAAAGAGGAGGACCCCCACTCCGGCAACCAGCAGAACCTCAGAGGTGATGCCGAAAGCGATCGGAGGCTTCAATCCATCTACCCCGTTGGAGTTGTGCACGAGATAGGCGCTGAAGGCACTTCTACGACTACATCCTTGCCCATGACGGTCACGTTGCCAGACTGCATCAAGAAGGCCGTGGGCAAGACCACGTAGCTGTAGGTTCCATTGTGAACGGAGAACCAGATGGCCGAGTAGCTCACATAAGAGGGACTGGCGGAAAAGCTGTTTTCTGACAGGGGAAGGGTCGCATTCGAAGGTCGAACTATCGTCTGGCTGTTGAGCACCACGCTCCAGGGTGCGAGCCAGACCTCGGGGGAACATTCCCCTGGTTGCGTGAACTCTACTTCATACATCTTCCCGCTCGTCAAGGTCGTGGTCGACGGCTCAGCCGGGAAAAAGTAGGAACCGATTCCTAACCCTGCTATCAGAGCGATGATGATGGAAGTAGCCAAGGTCAATCCTTTCATGAAAGAGATACGCCACCCGCGAACACCGATTTGTTCATGCCTTCACGCCATACCAACGATGGGCGTATAGTTCTACTCTTGAGAACGCTCGAGTTCGGCATCCCAGCGCCTGCCTTGGTTAGATTCCTCACTTGTTGGCCATTTCGAGAAGTACATCAGCGTGGCAGTACACACGGTCCCATCCCGGCTTTGTCAACGGGCACCAGCAGGCCAGGTTTTTCCCCCTGAGGGGCTCCAGAAAGTCCGGGTCTGCCTCGAGCAGGTGTTCGATGTGGAGCCGGTAGACGTCCATGACCCCCTGCAGGACCTTCGGGGAGTGGACCCGGGTGCGGTCAGCCAGAAACGGGTTTGCCCACACGCTCGGCCGACCCACATAGACGGTATTTTCGGGCATTACCCAGCCTCTCGTCCTCCGTCGCTGCACGCGGTGCGGTCCCACTTCCACGGCATCCAAGCTCTCGACAGCTTCCACGATCTCCGACCTGTCGTCTATTGTAGCGTGCCGCAGTATTAACCATTCGGCCCGCGTCAGTGGGTGTCGTCGTTGCCCGGGAATCCTCTTCGAGGAAGCCGGAGAAATTCTGCGTAGCTCTTGGCCGAGAGCGCCGGGTTTAGCTTCACCTCATATGCCAGGCTCCTGAATGGGACATCCCCGTAGTCGTGGCCCGGATACACGATTGTCTTGCGTGGAAGAGCGAGGATCATCGAATGCAGACTCTTGTACATCTTCCTCGGAGAACCCCCCGCCAGGTCTGTCCTACCGCATCCCCCGATGAGGAGCGTATCTCCCGTGAAGAGGTTCTCCCCGTCGAAGATGCACATGCTGTCTTCCGTGTGGCCCGGTGTGTGCAGCACCCTCGCCTTTGATACCCCGAACTCCAGCACGTCGTTACCAGCGACGGAAATGTCGTGGGGGATTGGCGAGCCCTGGTAGGCGACGACCTTGGCATCCAGCAACTGCGCCAGTTGCGATAGCGTGTCGGCGTGGTCAGAATGGTGGTGCGTGGCGACGGCAAACTTCACGCTCAGCCCCTCGTCCCTAGCAGCAAATACGATCGGGTCGACATCCCAGCCGGAGTCGATCGCTATGGCCTCCCCGGTTGGCTCGTCCACCAAGAGATAGACGAAGTTCTGCAGAGTCCCGACCTCCATCTGCCTGACGGACAACCCGGCCGGGGCTCGCCGAGCCACTAACTACGTGTTACTGGTAGACAAGGATAAATCAGCACCACCCGGCGCGCCAGACCATGAAGGGGCTCCTGGTCGGAGCCGGGAATATCGGTTCTGTCATCGCCAGAGACCTCCTGTTGAGCGGTTGCCGGAGCCTGACCGTGGCCGACGTGGACAGGCGGAAGTTGCAGTCCATCGAGAGCGAACATCCGAAGTACGTCCAGACCCACGAGCTCGACGTGACTGATGAGAACGCCCTCGCGCGCTTGATGAGGGACGTCGACGTCACCATCAACGCTGCAAGCTACAGGTTCAACCTGCACGTCCTGAAGGCCGCGATAAGCGCCAAGTGCGACATGGTGGACCTGGGCGGGCTCTATCACATGACCATTCAGGAGCTGCAGTATGACAAGGAAGCCAAGGAAGCGGGCATCTCCGCCATCCTCGGCATGGGGGACGACCCTGGGACCTCCAACATCATGGCCAGGATGGCATCCTGGGAACTTGACATGGTTTCTGAGATAAGAATCAGGTGGGGAAGCGCCAACCCCGGTTCCGAAGACGTCGCCTTCGGCTTCTCGGTGGCGACCTGCCTCGACGAGGCGACAATGAAGGCAGTAAAACTATCGAACGGAAGGATCGTCGAGATCCCACCCATCTCAGAGAAGGAGGAGGTGGTGTTCCCCGACCCCGTGGGAAGACAGCAGACCTTCGCGATACTCCACAGTGAGCTGGCCACACTCCCGAAGTTCATCAAAGGCGTGCGCAACGTGTCCTACAAGGATTCGTGGGATCAGGCCACCATAGACGTGGTCAGGTTCCTGAAGGCCTCCGGTTTCGGCTCTGACGAGGCAATAACGGTGGGCGGGAGCAAGGTCTCTCCGAAGAAAGTTCTCCTGACTCTTCTGTCCCCCAACGAGCCGCCAACATCCATAGGTTGCCTGAAGGTGATCGTGTCAGGAAGACGGACAGGACGGCGTGCAGAAGTGACATACTGTCTCGGGCCCATTCGCTACAGCAAGGTGTACCGAGCCCCCGCCACAGCCTATTCGACGGCCATACCCGCATCCATAGCCGCCCAGATGCTATCCAAGGGTTTGATCGAACAGACCGGGACCTTGCCGCCTGAATCCTTCACCAGGGGTCAGGTGTGGCGTTTCCTGCGCGAGATGAAAACGCGCGGACTTGAAGTGAGGAAGGTTCCCGCGAACGACTAGTCAGGTCATGCCAATTTGGTAGGACATCAAGTCGAGGACTTCGCTTTCGTTTCACTCTTACCCGGCTGGACATAATCTTGTTTGGGCCGCCGGACGACGGAGAGCGTTTCGAGTCCGACTAAGATGAGGGTAATCCCACAGAGGCGTGAAGTGTCAAGACGAGAAGTGGTCGCAGGTGCAGTCGCGCATGTCGCATCCGTCCCTACTGAAACGGTTTAGTCCCTTATGGGAAGACCGAGGGTGCCTGCAACGAGAGCAGAGGTCTTGGCTGTCTCTGTGATCTCTCACGAATCCGACATGCAAACCGCCTGCCCTATCAGCCTTTCCACAGGGCTCCGTGGTTCTGCTTCGCGGTACGGCACGTTAATTAGAGCGAAAGCACTTCCTGGCTTCCGGTCCGAGTTGTCACAAAAACATTCGATGATGGCGCCCCGCATCGTAGTGAAGCCTCCCGGCCCCAGATCGAGGGAGCTTCTTAGCAAACAGGAAGAGCTTGAAACGAGGGCGGTTGTCTACAGCAAGGCCTTCCCCTTTGCCATAGACTCCGCCGAGAACGCGACGATCAAAGACGTAGACGGGAACCTCTACATCGACTGGGTCGCTGGAATCAGCGTCCTGAACCTCGGCCACCGCAATCCAGAGGTGACGCGGGCAGTGGTCACCCAGCTCGAGAAGATCTGGCACGCCCTCGAGATCCCGACGGAAACAAGGATTGGATTCCTAGAGAGAATCCACTCTGTCTTGCCCACCGGTCTCAGAGGCCGCGCCAAGATTATGACGACTGTGACAGGTGCAGACGCCTGTGAAACGGCTGTAAGCATAGCGAGGAGGATCACCGGCAGAAGTACAATCGTAGCGTTCGAAGGCTCATACCACGGGGTCCACCAGGGCGCTGTCAGCCTCACTTCTTCGCGGCACTACATCGATTACGCCGGAGTTCCGAGGCAGGGAGTCTTCAGGCTTCCATACCCGTACTCCTACCGCTTTCCTCTCCCGGTCGAGAAGAAGGGGGACGAGGGTAAGGTCGTGCTGAGCTACCTCGAACATCTGATAGAGGATGAGCATTCAGGATTGGACGACCTGGCCGGGATCATAGTCGAGCCGGTGGAGGGAGAAGGAGGATACATCCTCCCCCCAAAGGACTTCATGCCGGGCCTGAGGGAGATAGCTGATAGGGCTCAGGTCCCGCTGATCATAGATGAAGTTCAGACAGGCTTCGGCAGGACAGGGAAGTTCTGGGGTTGCGAACTGACCGGAACGGCACCGGACATAATGTGCGTCTCCAAGTCGGTGGGCGCCGGCATCCCGCTGTCTCTCGTCGCCTACCGGTCGGAGTACGACAAGAATCTCCATGAAGGGTTCCACCTCGGCACATACAGGGGGAACCCGCTTGCGATGGCCGCCGGTTCGGCGTCCATTGACTACATGGCGAGGAACAGAATCCTTGACCGGGTCACAAGGCTCGGGAAGAAGACGAAAGACGAGTTCGAGCGGATAGCTGCCAAATCCAAGAACATTGCGGAAGTCCGGGGAGTCGGTTTCATGATCGGAAACGAGGTAGTGGAATCGAAAACGACGAAGACACCATCACGAGCCCTTGCAGTGGAGTTCAGAAGACGACTGTTCGAAAGCGGCCTCCTCATGCACACCTGCGGCCACTACGGGAACGTGTTGAGGTTCATGGCTCCTCTGACCATTGAAGAGCCGCTCCTGGAGAAGGGGCTCCAGGTCTTCGAACAGAACATCCCTAAACAGGGGTCATAGCAACACCGGCGCCACGAGCCGAGGTACGCCGCGCTACACAACCAAGGAGCTGTCGACGAGAACCTGGGGAGATTTTGAACAGCTCTTTCTGAAGAAGAGTAAGTGGGGCGGTTGCTGGTGTATGGTCTTCCAACGGTTGGGAACGCTCCCGAAGGCGCAGAGGGGAGGGATGACAAGGAATAGGGCCGCGAAGAGTCGTCGAAACAAGAAGGCCCTGGTGGAGGAAGGTCGCTCCCATGGGATCCTAGTCTACTCCGAAGGCGAGCCGGTCGGTTGGTGCCAGTATGGTCCCAAAGAGGAATTGCCACGAATCGACAGTGGGAGCATCTACAGGAGACTCTCCCTTGATGCTGGTGGCAAGAGGCTCTGGAGGATCACCTGTTTTTGGGTTGAAAGAAGGCACCGTAACCGGAGAGTCGCTCGCGTTGGGCTGAGGGCCGCCTTGGGCTCGATAGGGAAGAAAGGGGGTGGGCTCGTCGAAGCTTACCCTGCCCTCCGCAGAGGTTTCCCTGCCGATTGGACGGGAACGTTGTCGATGTTCGACGAAGAAGGATTCAAGGTCGTAGCGCCGTTCGGGAAGTACAACGTCCTCGTGCGACGAACCATCTAGAACGGGAGGAACGTGAGGGGCTCTATCGCCCCTCTCATTCCACGTCACCCATGTGGATCCCAGGGTCCCGGTCGAGACAATTGCCGTATTAAGAGCGCCAAGCGGGGAAGGCCTCGATGACAGTCAACCTCGTGATAAACGGCAAGTCGGTAGAGAAGGAGGAGACTATCCCTCTCGTCAGCCCTGGCTCAGGCAAGGTCGTGGAAAGAATCAGCAGGGGCACAGAGGAAGACGTCAAGGAGGCGGTCGAGGCCGCGAGGAGGTCCTTCGAGTCCTGGGCCGGAGCACCGCTCAACGTGCGCAGCGCTGTCCTGCTCAAGACTGCCGCCCTGCTCAAGGAGAGGGTCGAGGATTTCGCACGCACGCTTGCCACCGAGGCGGGCAAGCCGATCAGGGACAGCAGGATAGAGGTGATCCGGGCCGCCGGAGTGTTCACGTCCGCAGCCCAGGAAGTCGCCTGGATGCTCGAAGGCAAGCTTCACAGGGTAGATGCATACGAGTACCCTGCCGGGAACCAGGACCGGATGGTCTTCACCATGCGCGAGCCCATGGGGGTTGTCGCCGCGATTCTTCCGTTCAACTTTCCCGTTAATTCTTTCGCCCACAAGGTAGCCCCAGCCCTGGCCGTTGGAAACACGCTGGTCGTAAAGCCCAGCATACAGACGCCTCTCTCGGCGGCGAGGATGACCGCCCTGCTGTCCGAGGCCGGATTGCCCCCGGGGTGCGTCAACCTCGTGACAGGCCGAAGCGCGGAAATCGGCGACGCCCTTGTCGAGCATCGCGACGTCCAGCTAGTCACCTTCACGGGATCCACCGAAGCGGGCCTGCAGGTCGCATCGAAAGCAGCGGTGCGTGCGAAGCGTTCTATCATGGAGTTGGGGGGATCGGATCCGGTCATGGTGTTCGACGACGCAGACCTCGGCAGGGCGACACGGACCGCCGTAAAAGGGAGGTTCGACTACGCAGGTCAGAACTGCAATGCCAGTAAGCGGTTCATCGTCCAGAGCGGAATAGAAGACAAGTTCACGCGAGCCTTCGTCGACCTCACATCGAAGCTCAAGGTCGACGACCCGCTCCTTGAGACCACGGAGGTCGGGCCTGTGATAAGCAGGAGCGTCGTGGATGAGATGACCAAGTTCGTGGACGATGCAGTCGCAAAAGGGGGGAAGCTCCTGGTCGGGGGGAAGAAGATTGACCGCCCCGGGAGCTACTTCGAGCCGACGGTCGTCACAGAATTCTCCGACGACGCCGCGGTCATGAACGAAGAGGTCTTCGGGCCAATCGCTCCGATAGCGACATTTGACACCGCCGAGGAAGCCCTGCAGAAGGCAAACGCCTCGGAGTACGGGTTGCAGGCCGCCATTTTCACCAGCGACTACAAGCGGGCGCTGAAGCTCGCCAAGGGGATTCATGCAGGCTCGGTGATCATCAACGACTCGACGCGGCTCAGGTGGGACGCACTCCCCTTCGGTGGGCGGAAGATGACCGGCTTCGGCAGGGAGGGCGTGAGGGATACGATGCTGGAAATGACGGAGCAGAAGCTCGTCAGTCTGAACCTCGGCGACTGAACTCTCCGTCGAATCTTGATCGCCAATCTGGTGGGCGTCTTAGAAATCCTTAAAGCGGTGCCAACGCGGGAGAATTTTCAAGATATTGGTGTCCCAAAGCGGTCGAAAGGACCGCCTGAGACAGTTGGTGCCGGAGGGAGAACTTCCCAGTCAACAGCCTCCAAAACCGCTGGTTGCCGCGTTCGGCCTAGTACCACTGGCAGTGCCATACGAGGACTCGCCTCCAGAGCTGAGGATACTCAACACGATATCCGCGGGCCTGCTCTTCGAGGGGAGAAGGGACAACGCCGAGGAGTTGGGAATGAGCAAGTCTGAGTTCGCACGGGCGCTGCGCTCCCTGAGGACGAGCGGGGCGATCTATGTAGGCCCCGGCGGGCGATACAGACTCGGCTTCAGCACAGCTAATTTCCCCGACATCGTCGCGCGGTAAGGACAATACGACCCGAGACAAATCGGCTCTCCTATCTGAAATTGGGGCTCATTCCAGCTTCTGAATGGAATAAATAACGGCCCTCCGACCTGAGTTTGATGGATTCCGTGGTTCATTTCGAAATACCTGCAAGAGACCCGAAGAGGGCTTCCGCGTTCTACTCGAAGGCATTCGGCTGGCAGATCGATCAGTACCCGGACTTCGAATACTGGAGCCTCGGCACTACAGCGTCTGACAAGAACCGCGTACCTACCTCCCCCGGCGCCATCAATGGTGGGATGGGGAAGAAGGGCACAACGGCCCCCGATCGAGTGACAATCACAATTGGTGTGGCCGACATCGATGCCGCATTGAAGGAAATCAAGAAACTGGGAGGCAAAGTGACCGCTGAGAAGACACCAATTGGCGACATGGGTTTCAATGCCTATTTCCAAGACACAGAAGGGAACGTCATAGGTCTCTACCAGTACCCAGCAAGGGTGCGGTAACCCACACCGGCGCTCGCTGCCGGAAGAAACGTTAATACAACATCGCAGGTCGCGATGACAAGGTCTTTCGGTTGGTCCCGAGCCCCGCTGAAGGAGTCAGACAACGATCATCTCAGGTTGCTAGAACAGAGGGGGACACATTGCTTTCGGTCGACAACCTTTCGGTCGACTTCGTTTCGGTGGACGGAAGGGTGAGGATCCTGAATGGCGTGTCGTTGCATGTCAAGAGAGGTGAAGTCGTGGGCATTGTGGGCGAGAGCGGATCAGGTAAGACGACCCTGGGCCTGGCCGTGCTCGGCCTGCTGGACTCGCCACCCACTGAGATAGTCAGCGGTAAAGTGGTGTTCGATGGCATGGAACTATTCAAACTGGGCTCGGATGAGATGGCGAAGATCCGGGGCACCGGCATCAGTATGGTCTTCCAGGAGCCGCTCGATTCCCTGAACCCGGTCTACAAGGTCCAATCCCAGATTGAAGAGTCAGTCGACGTCCAGAGAAAGCGCACGCTCTCGGAGGGGGATAAGACGAAACAGGCCGACTCCACGAAGATGGTCATCGGTCTGCTCAAGGACCTGTGCATAGACAAGCCCGAAGAGGTCCTGGAGCAGTACCCCCACGAGCTCTCAGGCGGCATGCGCCAGAGGGTCGCCATATCAATGTCGATCATAGAAAAGCCCAAGCTGCTCATAGTCGACGAACCGACCACCGGACTCGACGCCTACGTGCAGAACAGGATCCTGGGCATGCTGAGCGACCTACGAAGGCAGGGGGGAACCCTGCTCTATGTCACACACGACCTCACAGTAGCCTCCCAGGTGTGCGACAGGCTCTACATAATGTACGCAGGAAGGATAATGGAAACTGGCGGGACGAAGAGCGTTCTTGAGGATTCGCTGCATCCGTACACTCACACGCTCATCGCGTCGGTCCCCCAGGGGTACGAAGACTCTCCCCCGCTCCCGGTCCAGCTTGGGGAACCCCCCAACCTGGCGAAGCTGCCAAGCGGATGCAAATTCAATCCGAGGTGCCCCTACGTCAAGCAGGTCTGCAAAGAAGAGGAGCCAGTGCTTGTCGAGGTTCAGGCAGAAAGGTACGCGGCGTGCTGGAAGGCTGATGTGACCAATGGAAAATACGATTGAGATTGAACACCTGACCGTAAGCTTCAGTTCGAAGAGGAGGACGAGCCTGTTCCGGAGGAACCCTCGGGTCAAGGCGCTCGACGACGTGTCGCTCACCATCAGAGACGGGGAAACGTTCGGACTGACAGGTGAGACCGGTTCGGGCAAGACCACGCTAGCCAAAGTCCTCGTCGGCCTCTACAAACCGGCTTCCGGGACGGTAAAGCTCTTGGGGAGGCAGATAAACTTCAAGAACAAGAAAGACGTCGCCTACCTAAGGCAGAACGTGGGTATCGTTCTGCAGGATCCTGTGAGATCCCTGAATCCGAGACTGACCGTGAAGGAAATAATATCGGAGGCGCTCGTTGCTTCGAAGGTCCCGAAGAAGCAGCACAACGAGCGCATCGACTTCATAACCCATCTCGTCGGTGTGACGTCCGACCTCCTGCCCAGGAACTCCCGGGAGCTGAGCGGGGGCCAGAAGCAGAGGGTGAGCCTGGCCAGGGCTCTCGTGGTCCCGAAGAAGCTGCTGGTGCTCGACGAGCCGACCAGCGCGCTGGACGTCTCCATCCAAGCACAGGTTCTGAACACCCTGAAACAGCTGAAGTCCGAGCTCAACCTGTCCTGCCTGTTCATCACCCACGACATCAACGTAATCAAGTACGTCAGCCACAGGCTGGGGGTCCTGTTCTACGGCAAGCTGGTAGAGACGGGGGACGTGCATCGGATAGCGACAGAGCCGAAGCACCCCTACACCCAGAAGCTGATCTCCAACGTGTTGACCCTTTCGCGGACCCAGCTACAGCAGGGGGCCGTTACCGAACACAGGCCTGCTCCGACGGGGTGCCGCTACCGTCTGGTGTGCGAGTCTGCCTTCGAAAGGTGCCATGAGGGCCCTCCGATCGTGAACCTGGCGCCTAATCACCTCGTCTCATGCTTCCTCTATGATGGGGCATTGAAGGGAGGCGGTGAGACGCCCCCCATGCCGCCAGTGCCAACCCCCAGTCCGTGACTAGCTGCTTGTAGTCGGACCTGCGCCGCTGCCTTTCTTGGTCAGGTCACCCACGGCCGCATCTAAGCCCCTGCCCCTGATTAGGATGTGGGGCCTGAGCTTCACGTCCAGCGATTCCCTGAGTCCCTCTCCCAGGAAGCTGAACCCGGCCACCATCAGCATGACGATCAGCGCTGGGATGATCACCTGGGTCGGATAGAGGTAGAGGTTGTAGGTCACGCTCGACACCATCTTGCCGAGCTCCGGCATGGCGGGGGGGATTCCGACGTTGAGGTAGCCAAGCGTAGAAAGCGTCAGAAGGGCGGAGCCGATGTCTGTGGTCGCGTAGACCAGCACGCTCGGGAGGACGTTGGGAAGGGCGTCCTTCCGCACGATGTAGAGAAACGACGAGTTGAGAGACTTCGAGACTGACACGTAGTCTTCCGCGGACACGGCCAGCACGGCCCCGCGGACCAGCCGGACGTACGGAGGCCACCAGACGACTATCAGAGATAGAGAAACATTCAGGAGGCTCGGCCCCAGCGTGGCCGCGATCGCCAGGCTCATGATGATCTGAGGGAAGGCGAGGAACATGTCGGTCAGTCTCATTATGACCTCGTCGAAGATGCCTCTGAAGAAGCCCGCGAGCGTGCCAAGTACGATTCCCATGAGGGCGGAGGTGACCACGACGGCGATCGAGATTCCCATGTCGACGGGAAGCGCCGCGATGACCTGAGAAAAGATGTCTCTGCCCTCGAAGTCCGTCCCAAAGAAATGCGCCAGCGAAGGAGACAGGTTGGCCTGGCTGAAGTTCACGAGGTAGGGACTGAACGGAGTGATCTTTCCGAAGGTAAGGACATCGAGCAGGGCCAGGACGACGAAAATCGTCGTGGTGACGACCCCGAAGAGAGAGAGGGGATTTGAGAAGAGGAGCCTCCTCAGCCTCTTGCCTTCGCCGCTCAACCTCCCTCCCCCAATGTAATCCGCGGGTCCAGCAGCGGATAGATGATGTCCGCGATGAAATTGGCGATGATCACCCCTACGGTAAAGACGAAGACGCACGCCACCAGCACGGGATAGTTGTCCGAGACTATCGCGGTGTAAGAGAACTGCCCTATCCCAGGCCAGGCAAAGATCTGTTCAACTATGATGGTCCCTGAGAAAAGCCACCCGAAGGTAGTTGCGATCACTGTGGTCGTGTCTATCAGGGCATTTCTCAGAATGTGCTTCCGCCTGACCTCCCCTTCCTGCAGTCCTCGGGCCCGGGCTGCCTTGACATGGGTCGACCACCTGGTGTCCAAGATGGACGACCTCATTATCCTCGGCACGATCCCGAAACTGAGGAGAGCCAGCGTCGTCGCAGGCAACACCAGGTGGTAGAGCCCAGATTCCAGGGCGGGCCAATTGGCCTGCAGAAGGGAATCGAGGACGAAGATCCCCGTGATAGGGGTGTACGAGAATCCGACCGCGCCGTTTCCTCCGGAAGGAAACAGCGGTATGTAGCTCGCGAACACGAGGACAGACATCAGTGCCCCGAGGTAGTAAGGAGTCGACCAGGTGGTGAGATAGAACACCCTGATGGCCGAATCGACCTTGGTGCCGAACCGCATCCCGGAAATGTATCCAAGCCCAACCCCCAGGACGATTATGATAACCATGCTTGCGAGCACGAGCTCGAGGGTGTTGGGAGCATAGAATAGAATCTCCGAAAGAATCGACCGCCCCGTCTGGGGGTCGACCCCGAAGTTGCCCGTGACCAGGCCCTGGAAGTAGTAGTAGAGCTGGGTGAGCAGAGGATCGTTCAGGTGGTAGGCGGCCGCCACCGCCTTGATGGTCTCTGGACGCGCCCTCGGCCCGGCCCACAGGACGGCGGGGTCTGGATTGAGGATATGGGAGATGAAGAATACAATGAGCGCCACCCCCACGAGCACGAAAAGGGAGCCTACGAGCCTCTTCCCGAGATAGAGAGCGAAGTCCCTGAGGGAGACCGTTCCCTGTCCCCTACTCTAGCTGGTGTACCTGACCGTGTTGAAGTATAGGAAATACCCCGCGGCCGACCCGGCCGGGTTGGGGATCATCCCGGTGATTCCGTTCTGATTGACTGTCATCTCGTCGGCGACGTATAACCAGATGTCGGTATAATTGCCGTACATCGACCGCGTTATGTGGCTGAAATCGGATATGACGGTCGCGGTGTTGAAGGAGGTCGATGCGTTCAGCGTCCAGGCAATCGCATTTGCGTCGGCGTAGTTCGATGTTCCGATGTAGTTGTCCGAAGTGAAGTAGTACACGTAGTCGATGCTTGCTGTGTAGTCCTCACTGTAGAAGCCGATGCCCATTGGATAGGATGTCGAGTTGGTCGAAGGCGAATAGATCACGCTCGAATAGGTCTTGTAGGGGAGGGCCGATAGCGAAACGGGGATGCCGATGGAGCCCAGATTGGTCGCTATGATCTGGGCGGCCTGCGTGTCAGTCGGGGAGTCAGAGTCGTAGAGAAAGTTGACCGAAGGAAAGGCCGTCCCTGTTGGGTTCAGCGTCGTCCCATCGGGTAGCTGTGCCACGTACCCGGCCTGGGCGAGGAGTTCGGCAGCCTTCGTGGCGTTGAACTGGTACGGGCTCAGTCCGGAGGTAGACTCATTGTAGTACTGGAACCCCGGAGGGACAGGACCCACCCACTGTATGGCGTGGTTGGCGAAAACGTTCTTTATCAGGACACCGTAGTCTATTCCGTAGGAAATCGCTTCTCTTACCAAGGTGTTGTTGAAGGGCTGGAACGCCAGCGGGTCCATGTAAAGGTAGGAAACGGCCTCCGCCGAGCCGTAGGCCGGGCCGAGTACGCTCGTGGTTACGCCGGAAAGCCCCTGCGTGACGTTGTAGTAGGTAACAGGGACGAAGATCATCTGCGCTGTGCCAGAGCGCAAGTCGGCGATGCTGGCGGCGGAGGGTTTGAAGTAGATTATGATGTTGTTCAGGATTGCAGGCGCGATTGCGTTGTTCAGCTCTGACGCAGGGAGCTTGTTGCCCCAGTAATTCGGGTTCTTTACCAGGCTCACGCTCTGACCGGGAATCCAGGACTGCAGTTCGTAAAACCCGGTCCCCATGGTGGTTGTGGTCAAAGCGCCGTTCGGCTTCCCCGCTGCCACGCCCCCGTTGCTCGCCACGAACGCGGGGTCCACGGCCATGGCCATGGGTGTCTCCAGAGTGGCCAGGAACTGGGAGTATGGAGCCGCCCCGTTGGTCCCGTAGCCGAGGTTGAACTGAATCTCGGTGGCGTTGATCACCTGGACAGATTGCTCTGGATTCATCATCACGCTGAGATTGGCGGCCGAGGGCGTGAAGTAGTTCATCGAATTCAGCATCGCGTCGGTCACGTTGAACGTCCTTCCGTTTCCTGCGGCCAGGTTCTGGTTGAGAATCCAAAATGGCGCCTGTGCCATTTCAATCGTCCTGTACACCGAGTACCACATCACGTAGGCGTTGAACGGGTCGCCGTTGCTGAACGTAACGCCGCTTCTGAGGAAGAACGTGTAGTTCATTCCATCACTCGAGATCGTCCAGCTCCGAGCGAGAACCCCCTCGTAGTTGGTGATGCTCGAACCATTGTACGTAACCAGCCCTTGGTACACCTGGTCGACGACCTCCCAGCCTGGAGTGACATATGTTACAGCCGGGTCTAGGGTGTCAGGCTGATCTTCCTCTTCGAGCACCAGCGATGTCTTGGCTGAAGAGGTGCTCGAGGTGGTCGAGGTCGTCGAACTCGATTCAGTCGTGGACGTCGAACTGGTCGTCGAACTCGAGGCAGTCGTGGACGTCGAACCGGTCGACGAACTCGTAGCTGATGTCGAGGACTTGGACGGTCCAGCGGTTCCGAAGTAGACGGCCGCGGCGGCGACAATGAGAATAACTACGAGAACGATTACGATGACGTTCCGTCCGATGGCTCTCCTGTGAGAAGAGCGCATGATAGGTAGGATTCTCTTTCTTGCGTTATTTACGCATTGTCAGCGGGTTGCAATCCACACGGTGCCCTTGAAACGGAGGTGCCCGGCCCTATGAAAGTCGCTTCAAAGCCTCTTCGAAAGCTTGGACAGTATGAGTTATGTCTTCATCGGTGTGAGCCGTGGAAAGCACGACCCTTTCGTAGTTGTCCGGGTGCAGGTAGATGCCCTGATCCAATAGGAGCTGGTGCAACATCCGGAACTTCTCCCAGTCAATCAGCAGACTCTCGCGATAGTTCGTTATCTTCGAGTACTTCGTGAAGGCCAGTGAGAAGATTCCAGGCACGCTCTGTATGCAGGCCTTCTGCTTAGTCCTTTGCACGACCTCGGAAAGCTCTGTCGTAAGCCGGTCGGTGTGTTCCTTGAGTACCTTCAGCGCCTGGTAATCCTGCTCTGCCAGAACTTCGAGGTTCGCCATGGCCCCGGCCAGGGTCAGCGAGTTTGCGAAGTATGTCCCCCCGTAGGACACCTTCCCCGGAGCTATCAGCTCCATGTATTCCTTCTTCCCCGACACCGCAGCCAGTGGCAGACCCCCGCCCAGGGCCTTCCCCCAGGTTGCGAGATCGGCGGTCACACCGTAGAGTTGTTGAGCCCCGCCGGGGGCGACCCTGAAGCCGGTAATCACTTCGTCGAATATGAGGAGCGCGTCGTTTGAGGCCGCAATCTCCTTTACGGACTTCAGATAGTCAACGTTCGGAGGAATCACAGTGGAGTTGGCCATGACGGGCTCCATAATGATGGCCGCGATGTCATTCCTGTGCCTCTTCATTATCCTCTCGAGAGCCTTCGCATTGTTCCAAGGAGCGACGACCACAGTGTCCAACACCAGTGATGGAATTCCGGCAGAGTAGGGGAGAGACCTGGGGTACTCCTCCATGCCTGCTACGACGGGCGGCGCCTCCACGCTTACCATGGCGTAGTCGTGCTGGCCGTGGTAGTGTCCCTCGAACTTCAGGACGAGGTCTTTCCCTGTGGCTGCTCTTGCGATTCTCAGCGCGTTGCTTGTCGCATCCATGCCTCCGTTCGCGAAGACCACCATGTCCGCCGATGGCACGAATTGCCTGAACTTCTTTGCCATGTCAACCTCGAGTTCGATGGTTGTACCAAACATCATCCCCTCCTCGGCTTGCTTCTGTACCGCCTCAGTGATTCGAGGATGGGAGTGACCATTGACCAGAGCGCCAAATGCCAGAAGATAGTCGATGTAGGAGTTGTCGTCTGCATCCACGATCTTGGAGCCAGCTCCGCTCTTCATGAACAGCGGATAGGGTTCATAGGAGGCCCATCTTATCGACGAACTGGCGCCGCCTGGTATGAGCCGGACGGCTTCCTCGTGCAGTGCCGAGCTCTTCGATGTGTTCCTTACCTTTGGGGTAACTACAGTTGTCGGAACGGACTTCTGTTCAGGTTGCTGTGGCGCGGTAGACAAGTTTCCACTATCCTTCAGGATCCCCCATTTCCGTTCTTGGAATTCCTACGGTGCTTTTTGCCCAGTTGCTTCCGGGAAACAACCTTCAGGCGTATGAGGACATAGTTCCCCTCCTCGATCCGCAACAGCTTCCGTATCTCCTCAGGGATTGTGAGCCTGCCTCCCTTGATGACCTCTGCAATGAAAGGCATCTCCTCTTCGACCGCTTCCACCAACGGCATGCTGACCACCACCCCCCCGGGCCCACGGGAAGGACCAATTGTTATAAAAACGTTCTTTTCCTCCGTATTTATACGTAGGACGCTGCTGCGCGGCCCTGGACGTATCTCGGGAAAGGTTTCGTGCAGAATTCCTACTAAAAGACCAGTTTACGGAGATTGAGAGCGGTTTGAATGCGACTCGCCATGTTGAGTGTGCCATCTTCGCCGTTCGGGGAAACGCTTAACTCGAACACGGACGTCATTTGGGCTGGATTCTCATGCTCGCAACTCAGCACAGGATGTTGGTAGGTGGAGATTGGGTCGCCGCAGAAAGCGGCGAAACCTATGACGTTGTAAATCCGGCGACCGCTGAAGTCATCGGAAAGGTCCCGAAGGGCGGGAGGGAAGACGCGTCCAAGGCTGTCGACTCGGCGAGAGAGGCATTCGACCATGGGCCCTGGCCCAGAATGACCCCTGCGGACAGAGCGAAGATCATCTGGAAGCTCGCCGACCTTGTCGAACTCGATGTGGATAGGCTCGCGATGATGGAGACCGTGAACCAGGGGAAGACAATCAAGATGGCCCACGACAACGACTTTCCAACTGGCATCGACAACATCAGGTTCTTCGCAGGAGCGTCTCGGAATCTCGAGGGGAAGGCGGCCTCTGAGTACACCGGTCTCGGTACGACCATATTCCGAAGAGAACCCGTCGGAGTGGTCGCCTGCATTACGCCATGGAACTACCCCTGGATGATGGCCGTTTGGAAGGCGGTTCCGGCCCTGGCGGCTGGCAACTCGATCATCATCAAACCGGCGAGTGTTACCCCTCTGACGACTCTCGAGTTCGGGAAGCTTATGGAAAAGGCCGGAGTCCCGAAAGGGGCAGTCAGCGTCGTGACAGGCCCCGGCTCAACACTCGGCGAATCTCTGGTGACCCACCCAGGGGTGGATGTCGTCGGGATTACCGGGGACACGGTCACGGGAAGCAGAATCATGGAACTTGCTTCGCACACAGTAAAGAGGCTCCAGTTAGAACTCGGAGGAAAAGCGCCGTTCATCGTGCTTGAGGACGCCGACATAGACGCCGCAACCGAAGGTGCCATCGTGGGTGGATTCGTGAACGGTGGACAGGACTGCACAGCAGCAACCAGACTCTACATACACCAGAGCGTCTATGAGAAATTCATGAGGCAGCTGATTGAGAAGGTGGGCAAGATCAGGGTCGGAGACCCCACCAGGAGGGACGTCGACATGGGCCCCCTTGTTTCTGAAGCCCAACGTCGGAAGGTCGAGGAGATGGTCGGCGTTGGACAGAATGAAGGAGCAAAGATAATCACGGGTGGAAAGCGCCCGTCTCTTCAGGGCCAGCTGAGCAAAGGCTACTTCTACGAACCGACCGTCTTTACCGAAGTGCAGCAGGACATGCGAATCTGTCAGGAAGAGATATTCGGACCGGT
>Ga0187772_10000522_pt1 | contig 17264 bp, 14 predicted proteins | sample 0116_SJ02_MP15_2_FD_133137 | JGI IMG/M metagenome (GOLD analysis project Ga0187772, IMG submission 133137) | Tropical peat soil microbial communities from peatlands in Department of Meta, Colombia - 0116_SJ02_MP15_20_MG | ecosystem: Environmental > Terrestrial > Soil > Wetlands > Peat | place... | reverse complement strand
CTGGGAGATAACCACAGCCCTTGCAGACAAGTTAGAGATCCCTGGTTTCAACTATGAGAGCGCCGAACAGATATTCGAAGAAGTCAGACAGATGACACCGCAGTACGCAGGAATGACCTACGCACGGTTGGAAAAGCCAGAAGCACTACATTGGCCGTGCCCGACCGAAGAACATCCCGGAACGCCGATTCTCCACACACAGAAGTTTTCAACGCCTGACGGACTAGGAACCTTCGTCGGAGTGGAGTATAAGCCACCTGCAGAAGTGCCTGACCAGGACTATCCGTTCATCCTCACTACCGGGCAGATATTGTTCCATTTTTACACCGGAACTATGACGAGACGGTCGCCGACGCTCAACGCTGAAGTCCCGACTGGTTACGTTGAGATCAGCCCAGAAGACGCAGCTGAACTTGGCGTAGCTAATGGAGACATGGTAAAAGTGCGAACGCGCCGCGGTGAGATCGAAACGGTTGCCAACGTCACGCAAGATATTCCAAAACGGATACTCTTTGTGCCGTTCCACTTCAAGGAAGCGGCAGCAAACATGCTGACGAATCCCGTTCTTGATCCGGCTGCTAAGATGCCAGAGCTGAAGGTCTGCGCAGCGGCTCTTGAGCGAGCGTAGGAAGGAAGTGCTGACTTCTAATTGAAAAGGAGCGTAATACTAACATTAACATTATTAATTACCTACAAAGTCCAGGCGATTCAAATGTATTATGGAAGAGCAACGGATCAATTAACGCAAGAACGCGGAGAGTGTGGTGGATTAATTACCGCAACACTCATATCTGCGCTCGAACAGAACTTAGTCGACGGAGCGTTGATCGTCAAGCAGGGCGAAAGCATCTACGACGGCATTCCTTTTTTTGCGACGACTAAGGAAGAGATAGCAGAAGCTGCAGGCTCATTACATTGCGCGCCGACTCTCAGTGCAAAGGCGATTAAGAATTACCTCGGTGGTGCTCGCGATACGCGCATCGCCGTCACCTGCAAGCCGTGCGATGCCCGCGCTATTGTTGAGATGGCCAAGCGTAACCAGATTAATCGAGACAACGTCTATATGGTCGGCGTGAATTGCGGAGGGACAATGCCGCCCATACCAGCACGGGAGATGATTCGACAATTCTATGAGATTGATCCCGACGATGTAGTAAAAGAGGAGATCGCTAAGGGGAAGCTCATCGTGCTGACTAAAGATGGCCAACACAAAGAAGTCTCTATAGATTCTCTGGAGGAGGAGGGCTACGGCAGGCGCAAGAACTGCCAGCGATGCGAATTTTTCATCCCGAGGATGGCCGATATAGCATGCGGCAACTGGGGCGTCATAGGCCCTGACGCAGGAGAGGCAACCTTCGTCGAGGTGCTCACGGATAAGGGCCAAAAGTTGATTGATACGGCAAAGGCAGCCGGAGCCATTACTCTGACCAATGCACCACCTGAAGGGATCGCACTGCGTGAGAAGTTAGATGGAATCATGGTGAAGATGGTACGTAAGTCCATGGCAGCACAATTTGCAAAATTCGATGGCGATAACAAGTTCGAAAAGCTTTTTGAACAATTTGACAAGTGTATACTCTGTCGTAACTGCATTATTAATTGTCCGATATGCTATTGCGTGGAGTGCTTTACGAAACAAGATTTCGTCATGAAAAAGAACGTCCTACCTCCCGAGCCGATGTTTCACCTCACGCGATTGCTGCACATAGCGCCATCGTGTGTGGACTGTGGTCAGTGTGAGGACGGTTGTCCCGCGGAAATCCCCATTTCTACCATCACTCACATGGTACAAACGGAGCTTCAGAAGACTACAGGTTATGTGCCGGGACGGTCAATGGACGACCCAATACCTCTAGCTTATAGAGATGATTGGCTGGAGGTGTAAGAATGAGCCAACTGGAAGTTACACAGTCGACCGAACAGAAATGGGAACCCCGTATCTTAACTTTCTGCTGCAACTGGTGCTCCTATGCCGGCGCGGATGGAGCGGGTACCGCGCGAATGCAGTACGCGCCGAACATGCGCATCTTGCGAGTGATGTGCTCAGGAAGAATGAACCCTGCGTTCATAATCAAAGGGTTCCTCTCCGGTGCTGACATAGTGATGATGCTTGGCTGCCACTTTGGCGACTGCCACTACCTGAAGGGCAACTACGCTTGCAATGCGCGCATGACTTTGCTCAAGGCATATTTGCCTGCAATCGGAATTAATCCCGAGCGGCTGTACTGGGCTCAAATTTCCGCATCAGAAGGGATCAAGTTCAAGGAAACGATGAATAATATCGTTAAAAAGGCACGAGAGTTAGGACCCATCGCCAATGAACTTGGTGCGCATGCGCACAGCGCACGACAGAACAGGACGGTGCAAGCTACCGTCGAAGATACATGCGATTAGAAGTGCTTGCTACAATCGAGGAGTGTATACGGAAGACTCTTGATGAAACATCGCTGTAATTCGAGAGGGTAGACGCGAACATTTTTAGGTTGAGTTGGTTCTCACACTCTTGACCCGATGAAGGATCCAACCACTGCGTCGCCCTCTCAATTACTTGTTACAGGTGGTGCTAGTCCAATCGACGCTTCAGCAAATATTTGCCCAAATTGCCTACAGATATGGTCTACAGATATGCGCGATCCCTCGATCGCGGGCAGTCCCCAGCTCTGCGTGAACGACAGAACGGATAAAATCACAATATTGTCGTATTACTATTATCCCCGCTTTAGGATCGCAGGAGGGATAGTTGACAATCGTAAGAGAGAATTTAGACATGGTAGTTCTCATACTAGTCCTTGGCGCGCTCTTTATTGCTACTGGGGTTGCACTATGGGCGTTATATAGCTTTACGATTATATGGCCGACCCCAGTCCTAGTCCCGTAGATACAGCAAGTCGAGTCGCGGCTATGTTCGTAGCGCATGCACACAGCCGTGAACAAGGATCTAAGTATACGTATTAGTTTTCAAAAAAGTCACTCGCACTACAGTTTCGCTGTTTGTTGGTCTACGATTTATTATCACTCGTATCTTCCGATTGTGCGAGCTCTTTATTAGCTTCGAGGCACAAACGGTAAAGTGGGTCATTTAAGGGTACCCTGTCAAGATATGGCTCCGCTATGCTCTTTGCTAAATCATGCCACTTTGGTGGCACGTCCCATCGCAAGAGTTCTTCAACGCGTGATGTATTATAGGCTTCGATTGCGAGAATAAGCTCGTATATGTACGTCTTTAGCTTTTTATCCGATGCCGGGCACTTGTCGGCATGTCCGCGTGTGTTGTTCTCCAAATTATCAACTCGATTACTTATTGGGGGCGTCGTACCATTATGGATGGCAGTCAGAGGCTACGACTGATGAAAAGGCTATTTTGACATTGGCTTTCATCCTCAACCGTCTTTGTAAAAGACTTTCACTCTATATTTATTAGTTTTTTATATGCTATTTACCTATTTACAGCGTGCGACAGGCATCGAAAAGCCTCTACACATGTTTTAGGAAGAATGAATAATAACAATGAATGAATCCGAGGAAACTGCGCTACAAGGCATGCAATTCAAATAATGGAGAGCTCCGTGACGATCTCAGTTACTTACATGAGCGATTTCATTTGGACCCCTTACAGGTCGTTAAGCACGGCAGTGAATATTATCTAAAGTGTAACGCATTCGACGAAATGACTGATCTAGACGCATATAGCCAAGTGAACGAAATTATTAAAAAAATCAATGGGTTTACATCACTTCGGAACATAGATTTTCGAGCAGTTGAAACTGCTGGCGGTGTCGCGCGATTTTATAGTGGCAATAAAGATTTGCATTTTTTTGCACTAATCAACGAAGAGATTGCTGGCACGGTTGTTCCGACATTCACATTTTCCAGATGGCTCAAGAATTCACCGTCGGAAATTCCGCTTGAAATTACGGATCTATATTTTTTCATTAAATGTGCAACGAACGATAGAAATGTTGGAGAAGCACTCACTCATTATAGAGACACTGCTTCAGACTGGTGCTAACTTTACAAGGTTTTTAAAGCGATCTGTAAAGACTTAATACTAAATAATAAAAACGAGGATAAAGCTGTGATATGGGACTTAGTACTGGCAAGCAAAGAAGATGTGCAGAGCTTTTATTATACCGCTCACTATTACCACCGTCATGCCTTCACTCCTCAAAAAAGAAACCCGAAAGGGAGATGTCGTTGTTCCATGCAAGAATCTTCGTTCACGATCTTTTGGAAGAATTTCTTAACTGGAAACAGCGAGAACTCGCTAAATTGACTGACACTGCACAACAGCGACATATTTATGGGATAAATGTAAACGACTCGTTGACACCGCCCAACTTGACTAATCCTTTTTCTATCAAAATCGTTCTTAATGATTGAGCTTACCACTATTGAATTGTAACAATTTTGAGATTAATACAACTTAAGTTGTTAAACTTGTATGCATTCAGGCGACTTATGTACCATATAGAAAAATCAAAGATAGGTAAACAATATTCAAACCAACTATCATACCCTACAACTCGCCTGCCGTCACAATGTTCCACGTAGGTACTTTCGTTCAAGCATATGAGTTAGAACATATAGGACAATCAGCATTTGTGATTCTACCTAATATTGAAGATAACGAATGATTCAGGGATGAGTTGCACAACTAACTTCAAAACTTGCACAACATGAGACTGAAACCAGCATCGAATCTCACCTCACAGCCCTCAAATCAAAAATCGAATAGATAAATGGACATTTTAAAGAATTGCGATGATACTCCTAAAAAAGACAAAAATAGTGGACTCGGGGCGATTCGAACGCCCAACCCCTGCCGTGTTAAGCCCCCCTCTGAACTGGTGTCTAAGATTATCACAGCGACAGCTGTTATCGGATGCAACGCTCGTACAAGGATTATCTCGTTAGACGCCTCTAACACAACGGTACAGAAATAGCATTGAACATTAACGCTCGATTACGGTAGCAGATAGACAGATTATTGATTTGTTTGTTACAGAAGCAGTCGAGAGAAACCTTGATCTACCCAGAGGAATTGAACTTAATTGTATGTCGTGTGGCTTATTGGAAGTTCATTATCCCTTCTTCAGGTTTGGTTTCTAAATTCAACAAATCCACGACCGACATTAATGTATCATTTGGTTGCGAAATGCTTGTAATGTACAATTGATGAACTAAGTTAGCGAGTTACTTAAAGACAAGGTCGTGATGCTTATCCTATCGGCTTTTCCTTAATTTCTGCGCCCGCTTTTGCAGCAGCTCGTGTTATTAATATAGTCGCTATTACAGCTAAAATTGTTACTATAATTGCGTAAGTAAGCAAGCCTGGAACACTGTCTGATGTCCCTAAAACTGCTTTTACAATTGCTTGTATTGCCGAATTCCACGCGAGCGCTGCTACCAATCCAAACGCAACGAGGATTAGTGATGCCATTGCCGATAGCATTTCTTGTTTCAACGTCATTATTTCACCTCCTCACAATAGTCGATTTCATAGTACATAGAATTTATGAAATGCGTCTATTTTCGCGCTTACAGCTTAAAACGATGAAGGATAAGTGCATACTCATCCTTTGTTGCTGCTTGCCGCTAACAATTTTTACACGATTTTAACACTTTATGTGCGTGTAGGATATATTGTACAAGGGAGTGGCACTCCGGATGCGAGACAAAGCACGGTATACAATGAGATAGAGAACAATCAAAATAAATGGGCAGTAACACTGCTCGCCTAAGGTTGTCGAATGAAGACCCTGAAATGCGATTGTGGCAGTAGTAAGTATGACGTCATTATGCAGTTATTTAACAGTTTGAAAGCATGGAATTTTGGACTGATACGAAATTTTGAGTTAGACTTTTAAAAAGATCGGCTAGCTAACCACCATACAATTTATAAAATATGAGCTCATGGCCACTCGTCGAGTGTAACATTTTTTTTCTGTTAACGTGAATTTTATAACAGTAAATTCTAATTTTTTTGACCGTACATCGCATCGTGTTATGCATTACAAGCACGTAAGGGGCAATGAGTATTACAACAAGAGTTAGAAGACCGATTGAGGTCCTCATAATTGAGGATAACCCCGTAGATATCCATATGATAAAAGAGGGGTTCACGGATGTGCCAATTGACCATAATCTTAGCGTAGCTACTGATGGAGAAAAGGCTATGGACTTCCTCTACCGTAAGAACGGATGTAATGACGTCCAAAGGCCAAATCTAATCCTCCTCGACTTGAATTTGCCGAAAAAAGATGGTCATGAAGTGCTTGCAGCGATTAAGTCGGATGACTCATTGAGAATCATCCCGGTCATCATACTCACTACCTCTGATCTCGATACGAGCATTACGAATGCGTACCACAACTGTGCAAACTGCTATTTAATAAAACCCATTCAATTTGATGAATTTGTTCGGATGGTAAGAACTATTGCAACGTTCTGGCTAAGCTGTGTGGTGCTGCCGTCATAGTAGTGGAAGAGGTCGCGAGTTTTTGCCTCATATGATGTATAGAAGAGCGTGTAATCATTGTTGCAGCGAGTGACGAAATGCGCACGAGGCACCAGTTTTGGTAAAGCCTCAAATAATAGCTTACTACTTTTTTGATACGTCGTTAATCTAAATTGCTTTGCGGTAGCCGTCAGGTAAATATATAAGCTTACTATAATAACAGGTCTAACTCGAGCAGGTCGTTACAATCCCGTGGTAGATATGTTATGAAAAAGATTGCCGCGCTTATAGTAGTCCTTATTATTCTCGGCGCTGGAACTGCAATTCTCGTTTTAAGTTTTCAGCCCCCGCACGTTGAGAAAGTAACAATCCAATCGGTAGAGGACTTCACGAATTCAAGTTTCACACTTAAATACTCAGTGAGGATACACAATCCAAACATAATTGGGGCAAACATTAGCAGTATACATTATAATCTACTACTTAATGGGGAGAATCTGAGTAACGGCACTTCTGAAGGGGCCTATGTTCCCCCGCTAGGAAGCGCAGACTTCTCTTTCGTTTCAAAAGTTTACTATAGGTCAGCGTTTGACATCCCACTTATGATACTGTTTAAACAACAGGTACCCATGCAGGTAAAAGGAGTTGCCTCCACACGCGCCCTCTTCATTTCAGCAGATGTCCCGTTTAATTACTCTTTTGATGCTTATCCGGCACTTGTTAATGCGTCAAGGGGCGTAGATTGATAGCTGAAGTGCGATAGCTGCACCCTCCCGCCCGTCATGGTACCGGACGTTCCACACAAACCTATGCGTCTCCAATTTCTGAGCCGCATACGAGAAATAATAAATTACTTGATCTGAGACTCCATAAATGATAATCTACCTGTATACTTGGCTCCGATAAACAAGCTTGGAGGGATGGATATGATTATTAAGTCGCTGAAAGAATATGAGCAACTCAGCCCTTTCGAAGTTAAGAATAAACTCATCGAACTTGCCAGCAGGCACGCCGACGAGACGGTATTAAATGCCGGCCGCGGTAATCCCAACTGGATCTGTGCAACGCCACGCCAGGCGTTCTTCACGCTTGGTCAGTTTGCCATCGAAGAGGCAAAGCGTCGGTTTGACTTTCCGCACGCCGGCACACATGCGGGCAAGTCTAACATAGCCCACCGGTTTGAAGAGTTCGTCCATCGTAATGCAGACGCACCGGGCATCTCCTTCTTGCACGACGCTGTCGCCTATGGTATTGATACGCTTGGCTTTGATCCAGACTCCTGGGTCCTCGAACTAGTGAGCGGCGCGATCGGAGATTATTATCCAACTCCGGAACGAATGCTCATGCACGTTGAGCAGGTTGTGCGCGACTTTCTCATTAAGACGCTGTGTAACGGCCAAGTCCCACCTGGTATATACGACCTCTTCGCCACTGAAGGCGGCACTGCGGGAATGCGTTATTGCTTTGATTCCCTTATTGAAAACAAGCTACTCCACAAGGGTGATAAGATCGCGTTGGGTTCGCCGATCTTTGCTCCCTATCTCGAGATTCCTCACATTAATGACTTCGGGTTGGTGACCGTTGAGATCAAAGCTGACCCAAAAGATGACTGGCAGTACCCTGACTCGGAGATCGACAAACTCAAGGATCCGTCGATTAAGGCTTTTTTTGTAGTTAACCCTGGCAATCCCAGCTCAAAGGAAATTAGACAGAGTACCCTTAACCGCATCGCCGCCATTGTCAAGAATAACCGACCGGATATGATCATCCTGACTGACGATGTATACGGCACCTTCGTGGATGGGTTTCACTCTCTGATGGCAATTATACCGTCAAACACCCTTTGTGTCTACTCCTTTTCTAAGCATTTCGGGTGCACTGGGTGGCGAGTGGCAGTTGTCGCACTCCACGAAGACAACGTCCTCGACAAGATGATTGCCGCGCTTCCAGAAAGCGACAAAAAAGAGTTAATCGCGCGATATGCGAGCGTCAGTATCGACCCCGCGAGCATGACGTTCATCGACCGCATGGTCGCTGACAGTCGCTCAGTTGCACTAAAACATACAGCCGGGCTGTCCCTACCTCAGCAAACGCAAATGGTACTGTTTGCGTTGTTCTTTATACTAGACACAAGCATCTCGTATATTAACGGCACCAAGGAAACTCTCAATGCCCGCTTGCGTGATCTTTACCAGTCTCTCGGTCTGCCTGTTGAGTACGACCCCGCCGCGACCAACTATTATGCAACCATCGATGTCCTGAGCGTGGCGCTGCAGCACTATAGCGATGAGTTTGCCAAATATCTCGAAGAGACCTACACACCACTTTCGTTCGTCTTTGCGCTGGCCGAGCAAAAGTCGATCGTCGTGTTGCCCGGCGGGGGCTTCGATGCGCCGACATGGTCGGTGCGAATCTCTTTAGCCAATCTAAAAGACGCCGATTACGTCGATATGGGAAAACGCATACGCGAAGTGCTTGACGCAGCTTACGACGAGTTTCGGACTGACAGGGGCAGCTAGTGTATCCCTCATGTAGTTCCAACGACCAAAAGCTCTTTAAGGTGCTTACTGTCCAACCTTTGTAGCGTTGCTGAAATTTCGCCACGCCTCTAATGTCGCTCGTTTAAGTCTCTGAAGAAAGACAAAGTTTTGTTTCTGTGTGCTATCTCAAGCACTGTTGTTGTCGTGCGATCTCGAAGTTCACATTACCAAGCAGAACGCTATAGCAACTGTTGGTTGACGCAAAGCAGCTTTTCGAGGGTCTAAACTACAAAGAAATCCGTACTCCCCAGATTTTTCCAAAAGCTTATCCATAGCTATATGTATCAAGAAATAGACTTGTACGTATTATATACTACCTAACAAGTTAAAAGGAGGTGAACTGAATTGAGTGCAGCTACAGGTGAAAAACAGAAAGCCTGGTTGCGTATCCTGGAGGTTATTTTGGGCATAATCGTCCTTATACTCGCTGGATACGTTCTGGCATATCCCGGCATAGCAATTTTGACGCTAATCTTCGTGCTCGGTATCGGGCTCTTCGTACTCGGAATCACAAGAATTGCAGGTGCTTTCGCTCCTGGCGTTTCTGAGGGAATGCGAGTGTTGAGTCTTATTATAGGAGTTCTAGCAATCATACTAGCGATTTATGTAGTCGCTTACCCAGCCGCGGGTGCCCTGACACTTATCTTCTTCCTGGGTTTCGGTTTGCTGCTTTCAGGAATGGAAGCTCTTGCGATAGCAGGATCGGGCGGTTTAGGTGCAGGCAAAGCAGCAAGTATAGCACTTGGCGTCATAGCGATCATACTTGCGTTTATCGTTCTGTTCTACCCCGGAGTCGCGTTAGGAACGCTCGTGCTTCTGCTGGCTATAAGCTTTGTCATACTAGGCATAGAGGCAATTATATCGGGTATACGCGGACGATGGGTAGCATAACAGCAACCCAATGCTGGCATTTAGTTCTGCCTAAGGGCTCATCGCGACTGAATCACTCAGGTATCCGACGGCACGTAGACATAGCTGCGTCGAGGAAGATAAAACTAGGAGGTTCTGGTTACAACACGCAATTCGAGTGTTAACACATTCTATGCGGGTGAGTAACCATCCTTACTCTTTTTCGCCAGAGCTCCCGTCGTAGCACCCGGCACAATAGGAGAACAGTAGATATCACATCAGATTCATCTTTTGACATACTTCGGTTAATTTTCTTGGCCTTTTTCCGCAATCTCCTATAATGCGAGGCTTCATCATCTGTCGTCAATACGGTGGATAGAAACGTGTTTATCGGCCGCTAACCCAATCGGGGTTAGTATCAGTGCCGCCCAGCCATCTACGAGAATTTCTTCAACGAGTTGACTAGTCAACCAGATCACCAGCCTGTTTATTAATAACGCATCGATGCCAGCAGTATAGACGAGAAGCGGAAATGTGAGTCAGGATAAAATTGGCCCCAAAAACGGCATTGAGAAGTCCAAACACCATAGCAGCGGCTAACACAGGTTTAAAACTGTTAACACTCAGCTCAGGATGAAATCCACTAAAATTATTAGGCCAGATGCTTCGCCAACCAAAACGATCAACGTCCGATAAACCTAATACCATGTCGCCGTATGCGGGCTTTCATTATGACCGCTCTGCAGCCTTCAAAGTAAAAATCGTAATCTCTGGTGGGCAATTAATACGCACCCAGAATACGTTCGTTCCGAGACCGCGGTTCGTATAGTGTACCATGTCACCGACTTGATACTGGCCCAGCGGGTACTTTATACAGTGAGATCCTCGAATAAGAGCTCCCATGCCAGGTATTACAAACTGACCACCGTGCGAATGCCCAGATATCTGTAGACTAAATCGTCCGGTAGTGGCGCTGATATCAGCAAAATCAGGTTCGTGGGCTAGCAAGATTGCAGGTCCAGAGGGGGGGAGCTTTTCCAGTACGAGATCCAGGCGATGTTTGCCAAGCATGACGCTGTCGACCCCGGCGATGTATAAACTCGCCCCTCCTCTGATTACGGTGTAGACGTCGTTGCTCAGATCGACGACGTTGCTTTGTCGCAATATGCTACGAACTTGTTCTGCTCCAACTAAATGATCATGATTACCGAGTACCGCCACGCTCGCATCGTGAGGGCGTAATTTGCTCAATGATGCAATCATATTGCCAGCGACACGATCCAACTCATACGAGAAAAAGTCTCCCGTAATAGCGATAAGATCGGGGTTCTGCTGGTTGATTAGACCGACGACACCAGCCAATCGTTTCACGGTAAGCCATTGGCCTAAGTGAATGTCCGCAACACTTACGAGCCGGTAGCCGTCAAACACGGGATCGAGATCAGGAATCGTTACAGAAACCCGCTCAATCTCAAAGACGTTAGGTTCAAATCGATCACTGTCGAGTACTTCCGCCAACTTACTCATCGCTAATTGTATTTTTCTCCTGACATGCAGGGCTCGTAACTCTTGCGATCTTTTCATAAAGCTCTCCTAGCAGGCGAATGCATTAACTCGTCGCAGTGGTATGGCGTCGTAAACTGGCCTCAGACTACTTCTAATAAAAGCTGTTGAGACGGCTATTAACCGAATCGTTATGCCGTTGTAAAAGTGCACGCGCATCATTAGATAAGCACGCACGCTTATATCTTAATTTTTGGCCTTTGTGTAACTCCCTCTACTTCTCAACTGCTACTGTCTTACTCAACTTAGCTTTACCTTGTCTTACCTTATCCCAACGCAACGCTCTGTTCCAGTTTAGATAGGGCCAGCTCTGCAGCAGAAAGCTGCATTGTTTAGCGCGCTTTTTGATATAATAATGACGAATTGTTTTCCAGGCGCAGACAGCACCTCTCTAATTATTACGCATGAAAGCTATATCGATGTTCGAAGCACGAGTACTAAAGCCTTAGGAAGTATTGCCCTAAGATAACCTTCGGAGGGCGTTGCATGCTGCAATAACCGATCTTTTAATCCAAGTAATCTAGCTTGCGTACACATAACGCGAAAGGACCTACATGTCGCTAAGAAGGGAGTTTGGTACAACTTGTAAGAACCTGTTGCAGTGAAATTCCTGACAGTTCTCGTCGTCACGGTCAAGCGTTGGTCTGTAGTAGACCAATCATCCAAATTAATCATTTAAATACGTCACATCTTATCGACAAATTTTTTATAACTTATGCGATGAGAGAAACTATCAGTCTACAAGAGTTCCCAAACTGATATGTGAGAGAGAACGATATGTCAATTACCGAAATTCTGCTGATTGTAATTCTGGTTTCAGATTTTGTTTTTGCCATGACAGTCGTTTTTTGGGGGAAGAAGAGTCCTACCGCCATCATGGCCTGGCTGATGGTCTTCTATTTCCTGCCAGTTGTTGGCTTTATCCTTTATTTATTCCTAGGCCAGAATTATCGCAAAGAAAAGATGTTTCAGATAAAAAAGGACGTCGATCAGGCTTTAATAGCATTTATCAAATCACAGAAGAGTGAATTGAAAGCACAAGAGATCACCGTAACCAATCACATATCTTGCGTATTGCGCCAGATGATTCTGATGCTCCTTGAGAATAACGATGCAGCCCTTACGACCGATAGTCAAGTCAAGATATACACTGATGGGAATGACAAATTTACCGACCTGATTTCGGCTATCAAAGGAGCGCATGATCATATACATCTTGAGTACTACATTTGGAGAGATGACAGCCTCAGCCATGAGATGCGGGATGCACTCACCGAACGAGCACGTGCGGGGGTAGAAGTCAGGCTCCTGTGCGATGGGCTTGGCTGTGCCCGTCTGCCTAGGAATTTTTTTAATGAACTCAAGAAAAGCGGGGGAGAGGTTGCATTCTTTTTTCCTTCCGTCATACGTTTCCTGAACTTGAGGGCTAATTTCAGGAATCATAGGAAAATTGCAGTCATTGATGGAAAGACCAGCTTTGTCGGGGGATTCAATATCGGTGATGAGTACCTCGGGAAGGTCAAAAAATGGGGGTACTGGCGAGATGCTGCGGTACGAATCGAAGGCACTGCAGCGCTAGCGTGCCAACTCCGCTTTTTCCTCGACTGGAATTATGCGGTAAAAGAACAAAGGCTTGACTTTGAGGAGCACTACTTCCCGTCTATCCTCATTCCTTCCGGAGTGCCAGTTCAGATCGTCTCGGATACTCCTGTACCTTCCGGAGTGCCAGTTCAGATCGTCTCGGGGGGGCCGGATACGTACTGGAACCCTATAAAAGAGTCTTACCTGAAGATGATCAGTGCCGCTGAAGAGACGATCTATCTCCAGACGCCGTATTTCGTGCCTGACGAGAGTGTCATTGATGCGCTCCGGATTGCGGCACTCTCTGGTCTTGATGTCCGGATCATGTTTCCGAACAGACCGGATCATCCGTTCGTCTATTGGGCAACGTATTCCTATATAGGCCAACTTCTCGATTCTGGAGTAAGGGCATACACCTATGATAATGGATTTCTTCATGCAAAAACGATTGTGGTGGATGAGATCGCAGCATCAGTCGGGAGTGCAAATTGGGATGTGCGAAGCTTTCGTCTTAACTTTGAGACGAACGCGATGATGTATGATGAAACCATCGCGCGATCGTTAAAGAATGCTTTCATCAAAGATCTTGACGTATGCAGTGAAGTTACTGCCGAACGTTACAGGAATCGCTCGATAAAAATCAAATTTAAAGAATCAATTTCACGCCTGTTTTCAGCTATGCTTTGAAGCAGGCTGATTTTTTTTCTATAAGCAGGTTTCGATTATCATGTTGTGTACTGCTTGACACTAGAGCATTTAAAAAGCATTATTATAAGGCGTTAAGACGCACGAGTTGGTCTTGAGATGTCTCCCCTGTTCTACAATGCGTTTTCACATGGATGACGTTCAAAATATAACGCCCTGAGTCGAAAGTTATATATATAAGAAATATCTTAAGAAGTATCTAAAGATATATCGAACAATAGGTGACAACATGGATCACAGGTCGACGAAGCGGATGTGGGAAGAGTGGGCGAGAGAACAAAAGGGATGGGCTAAAGGACAATTCCGGCATCCGCCGTTTTTTGAGCCTCACAGGCGTGAGCGTGGTACACTAAAAGTTGCCATATTAATGGTGCTACGGGAAGAGCCGAGACACGGTTATGCCATCATGAAGGCGATAGCTGACGCATACGGGTACGCTCCTAGCCCAGGCATAGTATACCCAACGCTTCAGATGCTCGAAGATCAGGGCTGTATCACGATGCGCGAGGAGGATAACAAGAAAGTGTATTCGCTCACCAGTAAGGGGCGGGAATATCTTGAGACGCACCAGGACGTGGTAAACAGCATCAGGACGATTGTCCAGCAACCAAAGTGGAGTTCACTTCCGGGTATTGGCGTACAGCTGAGCGAGATTGCAAAGATGATATTGGCGAACTTCTGGGCCCTTAATAACGACAAAATCAAACGGATAGAAGACATCCTCGAAGAAGCACGCAAGCATGTCGGCGAGGTCATCTTTGAGCGGTGAGTGTGGTCGATTCGATAAGTCGTGATTGCGGATTTAATAGTTGTAAGACGTGGATTGTAGGAAATAGAAGAGGGGGACACGTAAACCATGAGTGAAGTAAGGATGTATGGGATTGCCGTGCCGGTACCACAGTGCCTGAGTTGTGCGCATCTTGATCGCGTGACGTTCAAGTGTTCGGCATTTGACAATCAGCCAATCCCTGAGGATATTCAGTTCAACCTCTGGGATCATCGATATCCATATCCCGGCGATCGTGGCGTACGATTCACTGACGTCTCATGACGAGTAACCACATGATCCGGTTGAACGTCAAAAAGGAGTGAAAAAAAGAGTAGAATTGAGAAGATGATAGGAGAAGAGAAGGGGAAGAGAGGAGAGGCAACGAGAATGAGTATAGACCGTCCGGGCCGCGCTCGTCTCCTTTTCTGTTTGTCCGGGACAACTGGGGCCAGTTATCTCCCTTGTTTATCTCTGTATAACGCTTCCGCAATGCGCTTTCCAGTTGCTGTCTTGAAATTCTTACTAATTATTCTTTCCAGGTTCACATTTTTATCGTTAACTACACCCCCTTCTTCAATATTTACCAATAAGTCTGCTTCCCATATTATCCGGAAATCAACGTCGTCAACCTTTGAGGGCGTATGATGACCACCGATTATGTAACAAACTCTCTGAATAATAAGGTCATTTATTCCTATTTCGCGTAAGATTCTATTTGCTATTGGGGGCCCTTCAATTTCCTGATACATTCCAGAGTTTGAGTTGTATTTTCTCTCTGCCTCGCGTATGCCAATATCGTGGAGAACTGCTGTCAATACCACAGTTTCTGCCATTTCTCCTACAATTTTCTCTCCCTGCAGTATCTCTTCTGAAAATCTTAAAACTTTTAAAGCATGATTAACTCTTGTGATATCTTCGCCAAATAGTTGTTTCATTCTCGCGATCGCAATTTCCTTTATGTCTGTGGAAGTCACCGTGTTTCAATCCTCTTTTTCTAGGTGTTATCCTTAACTTGTGATAGGCCCTGTAAGTATAATTATCTTAGAAGCTGACGTGGTTATTCCCTATTTTGTCATGGCAATATTTACAAGGATTATTTAAAAAAATCGATGACCTGTTAAAATACAACAGGCAACGACGGCGATAAATTTCGGCTACCCTCGTAATTCAGTTAGAAAGTGGGTCACGTTTCCCCTTTCATTATCTTAAGAGCGAGTGCTGCTGTCTCTCGCACAAACGCATTATAATCGGTAAGTGCGTGTTCGAGAGGTTCGATCGCTCGGGCATCTCCTATTCTCCCAAGTGCTATTGCCGCTCCTTCTCGGGCGTTTGAGTTTACATCTGCTAAAACAGTGATGAGTGGCCCAACTGCCCGCGCGTCACCAATCTTGCCGAGGGCTGTGACTATTTCTAGCGGAATGACGCAGTACTGCAGCGCGTCAACCAGCGGCTCAACTGCGTGTGTATCACGAAGCTCTCCAAGGGCATACGCTGCTGCCCATTGGACGCGCGGATCTTCATCATTTAATGCCTGTATGAGAGCATCAGTCGCTCGAGCGTCTTTAATTTTCCCCAGAGCGACTGCCACCCGCTCTCGTACAGTACAGTCTCTGTCCCCCAACGCTTTGATGAGTAGTATTACCGCTGGTTCATTTATTTTCACAAGGGCGTCTAGTGCATGCTTTTGCGCCTCATGACCATACTCGCTGCCTAATGTTCGAATTAACTTAAAAATTTCCTCCTCATTTGACATGAGCATCTTCCTCTAAGGCTAGTATGTAAGACTTTGTAGCTTTAACTTTTGGCTTTACATGTCGTTCTGAAAGTCTAAATGTTTGGTCCGTTTAATGACCTATTTAAATAGGATCTTACGTTTTGAGCGTATTTATGAATAGTAGTAATAACGAGCACAAAGTCCCAAACCCTGCGTCCTCTGTGTCTCTTACTATCCCTCTCCTATTAATCAACCCGTCCCTCAATATCTTCGTGTCGGAATTTGACGCAAGCTCGTTAATGCTTCTTCGCTCTTTACTGATCGAAAATATTCCATTATGAAGAATCAATGAAAACGCTTGACGTTTACAATTGCACTTTCGTTGATGTTACGAAGGGGCTTTGTAGAATAAGTCCCAGATTCAATCGACTTTTTCTACAGGGGGCGCTTAAAATTCGCAGACATCTTCAACTTCAACGTTAACAACGAGGTCTTGCAAGACGTGTATAATGTAGTCAAATTGCTAGTAGCTGAGCAAGATCTATGCGTCCGAGCATGTTTTCGTGCTTTGCCCTCCGAGTACTACATTGCACCGTGTATTTCAGCCACGCTGGGGCCTAGTTGGGCTCGGGCGTCACTCCATCATAAAATCTACGAACAAAGATTCCCTAACATTAGGCCATTCAATTACCTCATACTAAATGCCGTGGTGGTTGGGGACGCGCATTAGTAAACTCGTGAATATTCGAATCAGAGACGTTGAATGGAACAAGCGGCATATCGTCATCTATCATTTTTCAACACGTGAATATAATAACACGCGATCTGCCTTCTCAGACTTATTGGTACAAGGTATGATTCTATGAAACTTTTTGCAACATCAAGCGAAAGGAGTTTATTGATAGCTCTTGCATACACCGGATGAGAGAAATAATAACGGTTGTAACGTGCAACTCTGGTCGCGGATGGAAGGATGTAACGCGTGAGATCTTTTGCTAAAGCTATTGAATAGTCCTCTCGCATGTAGCTCTCGACATCTTTAATACATTCGAACTTATCAAGCGACCAACTCATTTCTATAAGTTT
>Ga0187772_10000519_pt1 | contig 17302 bp, 14 predicted proteins | sample 0116_SJ02_MP15_2_FD_133137 | JGI IMG/M metagenome (GOLD analysis project Ga0187772, IMG submission 133137) | Tropical peat soil microbial communities from peatlands in Department of Meta, Colombia - 0116_SJ02_MP15_20_MG | ecosystem: Environmental > Terrestrial > Soil > Wetlands > Peat | place... | reverse complement strand
GTGTCTTCAGGTAAGTGTTATGACGCAAGATACTTCAATGCGTAATGCAGGTTTCTCATACGAAGCATAAAGCTGAACTTAGTTTTCCCCTTACGCTCCCTGAATCCTACGGGGGTTTCAACAACTCGTAACTTGTCTTTCATGATTATCGAGAACAGTTCCAATTCAATCTCAAAACCCATAGATTGAATCTCAGGATAAATTCGTCTCACAGCTTCTCGAGTAAACGCCCAGTATCCGGTTTGAACATCTGTGAACAGGCGCCGAAATTTCGTCCCTAGCAAGAACGACACAGTCAGATTCGAAGCAACACTCAACGCAGGCATTGCACCTTTATCCCTCCTTCCTCGAGTACGTGAGCCCAAGACAACGTCCGCCAAGCCAGATTTGACAATAGACATCATTCTCGCAAGATCTGCAGGGATATTGGTTGCGTCTCCGTCAATTATGGCTAAGAACTCTGATTTTCCCTCAAGGAACAGTCTCATCCCGGTTCTGACGCCGCATCCTTTTCCTCTTCCAACCTCTTGCAAAACCACCCGAGTTCCCATGGAAAGGGCCACTTCTCTTGTTCTATCTTCACTAAATCCGTCAACTATCAGGATATCAGTGAAACCACTTGCACGTGCCTCCTGAATTAATTGTTGGATCGCTTCTTCTTCATTCAGGGTTGGAATCAAGAGCAAAACGTCGGAGAACAAAGACGGATCGATGGGTGTGTTAGCGTTCACGTCGCTATGCTGACCGGTTCCTTTTTCCATAGACGCCACACGCTAACCCTATTCTCTAATGATGATCGTCTATAGGTTGCATCTTAGTAACATGTTCGTTAAGCTCTAACACTCTTTGAACATGTAGTGTGTAGCCTAACCCGGTTGTGTCACTTTTGCTAAGTCAAATGTTTAGACGATTAGCAGTATAGAGTTATCTGCTGGCTGTTGTTATCCCAACATCTCGGACAAGGACGTGCGGTGTGAGAGTTGGAGTAGGTACCTCCCACCATCTAATCCATTCTCTCTCCTTTGAGAGTGCCTCGATGGATTGGAGGATCCTGATCATGTTATCACTTACTCTCAATCCTTTCACAGGATTTCCGAGTTTTCCATCTCGGATCTCAAATACGCCGTCGCGGCATATTGTTGAAAAGTCGCCTGTTTGATAATTCTGAAATCTTGTGTACCAGTTGTTCGTAATGTACAGGCCTGACCCGGCTTTGTCGAGAAGATCTTCGAATTGTTGTTCACCCGGCTCAACAATTAGATTTCTTGGGGCAGGCACCATTCCTGCGACTCCCCCTTCAAATTGGGCGCTTCCCGTAAGCCGAGCATTATGCTTCGCTGCCGTGTACGAAGTGTGAAGATAGTTCTCCAGTGTTCCTTTCGTAATCAAGTTTGTTTCTCCGGTTGGGAAGCCTTCATCATCCATCGATACTGATCCTGGACCATTAGGAAGTCTGCCGTTGTCATATAATGAAAACTTCTCTGAGGCGACCCTCTTGCCCAACGTTTCTTGGAAAAATGATAATCCAAGGTCGACTGTATACGCAGAGGCGGAGTCAGCTGCTCTGTCGACTAAGTCAGCGAATATTGCAGGTCCGAACACAACATTGTATCTTCCCGGTAAGCCTGCGGTGGGTCCTCTCGCCCTTTTTGCAATTCTTCCGGCCGTCAATCCAGCCTCTGCAGGATGAAATCTGTCGAGATTCGTGGCTATTGAAATTCCCTGTCCTGTAGCATCCTCAGTGGCGAACGCACGTACCGTAATCTCGATTTCCGTCCCTTTGCTCGAGCCTTCAACACCTGCGGAAGTGCGCACGAAATGTTCCCAACTGCCTGAGATGACAACTCCCGAGGCTCGTTCCGCCCCCTCTTTCCTTGCAGAATTTATTGCAACTTCCGCGGCGTCGATTAGTCCCGTATCAATTTCGGTTAATCGCTTGTCATAGACCCCTTCTATTTCCTGATAAGTGAATGGCCCTTTAGGAAGGTCAAAATCCACATCCCCGCGTGGCATGGCCTTCATCGAGTCAACCAACTCTCTGGCGATGCTTTCGAATTCCACATCCTGTTCTTCTATCCTGCACGCGGCTCGTTTTCCATTCGACGCTAAGTAAACTGTCGGTACCTCGCTCCGCCAGCTGTTGACAACTGTGATAGAATTGTTGCTGAATCTAACCATCTGATCACGGGATCGCGTGAATCCCACAGCAATTGTCGCTACACTAAGCTTCTGACATGCCGACAGGATTCTGTTCATCGTCTCATACGGGTCCAAACATTCATCCCCCGAGGTGAATCTTATGAATTCTAATAGGTGGTCCGCCGGTCCAAACGGGCGCCCCTTGTTGTGGATCACCCTTGCCGCAGGTCGCACCAGAGTACTCCATTTCCCTGCCTACTGCATCCACGCTTCCATAGAGCCCAGGCGTCGTGACTTCGAGGATTGGATTTCTGACGGGCGTTCCGATTTTCCCATTTTCAATAGTGTAGGCTTCAAGACCGACGTATCGTTGATTGTAGCGACGATCGTCAATATTCCATTCCATGAAACTCTTCATGTAAACTCCGCACTTAACATCCTCAACTAACTCGTCGAGAGAGTAGTCCCCAGGTTTCATGAACGTGTTGGCCATTCGAATTATTGGCTCACGATCGAACGCGACCGATCTTGCCGCGGCATTACTTGACACTCCGAATTCTGCTGCTGTTTCGCGATTATGCAGGAGGCCCGAGATTACACCGTCCTTAATCAGCGTTCTCGGCCTTGCCTTCACTCCTTCGTCATCATACATGTAGAAACCATAGGAATTCGGCAAGGTGGGATCATCAATTACTGTCACATGCTCAGAGCCTATTCTCTTGCCAATCATATCGCGCGTAACGTATGATTCGCCAGCCTGAGCTCCTTCTCTTCCGAGTATCCTATCCGCTTCTTGAGGGTGACCGCAGGATTCGTGGCAGATGATGCCAGTTACCTCTGATCCTAGAACTAGATCGATTTCACCCTTGGGAGGTTGTATTCCATCTCGGAGCGTTCTCCCGAGCATTCTAGCTTCACTAGCAGCAATCGCGGGCGCGTTCCATTCCTTCACTGCTTCCCATCCACGGGTTTGAGCTTCGTGGCGTATACGTTGGATAGTTCCCTTTCCTTTCACTTCACCAGTAAGTATGAAGAACAGGCTGATTCTTGGTACGATCCCGTGGATCTTCGATCCTTCGCTGTTAACGTAGAATTTCTGCGTTAACTCATCATCGAGGACTAAGATTCGTGAGGGTAACGAAACATTTACTTGCTCTAAACTCAGCGCTCTCTCAATTGAGAATAGTTCATCGAATTTCTCTTCAATTGGCACTCTTTGGATGTCAATTTTCATTCTTGCCTCCCATTTGTCTTCCCAACTTTTCTCAGGTGCAAGTTTCGAGGGTGCTGAAATGAGTCTCGCGGCCGCTTTAGCTATCTTCACAGCAGTCTCTGCCGAGGCGCGAATTTGTGATAATTCAAGGCTGTTTGTGGATGCGAACCCCATTGAACCGTCTACTATAACCCGGATGCCTATGCCCATTCTTCTTGTCGTTGTAACTGGTTCCGGTATACCATTGTTTAGTGTTAGCGTGTGCCCGATGTCGCGCTGGGCTCTTGCTTCAACGTAATCGGCGCCTGATTTTAGAGCTTGTTCGACGGCAAGGCGCGTCTCGTCTTCCATGGTTGTAAGCCAAATCGACAGGCTTCAGCCGCTAATTAAAGACTAACTGCCTGGGTGTAAAACGAAATAAGAAAAAGCAAGAAAAAAATTAGGGATTGTTCGCAACCGAAGATGGCTATTTATGTCTAGTATTGGTCGCGTCCGCGGCCTCTGCCGCCACCATATCCTCTTCCGCGACCTCGACCGTAGCCACCGCCGCCACCGCCGTAGCCGCCGCCTCTGCCATAACCTCCGCCACCTCTGCCGCCACCGTAACCTCCGCCTCTACCGTAGCCACCACCACCTCCACCAAAGCGTCTTCCGCCTCCGTAAGGTCGGTACGGGCGTTCTTCGACGACTTTGTCGGAGAGGTTGTTCTGAGTGTTGACTTCGCCAAGAGCTGCTTCTGCTGGTTCAAGACTGCCGTAGCGGCCAATGTTTAGCCGCATGGATCCCTTGAATGGACGAACGTAACCATTCTTGACCATTACACTGTCGCCTTCGTTTACTTTGTCGATGTTCTCGTCCCAAAGGGTCATGTAAATTGCGCCTGTTTCGTCTCCGACGAGGGCGTCCAATACGCGGTGGGTCGTACCGTCTTGTCTGGACACGGTCTCTCGAGCTTCACCTTTCTGAACGATCTTCACAGTCGTATTCACTTGTTTCGAGTATGCTTGGAGGTCGCTGACTTTTACGATAGGTGCCGGGGCACCACTGGGCTGTCCTTCTTCCTCTGACATTTTCAAGTCTACTTCTTTTCAAACGGTAAGTGAACAACGCGGATGCGGAGTCTTAAGGGTTATGATAACTGTTAGAGATAGCGAGCTAGCTGGTCGACATTTTCGACTATGAATTCAGGCTTAATAGGCGAATGAGTGATTGAAGCTTCGTTTTCTACTCCACTAAGCACTAGTATTGTGTGAATTCCAACCTTCTTAGCGCCGAGCAGGTCTGTCTCGATTTGGTCACCAACCATAACCGCGTTTTTGGCCTTCTCATTCGCGCGTCTTAGCGCGAAGTTGAACATACGCGGGGACGGCTTGCCGATCATTATTGCCTTCTTATGCGATCCGTACTCCAGCGCCTTGATGATTGGGCCAGCGGAGAGTGCAGGACCATGATCGCTCATGAAGACTGCTCCACCGTAGCTCCCAATCAGCACCGATGTATTTCTAAGAAATCTAAGGGCAAGATTCAGTTTGTTATAGTTCAGGCCTCTGTCGAAACCAACAACTACAACCTCAGGATTTGACTCTGTAGATTCATGGCCTGCTGCTTGTAGCTCATCTAGGAGACCGTTTTCACCAATCAAGAAGAAACTTACTTGACGACGATATCTTTGAGTCAAGTAGAGCGCTGTAAGATAGCTCGAAGTTAAGATATCGTCAAATTCAAAATCGAATCCGAGATGCACAAGATTCTGATAAACGTTTTTTCGGGTGTGAGTCGAATCGTTTGTTAAAACAAATGCTTTCCTGCCGGATGATTTTATGCGCGCAACGAACTCTTTGCCTGCGAGATATCGCGGCGTTTCTTTGCCGATCGAAAGCACGCCATCCATATCAAAAAGGAAAAGTCTCATCTTGCTGAGTTTCATTTGTCACTCCCCTCATATTGTTTATTCTCGGTCGCACGAGTCTTGCTGCAGGTCGGCTTTCAGGTCTTTGTTATCAGTCGGGTAGTAGCTAAGAGACCTCGCTGGGCAGATTTTGCAATTTGGGTAACGCCGATCAGGTCTTCGAATATAAGCAGAACTCGCGATAGAATTGCGAACGCTAAGGCTAGTCTAATGTCAACTCCCAACAGCACGAAGATTCCGACGATAACTCCCTCTTGGAAACCTATCCCTGATGGAGTTAGCGGAACGAAACCAAATGCTGTGATAAGCGGATGAAGAAGGAAGAATCCTAACCATCCGATATTGGTTATTCCTAAGGATAATCCGATGAAAAACCATTCGAACCCTTTCAGTATCCAGGAGAATAACGTGATCAGGAAAATTTCGGGTATTGCTCCACGAGTTTTCATCGCATTGCTCCTGAATTCGTCTAGTTTCGCGACAATACGACCCGTGAACCTTACGAAGTATCTTGAGGTTGCAATTTTCTTGAACAAGTCAGCAGCTCGCGGAGACCATATTATTGCAGCTAACGTGAATCCGCCGAGGAGCATGAGTCCAATGCCGATTACGGCGAGCACGAATATTTCCCGGGTCAAATGTGTCCGATACAAGAGGAATATCACTGCGCCCGCACCACCGAGCACCTTCACGAGGAATTCGATTGATTGGATCCCAAAAATACATGAAAGACTCGCGGACGGTTCAATGTTCTGATTCATGAGGTATACTGGTGTGAGCATGTATCCTGATCGTCCGGGCGTGACATCGCTACTTAGCATTCCCGCATATTGAGGCAGAATCGTTTTCTTGAAAGAAGCTTTGACACCTTGACGTCCAAGCACTCTAATGATCCTTATCGTGAAAAGTACATTGATCAGAAAATACGCTATGAACGCGAATAGTAGATAGAACGGATTGGTTTTGGTAATGATGAGAATTAGGGTGCCGACTCCTGCGTACCAAACCAGACCCCCAAGTATAGCAACCATGAGCAGTAATTGGAGCGCGAGGCGCCATTTACTGCGAGGCAGTTGGAATTTGCGTCACCATGTCGGCACACCTGGGGGCGCTATATCTCTCTTATGCACCCGTCTTGATCGTGTTACAGTAGTAATTCCAACGTAGTAGATAAGCCGATCAAGTCTCGTTAGCGAGACAGATCGGATGGTTCAGAATAATCGCTGATTACGCGCCCGTCATGTAGAAACTGAAAGGAGCGTTGTATTGTGAGATAGTAAAGTTGGCGGCCGTGCCAGGATAGTTAACTGCAGGAAAGCCCCCAACTACAGGACTGTTCTGAGCGTAGCTGCCTTCAGGAAAGTTGATTCCAGGAAAGCCAAGCGCATAAGATGCGGGGAAAGAGTAGCTGAAATACGCATAGTCGTAGAGAAATTGACCACCGTAGACGCCAGTGTAGGTGTAGTGATAAACCGTCCCATACGCCTGATTGGCCAATATGGAAAGCCAATAGACACCTGGAGTCTTGATCGTCAAATAATCAGATGGCGCTAGCTGCCACGTTTCCCAAGCAGGACCAAAACTTGATGTTATTAGAAAACAATATCCGTTCTGAGTGGCCGCTACAAGCGACGAACCAACAGGACCACCGTCGTTTCCAGCGTCTGTGTATATCCCGAATTTCAGGCACTGGCTCCCGTCTGACCCAGTATACTGCAAATACAACGAGACTGATTGCATGACCGTCGGATGAGTTACGGTAATCCTGGTCATTGCAACAACGTATTGTTGGATAAGCGTACTTGTCCTTGCTTCAATGTTTGTGTCCCCATAATTAGTCAACGCCGACACCGCCATTGATTGCGATGCGATCAGAGTTACAGCTGCCAGAAGAAGCAGCAATGCGGCGCTACGCTTTCTCAAAACGCTTCCGTTCATTTGCGTATCAAATGTAAATATTCGTATGCCGCAATATAGGGATTAACATCGAAACGAGAATGTATTCCCTAACGTTAACCAACTTAACATTAAACAACGATTTGCTGTTCAACCATCATCCACAGTTGACAAAATCGTCAACGTTTTTGTGTTGATCTCTAAAATAGCCACCCGCCCAGAACGTTTCACTTACTGGAACGACTGGACATGTCCGAGCACTATTCGGCCGATCAAATTCAAGTATTGGATGACTTGGAGGCTGTTCGAAAGAGGCCTGCCATGTACATTGGCAGCACCGATGTTCGCGGTCTTCATCACCTAGTGTTCGAGGTCGTTGACAACTCGATTGATGAAGCTCTTGTCGGATTCTGTAAGAACGTCAAAGTAACGCTCAACCAAGATGGATCAGTTACCGTCATCGATGATGGTCGAGGTATTCCTGTAGAAACGCATCTTCCAACCGGCAGGCCCGCATTAGAAGTTGTCATGACTATGCTGCATGCTGGGGGAAAATTTGATCACAAGGCCTATCGGGTCTCAGGTGGTCTCCACGGTATCGGTGTATCAGCAGTAAACGCTCTCAGCGAATGGCTTGCGGTTGAAGTACATTTGAAGGGGCGTGCATTCAAACAACGGTATGAACGAGGAGTTCCAGTAACCCCCGTCGAGGAAATAGGCACGAGTAACGATCATGGAACCATAGTAAGCTTCAAACCAGACGCCCAGATTTTCGAAGACACGAATTTTGATAGCAAGATCATCACTGCTCGACTTAGAGAACTCGCTTTCCTCACAGATAGACTAGCCATAACCTTCACGGATGAGAGAGTGAATCCACCCAAAACTCGCAACTTCAAGTACCAAGGAGGAATCAAAGAATTCATAAAATATCTCAACGAATCGAAGAATACTCTACACGACGACGTCGTCCTTGTTTCAGGAACCAAGACAGATGTCCAAGTCGATTGCGCATTTCAATATACGGATGACAATTCCTGGAGCATCCACACATTCGCAAACAACATCAACACGCGGGAAGGAGGAACACATCTCGTTGGTTTGAAAACCGCGCTCACACGCGCAATCAACGACTATGCCTCCGGACACGAACTTATCGACGAATCGAAATTGAAAATCCAAGGTGACGACGTACGTGAGGGCCTGACCGCGGTCCTAAGTATAAGACTCCAGAACCCACAATTTGAGGGTCAAACAAAAGGCAGACTCGGTAATAGCGAGATAAGAGGAATCGTTGAATCTGTCCTATACGACGGGTTGAAAACGTATTTTTCAGAGCAACCCAACGTCGCCAAAGCCATTGTGCAAAGAACAGTCGAGACTGCAAGGGCAAGAGCTGCAGCCAGAGAAGCCAAAGAACTCGTGCGAAAGAAAGGGTCACTAGACGGCGTAACCCTTCCAGGAAAACTGGCGGACTGCCAAATTCACGACCCGGAGAAAACGGAGCTCTTCATAGTAGAAGGAGATTCAGCGGGTGGAAGTGCCAAACAGGCACGGGATAGGCGGACGCAAGCAATTCTACCTCTGCGCGGAAAGATACTGAATGTTGAGAAACACGGATTTAGTCGCATCCTCGACAACAATGAGATACGTGCGCTTGTAACTGCAATTGGATCGGGCATCGGGGACGCTTTCGACGCACACGGCTTGCGGTATTCCAAAATCGTCCTCCTGACCGACGCCGATGTTGACGGCGCTCATATCCGAACGCTGCTACTAACCTTCCTCTATCGGCACATGCCACAACTCATCGAAGCCCGCAAAGTCTACATCGCACAACCGCCGCTTTACCGAATTCGTAAAGGCGACAGAGTTTTCAACGCCATGAACGAAAAAGAACGCAAACGGATTATCGAACAGGAACTCAAAGGTAAAGCCGACCTAGTTCAAAGATTCAAAGGACTAGGCGAGATGAACCCCAGCGAACTGTGGGAGACAACGATGAATCCCCTCTCCCGCACACTGCTCAACGTCACGGTCGACGATGCAGCTGAAGCCGACAAAGTATTTTCCACATTAATGGGAGATGTTGTCGAACCCAGACGACAGTTCATCCAGGAAAATGCTGACGAAGTCGATTGGCTCGACATTTGAGGACTGAACCTTGAGCACTCTTGAGCGCATCAAACCAGTAGCCATAGAGACGGAAATGCGACGATCCTACATCAAATACGCCATGAGCGTTATCGTCGGACGAGCACTTCCTGACGTTAGAGACGGTCTCAAACCGGTCCAGCGGCGCATACTATTCGCACTACAAGGACTCGGCTTATCCTCCAAGAGTCAACACAAGAAGTCAGCAAGGATTGTTGGAGAAGTACTCGGCAAATACCATCCTCACGGCGAGAGCGCTGTATACGACGCCCTAGTTAGAATGGCACAAGATTTCACGATGCGCTACCCTCTAATTGCCGGTCAAGGAAACTTTGGAAGTATAGATGGCGACTCTCCAGCCGCCATTCGATACACAGAGACCAGACTCACTAAGCTTGCAGAGGAGATGCTTGAGGAGCTCGAGAAGGATTCCGTTGACAGGATGCCAAACTTCGATGATTCGCTGCAAGAACCAGTGGTTCTCCCGACGAGATTCCCAAACCTGCTCGTGAACGGCGCTTCAGGCATAGCTGTAGGAATGAGCTGCAGCATACCTCCACACAATATGAGAGAAGTCATAGATGCACTGGTATACTTAATTGACCATCCTGCAGCCAAGATTGAAAATCTCCTAGAATTCATTAAAGGCCCCGATTTTCCGACTGGAGGAATCGTGTACGAAGCCACATCATTGTTGCAGATCTACAAGCAAGGTCGCGGCTCCGTCAAACTCCTCGGACGAATCAATGAAGAGATCGCGAAAGGAGACCGAAAACGACTAACAATTACGGAAATCCCGTTCCAGGTAAACAAGTCAAAAATCGTTGAGGAAATTGCCAACCTCGTCAAAGAAGGGGAAATTCAAGGAATCTCCACCATAAGAGACGAATCAAGCCGTGAAGGAATCAGGGTAACAATTGATCTTAAATCAGGATCTCAACCTGAAGCTGTCAAAAACCAACTTTACAAACTGACCCAACTGCACACAACTTTCAATTACATCAACCTCGTTCTAGTCGATGGCAGACCACAAATTCTGGATTTGAAACAGACACTACAAGCATTCATCGATCATCGAATCAAAGTAATCGAGCGTTGTTCGACGCACGATCTACAACAAGCTCAGACGCGACTAAGAATACTGGAAGGCTACGCCATAGCACTGAACAACATTGATAAGTTGATCTCCATCTTCCGTAACTCCGCTGACCCAAGTGAAGCAGCCGCGAACCTGAAAGAGCTCAACCTTGACGAAGAACAAGCCAACGCCATCCTTGAAATGAAGCTAAATCAATTGACGAAACTGGAAGCAGATAAAATTCAGAAAGAGTCACTAGAGAAGCGAACTGAGATAGTTAGACTTCAGGAGGTTCTCAGAGAACGCCCCAAACTCCTCGCGGTTCTAAAAGATGAACTGCTCCAGGTAAAGAAGCAATATGGGGACGCAAGACGAACGGAAATACGACTAGAGAGCGTGAACTTCGATGTTGAACCCGTGATCCAAGATGAACCAGTGCTGATCTTCCTGTCAAACGAAGGATACGTCAAACGCGTCGCATCGAAGTCATTTCAAGTCTTAGAACGCGACAATCCAGGTATCCCCTCAATCGATTTGAAAGAACAGGATAAGGTCCTCGGTGTTACTTCCGCCCGGACCCTCCAGACTGTGCTCCTCATCACTGACCAAGGTAAAGCATACACGCTTAAGGTGCATGAATTCCCAGAAGGCACAAGATCTGCCCGGGGAACGCCGATGATCAACTTGTTACAGCTAGCTGATGGCGAGAAGATAACAGAGATGCTTCCTTTAGATGATTTTTCTTCGACCCATTACCTAACACTCATAACGCGAAAGGGAATTGTAAAACGAACAACGCTTGATTGTTTTTCAAACATCCGTTCAAGCGGCATCATCATCATACAACTCGGCGATGCGGATCGTCTCGCGAAAGCATTCGTAACCTCAGGCGATGGCCAAATTATAGTTACTACCATTGACGGCCTCACTATCCGCTTTCCGGAATCCGAAATCTCAGTGATGGGGAGGACCGCGAAGGGCGTCATGGGGGTCAGACTTGAGGAGGGAAGCGAAGTCGTGGGAGCATGTTTCCTCCCTGAAGGTCGAAAGGAACAGACCCTCTTGACTGTTGGAAGGAAGGGCTACGGTAAGAGAACGTCCGTTGAAGCGTTTCGCCTTCAGAAGCGTGGCGGTTCAGGAGTTGTAGGTTTCAACGTGACCAGCAAGTCGGGCAACTTGATCGGTGTTCTCCCCTTAACCGGCCGGAATGACGTTTTCTTAGTTTCAGAGAGAGGCCAAGCTCTGCGTGCCAACACCACCTCTATCCCGCTGCAACGCAGAACCACATCAGGCAGTCGACTGATCAAGTTAGGTGAAGATGACGGAATTGCTTCAATGACGGAGATTCCCCCAGAAACCCAAATCACGGCAAGAAAATGACACAACAAACCCGAGCGTTTAGAGGCCACGTGGAGGAGAATAACGGAGAAAAAACGTAGAAAAACGTTGATTAACTACATTCAGCGACTTATTTCTTCATTTTCTTCTTTTTATGGGCTTTTGGCACCGTACGTCTCACCTCGAACGAGGTTCAGCCAATTAGGCTTGAATCCAAACAATAATGCGTTTTATGCTTAAAAATTAATCGTTTAATCTTTCAGATTAACTCATCTCTGAAATCCCCACTCTCATAATCAACGAGCTGCTTATGGCAGTGCGAAGGTGAGAAGCGCGCCTTCGCGAGCGTCTTTAGGAAATCGAAACGAGCAGTCTCACACGCGATTTATCCTGGTTCGGATCAACAACCGTCGCGTATTGTCAGATTCAGAAGTGACACGCAAATCTTCTTAATTGGTTTTCGCGTTGGCGAGCTCACTAGGTGCATTCGATGACAGAGAGACGGATAATTGACGACGCCACTTTTCCGAATGAATGGCCAAAGACCGGTGAACATGAAGGTCATGAGGTTAGGAAGAAGGAGGGCGTCAGCAAAGAGCTAGGCGTGCACGGTGTCGCAGTTGCAGTAGACTTCGACATTTGTATCGCTGACGGGATATGTATCTCCGTTTGTCCAGTCAACGTTTTCGACAAAATGGACATACCAAGTGAAAAGGAGAAAATGGAAAAGCAAACGCCAAACGATAGCGGAAAACCCCTACTCGACACTTGGAAAGCAGACCCAGCTCGTGAACGGGATTGTATTTTCTGCAGAGCCTGCGAGATACAATGCCCAGTCCAAGCCATCAAGATCACGGAAGGCGTAGGACCCTTCGCGTGATTTCTCCCTTTTTCTAAGCAATATTCCTCATTATAGTTCAGTTCCTAACTGCCGCACGGGGCCGTTTATCTGGGCACGCCACTCGTACGGAAACGTTAAGTTGGTCGGTTAATGGCTAACGAGTGTAGTGAAATCCATTCTTGGCGAATAAAGACGAAACCAAGGTCTGGGATGTTGCGTCGATGACTGATGAAGGTTTCGAAAAATTCAGCGTCTACAATTTCTCGATAGAATACCCTCCAGTATGTCGCGTCGAGTTCAACCCAAAGAGCAGACGCGAGCACGGCGACATTGTATTCCACTTTCCAGACAAAGAAAAAGTGTTTCTATCTTGGGGGGACCTCGAGAAAGCGGAGAAGAAGTTTGATACGGCTGAGAAGCAAGCGGAACACAGTCTCCAATCCGTGAAGAAGAGCGGTAACGTCAAGAAAATGGAGAAACTGGAGAAAGATACGCTAACACTGAACTCGCACACAGCAGCCTACAACCGCGTTAGGGTCGACGAGCAACCAGCAGGCATATTCACGGGAAAACGGACGGTTCCACATGACGCTTACTCAATTCATGTCCACTGTGATAAGACATCACGATACTTTGTCGTCTACACAATGCTATCACCGAGAGCACCTGAAGATTTTGGTGAAGCGATCTTCAAGGTAATGGCTAACTCATTCAAATGTCATTAAAACCTGGATATGACGTAGGTTCACATACGAGAGTTAGGGTGCTCGCAAAGTTCACCCTGAGGCGTCAAGCTTAAAACACAAGCTGGAACCCAATTGATCAGCGAAGAATCTTGAAGCTTGTTCCTCTTCTTGGGACAGTTGCTCTCGTTGGAGTTATCGTTCAGGTGATTCTTGGGTTAGAGATAACTGGTGCAGGACTCGACAATTTCATTATGCCACATGTTCTGATCGGTATACTCGGGTTAATCATCATAATAGTACTCGTTATCACGGCATTCCGTGCGAAAACGGCTACAATCTACTCCAAGCTCATCATAACGATCCTGACAATCGTCGTTCTTCTCCAGGTGGATCTAGGATTCCAACTTCTACAAGGAGCTGACGCAATGATACCTTCACATGAGGCAAACGGATTCCTAATTCTGATACTTACCGTCATGATGGGAGCAGTCACAATGCAAAACGCCAGAAAACAACCGTAGCCAGGTTCGTCAAACTCTTCCTGCATTAGCTTTATGTGCGCGCCAAAACCTACGTCAAATTGCGTGCGGGGTAGAACTCTGGCTTTAGCGGGGGTAGGCGAATATGAGTATCCCTCCAGCGCCAAACTCTACGAGGGCGAAGCCAGGTCAAAGGCGCGAGACATCGCATGCGCGAAGCTCAGGAACATGATGAATGTTAAGAGACCTCGTCCCGCAGGGGTTCAGGGGTTCAAATCCCCTCCCCCGCACCAAACTTAAGGTTCAGTAAGCTTCCTTAGTTATATCGCTCGTTTCAGGATTTTCGGCCATGAATCCGTAACTAAGCTCTGACATTCATCACTACGATCAGAGACTCGCAGTCGCTCTATCAAACCCAGAAAACGACAAGCAAATTCTCGATACGAATTGAACGACTTGTAATCCACGGTATTGTCAGTTAACATCAATCATGCTCTCAGTACTCTTCAATCAATTAAACTCAATATTTATGCTCTCGAATTTCATTGCAGAATTTCCTTTGCTATCGCCTCGCCCATCTCAACCGTTCTAAGTCTTCTCCAGCGAGATCGCACAGCGGTGACATGGAATGCGGAGTATCCTACTTCACAGCCTTCTAACCCGTAAGTCTGAATAGTCTAGGAAGTGTCTTCTGGAAATACTGAGGTTGTTTCGATGAGAGTGATGTGGGATGGCACTGATCTAATCATAAGCGAGGGCAATGAAATCGAGATTCTACGAGGCATACGATTCAATGCGAATGAATTGAGAGCAACAATGATCAGAAACATAACAACAGAAGTGGACTCCACAAACCTCAGCGTGATCGAGGGCAAGGTTAAGCTTCAGAGACTTACATATTTTAATCCTCCAATCCGAGGGCACGTCAGGTCAATAGAAGTGACGAATAATGCTACCAATTTTGAATTAGACACTATTTAGCACAAAATGCCAAATCATGATCAGTCTACTTCTGCCTTCCATGCAATCTAAAATTCATTTATAGGAAACCGATCGCTTCAGACAGACACGTCCTGACATGAAGGGATGATAGCCGCGCCTAGCACCGAACTTCATAACAGGAATTGCGATTCTTGTGATTATTCCTGCCGCCCGAACCTTGGCATATTCTCATGCTGCGACGATGGCAATAGAGACATCCATCGGACCGCCAAAGGTGTATCATGACCCATTGTCCGGCGGCTGGCCAACCGATCACGGGGATCAGTAGCCGAAGATAGCCGTGAGTGGAAGGATGTGTCGGGCAATTGCCACAAGACATCTTGTACAGCCCGAAGAAAACTACTGGAGGAATCAGCTAATTGGAGCTGCGTTGCATCCAGCTAATTGGTGAACCTAATCCCTAGTCTAGGCTGAATATATATACTCACTTGCAAGAACATCGCTAAAACAATATTAGTGTGATCTAACGACCTGACGTCGCTTGAGTAAATTGTCTGAATCAAAAGCTCGAAAGGCAGTTTTCGTTAGAGACGCAACCGGCCTTGTGAAGCAGATTTCTGGAGTGGACGCACTCGGGATGTGCGTGACTCAAATGGGTCTCCTCTACGTATTCAACGTGGTAGCCTTTACGCCAGGTTTCTATCCTGAAGCTAATCCGATAATTGGTCCATTCGTAGGGTTACTTTTGGTACTACCTATTGCTGGAATGTATGCGTTATTCTCAATCGCGATACCCCGAAGTGGTGGGGACTATGTCTGGGTGGGTAGAATTTTTCATCCTAGCATTGGATTCGTAACCAATTTTGCGTTCACCGTACTTAGCATATCAGTAGTTGGAGCAGTCGCACCGTGGATCGGTCAATGGTCAATAGCACAATTATACTACGATTTGGGAATTCTAGATAAGAATCCTAATTACATTAGCATTGCGAACTCCTTGCAGACGCCCAGTTCAGCGTTCTGGATTTCAGCTGTTTTCATAATTATTGCCGGACTTGTCGTCATCGTGAGTTCTAAGTTAGCGGCGAATACTGTGAAATATTGGACGATTTTATCAATCATCATCGGAGCTGTCTTTATTGCAACAGTGCTTGGCGCTGGCAGTTCCACGTTTGCACAGAACTTCAATTCGCTTTCCGGCTCCAATATGACCTACAACCAGATAATTTCCACTGGGCAACAGAGTGGGGCATACAACGGTGTACCGCCAATGCTTTCATCTGCATCATTATACGCTGGGGCTCTTGGAATGCTTGGCTATCTTGGGTTTAATTCTTCTGCGTATTTCGCTGGAGAAATTAAACGAAATCCTAGGTCACAGATCCTTGCTCAGATCGGCGGGACACTTCTCTTTGCTGCTTTTACGACAGTGATGATTGCGGTGGAGTACTATGGCGAAGGGCCGTCGTTTGTGAATGCTATGGCAGGGTTGTGGCTTTCAGGGTCCTCGACGTATCCATATCTTGCCGGAACGCCACCGCTCGCCTCTGGGCTAGCTATGTTCTGGACGCAGAATCAAGTGCTTATTGCAATCTTCACATTGAGCTTCGGTCTCACAGCTGAGGTCATGAACGTCTCAATATTCTTTACCCTCAGCAGAAACCTTTTCGCGTGGTCGTTCGACCGCGTTGCGCCAAGCGTGTTTGCGGATATTAATCCTAGGACAAGAACACCAGTCTATGCGATCTCAATAATGACGTTTGTCGGCCTACTATATGCCTACATATCGATATTCCAATACGGCTTACTTGCTACGCTATTTACATATGGTACTGCTGGGACGTTCATGGTGTTTCTGGTAGTGTCGGTTGCTGCGATTGCCTATCCTTTCACGAGGAAAGACGTCTTCGAATCTGCTCACCCCATTAGCAAAGTGAAGATAGGAGGTGTCCCGCTGATCTCAGTCTTGGGAGCACTTAGTTTCGTCGTATCTCTCGTCGTAATCTACGCGATACTCTTGCCCGCGATCGGAAATGTTGGCTCTGTCATTTTGACTGGCATAGTTCCCACATTCGTAGTCGGAGCGATCATATATGCGGTGGTTTGGGTGGTACGCCGCAACCAAGGAATCGACTTGAACCTGTTACAGAAACAAATACCTCCAGAGTAGTTCAGCCCGACTTCCACTCCCCTTCACAAAGGATTAGTTCACGCTAATTGCAAGATAACGATCAGAAGCTCGGGAGAACTTCTTCACTAAACCTCTTCAACTGTTCAACCTGATTCCACGCTACAAAACGGATTGAGAAAACGTTCACTCCTGCCTTGACGAACCCTTCAATCTTATCAGCGCAATCTTTGTGGTTTCCAAAAGCCACCCATTTGTCTAGTATGCCGGACGGGTCCTCTCGGTAATATTTCATAAGAAAATCGTTCGACTCTGCGGCAGCCTTCTGCTTGTCATCGTTCATGTTCACGTTGTAGTAGAGGCACATGCCGAACTGGTTGCTTTCGCGGTGGTGCTTTCGTATGGCTTCCGTAACTTTCATCGCATCTTCCTTAAACTCTTCTGGGTCAACCATAGTGGTCATCCACCCGTCAGCGTACTTGCCTACTCTGTCGATGTT
>Ga0187772_10000518_pt1 | contig 17303 bp, 15 predicted proteins | sample 0116_SJ02_MP15_2_FD_133137 | JGI IMG/M metagenome (GOLD analysis project Ga0187772, IMG submission 133137) | Tropical peat soil microbial communities from peatlands in Department of Meta, Colombia - 0116_SJ02_MP15_20_MG | ecosystem: Environmental > Terrestrial > Soil > Wetlands > Peat | place... | reverse complement strand
TCGTACGAAGGGAGAATTTCCTGCAGCGAGTTCACTACGTAGGCCCACTTCTTCTGCAGACCTGGCTTCCTCTTGCTCACTCTGCCGCTCGGCCACCCCTCGCACCCTTTTTGCGTTTCGGGGCCTCCTGGCGACCCGTGAATGAATGGGGAAGCGGTCGTTGTAAATCGGAAGCGCACATTTCGCATTCGATGGCCGCGAGAGTCCCCAGGTGGCTCGAGCTAGTCCTTCTGCCACGAATCAATGAGCCGAAGGGAGGAACGAAGGCTACGAACGCGCCCTTTGAGGACGGGTTCAAGTCAATCCATTCAGAGAGCAGCCGTCATCGAAGAGAAGTTAATTGGCTCGAAGCTAAGAAATAGCTTCCCCAGTCAGTGAAGGTTTGAGCGAGGTCAGATCAGTACGTCATACTTTTTCATCACGCCGGCAATCCGATTCGCCACGTCGGAAGCGGTGATGTGGAATCCCAACTGCTCCACAGCCTCCACCCCGGCTGCTCCATTGATGTAAGCCGCAGCACATGCGGCCTCGAACGGAGGCACCTTTCTAGCGAGCAGCCCCGCCGTTATCCCGGTAAGCACGTCCCCGGTGCCCCCCACTGTCATGGCGGGAGAGTGGGTGTCGTTCAACCCGACTCTCTCCCCGTCGGAAATCACGTCCGTGGGTCCCTTCAACAGTACCGTCATCTCTGCCTTCTTTGCCTCCGCGGAGACAACTTCCACTCGCCCGTCGAGGCCGTCGGGGAGTGCCACGCCGAATAGGCGTTCGAATTCTCTTGCGTGGGGGGTGACGACGGCGTTCGCGCCCTTGATCGATGGAAGCACCTGGGCTCTGAGGGCGTCTGCGTCGACGACAAGTGACCTCCCATCCCCCTTCATCCTTCTGAGTGCCTGGGCCACGGATTCTGGATTCTGTGGTCCGAGGCCGGGGCCGACCGCATAGACATCAACTTCGGGGACCCAAACCATCAGCTTGGACACGTTCCCCCTGGTAAGCTTCGAATCGGGGAGGGGTACAACGATGAAATCGGGCGACAGCGCTCTGATGGGCGTCGCAATGCTCGCGGGCACGGCGACGAACACCAGGTCCACCCCTGACCTCATGGCGCCGGTCGCGCAGAGGTACGGTGCCCCGTGGTAGAGCCTGCTCCCCCCCACCACGCAGACTGTCCCGTTCATTCGCTTGTGGGCATCTCTCCTCCGTGGCGTTATCACTCCAGAGACGAAATCCGAGTCCACGGACATTTTTCGCACAGGGCCCACCTAGTAGTTGTACCGCCTTTGCTTCTGCTCGAGGGTCACGATGGACTCGATGGGACAGGTCAACCCGAGCCTGCTCTTGAGTTTGGCCATGGACTGGTCCACGGAAGCGATGGCGAAAACGCCCACGATTTTGGCCTTGGCCTTCTCTGCTATTCGAGCCATGGCCTCGATTGTTGTGCCCGACCTCACCAGGTCGTCCACCATGAGCAGATTCTCCCCCTTTCTGATGGCAGTCTTGGGAAGGTACAGGTATTTGACGGTCGATGGCGAGTACACTGCCTTCTGCTCAACGAACTCCTCCACCCCCAGCTCTCGCTCCGCCCTGACCACGGCGAGGTTGACGTTGAACTCCCCCGCCACCTCTGCAGCCAAAGGTATCCCGTCCACTTCCATTGTCACAACCCTGTCGACTGGTATGGGGCTGAACTGGCTGTAAACCACCTTCGCAATCTGCCTCAGCAGGCCGACGTTTGAGACAACGCCACTGATATCGTAGGAACCGTCGGCGCTCACCCTTACGGAATCCAGAATCATTTTCCTCAGCAGCCTATCTCTGAATGTCGCGATGAACTTCTCAGACCTCGCCGCGCTTGGGAGCACGTGCCCTCTCACGTATCTGCTGAGGATCGGAGCGGAAAGCCCAAGGGAGGCTGACAGCTCCTTGTAGCTGTAGTTCTTCTTCAAGGTTGCAAGCAATTCGACCGAGGAAATGCGGGTCTTCACCTCCGCCACCCTGCTCATCGCTTCCTCCCCGCCTCACGAGTTCACAAGAAGGACTAAATCAGTGTATGCCCCCCGACCGATTTCTTCACGCCACCGTGCATCTGAAAGGAACTGCCCAAGGGGGCGACGGGTACCTCGCCTTACCGTCGTTTCAGGGCTTCTTCTCGCCGGAGGTGTCAGGAACTTCCGTTATGGGTTCCGGAGGTGGCGTAGTTGCCATTGTGTAGCCTATCCATCCAAGAATTGCAAGGACAGCCGCCAGAGCGACGAACGCCGTGATCTCGAGTATTGTCAAAGGCCAATAGTAGAGCAGAAGACCATACACGATTATGCCCAAGACGCTCCCTACAAGTATCGCACTCCCGATTGCCCTGTCGTTTGCCATCTTGCCTCAGTCGGCCCGAGAGCCCCGTTATAACAATTGATTGTTCCACCGGGTCATGCTGTTGAACCTTCAGCTTCTTCAACTCGTTTGAGAAAGGCGGAAGGAAAGGGAATACGCGCTTCTCTCTCTTAATCGAGCTCGTCTCAAGGGCGGGGGCCATCGAAGCCGAATGAAGACTCAACCTGAATTGCCTTCGAACCGGAAAAGCACACACAAGACGCGGGGTCAGACAGCTAATCGGTCACAGGTCACTGAGAGGTGGCTCAAAGCCGCCCGCAAGGTCTTGTCTTCATCATCCCACGGGGCAGAGTCTCCCAGTGCTTATAGCGCCCAGCGGTGGCGGGGAGAGATATTGAATTTCGCTTTCGAAGTGAGGGAGTCGGACCTCCTCGGAAGGATAGGGACAATCAGGGTGGGGGGCAAGTCGATCGAGACCCCCTATATGTTCCCGGTGATACACCCGGTCAGTCAGATCGTCCCGACCGGGGACCTCAGTTCGATGGGGTTCGGCGGACTCATGACCAATTCGTACATAATCCATTCACGGAGCAAGGAGGAGGCTCTCCGCGAGGGGATTCACAAGCTCCTTGACTTTGACGGGATCTTCATGACGGATTCCGGGGGGTATCAGGTCCTCGAGTATGGCGACCTGGAAATCGGCTATCACGATGTCGCCGGCTTCCAGTCTGACATAGGTTCGGACATCGCAGTCACGCTCGACAGGCCTACTGGTTATCCGCAAGAGAGGCCGGTCGCTCGTGACACGGTGGGCTACAGCCTCCGCAACGCCCTCGCCACCCTTAGAGAATTCGGGGAGAGTGCGACAGTGTGGGTCGGCCCAGTGCAGGGAGGGCTCTACACTGACCTAGTGGCCAGGTCCGCAAGGTCGCTGGTGGCTGGGGGTTTTCGGTTCCTCGCGCTAGGGAGCCCGGTCCAGGTGATGGAGAACTACATGTTCGCAGACCTCGTGCGGATGATCATGGCAGCACGGCGCGCTATTCCCTATGCCATTCCCCTTCATCTCTTCGGTGCAGGGCACCCCCTCACCATGCCTCTTGCGGTGGCCCTGGGGTGCGACACCTTCGACTCTGCAAGCTATGTGATATTCGCGAGGTCGGGGCGCTACATGAGCCGGAGCGGCATCATGACACTGAAATCGATGAAGTACCTCCCCTGCAGCTGCCCCGTCTGCGTTAGGACCAGTGTCACTGGGCTTCTCGAGCTTGATTACCCGGAGCGGACGAGGCAGCTTTCTACGCACAACCTGTACGTGCTCAAAGAAGAGCTCGAATCGTGCAAGGAGGCAATCGCCGAAGGGAGGCTCTGGGACCTTGTCGAGGAGAAATCAATGGCCCACCCGAGACTGAGGGAGGCCTTCCTTGAGATTGCGAAGTTTTCCGAGGATCTGATCCCGGGGACACCGGCGCTGAAGGAGCGGGGACTCTTCGTCCGAAGTGCTGGGGATCTGATGCGCCCCGAGCTCCTAGCCGCCCAGAGGCGCCTCTCACGTGTTTCCCGCAGGGACTCGTCAGTTGCAGCAGTCTCGAACGATTCGGATGGCAAGCCGAGAGCCGGAAAAGGAGAGGACAGAGCCGTGGACGTCTACCGGAGCCATCCAATCCTTGGGCCTTACCCCGTTGAGCTCGAGTACCTCTATCCCTTCAGCCAGACAGAAATCGGGGACATGGTTCCTCTGTTGACTCCGTCCGAGTCGGTGAGGAGGCTACGGAAGCTCGGATACAGGGCCGTCAGGACAAACGCGGGTGAACCTCAGCCGAAAAAGACGGTCAGGAATAGACGGAACCCGCGGGGCGATTCTCCTTCTCCTCGATCATCTTCAGCTCGTTCTCGATGACCTCGGCCCCCTTGATCAGGGGCCCGGTGTTTGCTACGAATCCATACTTCTTCGAGAGGAACTCGACCGCGGATGCGGCGGCACGCGGGTCGACACGCTCCGTGTTCGAATAGGCAAGGACAGCCAATGCGGGGAATGAGTTCATTTCGAAGGTGTTGAGCAGGGAGGCCACCGGGCCCACGATCATGCGGTCCTCCTCGAAGATTGGTTCTGGCCCGAGATTCCCCAACGCCGCGTAGGCGCTCGTCATGGCTATCTTGTACCTGCTTTCGTCGTTCCTCAGGGCCTCGTCAAGCCCACCGACCAGGGCCACTTCCTTCACCCCCGATACCATTATCCAGTCGGCCAGCTGCCTGTAGAACTCGTTCTCCTTCTCCCTGACAGGAGAAACCTCCGCCTTGAGCAGGGACAGATCACCGGTGACGTAGATTTCGTAGGGGGTCGCTATTCTCCCGTCCACCTGCGAGGCGACGGCGGGGGCGTATTCGTAGTCGACGAAGCACTTTCGCTTTGCCTTTAGTTCCGAAATGAGGAATTTCACCGTCCAGTACCCGGTCGCCCCTATGCCGTGGAATCCGGCTATCAGAGAAGTGCCGTCGAGCCTGGATCCCTGCGGGATGACCTTCAAGGCTTCCATCCCCCCGTCCTCGCTGGAGTCTTAAACATGCGGCGGGGGCAATCCTTTCTTTCGAGTCGCAGCGTACGCTGCCACCCCCAAAGCGACGACTGCGACCGCTGCGAGGACGTATGCGACGTTGAAGAGGGTGGCCACCTCTCCGTTCAGGGTTGTCACTTCGCTGTTCAGGGAGTGCTGATTGGCAGCGGTACTGAAGGACGCGTAGTAGGTCGAGGACAGCCCGTCCGACTGCGCCACAGTTATCGTCAGCGTATGGATCCCGTCGCTCAGGACATCAGGGTTGATGCTAACTACAGCCGAGAGTCCGCTGGCGGTGGCATTCACAGTGGCCGGAACTTCCGTCCCGTAGTCGATTGTCGCAGAGAAAGATTGGAGAGAGAGGTCGCGCCCGGTTACATTCACCACGATTCTCCCCTCCTCTGGCGTTTCGATGGACGGAGTGCTCCCGACCCTGATGACAGGCAGGGACGGGTCAACGTTCTGATAGGACGAGTCCACCAACCGCACCCTGCCGCTTGTCACTGTCAGATTGCCTATGCTGGAGTCCACGAGAGTAAGGGTTCCCCCTGTGACGTTGAAGCTCCCTCCCGTCGCCCCAGTAAGAGTCACGTTGGCAGAGCCAACGCTGAAGCTCCCCTGGACCTGGGAGTCTGTGATGTTCACCTGGGCGTTGGAGACATCAGAATCGATGAAGAGGTCACCGCCAAGATTTCCGGAAGCGGTTATGTTGGCGTCATCGAACGCTAGATGGGATCCCTGAGGAATGGATCCAACGCTCCCTGACAGGTAGACGTACGGCTGGACTTCGAAGGCCTGCTGGGCCGAAAGAACTGAGGTCGTGGGGGTCCCGTCGGACGAGAGTCCGGTGACATAGATGTCGTATGGCCCGGAGTAGTCGAACGAGTTGACGCCAAGGCCGCTCAGCCCACCCTGATTGGCAGGGCCTGGAAGGGTCACGTTCCCCACCCATGCCTGGACCCCTGGGTCGAAGGACAACTGTACCAGATCACCCCCCTCGTACTCCTGATGCTCCAGGGTCGTGTACTGCCCTGAAAGAGAGGCAGGGTAGATTATCGCAGTATACTCCCCATAAGCCACCGCAGACCCGTTGTCATAGTCGATGTTTGCGACGATGTGGGCGGGCTCTCCCTGGAAGAGTTGTCCTCCTTGATCAGCGGACGGCTGCCCGATGATGTAATCGGGGGAGACATGATCGGAACCAGGCAGGATTGATATGACCGGCAGGATGTCCTGCTTCGAAACCCAGACCTGGCCGTAGAAAGTGCCTGTGATGTTTCCCCCGGCGGTGAAGGAACCGTAGCTCGCGTGGAGCATCACTGTGTAGAGTCCCGAGGGCGTTCCAATCGGAACAGGAAGCTGCCCGTAGATCATGTCCGCACCCCCTTCGCACGCCCTCAACGCCTGGGCACAGGGCTGGTAGGCGAGAGCCGCGGTGGACACATCGACTCCCTTGGGGCTGACAAGACTGGCGGTGACATTGGAACCCACGTACACGTCATAGGCGAACGTCCGCCCGGTTTCCAGAGACGTCTCGAAGTAGACGTTAACGGGGGCGATGGGAGTCGCGATTATGGTGAGAGATTGACCAGGGGCCACCGACCCGGGCTCCGCGGCCACGTCAGGATAGATGTAGGTCGTCTGTAGATAGATGCCATAGACGGTCGCCGCGTATCCGTACACGTCCCCTTCCATGCTCAGGGACACCGGCCCGGGGGAGACTGGCGCCGTCAAGGACCCCTTTACCGTCCCCTGTCCGGTCCCTGTCAATTTCACAGTGTTTGATGCAACGTAGCGGTTGTTTGGTATCGAGTACGTCATCACGCTGAGGGAGTCGTTCCCCGCTGGCTGCGGCTTTCCGGAGAGGTCTGTTGTGGAAACTGTCAGACCGAGGGGAGCGGCGGTCGTCCAGCTCCATGGGTCGAAGGATAGTGAGTACACGTAATTCGTGACAGTGAGCGAACCAAGGTATCCTGTGAAGACGGTCCCGAGGGCGATGCCTGCCGTTCCATCCGAGGAAGATCCGGTGATGAGGATGTCGGTGAAACCTGCCTGTTGCCCTATGGTGGTAGTCCCCGTCCAGTTCCCTGTCATCGGATTGAGGACGAGAGGCGTCGCAGGGGTCGTGCCCTGTAGGGTTTCAAGGGTGAACGAGAATGAGCCTGCGTTGACCGGCGCATCTGCTTCTGTGATCCTGGCGTTGATCGTGAGGTTCTGACCTGGGGTGTAGTCAGCCTGCCCCTCCCCGGTCGCGTTCTGCACCTCACCTACGATGCTGAGCTCTTTCTGCGACTGGGTCGAATTCAGAAGTAGCGCGAGTTCCCCGACGTTTGGAGAGCCCCAACCCGTAGCAAGATTGTATCCGAAAGACGCCGTCCAGGGGATGGTGTAACCGAAGGTAACAGGAGTGTAAGCCCTCTGATACTGCGCCGGTTCGTTCCCCACTTTGTAGAGGAAGGGATTGATGAGCCCCAGGTCCCCCTTGTCAGACTCGGCCGCAAGGGTCAGCAGCCCTGCGAGGAGCGGGGACGACTCTGAGGTCCCCCCCGTCCCTACGACCTGCCCGGACGCAACGATGGCCATCGATGGGTCGACCCCCGCCTGAAGCGCAAGGTCGGGGTTCAGCCTCCCGTTGGGGTACGACGGAGGAGTGGTCTGGTTCGATTGATACCAGGGCTTCGGTTCGAGGATGCTCACCCCCCCTCCGCCACCCCCTGCGTTCACCAGGTTGGGGACATAGCCGATGTTGGACCAAGCAGTCTGCCTGAAATCAACACTCCCCTGTTTCGACCCTGGGGAGAAATATGTCTGAGTACCTCCGACCGATGTGACGAAGGGCGAGGTGGCGGGGTATTCGAGGTTCCCTTCAGGGCCTGAACTGTATCCGCTTCCTCCGCCGTCACCCGAGGACGCGGTGAAGGTTATCCCTTCTGCAGAGCCAAGCGCATAGTACTGGTCCGGGATGACGGAGTTGAGCGTCACGAACGAGGGGCCGCCGACCTGAGACGATATGGAGTAGTACCACTCGTAGATCCCGAAGCTCTGAGACAGGGTGGTCACCCTGTCGTCCTGCACAATCTTGGCCAGGACGGCGGACAGTGGAAGAGCCCCGTTGGCGGCGTAGAGGTCGATAGTAGCATCGGGCGCCATGGCATGGGAAGCTTCCACGTCGAGAGCGATCTCGGTGCTCCAGCCGACGTTCGCTCCCAGGCTCGGGTCGTAGGGTCCGACCGGGATTATGTTCAGCGTCGCATTGGGAAAACCGTATGCCCTGTCAAACTGCACGAGGTCTTCGGATATGGTGGGTGAGCCGTAGAAATCGAGGAGCCCTATGGTCTCCCCCGTACCTTGCTCTCCGTGCGAGTAGAAGTAAGTTGCGTTGTACACCGGCTGCAACTCCCCTGCCGAGAAGGTGCTGGCGGTGAACGTTACGTTCGAATCGTAATCGGAGGAGGTTACTATCGCGGGCTTCATGTAAAGCAGGGTTGCGTTGGAGGCGTACACGTAGGCGCCGTCGAAGGTCGACGCTCCGGCAGAGGCGTAGTAATTGAGAGTCCCATTGGTGAAGGTGTCAATGTTGGCCCCAAGGGCGGATTGGAACTGGCCGACCGTGCCACTCACCACGATCTCGGAGTCGAGGGCGGTGAAGACCACCTGGAAACCCGCCTCCTGCAGGTAGGTGAGGAGAGAATCGTAGGCCGCCACGGGGAGGAACTCACTCCGGGCCTGAGCCGGCGTGAGGAAGTGCCTGTATTCGGGAGAAGAGGGGTCTGAGACCTGCATCACTAGTGTATCGAGGGCCGCGACGTTCCTCAGAGGGAGCCCGAAAGTCGCGAGTATCGGGAGATCCTGGGGTGCGGGCCCAAGCGTCTTGAAACCGTGAAGCGGGGGGACGGCCAAGCTCGGAGATGAGGCGGCCGATACCTGGATTGCCGTGGCCATCGGTAGGGCAAGGAGGGCCACAATCGCGAGGGCGAGAAGCCTTTGGGCTGCGGACGGTTCCATTGCCCCTCTGAGAAACAACTGAAATCATTCTCCTCGAGAGTTATTTATGGCTTGGCGACACGAAACTGGAGTCAGCGTGCAGTTTTGCGCAGAAAGGCTTAAAGACAGAGAAAAAAGCGCATTAATCAGAGAGTTCACGTTTCATTGGAAGTGAAGGTTCTGGGAGCCGCCAGGCAGGTCGGCCGCTCCGCGTTTCTAGTCTCTCACAAAGACAGCAAGATCCTGCTCGACTATGGGGCAATGACCACGAAGGTTCCCGGGTTCCCCATGCACGTCGCTCCCAAAGAGATCAAGGCGATAGTCCTCAGCCATGCCCATCTGGACCATTCGGGTGCGGCGCCGCTGCACTTCCTGAGCGGAAACATGAAGCTCCACGCCACGCCCGTGACGTCGGAGCTTTCGAACCTCCTGATTCAGGATTTCATCAAGATCTCTGGCCAATACCTCCCGTTCGAGTTCCTTGACCTGATGGCGATGAACTCGAACACCGTCAACCACGGCTACATGGAGCCGTTCCAGATAGGGGATTTCAATATCCAATTCTACGACGCAGGGCACATACCGGGTTCGGCGGTCGTGGCGGTCGAGGCAGGCAACAAGCGCCTCGTTTACACCGGGGACATCAACGGAGATGAGACGAACCTCCTGGCGGGTTCCTGGAAGAACCTCGGGGAAGCGGACATGGTCATCACCGAAAGCACTTACGCGACAGCAGACCATCCGGGGAGGGCCAAGGCAGAAGAAGAGCTGGTGGAGTTTTCCAACGCGGTGGTCGAAAGGGGGGGAATCCTGCTGGTGCCCGCGTTCTCTGTCGGCAGGGCCCAGGAGATAGCCATGACTCTGGTGAAGTCGGGGTTCAAGCACCCTATCGCAATGGACGGCATGGCGTTGAAGGTTAACGGCATACTGCTAAGATACCAGGAGTACCTCCGGGACCCGACAGCGCTCAGACGGACTCTGGAGACCCTCGAGGAGGTCACGAGCTGGACCCAGAGGAGGCGCCTCATCAAGAAGCCAGGCGTGATAATATCGCCGGCTGGGATGCTCGTGGGTGGGGCTTCCATATTCTACAACGAGCACCTATCGATGGACGAGAAGAACGGCATAGCGATAGTGAGCTTCCAGGTTCCCGGGACCCCCGGCCGGACCCTGATAGAGAAGGGACTGACAATCTACAGGGGGAAGCCGACAAAGGTAAAGGCCGAGGTGAGGCGTTTCGACTTCTCCTCTCACAGCGGCAAGTCTTCCCTGTTGAGCGACCTGAGGGGCATCAGAGGGAGCCCGAAGTTCCTCACGGTTCACGGGGAGGAAGAGTCGTGCCTGGCCCTAGCCGAGGAGCTTCACCAGGGCTTCGGCGCTGAAGCGACGGCAGCGATGCCCGGCCAAGAGTTCACTGTGTAATACGTGCAGGAATGGTTTGTCAGCCTTCGGCACCCATCGCTCGCCGGAACTAAATACCATTGATTTGAACCAACCGCAAGTTTGAGCGACCAACCCCCGCCGATGAAGAGGGTAACCTCCGCCAACCTCATCCTTGCCGCAGTCATCGTGGCGCTCATCCAGCTGGGGGCGCTGGCCATAACCGGGCTGAACGGGCCCATCTACTCCGCGGTTGTCGCAAGCACGGGGCCCAGTTACGCGCCAGCCGGGACATCGGCGACAGGCTCGGTCCTAAACGCAATCATCCTTGTGGCTGCTGCGTTCGCGCTTACTCTTGGGCTATTGTGGCTGCTCAGGAGAAAGAGAGTCACCTCGTTCAAGGTCGTCGTCTTCGCGTCAGTAGCATTCTCAGGGTTCATTCTAACGCTGGTCACAGCGGACGACTTCGCCATCCAGTACCTGCCTCCGGCTCTTGAGATTCCGTTCAGCTTTGGGGGCGCCGCTCTGGTTGTTCTGCTGCTGTTGTACATCATCTTCCTGAAGAACCGGCCCTGGCTCTCCACCCTCGTCCTCGGATTAGTAGGCGCTGAGGTTGGGAGTTTCCTGGCGGAAACGCTCCCTTCGTGGACTGCCCTCGCCCTCCCCATCGCCTTTTCACTCTACGACATCTACGCCGTCTTCAGGGGTCCGCTCAAGTCCCTTGTAGGGACTGCCCCTGGTGTCGCGTTGGTAGGGATGTCGATTAAGGCGGGGGAGTTCACCCTAGGCCTCGGGGACGTGGTCTTCTATACCATGCTCCCCTCGCTTGCCTACTTCCAGTGGGGAATCGGGGAGGCCCTGTATGCCATTGTGGCAATCGATGTTGGGATGGTGATAACGCTCTTCCTGCTTTCGAAGAGGAGGCTTCTGCCTGGGCTCCCCATCCCGATGTTACTTGGGATTTCAGTGATCGCACTGCGGATGCTGTGATTCAGAACTCCACGATGGGGGTCTTCAGACCCTTGGTTAGAGAGTCGGCCTCCGCGCCGGTCGTTTTGAATGTGTAGAGAGCCTCTTTGGTCCTCAGCTTGATCTTCGCTTCGTCTCCTTTGCGCATGATTCTGATTTCGGTGGCAGAGTCGAGGAGTTTTTGGAAATCGCTCTTGGATTTCAGTTCTCTTGGCATGAAAACCCCTTTTGGACGGGGCTTATCAAGGCTCCTGGCCATTTTCAGTTGGCCCTCTGTCGGTTGCCGCGGGATGCGGTTTCGATTCCGGGAGGCAGTCCCATGAGTCGAACCTATCGTGTTGGCTACGCACCGAAATCCAGCAGTGTCCCCGCTGATAATTCCATTTTGTTAGGAGAGGACCCCGAAGTCGGTTCAATGCTTCCCTAACAGGTGAGATTGACGGATTGAGGCCGAGACGGAGCGCGGTGATGCTTGGATAACCGGAACTTGAGAACTGACTGTTCTATAACAAGGAGTTAGTTGTTCTATTCTTCTAATACTTATATGAACGGGTCATCCCTAATTTGCCTCACGGCATGAAAACGAAGATTATGAGCAGACTTCTTGTATTGTCAGTAGCATCCATCCTCGCACTAATGGCAGTGGCTCCAGCCGTACAGACAGCGTCTGTCCCCTTCACGGAACCGGTCTACGCACCCTGCGTTGTACCAGGACAGTCTCATCTCTTGGTCTTCTTCAGTCTCAGTAACCAGGCGGGTCTGACAAATTATCTGGACAGTGCATACTACAACCCTTACAGTCCCTCTTACCATAACTTCCTCTCCGCAGGTCAGTTCGATGCCAAATACTCCGCGCCTTCATGGGTCTTCAGCACAGTGGAATCGATCTTTGCGGCCAACGGGCTCAGCACCGTCACGACAGGGCCGATGCTGATCGAGGGAACAGGGACCGACGTCCAAGTAGGCGGGGCAATTACTCAGTTATCTACCACTTCGAACATCCAGAAGTACATAATCGGGGCGGAGTGCATGACACAAACGTTCGACGCCCCGGCAGGGCAGAGTGCACCCTCATACAAGCCAGAAGATGTTAGAGGGCCCTACGTGGGCACGTCCCCACTATCAGCTGGAGTTGCTGGGTCCAATTTCAACAACTGCACACCCACGGAGGCCATGACAGGCGGACTGATTTGGCTCCCTTGCGGGCTTCAAACCATCTACGATGAGAATGCATTGCTGAACCAGGGTCCGTCTTGGTCCCACCAGACCATCGCCTTGGTCGACGCGTTCGGGGACCCGGACACAACACAGGCCAACAGCCTGGTCTACGATAACCTCGCCTGTTCTGATTTCGCATCCTTCAACTCCCAATTCAACCTCCCCAACTCAGGTTGCAGCATACTATATCCAACGGGCGTTCCAACACTGACCTCCGGCAACTACCAGGACGCAGAGGGCTGGTCGACTGAAACAATGATCGACATGGAATACTCGCACGTCATGGCCCCACAGGCTCACATCCTAGAGGTGAGTTCATCGACAGACTATGACGACCTGTACGCGTCAATCGAGTACGTGGTCAACAATCAACTGGCTAACGTGATTAGCCTCAGCTGGGGACAATGGGAAGACCTATTCTACTGCACAAACCCGACATATGGTTGCGGCACGCCGGCAACGGCGGCACTGATGCTCGGGTACGACGAAATCTTCCAGCAGGCTGCCGCCCAAGGGATCGGCGTCTTCGTCTCGTCGGGAGACTACGCTGCCTACGACTTCCCCTACTTCTCGTCCTTCTTCCCACCCTACGGTGAAGTTTCAGCATCATCGCCTGCAACAGATCCATGGGTATCTGGAGTAGGAGGTACAACGCTCACAGCTACATTCACAGGTCAGACTGTCTCAAGGCTCGAGACCGCCTGGAGCCTGGGTTCAGACTCCTTCTGCCCAATGTGCGGATCAGGAGGGGGCTTCTCCATGGTCTTCAAGGAACCATCCGGACAGCAACTTGTCCACATATCGACTCAGGTCAGTTCCATATCATTGCCAGTACTTGGCATAACGTTCTACCCACAGGGACAAAGAGGCGTGCCTGACCTAGCGGCTGACGCCGATCCTGCAACAGGAGTCCTTGTATGGGTGGATGGCGCCTTCTCGCCCTACGTCTGGGGCGGGACCAGTGTCGCCGCACCCCTCACAGCCGGCATGACCACATTAGTTCAGAGCAACACCAGATTCTTCACCATAGGTGACCTAGCACCGTCGCTGTACCAGCTATACTCGCAAGAGAACCATGGACCCTACTGGTCTCAGTTCTACGTGTCTCAGACTCAGTTCAACATCTTCCAGCTCAATCGCGGAGTGCAGGGTACCATGTTCGAGACTCCTTCCGGACAAAACGGGCCCTTCTCTGTGATACCGGGTGCTTGGAGCCCCGTGACAGGCTTGGGCCAACTGAACGTCTACGGACTGTCCCAAGTAATCTCCCCATCTCACTTCCAATAAACATCCCCAAAGATTTCCCCTTTTGTTTAGGACATGCCTACCGGATATGCTGCCCCATTCTTGGGATCGAGCCCAGTGATTTAACCGCCTCCCAAGAGGCGAAAGAGCGGATCAATATTTCGAGGCCGCCGCCAAGTGCAGAGAGCAACGATCGTCTTCATGAAAGAAGCCGCAAGAAGAGGACGACCTCGGGAAATCTTTTAAGCTTGACTCAGAGGGCTTGTCTTAGCAGCACCGAAAGCAGCTAGGATGTGAAAGAACGAGTTTCGGACGAGGGGGCTACGGGCGGAGCAGCGGCGGAAGCGGCGGCTTCAGGTCCTTCAAGCCAAAGCCAGTTGAAGTAGGAAAGGAGTACGACGTGACCATTTCCGAGATCAGCAGGCGCGGTGACGGCATTGCAAAGATCGACGGTTTCGTCATCTTTGTGGCCGGAGCCAAGCAGGGCTGGCAGGGCAAGATCAAGGTGACCCAGGTAGCCAACAGGTTCGCCACCGGCGCGGTCGTTGGCGGAGCTGAGGGCATGTCTGGCGCCGAAGGTCAGGCCTCCACAAGCGAAGAACAAGGGATGTAAGGTCCGCCAAGGGCCTTCTTCTGGACTGGCGGCTCGTCCGAAAAGACGGCCGCTCCGTTTTTGATTATCTAGGATTCGAGGGGCTGGCACCCAAGTCCTGTCGGAGAGCTGAAGGGGCGCGTTCCCGTCGGCGCACGATTTCGTACCACGCAATAGGGATGGCCGACGCTGAGGCAATCAAGACCGCGGTTGCGAGGGGCCAATAGGCTCCCACGTCTCCGATCCACCAGACGTTGAGGTTGCCGACGACCAGCCTCGGGATTATGGTATTGGAGAGGGGGGAGACGTTTGACGGGGTCTGAGGAGGTATTGCGGATACGAGGGCGCCTAGCCCGTTGATGACGACGCCGGCGACGAAAGCTGCGTAGACGCACCAGAGCGCCTTCCCACGTGTGGACTCGAGGATATAGCCTGCGGGGAGGAGAAGGAAAGGAATGCCAGCAACAAGGAACCTCGGCCCGAACCCCACGCCTCCGTCGGGCTGGTACCAGGCCGCGTACGGCAGGAGGATGCAGAGGAACATTCCCAGCAGCATGAGCGTCTCCCTTTTGTTGCCTTTCCCGCGGAAGGCGTCCACGTAACCCATTACGCCCAGAGCAAGAATCGGGGAATAGGCGAAGAGCCCCCTCGAGAAACTGAAGAGGTCGAGCTCCAGGCCGGAGTATATCGGGTTGGTGAAAGACGCGAAAACAGACGATTTCCCGTTGAAGTACTGCTCCGTGGTGGTGAAGGGGTTGCCGAAGATGGCGTAGTTGTAGGCCCCTATGGCGGCGAGCCCTGGCAGGGTTCCAATAATGAACGCAAGTGCCGAGCGAACCATCGATGCCTTCGAGCTCCTCTTAGAGACGACGAGGAAGACGATGACGAATGGCAGGAGGACGGCGTTCACATAGTCTACGGAAAATGCGACCCCCGCCGCCAGGCCTGACACCAGGGAAGCGGTCGTGCCAGACCCGGGGGCCCGACTCGACCTGAGAGCGAAGTACGCCGTCAGCAACACGAAGAACGCGGACACGTCGCTCTGGAAGAAGTAGGTCGCGAAGGGCCAGCAGATCGTGGAGAAGGCGAACGCAAGGGCGAGGAATGCTGATGTCGACCGGCGGAAGAACATGCGACCAATCAGGTAGACGAGGCACGCAGCCCCGGCGCCCATCAGGGCGACAAAGGTCTCGGACAGGGGAATGGACGGTCCCCAGGATGTGTATCCACCGTAGATTGTGAACGCGGCGCCAAGAAACGGGAGCGCGAGGAAAGGCGTCCCCGGAGCCAGCGCAGAGTAGTTTTCACCCTTGTACAGGAAGTCGTCCACTGTCCAGGGCGGGACGGTCGCGGCGCTCCTGAGCCCCACCGAGTGGTCGTGCCAGAGGGCGTAGTCGAGCTGGGTGAACGAGATGCCATGGTCCGTCGCCCAGATCCCGTTGATGCTCAGCTCGAACATTAAGAACACCACGACGAATATGAGCAGGCCGTCTCGTGCCGAAGTTCGCACGCGGGGCAGAGCTGCGCCGTCGCCTATATTCCATGCGCCGGTCAGTTTCACGCGGTGGCGAGGACGGAAAAGGATTAATTGACTCCGAACGCGCGAACTCCCATGGTCCTTTACGCCAGGGACATTGTCGAGAGGGACTTCCTTTCTATGTCAGGGACCAGCAGCGTTCTCGAAGGGGCGAAGGCGATGAAAGACTCGAAGCACGGCTTCGCGATAATCGGGACCCCCGCAGACCCTCAGGGGGTAGTGACCGAATGGGACATAATCAGCAAGGTGGTTTCAGAAGGGCGGGACCCTCGGAGCGTGACAATGCAAGAGGTCATGACGAAGAACCTCCTCACCATCGACACGAGCACTCCCATTTCCGTGGTGTCCCAGATCATGACTGAGAAGGGGGTGAGGCGACTCCTGGTGAAGGAGGGGGACCAGGTCATAGGGTTCATCACATCCAAGACCATGCTTGCGAGGATGAACGAGTACGTGGACAAGATCTCGGAGCAGATAAGCAGGCTTCAGACCCCCTGGATCTGAAGGACGAGCTCATGACCGTCACGGTCTACGTCGATGGCCTCGCGGAGCCGACCAACCCAGGCACTGGTACGTACGGGTATGTGGTCTACGAAGGGCCGAAGAAGATGGCGGAGGGGTCAGGGCTGGCAGGGCACAACGTCACGAGCAACTACGCGGAGTACACCGCGCTGGCCGAGGCTTTCAAGAAGCTCAGGGAGCTTGGCGTAGAGGGAGACGTTGTCATACGGTCTGACTCGAAGCTCCTGGTCGGCCAGATGAGCCAGGGGTGGAGGGTCAAGGGGGGGATGTACGTTGGCAAGCTCAAGGAGGCGAGGGACCTCCTGCCAGAGTTCGGTTCCGTCACCTTCGAGTGGATACCCAGGGAACAGAACTCTGAGGCCGACCTCCTCACCCGACTCGCCTACGAGGCTAACAAAGACAAAGTGCGCTAGAGAACCCTGTTCTCCGCTATCATGCCCAGCGCCCTCTTCAGCCTTCGGGCCCTGGTCTCTGGCCTCTTCGCCCCTTCTATCCACTGGACATAGGCCTTCCTGTGTGAAGGGGCCATGTTCTCGAATGCCTTCTGCGCCTTCTTGTTCGCTCTCAGCGCCTTCGAAAAATAGGAGGGAATCGCCACCACCACTGGGGCGTGGTCCACGTCCATCGACACCTTCACAGTTGCATCTGCGGCCTTTCCCAATCTGTCCCTGATCTCCCTGTTCACAACCACGAAATGCCTCCCCCCTCCTGCAGGGAGAAGGGAGCATCGAAACGGGACTCCGTCAATCGTCCCCTTGACGCGCAGCCGAGCCCTTATCCCCGTCTCCTCCGCTATCGCAGGAGGCACGAGCGCCAGAGTCCACGTGCCGACCCCGGGAGGACGCGAGAGTACAGTCTCGAATTCCCATCGAGCCATGCAAGGTCATATCCCAATGTGCAGTAATTAACCTAAGCACTGGGCCCGCCCGGGTTCGAACCGGGGATTCTAGCGCGCGAACTGTCTCGCGATTCGCCG
>Ga0187772_10000517_pt1 | contig 17304 bp, 16 predicted proteins | sample 0116_SJ02_MP15_2_FD_133137 | JGI IMG/M metagenome (GOLD analysis project Ga0187772, IMG submission 133137) | Tropical peat soil microbial communities from peatlands in Department of Meta, Colombia - 0116_SJ02_MP15_20_MG | ecosystem: Environmental > Terrestrial > Soil > Wetlands > Peat | place... | reverse complement strand
TTCCCTTAGAATTATGATAACGATGACTAACTCAATCCTTCCCAATCCCCCTTTAGAAAAGCCCGCCTGCCCTGTACCATGCTAGGTTCAGGGCCTCCCGGCAGGCGGGGAAAAAGGAAGCGTTTTCACGGGTGGGAGTGAAACAGAATGAAACGTAAACTATTTGGAACGGATGGAATCAGGGGAGTCGCCAACGCAGACCCCATGACCGGGGAGATGGCCATGCAGTTGGGGAGGGCCATTGCCCATATCTTTAAGGACGTAAAAGGAAGACATCGGATCGTGGTGGGAAAAGATACGCGCCTCTCGGGGTATATGCTTGAGACCGCGCTGGCTTCCGGCGTTTGTTCCATGGGGGCGGATGTCATGTTGGTGGGCCCTTTGCCCACTCCCGGCATCGCTTTCATCACCACCAGCATGAGGGCCAATGCGGGTGTGGTGATTTCAGCTTCTCACAACCCTTACTATGATAACGGAATCAAAGTCTTCTCTCAGGACGGCTTTAAACTTCCAGACGAAATGGAACACCAGATCGAGGACCTGATCCTTTCGAATCATCTCCATTCCCTTCTCCCCACAGCGAGTGCGGTAGGGAAGGCTCACCGCATCGATGACGCCATCGGGAGGTATGTGGTTTTTCTCAAGAATACTTTTCCAAACCACCTGACCCTGGACGGGCTACGAATTGCCTTGGATTGCGCCAATGGGGCGGCCTATCGGGTCGCTCCGACCGTGTTTGAAGAGTTGGGAGCTGAGGTGATCACGATCGGCGCAGAACCCGATGGGGAAAATATTAATAAAGATTGTGGCTCTCTTCATCCAGAAGCCGTCAGTCGTCTTGTCCTGGAAAAAGGAGCTGATATCGGGATTGCCCTCGACGGGGATGCGGACCGGATCGTTTTTGTGGATCGGAAGGGGAAACAGGTAGATGGCGATTACATTTTGGCAATCTGCGCCCTTCAAATGCTAACTCAAAAAAGGTTGAAAAAGGGAACGTTGGTCACCACCGTCATGAGCAACATCGGGCTGGACAAGGCGGTGCAGAAAGCAGGGGGAAAGGTCGTCAGGACTCAGGTAGGAGATCGTTATGTGGTCGAAGAGATGGTCCGAGGAAGTTTCAACCTTGGAGGAGAACAATCAGGCCACACGATCTTCTTGGATTACAATACGACGTGTGACGGTGTCCTCACCGCCCTACAAGTCCTGGCCATCATGAAACAAAGAGAATGCCCCTTAGATGAATTGACTCACGTGATGGAACCCTTTCCTCAGGTCCTCTACAACGTGGAAGTTAAACAAAAGAGAGATCTCTCCGAGTTTCCCGAAATCGAAAAAAAGATCAGAGGGATTGAGAAGACCTTGGGCGATTCTGGAAGAATTCTGGTTCGTTACTCCGGGACCGAACCCCTCCTCCGGATCATGGTCGAGGGAGAAGATGAGACACGGCTTCGCGGGTTTGCGGAAGACCTTGTAAAACTGGTCAAAAAACACATTGGAAAGTAGAAAATAGAAAGCCGAAAGTAGACAGTAGAGCGTAGAGAGAGTGTAACGTTTAGAATACGGAAGGTCGCAAAACCACATTTCATATTCTACTTTCCACTTTCGGAAAAGGGAGACCATGCCAAGATTAGGTGTCAACATTGATCATATCGCTACCGTCCGACAAGCCCGAGGGGTGATGTATCCCGATCCCGTTACTGCCGCAGGAATCGTGGAATTGGCCGGAGCGGGCGGAATCGTATGTCACCTAAGGGAGGATCGACGTCACATTCAAGATCGAGACCTACGAATACTCAGAGAAACGATTCAGACCCGATTGAATCTTGAGATGGCGGCCACCGAAGACATGATCAGTATTGCCATCGCCACCAAGCCGAATATCGCCACCCTCGTTCCTGAAAAAAGAGAAGAACTGACGACAGAAGGAGGGCTCAACGTCATCAAATCTCTCTCCTCTCTGAAGAAAGCGATTCAACGACTCCACAAGGCAGGAATCCCGGTCAGCCTCTTTATTGACCCCCAAAAAGATCAAATCAAAGCCTCAGAAGATGTGGGCGCAGATGCCATCGAAATTCATACCGGCCGGTACTGCGACGCGAAGACTCCTTCCGGGGAAGATGAAGAGTTAAAAATCATTCTCGACGCCGTGGCCGAGGCCTCTCGCCGCGATCTCCGGATTGCGGCAGGACACGGTTTGAATTATGTCAACGTCCGGCGGATTGCAGAAATCAAGGAAATTGAAGAACTCAATATTGGCCACAGCATTATTGCCCGGGCGGTTCTGGTAGGGTTGGATCGAGCCGTCCGGGAAATGATTGCTCTGATTCGATAGAGGATGAAAGGGTCCAAGGAGTCGAGGGTTCCGGGAGTCAAGTGAAATATTTGGGTAACCCCTTGAAGCGTTGAATCCCTGAACCCTTCTGCATGAAGATGATCATAGGAACGGGAATTGATATTGTGAACATTGATCGGATCGAGCGTCTGATGGCCCGCTGGGGAGATCTTTTTCTGGGTCGGATCTTTACAAAGAAAGAGATCTCCCGGTGTCAACACCGGGCTCGCCCGCCTGAATGTTTTGCCATCCGATTTGCGGCAAAAGAGGCTTTCCTCAAAGCGATCGGATGGGGGCTCCGAAACGGCATCCAATGGACGGATATCGAAGTGGAGAACGATCCCATGGGAAAACCCATGTTCTCCTTCCATCGAAAGGCAAAGGAGGTCTACGAAACCCTCCAAATCGAAAAGGCGCTTCTCACCCTTTCCCACGACCGACCCTATGCCGTGGCCCATGTGCTATTAGAGGAAGGAAATGATAAAAGTAGCGACCGCTGAAGAGATGCAAGAATTGGATCGGAAGTCCATTGAGACCTATCGAATTCCCGGAATCGTCCTTATGGAAAATGCAGGAAAGGGAGCGGCAGAAGTGATCTCCGATACCTTCCCCGATATTCGTAACAAAAGGATTGCGATCATTGCCGGAAAAGGAAACAACGGAGGAGATGGATTTGTGATCGCTCGGTATCTCATGAATCAAGAAAGTTCCGTCAGAGTCTATCTCCTTAGCGACCCGAAGGGTCTCCGGGGCGATGCGGAGACTAATTTTAACATCTTCCACCGCATGAAGGGGGAAGTCGTTCCTGTTCCTTCTTCTAAAGACTACATCAAAGTGAAAAGAGACATAGAAAAGTTCGATATCTTAATCGACGGGATTTTTGGTACGGGGCTTGATGCGGAAGTCAGAGGTTATTACAGAGAAGTGATCGATCATCTGAATACGATCCAAAGGCCTATGGTAGCCGTTGATATCCCTTCCGGGTTAGATGCCGATACGGGAAAACCTCTTGGCACGGCGATCCGGGCCTCCCTTACCATCACTTTTGGTTTGCCCAAAATAGGTCATCTCATCCCGCCGGGGATCGATTATGTGGGAAAGATGAAGGTCATCGATATCGGTATCCCCAGGAGATTAGTTGAGGAGGAAAGAATTCCCACCTACCTTTTGGAGAAGGAAGAAGTCCAAAAATGGTTGTCTATCCCCCGGAATCCAAATACCCACAAAGGGGACTACGGACACTTGCTGGTGATTGCAGGATCAGTCGGCAAGACGGGAGCCGCAGCCATGGCCGCTCAGGCCGCTCTCAGAATGGGGGCAGGCTTGGTCACCCTTGCCGTCCCAAAAAGCCTCAATGCCATCATGGAGATGAAGTTAACAGAGGTCATGACAGAACCTCTCCCGGAGACCGCCAAACAAACGCTTAGCCTCCGGGCGTTCGGCACCATCGTCCGTCTTTGCGAAAATAAAAAGGCGGTCGTCATCGGTCCCGGCCTGGGAACGTTTAAAGAAACACAATCGCTCGTCCTCAAGCTGATCAAGACATTGGATCTCCCGATCATCCTGGATGCGGATGGGCTGACCGCTTTAGCAACGCAACCTAAAATCCTTCCCATCAAGAATCACTCGTTCATTCTCACCCCCCATCCAGGAGAGATGGCAAGACTGATCCGATCCCAGATTAAGGACGTCTTGGAAGATCGGGTCGGTCTCAGCAGAAATTTCTCGCAGTCCCAGCATGTCCATCTCGTCCTCAAAGGGCACCCCACCCTAATCACCACCCCCAAAGGAGAGGTCTATATCAACCCAACGGGTAATCCGGGAATGGCCTCAGGAGGAACGGGGGATGTGCTCACCGGAATGATCGGTGGGTTGGTCTGTCAGGGATTCGACATTCTCACCTCTCTCCAAATAGCCGTCTACATCCATGGATTGGCCGGCGACGAGGTGGCTCAGGAGAAAGGAGAGAAGTCCTTAATTGCGACAGACATCGTTGAAAGAATCCCCGCTCTTCTCAAAGGAGGGATCTAATACCTCCACGGTGCCAAGCCCTGTCTTTTCATTGGGTGGCCGAATAACGCATTGCCCCCCTTGGCCAACCTCTCGGCCTGAGCGAACCCGGGGCTTTCAGCCGGGGAAAGCCCAAGGGTTGATTTTTCTCTCCATCTTCATTTAAGATAGGTTGAATTAAGGGTTATCATCGACGTGTGCACTTGTCCCCTTCTTCCCTGCGGCAGGAGAGGGAGGGGTCGTGTGGACCTTAGATAGGAGGGACCAGAACAAGATAACGGCCCACCCGGAGTAGGCTCCCCGATCTTTCTTGTTCCTCTATCTCCGTACAAAGTGAAACGATCAAGAGAAGTGGGAACGGATTTGTCTTGTGACCGAAGATTCAGTGAAACTCCAAGGCCATCTCGTCAAGATGGGACGGGGCACTTGCGGCTTAGAGAGAACCCGGGGGCAATTCGGAGATCAAGAGCAACGGCAAATTGGTTTTGTCAAGGGTCAGTGGACGAAAGGGAGAGGCACGATGTATTTTGAGATGAAGGTGAAGTTCTTGACGTTCGATTCCACGTCAAACGGATTTGTCGTTCTCCTGATGGATTTGTCGAACAAAACAGGGCTTCCTATTTGGATTGGTCCTTTCGAGGCCAATGCCATAGCAATGAAGCTGAAGAAGATGGGTTCCCATCGACCATCGACCCATGATTTGATCCATAACATTTTAAAGACCCTTGAATCCCGGGTGGTGAAAATCGTGGTCAATGACCTGAAGGAAAATACGTACTACGCCTTGATCCACCTCAACCGAGGAGGAGAGGAGATCATTATCGATTCCCGTCCCAGCGATGCCATGGCCATCGCTCTGGCTGTGGACGCCCCAATTTTTGTGTCCGAACAAGTGATCGAAAAAGCGCGAACGATCGATATGGAGAAAGAGGGAGATCATCTCAAGGAATGGCTGGAGAGTCTCAATCCTGACGACTTTAAATTCAAGGCCTGATTTCAGAAAGACGCTAAGCGCTTAGCGCCATGCGCAGAGCGTAAATGAAGGTGGTCATTCAGAGCAAGAGTGCATCGGAGACCGTTCGGCTTGGAAGGAACATCGGGAGTCATCTTCTGCCCGGAGATGTCGTAGCCTTGGTGGGTGAATTAGGGGCGGGAAAAACCCAACTCATCAAAGGACTTGCCGCGGGAGTAGGAATTAGGAATCCAACTTATATCTCAAGCCCTTCTTTTACCCTGATTAACGAATACCCGGGGAAGATAACCTTTTACCATATCGACCTCTTTCGTCTGGGCAAAGAAAATGAAGCTGAAGAATTAGGCCTGGAGGATTATATCCAGGGCAAAGGGATCACGGCAATCGAATGGGCGGATAAGATTCCCTCTCTTCTCCCGAAGGAGCTTCTGCTCATCCGTATTGCCTATACCGGAAGGAATACAAGGTCTTTGGAAATCTGGGGGAAAGGAAAACGCTATCTGAAGATGATAGACCAATTTCAAAGTTCGGAATTCGGCGCCAGGCTTTCGCAGTAAAAAGTCTGGGACTTGGAACTTCGGGCGGTATCATAGGGGGTGTTTGAATGGGTTTGGTGGTTCAAAAATATGGCGGCAGCTCCGTCGGGGATGTTGAGCGAATCAGAAATGTCGCCCGGAGAGTGCTCAACACCAAAAATCAAGGTCATGAGGTGGTCGTTGTCGTCTCGGCGATGGCTGGAGAAACAGATAAACTCATCCGTTTGGCTCAACAGGTCACACCCGCCCCTGACGAAAGGGAAATGGACGTGCTTATTTCGACAGGAGAACAGGTCTCCATCGCTTTGCTTGCCATCGCTCTAAAGGATATGGGAGCGGAGGCAAAATCCTATTTGGGATTCCAGATTAAGATTGCGACGGACAGCGCTTTTGGCAAAGCCCGTATTACAGGCATTGAATCGAAGAAGATGCTAAGCGATTTAAAGACCGGGCGGGTCGTGGTGGTCGCCGGGTTCCAGGGAGTGGATGAATTAGACAATATCACAACGCTCGGTCGGGGAGGATCCGACACCACGGCCGTTGCGATTGCGGCTGCCCTGAAAGCAGACGTCTGTGAAATCTATACCGATGTCGACGGGGTCTATACCACTGATCCCAATGTCTGCTCCAGGGCAAGGAAGCTATCCAAGATTTCCTATGACGAGATGCTGGAGATGGCGAGCCTCGGGGCCAAGGTGTTACAGATCCGTTCTGTAGAGTTTGCCAAAAAATATGATGTCCCCATTCATGTCAGATCATCCTTTAACGATAATCCGGGTACAATCGTCTGCAAGGAGGACAAAGAGATGGAAAGGGTTGTGGTTTCCGGCGTGACTTACAATAAAAATGAAGCAAAGGTAGAAATCATGCGTGTTCCCGACCTCCCCGGAATGGCCGCAAAACTCTTTAGGCCCATTGCCGATGCGAATATCGTCGTGGACATGATCATTCAAACCTCCAGTACCGAGAAAGGCTGTGCCGATATAGCGTTCACTGTCCCCAAGTCCGATTTTGCGAAGACCCTGCAGATCATCAAGAACGCCATTAAGGAGTTAGGCGGCGAAGAGGTCAAATCGAATGAAGATATTGCGAAGGTTTCCATTGTGGGGGTAGGAATGAGGAGCCATTCCAATGTAGCCACCCAGATGTTCTCTGCCTTGGCCAAGGAGGGCATTAATATTCAAATGATTTCCACTTCGGAGATCAAAATTTCCTGCATCATTGATTCCAAATATACAGAATTGGCAGTCCGGGCCCTCCACGATGCTTTTGAACTGGATCAACCCGCCGTGACAGAAGAATGACGAACGATCAACGATGTGCGACGGACGATGGACGATAGACGATAAACGATGAAAAGCGTTGGTTTATAATTGGCAGTTCGTGGTCCATTGTTCATGGTGCATCGTCCATCGTTAAATCAAGGAGATTTTACTTTGATTCATTCCGGTTCTGTAAAAATCTATGACACCACACTCCGCGATGGTTCGCAGGCAGAAGACATTTCTTTTTCTGTTGAGGACAAAGTTCGAATTGCACAAAAACTGGATGAATTAGGCATCCACTACGTCGAAGGCGGATGGCCTGGTTCCAACCCAAAGGACCTCCAGTTTTTCCAAGAGATCAAATCGGTTTCTCTCTCTCGGGCGAAGATCGTCGCCTTCGGAAGCACCTGCCGAGCAGGAATTTTGCCAAAGGATGATACGAACATCCGGGCCTTAATCGAGACTGGCACGAAAGTGGTAACGATCGTGGGAAAGTCGTGGGATGTTCATCCGCTCGAGGCGCTCAATATTACCCTGGATCAGAATCTCGACATCATCTATAGCTCCATTCAGTTCCTCAAGGAACGTGTCGAGGAAGTTATTTTTGATGCTGAGCATTTTTTTGACGGGTTTAAGAACAATCCCCAGTACGGCTTCTCCACGCTGAAGGCAGCCCAGGAAGCTAAGGCGGACTGGATTGTCTTATGCGATACGAATGGGGGGACCTTCCCCGGCGAGATCCAATCCATTGTCCAGGAGGTAAAAAGGAAGATTGCAGTTCCTTTGGGCATTCATGTCCATAATGACACCGAGTTGGCAGTAGCCAACACGATCCTGGCCGTGCAGGAAGGCGCCAGAATGGTCCACGGCACGATGAACGGCTACGGGGAACGATGCGGGAATGCCAACCTCTGTTCCGTCATCCCTAATCTCAAGTTAAAGATGGGAATCGATTGTATCACAGACGATCAGTTGAAAAAGATCACCGAAGTCTCTCGCTTCGTTTCAGAGCTGGCCAACCTGCCTCATAACAAATATCTTCCTTATGTTGGAGAGAGCGCCTTTGCGCACAAGGGCGGTGTGCATGTGAGCGCGATCCGGAAGAGTGATGCCACTTACGAACACGTCTCCCCCGAGCGGGTCGGAAATCACCGGAGGGTTCTGATCTCCGACCTCTCCGGCGAATCGAACATTCTTTACAAAGCGGCCGAGTTTAAGATTGATTTGGAGAGCAAAGATCCAAAAGTAAGAAAGATCCTCGACGACTTGAAACATTTGGAAAATGAAGGTTTTCAATTTGAAGGGGCCGAAGGCTCTTTTGAGATTCTTGTCAAGAAGGCACTCGGGCAACATAGAAGGTTTTTTGAACTGATGGGATTCCGCGTCATCGTGGAAAAGAAGACTGAGGAAGCCCCTCCCCTCTCAGAAGCAACCATCATGGTTCGTGTAGGGGATCGAGTGGAGCATACGGCAGCCGTTGGAAATGGTCCGGTTAACGCTTTAGATAACGCCCTACGAAAGGCGCTGGAAAAATTATATCCTGAGTTGAAAGAAGTCAAACTGCTCGACTACAAGGTCAGGATCCTCTCCACCAAGGATGGAACCGGAGCCCGAACGAGAGTTTTGATCGAATCGTGGGACGGACAGTCGAAATGGGGAACGGTTGGAGTTTCCGAAAACATCATTCAGGCAAGCTGGCAGGCCTTAGTAGACTCGATTGACTACAAGCTCTTAAAGGAAGAAAACGGAAAATAACAAGATAATATCAAATGTCAAAGTTCAAATTTCAAACAAATTCCAAAACTCAAATGTCAAACATTCTTTGATATTGGGCCATTTGTCATTGATTTGATCCCGTTTTAGCGGGAGATTTTGAAATTTGGCATTCATGAAATACTTTTCTATCCCGCAGCAGTGCGTCCTTTTTTCTGTAGCCGCTGTTCTCCTCGGCATCCTCTACCTTAAATTTTATTATCAACCTATTTCCTTCCCTTCCGAAGAGCTTGTGAAAGAGGTCGTCGTTGAAGTCTCGGGAGAAGTTCGAAGTCCCGGGGTCTATCTTTTCAATAAGCCACCGACATTAAGTGAGGCCGTTGGACGGGCAGGAGGTCTGAAGGAAACTGCCCAGTTCGATATCCCGTCGTCATCAGAGATTCTGGGAACAGGGATACTTCTCATCGTCACGAAAGAGTCTAGTCAAATCCCCCCTCTTCGTCCTTTATCAAACGAAGAACATGGGGAGATAAAGCAACAGGGGATAAAGATAAAAATCAGCAGGATGGCCGCTAATAAATTGCTCGTATTCTCCATTCCTCTCGATCTCAATCGAGTATCGATGGAGGACCTTTGTTTGATTCCCGGAATCGGTGAATCCCTGGCCCAAGAGGTGATTGCCTACCGGGAAAGAAGAAGGGGATTTCGATCTGTTGAAGATTTAAGAAATGTAAAAGGCATCGGGGAAAAGAAGTGGAAGGCGATTAAACACTTCTTTACCGTAACTCAACCCTTGAGGGTTGATTCATCGGAGCTAAAGCCCTGAGTTACCTTTCCACGTGTCTCCCTATTTGCTAAATTCAATAGGTTGTGAACAGGCACTTCCGCCCGCATTATAATCGTAAACCATCCGGGCGCCATAATCTGCGCCAACGGTCATCATTCCTAACAATACCAAAAGCACAAAGAGAAATAGCCATCTCCTTCTCTTTGGAAAAGGCTTCGCAATCACCGCCCAGACAGCCACGCCCGTGCTCAGACCGAGTGTCGTCAGCATCAATTCTTCATGGCGTTCCAAAAGATTTTTTCGAACCGAGCGCGAAACCATCACTCCCTCCGCTCCGTAAAGGCCAGTTGCTACTGCCGCTCCGGCAGCAAGGGTGCCGAGGATGAGCAATAAGAATGCGGTTGTTGCAAAGGTTTCGTTTCGGAAAACCCAAGACAGAAAGTAGAAGAGTGCAGCACCCGCCAAGAATGCGATCGGGAAATGGACCACCAGTGGATGGATGTTTTGAAGGTGCTGCACTCCTGGGAGAACGGTCTCAAACATAGGCATCACTTGATGGATTCGACAGTCAAAAAATTGCTTCCACCAGTCGTATAAGCTTTACCGGTGACTGTGGCCATGCGTCCCATCTTATCAATCACTCCTTTGGGTAAGCCGGTCTTGTCTTTATTGGGCAATAAGACATAGACCTTACCGGTTTTTTCCTCAAGTAGCCCTGCCGGAATCCCAGCTTTAACGCAGTCGATAGCGCATTGACGGTGGCTCTCACCTTTTGCTCCCATCAAGGCGTAGCAGTAAGTGTCGATGACCTCCCCTTTGACTGTCATTGTTTCAGCTGCATAGACTGGAAGGACCACACTCGTGACGATTAAGAAGCTTGCTAAGACACCGAGAATCATTGTTTTCCGCATTGTATTTTCCTCCTTTCTTCTCTAGTCATTTCCGTCCACATAGTTAAACACCGCCGCTTTTCTCCTTTTCACTCATCACCTCCTCTGTCAACCCTTCACATGGTTATTAAAATAAAAAGGATGGCTTCAGAAATAAATAGGGTAAATTCTGTATTCACCGTTGAAAAATACCGTATTTACTTAATTGCTCTCATGGTATAATATGGATGTGTTTTGCATAATCTCGCCTGCGTCAGCCCTTGTTTGACCTTGGAGGCACATTTTGTTCGGCTGGGAACTATGAGATTAAAGGAACGGATCAGCGACTTCCAAGATTTCTATACTCTTTCCATCCACGGGCTTTTGGGTCTAATCAGAAAGCCCTTTTACTTTAAGGATACCATCGAACAGATGGATTACGCCGGAACAGGCTCTTTCGTCATCATCCTGCTCGTTTCCCTTTTTATCGGAATGGCTCTTTCCCTTCAACTGGCTGCCGAACTTTCAGGCATGGGACTCAAAATGTATATCGGAACGATTGTGGGAGTCTCGATCATCAGGGAGATCGGACCTGTCATGACGGCGTTGGTCTATGCAGGGAGGGTTGGTTCTGGAGTTGCGTCCGAATTGGGCTCCATGGTCCTCGGGCACCAGGTGGATACGCTCAGGGTTTTTGGCGTGGACCCGATAAAAAAGCTTGTTACCCCAAGGGTCATCAGTTCTCTTATTATGGTCCCAGCTCTCACCATTATCGGTGACGCCATTTCCATTTTCGGCGGCTATTACATCGCAGTGTACGTGGGCCTTCAAAGCGGCGCCGTCTACTGGAGCTCAATCCGGGGCGTGATTAACATCGAAAACGTCCTGTCAGGTTTTATCAAACCTTTTGTCTTCGGATACCTGATCGCCTGTATCAGCTGTTACATGGGCCTTTCCACTAAAGGCGGAGCCGTCGGGCTCAGGAGGTCGACGACGAGGGCGGTGGTTGCATCGTTTATCATGATCATTGTGGCTGATTTCATCCTGACAAGAATACTGCTTTACGTGTTGGGTTTTTCAGTATGATCGCATTCGACAAGGTCTCCTTTTCGTACGGGACAGTGCAAGTTTTGAGAGAGATCAGTTTCTCCATCAAGTCTGACGAAAGGGTGGCCATCCTTGGTGGCAGCGGGGAGGGGAAGACGACACTCCTTAAACTCATCCTGGGGCTTTTAAGGCCTGATTCAGGCAAGATCCTCGTCGACGGAGAGGATATCACCAACAAAACGGAAGATGAGCTCAGAGATGTGAGGATGAAATTCAGTATCGTTTTCCAGGAGGGTGCTCTTTTTGACTCTCTCAATGTAAAGGAAAACGTAGCGTTTTGCTTAAGAGAATACACAAGACTGTCTGAGGAAGAGATCGATCGGAAGGTAAGAGAATTGCTCAGAAGGATGGGACTGGAGGAGGCCGTCGAATTGATGCCCGAGGAGCTGAGTGGTGGCATGCATCGGCGGGTTGCCATTGCCAGATCACTGGCTGCCTTTGAACCGAGGATGTTCCTGTACGATGAACCCACCAGCGGACTCGACCCGGTGAACGCAGACGTTATCTGTAAGCTGATCCTTGATCTGGCAAAAAACGGAAAAGGATTAATCATCGTAACCCATAAGGTTCTCGATGCCACGAAAGTGGCGAGACGATTTTTGTTTTTGAAAAACGGTGTCGCCATCTTTGATGGCACCAAAGAGCAATTGATGCACACTCCGATTCCGGAAATTCAGACATTCCTTAGCGAACTAAGACCTTCCCACCTCTTGTGAAGGAAGGGTGGGGTTATTGTCGGTGAAGTATTTCATCAACTGGATCCGAAACGTGATGGGAGGCTGAAATGTTTGACGCCAAAAAAAAGCTGAAATGGTCACAAATTAAAGTGGGCCTGGTGATGACCATCGCCTTTTTGATATTGCTCTTAGCGGTCTTTTTTGCCGGGAGTATTCAAGATATATTCTTAAGAAAAACAGAATTTAAAATACAATTCAGAGATGTCGTGGGATTGAGAAAAGGCGCTCCCGTCTGGATACTCGGGTTGGAGGAGGGGTCGGTAAAAGACATAACGTTAAACGCCATCCATGGGGTGATCGTAACGATTACCGTCAATAGGAATGCCCTACAATTTATTAAGAAGGATTCCAGGGCGACCATACTCACGATGGGACTCCTCGGTGACAAATATATTGAACTAAGCACCGGTTCGCCCCAGGCGGAGCCAATTCAACCCGGAGAGACGATCCAAGGGTCGAGCGAGATGGGGTTGAGGGAGGTCATGGGCCAATTCATCGAAAGAATCGACAGCCTCGCTACCAAGATCGAAAAAGGTCAAGGGACCATTGCCAGATTGATTAACGATCCTGCCCTCTATAACAATTTGGCGGGTGCGACCAATAGCTTGTCCGCGTTGTTGGAGGACCTGAAAAATTCGAAAGGTACTCTGAAATTGTTGATCGAAGATCCTACTGTTTATAAGAAGATCTTAGCCGCTACTTCATCGATAGAGGAGTTTACCAAAAAGATCAATGAAAGCTCAGGGACCCTGAGACACCTGGTAGAAGATCCCTCTCTCTATAATAACGCTCTAACGGCGGCATCCCAGATCGAAGCATTTGGCAGAAAGTTGAACGAAGGTCAGGGAACCCTTAAAAGGATGATTGAAGATCCTTCTCTATACGAGAATTTGAATAGAGACCTAAAGGAAATTTATTCTATTTTAGAAAGAATCGAAAAGGGAGAAGGTGTGGCGGGCGCTTTGATCGGGGACAAAGAGCTGGCTAAGGAACTGAAGGATACTGTCGCGGAATTGAAGGAGGTGTTAAAGGAAATTAAAGCGCACCCGAAGAAATACTTTAAATTCAGCATATTCTAAAGCCATTGCAACCTTAATCATTAAGCCAACTATTCAAGCAAGGATACCCTTCCCTGCCTACCGGCAGCTCCTGAACCTATGTATGTTATGGTACAAGACAGGCAGGGGCTGGGCAGAGGGATGGGGTGATGGGCAATTCAACGAAATGTAATGAGACTTAATGCATTTGTATTGAAATAGGATCTTAGAAGGAGGGAGATATGGGACGAATAACGTTTTGGACGACGACGATCATTCTTTTTAGCTTGCTCTTTGTTTCTGCGGCTTCGGCCCAGGTGTGTGTCGAATGTCATAAGAAGATCACACCGAATATTGTCTCCGACTGGCAACTGAGCAAGCACAATCAGAATAAGATCGGTTGTTCAGATTGCCATGGTGATCAACACAAATCAACCCAAGACGTAGCGAAAGCGAAAATTCCCACACCCGATATTTGTGGAGCGTGCCATGAAGCTCGGGTAAAACAATTCAAAACCGGAAAACATGCTGCCGCATGGGCAGCGATGAAAGCAATGCCTACCATACACTGGCAACCGATGGAATTGATCGAAGGGATGAAGGGCTGCGGAGGCTGCCACAAGATTGGACTGAAGAGCGAAACGGATATAAAGGAATTGAAGAAGGGGGGCGCAGGATTCGGTGTAGCTTCCTGCGATGCTTGCCACACCCGGCATACCTTCTCAGTTCAGGAAGCGAAGCAACCGCAGGCCTGCCAGACCTGCCACATGGGCTTCGACCATCCTCAATGGGAGATGTATTCTGGCTCGAAACATGGCGTTCGGTACGTGCTTAAGCAGATCAAGATGCTTCCACCCACCGTTTCTGCACCAACCTGTCAGACCTGTCATATGCAGGGAGGAAATCACGGCGTACTGACCGCCTGGGGATTTCTCGCTGTGAGACTCCCCATGCCAGAGGACAAGCAGTGGGCCGCAGATCGTGCTACGATTCTACAGGCCCTTGGGGTCCTCGACCCTGAAGGGAAACCGACTGCCCGCTTAGATGTGGTGAAGGCGGCAAATGTGGCTCGGCTCACCGAAGAAGATTGGCAGAAAGAACGAGATAAAGTGATCAAGACATGTAATCGATGTCACTCTATCAATTTTGCCAAAGGAGAACTGACAAAAGGCGATATGACGATTAAATATGCAGATCGTCTGATGGCAGAGGCAATCCGGATAGTAGCTGGCCTTTACAAAGATGGCATCCTTCCCAAACCAAAAAACTATGCTTATCCATTTCCGGACTTGCTCACCTTTTCTGATGCGCCGACCGTCATCGAACAAAAACTCTTTGTCATGTTTCTCGAACACCGGATGAGGACATTCGAAGGGGCATTTCATGCGAACCCGGATTACACTTTCTGGTATGGCTGGAGCGAGATGCAGAGGGATTTGACAGAGATCGAGGAGATGGCCGCAGAAATGCGTGAAAAGGCAAAAAAGAAATAAAGACGGATTGAAGAACAAAGGTCCCGCGCCCTGAACGGGCCCAAATTTCCATTTCAGCAGCATCTGAATTCATTTTCTGTGAATTCATTTCCTGACGGCGAACCATTTTACAGTGGTGCCCTGCTGAGCCCTTTCTCAATTTTATCAATGGAGAGGAGGTAAGAGATGGTAAGCAATCCTTATCCGGAGCGTCTAAAACGATGCAGCCAACTGATGAAAGAAGCTGGACTCAACGTCCTCTTGCTCACGAAGCCTTCCAATATGTTCTATCTTACAGGAGATGGGCGTTTATGCGCCTATGCCATGATTACTCAGGATGGGAAGGTGGCTCTAGGTATCCCTCAAACAGATGTGGAGGATGTAAAAAACCTTGCACACTTTGATCACATTGTTGGCTTTGACGATGAAGTAGGTATGATCCACTCCATCGCCCACAACTTTGAACATTTTGGAATCAAAGAAGGGACAGTAGGCATGGAGTACACTTTTCTTACACAGTCCATGATGGGCATGCTGACCCATCCCCATGCAAAACCAACCGGGATTGTCGTCAAAGACTGTACCCACCTCCTATCTCAGCTTCGCATCGTCAAGAATAATGAGGAGATCAAGCGCATTAAAGCCGCAGCAAAAGTGGCTGTAAAGGGAATGAAGGCAGCGGTAGCGGCTTTGAAGCCGGGTATGACGGAAAGTCAGGTGGCGGCCAAAGCGGAGTATGCCATGCGACGGGCCGGCGCCCAGGAGTTCTGGCGCACTTACGTCTCCTCCGGCCCACGCACGAATATTGCCCATGGTCCTCCAACGCTTCGTAAATTGGAAGCCGGTGATTTGGTGATGATCGACATCCATCCTATTGTCAACGGTTATAGTGCAGATATCTGCAGGACGGTGTGTGTAGGTCAACCGACAACCGAGCAACAGACCGCCTACGATCTCTACCTGAGAGCCCAGCAAACCACAATCGCCAAGGTTAAGACAGGAGTTGGAATGGTCGAGTTGGAACAGACACTCCATGAGGTGATGAAAGGGGAGGGACATGGCGGCCATATCTTTGGACCAACGATCCATGGTGTGGGGATCGACTTCGAAGAATCTCCTTTGCCTCCTGGCCATGCCTTCTTCCATGGAGAAAAAGAACCGCCTCCTTTGGAGGCGAATGTGGTTATCGCAGTAGGTAATTGCGGGTTGTACACGGGTCCGTGGGGCGTCAGGGTGGAAGACACTGTGGCGGTAAGTCCGAAAGGACCGATTATTCTAACCGAACATCCTCGACAATTGGAGAAATAGATCCGGGCTAAGGAGAATACCATGGGAGAAAGAGATACTCCTTCCGAAAAACTGTCCCCCTGGTGGAGAAGGTCTGTCATCATCGTCTTAGTCATAGGGTTTTCCGTCCTGATCTGGATGGCTATCCGGGCCCATCACGATGCTCCACCCATTCCCGAAAATGTGGTGGGTCCAAACGGTGAAACGGTCTTTGTCCGTAATGAGATTGTGACCGGCCAAGAAGTCTTCCTAAAATACGGGCTGATGGAGAATGGGACCATCTGGGGACACGGAGCCTATCTCGGCCCTGATTTCTCCGCCGAGTATCTTCACACGCTTGCCGAGGATGTCGGTACCCACCTTTCCATACAGCAGTACCATCGCAGTCTGGCGGAACTCACCTCGGCTGAACGAGCCGCTGTCAGCGCAGAAGTCGAGCAGTTATTGAAACAAAATCGCTATAACCCGCAGACGAAAACATTGACCTTCACGCCTGCTGAAGTGATGTCCTACACAAACCAAAAAAGAAAATGGACGGCATACTTTGCCCAGCCCCTGTTGAATCGAGGCTTGCTGATCAACCATATCAAGGATCCAAAAGAAATCTCGCAATTGACCGCTTTCTTTGCCTGGACCGCCTGGGCCTCCGTCACAAATCGTCCTGGTAAAACATTTTCTTACACAAATAATTTCCCTTACGATCCTGCCGCTGGAAATACGCCACCCGGTGACGCGATTCTCTGGAGCGCGTTGAGCCTTATCACTCTCCTTGCCGGGATAGCCGTTGTTCTCTTTTCCTTCGGCAAATTCAATTTTCTCGGCTGGAAAGGCGGCGGCGACCATATCCATCCTCGAATGACGCCCGGGATGGCTTCTGAAAGTCAGAAAGCCACCATAAAGTATTTTGTCATCGTTGCTTTGTTATTTTTGGCCCAGGTCCTCGTCGGCGGAGCAACCGCTCACTACCGCGCCGATCCAAAAAGTTTTTATGGCATTGATCTTTCCTTTTTTCCGGGAAATATCTTTCGCACCTGGCATCTACAGTTAGCCATTTTTTGGATAGCCACCGGCTATATCGCGGGAGGGCTGTTCCTCGCCGCCTCGTTGGGGGGAAACGAACCAAAAGGCCAAACCCATTGGATCAACCTTCTCTTCGTCGCACTGGTCATCGTCGCCCTC
>Ga0187772_10000516_pt1 | contig 17321 bp, 8 predicted proteins | sample 0116_SJ02_MP15_2_FD_133137 | JGI IMG/M metagenome (GOLD analysis project Ga0187772, IMG submission 133137) | Tropical peat soil microbial communities from peatlands in Department of Meta, Colombia - 0116_SJ02_MP15_20_MG | ecosystem: Environmental > Terrestrial > Soil > Wetlands > Peat | place... | reverse complement strand
TTGCAGACTAGCAGTTCTCAGATAGGCATCGACGCAGGCCGCAGCCTTGCGGCCTTCGGAGATCGCCCACACGACGAGGGATTGCCCGCGCCGCATGTCTCCTGCGGCGAAGACGCCGGGCAGGGACGACATGTAATTTTCATCGGTGGCGACGTTGCCGCGATTGTCCAGTTGAATCCCGAATTGTTCGATCATTCCGTTGCGCACCGGACCGAGAAAGCCCATGGCAATGAGCACGAAATCTGCGTCCATCGTGAACTCGGTGCCGGGGATTGGCTCGAACTTTGGAGGAGGGCCCACTCGGACTGCACAGAGTTGTTTGACGCTTCCGTCATCAGAACCGAGGAACTTCGTAGTGGCGAGGCCCCAATCGCGGACGCCTCCTTCTTCATGAGCTGCTTCGTTGCGCAATTGTATGGGCCACAGCGGCCAAGGCGTCTGCGGCGAGCGCTCGTCTGGAGGCTTCGGCATGATTTCGAATTGATGCACCGAAAGCGGCCTCTGGCGATGACAGGTGCCGAGGCAGTCAGCGCCGGTGTCGCCGCCGCCTATAATGACGACACGCTTGCTGGTTGCAACGATTTCGGTTGCCGGATCGAGCGTGTCGCCGTGACAGCGTTTGTTCTGCTGCGGGAGAAATTCCATGGCGAAATGAATTCCCTTGAGTTCCCGGCCGGGAATTTTCAGATCGCGAGGATGTTCGGCGCCGCCGGCCAGCAGAATGGCGTCAAAATCTTGACGCAGATCGGCCACTGGAACGTCCTTGCCGACCTCGGCATTGACGACGAACTTGATCCCCTCGGCGGACATTTGCGCCAGCCGGCGGTCGATGATGTGCTTCTCGAGCTTGAATTCCGGAATGCCGTAGCGGAGCAGACCCCCGATGCGGTCATTTTTCTCATACACCAAAACTTCATGGCCGGCGCGGCAGAGCTGCTGGGCGGCCGCGAGACCTGCAGGTCCAGAACCGACAATCGCAACTTTTTTCCCGCTGCGCACGGCTGGCGGCTCGGGACGAATCCAGCCTTCGAGAAATCCGCGCTCCACGATGTTTTTCTCGTTCTGCTTGATCGCGACTGGCGGTTGATTGATACCGAGCACACAGGAGGCCTCGCAGGGTGCCGGACAAATGCGGCCGGTGAATTCCGGAAAATTGTTCGTCGCATGCAACTGTCGGACGGCATCTTTCCAGCGGCCGCGATACACCAGATCATTCCAATCGGGAATGAGATTGTTAACCGGACAACCGCTCTGGCAAAAGGGCACTCCGCAATCCATGCAGCGGGCACCCTGCTTGCGGAGCTTCTCTTCGGGAAAATCCTGGTAGATCTCAAACCAGTCGTTGACGCGCTCAGCCACAGGCCGACGAGGAGCAAGCTCGCGCGAGTAGTCGAGAAAGCCCGTGGTCTTACCCATGCTGCACCTGCTGCACCAATGCGGGTTGCATCGGCTCTGGGTGCGCCGCGATGGGCACGGAGGCACCCGCGCGATGCGACTGCTGCGCGCGGCTCAGACCGAGCACGCGTTTGAATTCATGCGGGAAGACCTTGATGAATCGGGGTAACGCATCGCGCCAATGGTCGAGAATCCATTGGGCGCGACGGCTGCCGGTTAATTGCTGATGGCGGGTCACGAGACCGTGAACGAGTTTGACGTCCTGCTCCTCAAGAAGCGGCTCGAGATCGACGGAACTGACGTTGCAGCGTTTGTCGGCGAAATCGCCTGATTCGTCGTAGACGTGGGCGATGCCGCCGCTCATGCCGGCCGCGAAATTGCTGCCGCAGGCTCCGAGCACGACCACTAATCCCTTCGTCATGTACTCGCATCCGTGGTCGCCGACGCCCTCGACCACGGCGGTCGCTCCGGAGTTGCGCACGGCAAAGCGCTCTCCGGCAATCCCGTTGAAGAATGCCTCGCCGCTGGTGGCGCCGTACAGAGCGACGTTACCGATGATGGTGTTTTCTTCAGGCGCAAACCCGCTTTCGCGGGGAGCGTGCACGATCAGCCGGCCTCCGGAGAGCCCCTTGCCGACATAGTCGTTGGCATCGCCTTCGAGCCGGATAGTGACTCCGTTGGCAAGGAACGCGCCCAGGCTCTGTCCAGCAGACCCGGAGAGATGAATGCGGATGGTGTCGTCGGGAAGGCCGGCCGATCCGTAACGACGCGCGATCTGGCCACTCAGGATCGTTCCAACGGAGCGATGGATGTTGCGGACCGGCAGATTGATTTCGACCGAACTCAAGCTCAGCAGCGCATCGAGCGAGTGCTCGACCAGTTGATGATCGAGCGCCTGTTCGAGGCCGTGATCCTGCGCGTGCACGCATCGGCGGGCAATACGCAGGGGCACGGGCGGCTCATAAAGGATGGCAGAGTAGTCGAGGCCGCGCGCCTTCCAGTGATCGACCGCGGGCGCAACGTCGAGCATGTCGACGCGGCCGACCATTTCGTCGACGGTGCGGAAACCGAGTTCGGCCATGTATTGCCGAACTTGCTCAGCGAGGAAGAAAAAGAAATTGATGACATGCTCAGGCTGACCCTGAAACTGCTTGCGCAGCACCGGGTCTTGCGTGGCAATGCCGACCGAGCAGGTGTTGAGATGGCACTTGCGCATCATGACGCAGCCCATGGCGATCAAGGGAGTCGTGGCGAAGCCGAACTCCTCGGCTCCCAAAAGCGCCGCGATCACCACGTCGCGGCCGGTCTGCAGCTTGCCGTCGGTTTGCACGCGAATGCGCCCGCGGAGATCGTTCAGCAGCAGGACCTGCTGGGTTTCAGAGAGACCAAGTTCCCACGGAATGCCCGCATGCTTAATGGAGCTGAGCGGCGAGGCGCCTGTTCCGCCGCTGTCGCCACTGATGAGGACAACATCAGCATGGGCTTTGGCGACACCCGCCGCGACCGTGCCAACGCCGACTTCCGCGACTAACTTTACGGCAATGCGCGCGTGCGGATTGATGTTCTTCAGGTCGTAAATCAGCTGCGCGAGATCTTCGATCGAATAAATATCGTGATGCGGCGGCGGCGAGATCAAGCCGACGCCTGGGATCGAGTGCCGCAAGCGCGCGATCACTTCGTCGACTTTGTGGCCGGGCAACTGGCCGCCTTCGCCGGGCTTGGCCCCCTGCGCCATCTTGATCTGCAACTCGTCGGCATTGACCAGATAATTGGCGGTGACGCCAAAACGCGCCGACGCTACCTGCTTCACCGCGCTGCGCCGCGAATCGCCGTTGGGATCGGGCTGGAAGCGCGCTTCGTCTTCTCCGCCTTCGCCGGTGTTCGACTTTCCGCCAATCCGGTTCATCGCGATGGCGAGGGTTTCGTGCGCCTCCTTGCTGATCGATCCGAACGACATGGCGCCGGTGGTGAAGCGTTTCACGATCTCTTTCGCCGGCTCCACTTCGTCAATCGGGACAGGGGCATCGCTCTTCTTGAGCTTCATCAGGCCGCGAAGCGTGCAGAGGTTGCTGCTCTGGCGATCGATGAGGTCGGTGTATTCCTGAAAAGTCTTGAAGTTTTCCTGGCGCACGGCCTGCTGCAATTTAGTGATCGTCAGCGGATTGAGCAGGTGATATTCGCCATTGACGCGCTGGTGATAATTGCCGCCCACCGCAAGTTCCGTGTCAGAGTCGGTAAAGGAACGAAAGGCGAACTCGTGCTTCAGCTGAGCCTCCCGGGCGAGTACACCGAGGCCCACTCCTTCGAGGCGAGAAGTTGTACCGGAGAAATAGCTTTCAATCAGATCTTTGTTCAGGCCGATGGCTTCAAACACTTGCGCGCCCTGATAGCTCTGTAGGGTCGAAATCCCCATCTTGGAGAAAGTCTTCAGCAGGCCCTTCTTCACCGCCTTGATGAAGTGCTGTACGGCCAACTCCGGCGTAACGGCATCGCCTAGATCGCCGCGCCAGGCGAGGTCTTCCACGCTTTCCAGAGCGAGATAAGGATTGATGGCGCTGGCGCCGTAGCCACTGAGAAGAGCGAAATGCATCACTTCACGCGGCTCGCCAGATTCGGTAATCAAAGCTACTTGCGTACGGGTTTCTTCCCGCACGAGCAGGTTGTGAACCGCGGCTAAAGCCAGCAAACAAGGAATCGGAGCGTAGTCTTTGTCGACGCCGCGGTCGGAGAGGATCAGCAGGGAATATCCGGCCTTCACGGCCCGCGAAGCCCGTCGGCAGAGCTCGTGGAGAGCGCGCTGCAGGCCGGGTTCGCCTTCACTCACGGGAAAAAGCGCGGGCAAAGTCGTCGCGAGCAGATCGCGGTTCGAAACACGGCGCAGTTTCTCCAGATCGCGATTGGTGAGCAGCGGATGCGCCAGTTTCAGCATGTGGCAGTTTTCCGGCGCTTCGTGCAGGATGTTGCGTTCGCTCCCGATGTAGCTGATCAGCGACATCACCATCTCTTCGCGAATGGGATCGATAGGAGGATTTGTGACCTGGGCGAAAAGCTGCTTGAAGTAATTGAACAATGATTGCGGTTTGTCGGAAAGGCAAGCCAGCGGCGTATCGGTGCCCATGGAGCCGACTGGTTCTTCGCCCGACGCAGCCATAGGGCTGAGGATCATGCGCAAGTCTTCGTCGCTGTAGCCGAAGGCGCGCTGGCGGCGCAATAAGGTCTCTGCGTCGGGAAAGTGCATGCGCGAAGGCTCCGGCAGTTGATCGATGGTGATCTGGTTTTCCGCGAGCCACTCGGCGTAGGGCTGTTGCGAGGCCAGCATCTTCTTGATTTCTTCATCCGATACGATGCGACCCTCGATCGTATCGACGAGGAACATTTTCCCCGGTTGAAGGCGGCCCTTCATCTTTACGTTCTCGGCCGGCACCTCCAGCACTCCGACCTCCGACGCCATCACCACGAGATCGTCATGGGTGACGACGTACCGCCCTGGGCGCAGTCCGTTGCGATCGAGAGTGGCGCCGATTACGCGGCCGTCGGTAAAGGCGATCGCGGCCGGGCCGTCCCAAGGCTCCATCATGCAGGCGTGATACTCGTAAAAAGCACGTTTCTCCGGCTCCATGTGCGGATTTCCCGCCCAGGCCTCGGGAATAAGCATGGCCATCGCATGAGGAATGCTGCGCCCAGCCTGAACGAGCAATTCCACCGCATTGTCGAAGTTCGCGGAGTCGCTGCCGTCCGGAGCAATGATGGGAAACAGCTTCTTCAAGTCTTCGCCAAAGAGCGGAGACGAAAGCAGCGACTGGCGGGCGTGCATCCAGTTCACATTGCCGCGAAGCGTGTTGATCTCACCGTTATGGGCTACATAGCGATAAGGATGAGCGCGCTCCCAACTGGGAAAGGTATTGGTGGAGAACCTCTGATGGACCAGGCAAAGGGCGCTTTCCACATCGGGATCAGACAGCTCGCGGTAAAAGTTGGTGATCTGCGGCGCGAGCAGCAGACCCTTGTAGACGATGGTGCGGCAAGAAAGAGAGGGGATGTAAAACATCTCCGCATCTTCGATACCGGACTGGCGAACCTCATTTTCGGCGCGCTTGCGGACGACGTACAGCTTGCGCTCGAAGGCATCTTCGTCGAGGCCGGGCGTAGAGCCCACGAAAATCTGCTGAATATAAGGTTGGGAAGCGCGGGCGACGCGGCCAATCGCGGACGCGTAAACGGGAGTGTCGCGCCAGCCCAGAACCTTGAGCCCCTCCTCGCGCAAGATGCGCTCGAGAATGCCTTCGCATTGCAGGCGCGGATGTTTTTCCACCGGCAGGAATGTCATCCCGACGCCGTAACCGCCGGCCACGGGGAGAGTGAAACCAAGCTTTCCGCATTCTCGCGCGAAAAATTTATGGGGAATTTGGATGAGGACGCCGGCACCATCGCCGGTTTCCGGGTCGCACCCGCAGGCGCCGCGATGGGCCAGATTGAGCAGCACCTGGATACCCTTGCGAATTATGTCGTGGCTTTTTTCGCCGCGGACGCTGGCTACGAAACCGATCCCGCAGGCGTCGTGCTCGTGCGCAGGGTCGTAAAGACCCTGGGCAGAGGGAAGACTGCGGCTCGAATTGCGCTTCGCCACGCTGGGGATTCTCCGAACGAATTCAAAGACTTCCGAATCATTTGTTCATGGGCGCGCCCGCAGGCGCCGGAGTGTTGCACACACTTCAGCTCAGGAACAGAGTTCGAGATTCCTTTAATAGCGTGGGTGGGCAGGCAAAGTACAATGCAGAATTTCGATGCGAGGTATGAAAATTTTCAGGGCATGGGGACGGAACTATGGATGGTCGAATCGATCGGAGGAGCTCATGCGAGCCCACCTCCGTCGACCACCAAACCGGCGCCAGTAATCCATTGCGACATAGGGCTGGCGAGGAAAAGAACCGCGTTGGCGACATCGTCTGGCGTCCCGATTCGCTGCAGGGGCCGATTTGCGGCCTCGGCCCGAAACTGCTTGGTATTTGCAGCGAGTTGGCGACATTCGGAGGCGAGCATTGGGGTGTCGATGTCGCCAGGGCAGACGCAGTTTACTCGAATGTTATGCGGGCCGTAATCGATGGCCATCGCGCGGGTAAGGTTCAGCACCCCTGCTTTCGCGGCGCAGTACGCGGCGGCATTCGGGCCAGCCTTCAGAGACCATCCAGAGCCGGTGTTGATGATTGCTCCGCCGCCCTGACGAATCATGTGCGGAATGACTTCCTTCGAGAGCAGGTAGATGCTCTTCAACGTCACGTCGAGCACAGCATCCCATTCTTCTTCCTCGGTCGTAACGATGCTCTTGCGAACAATGATGCCGGCGTTATTGCAGAGAATATCGATGCGGCGATGAAGCTCGAGCGCCTGCCTGACGGCACGACGGCAATCCGCTTTCGACGTCACGTCAGAAGCGATGAACGTCGAGTCGCCGCCGGCGCCAGTGATTCGGGCAGCGGTTTCTCGGCCTTCCCGCAAATTCTTGTCGAGAACGAGGACCGTCGCACCCATCTCGGATAGCCGCAGCGCGACGCCACGGCCGATGCCCGAAGCGGCACCGGTCACCATCGCGACTTTCCCCTGCAACGAGATCAAACTGGCGGCACGCGCGCAAATTTGCTGAAAATTGGTCGGCTTGGGTTTTGGTGCTGGACTTGCTTTCGCCCTTTTCACCGTTCAGCCTCTCAGTGCAGAGCCTTCAAAACCCGCTCCATCGCCGCGAGCGTGCAGTCGACGTCATCGGAGCTGTGAGCCAATGTGACGATGGAATGCAGCGTAGCCGCCGGGCTCATATAAACGCCGTGTTCGAAGAGTGCCCATGAGAATCTTTGATATTTCTTGCGATCGACGTACCGGCAGAACTCACGATAATCGCAGATCGTCTCGCGCTCGGTAAACATGATCTGGAACATGGGACCGACGCGCTGGACGATGGCCGCAGTGCCGGTCCGCCGAAAGAGATCCGCCAGTCCTGCGGAGAATTGATCGGCGAGATTCCAGATGTAGCGATATGCGGCCACTCCGTCGCGCGTCAGCTTGCGCAGGCCAGCACGGGCAGCAAATAGTCCGATGCGCGACGCGTTATGCGTCCCGTAATGCAGGACCTTGCCGCCGGCCAGAGCGGACATGACATCGGCACGCCCAGCAAATGCGGCGACCGGCAGACCGCATCCGAGAGCTTTTCCAAAACTGACGAGATCGGGCTTGAGTTTGTAATACTCTTGGCAACCGCCAGGCGCAATGCGAAAACCGGTAACGGTTTCATCGAGATAAAAGAGAATGCCGTGCTGCCGGGTGAGCCTCTGCAATCCGTCGAGATATCCGGGCGCGGGAGGAATCACGCCCATGTTGGCCATGACACCTTCCGTAATCACGGCGGCGATTTCTTCCGCATGGCTGTTTATTGCCCGCTCCAGCGCGGGCAAGTCATTCCACGGAATCACGATCGTGTCGTCAAGCGCGTGGCGATTTAGCCCGGAGCTGTCAGGAGTGTGAATCGAGGCTTCTGATTCGAGGTGCGTTCCAGATGGCGGAGGATTCGAGCCGACCAGAACGTCGTCATACCAGCCGTGATAGTGGCCCTCAAACTTCACAACTTTCGGACGACCGGTAAAACCCCGCGCCAGGCGTATCACCGCCATGACTGCTTCGGTTCCGGTGTTGGCGAAGCGGACGGCCTCAGCGTTGGGAACAACCTGCTGTAGCAATTCCGCGACTTCCACTTCAATTTCGGTGGCGGTCGCAAAATGTGCGCCGGAGGCTGCGGCTTCGGCAATAGCTTCGGTGATTTCGGGATCGGCGTGCCCCAGGGGTAGAGCTCCGAAGCCCATCATCCAGTCGATGTATTCATTGCCGTCAACATCGTAGAGCCGCGATCCGCGACCGCGTTGCATAAAGATGGGACATTCGCCGTAGTTGGCTGGTCCGCGCGAGGGCGAGCTGCCGCCGTCGATCAGCACTCTCTGGCTTTGATCAAATAGACGTTTCGAATTCTTGGTGACAAATGAACTCGCCATTATCGAGGATGAGGGCGTACGCGCCTCGCCATGCTATCGAACAACTCTGCCGATGGGAAAGCCCATGCAGCCGGCAAGCTATCGTAGTTGCTGATTGCAGTCGATACAATATTTCAGATCAGAGAATTGGCGTTGCAAAGTCTGTCCCGGGACCGTCGAAGAAAAATGAAGTCACCTATGCACAGCCGATTTCCAATTCCAGATGTGTTGGCCCTCCTGGCGCTGGCAGTGACCACTGGATGTGCCGGCGGTGGAATGAGCACCACCATGCAGAATCCCCCTCCACCAACCGTCACTGCGACGATTTCGAATACGACGGCCGGAAATTTCGGCGTTGCAATGTCGACGTCTTTTCAGCCAGCCGAGTGGGATTACACGCTTTTCCAGAGTTTTCCATCGTTGACGACGCCGCTCGGCAATTTGCAGGCCTCGCACATCCGGCTGCAAGGAGTTTCCCAGGGAGTACCACAAGGATCGGAGGGAACCAGTTCCACCGCGTGGGATTTCACCATCCTGGATGCGATTGTGCAGCCGGTGCTTGGCATAGGCGACCACAGCCCGGAGTTTCAGATCGCGAAGGCGCCAGCATTCATGTACACGAGCGATGATTCGAGCAACAGCTTTGTCGATACGAGTTTTGAGCAGTTCTCCGGCTATGCGCAAAACCTGGTCGCGTACTACAGCGCAGGCGGCTTCTCGGCAAACGGGCAGGATTACGTCTCGCCGGCATATCCGACAGACAAAGTCACGCTCTGGGGCATTTATAACGAACCGAACATCAACAACAACCTGACGCCGCAGCAGTATGTGACGATGTACAACACCTTGGTGCCGGCGATGCAGGCGATCGATCCTTCGTTGAGGTTCGCGGCGCTCGAGTTGGCGGATTTTTCCGGCCAGGTTGACTCATGGGTGCCACCGTTCGTGAGCGGCGTTACTGCAAGAGTCGACGTGATGGCGACGCATTTTTACTCGACCTGCAACCAGAAGGACACGGACGCGACGATTTTCGGCACGATTCCCGGATTCGTCTCCGACGTACAGTCTTTCTACTCGACGATGGCAACCAATCCGGCACTGGCGTCGGTGCCCGTGTGGGTCACAGAGAATAACGTCAATGCGGACTACGACAAAGGTGGCGGCATCAGCGCCTGCAACGGAACCCCGTTTGTGCCTGATGCGCGCGGCTCGAGCGCATTTTTCGCCGCCTGGCGGCCTTATGTTTTTTCGCAGTTAGGCAAGGCTGGCATCCAGGCGCTTTATCATTGGGATTTCGCTGCGGATCAGCAGTTTGGCGAGGTGAATGCCTCGAGCGGAGCCCTTCAGCTCAGCTATTGGGTCGACTACTGGCTTGAGCACACGTTCCCGACTTTGGCGGGAGCGAGTTTGCTCGAATCTACCTCGACGGATGAGGCCGACGTGGAAGTTCTTCCAGTGAAAAACGCCGACGGCAGTGTTGTGATCATGGTGGCCAATCACACGGTGAACTCTTCCAGCGACAATAACGGGCCGGGAGGGCCACAGACTGTACAGTTGGACGTCTCCGCCCTGGGAAGCTTCTCCAGCGGCAGCCTGCTGGTAATCGATGCCAACACGAGCGCGACGGATGGCCCTTCGCCAACCCCGGTCTCTCCCGCTGCCCAAATTACGATTCCGCTGAATGGCTATGGCGTCGGCTTCCTGACCCTGAAGCCCTGAAGACACAGACCGGATCTGGCTTCGTCCGTAAGCTAGGTGAGTGAGCACCCTTCGAAAGAACCCAACCAAAACGTTATTCTCCTGCCGCCAATGAAGTACCATGGGTACGCAAAAATTTAGAAAGGGATACCACGGCAGCACCCATCATGAAAACTCACGGGAGAATTGTGCCTCTTTTCTCGCTTCTTGGAATCGCCTGGTTGCTGGTCATACCCGGCAGTAGCCAGCAGAAAACTGCAGCATCGCCGGAGAGTCTTCCCAGGTACCGTAATCCAGGCCTCTCCATCGATGATCGCGTGGCGGACCTTCTACCTCGCATGACGCTGGAAGAAAAGGTCGGCCAGATCACCGGCGGTGGAAGAGCGGAGACGGAGATCCTGGACACAACTGGAACGTTTACCACCGAGCAGGCGCGCGCCCTCATGTCGCGCTGGTGGGACCCGGATCTGGTCTTCCCTGCCCGTACAGCGGCCATTCTGCGAAACGGAGTGCAACGCTATCTGCGCGAGAAAACGCGCCTCGGGATTCCGGCGCTATTTATGGGCGAGGCCTTGCACGGCTTCATGGAATACGGCAGCACCAGCTTTCCGCAAGCTTTGGGATTGGCAAGCACGTGGGATCCGCAACTCGTTCATCAGGTTTTCACTTTCGCAGGAGAAGAAGCGGGGGCCAGCGGGGCGGAACAGGTTTTCACGCCGGTGCTGGATATCGCCCGCGACCCGCGCTGGGGACGCACGGAAGAAACCTACGGCGAAGATCCATTTCTGGCCGCGCGCATGGGAGTCGCCGCGATCACCGGACTGCAAGGGGACACGTTCTTCATCGACCGGCGTCATGTTTTGGCAACGGCCAAGCATTTCGCGGTGCACGGACAGCCGGAAGGCGGTACGAACACGGCTCCGGGAAATTTCTCGGAGCGCATCCTCCGCGAAAACTTCCTCGTGCCTTTTCAGGCTGCGGTCGAGGAGGCACGGGTGGGGAGCGTGATGGCTTCTTACAATGAAATCGACGGCATTCCTTCGCACATTAATCGCTGGTTGCTCGACCGCGTCCTTCGGCAGGAGTGGGGTTTCCACGGCTACGTGACCTCCGACGGCGAGGGCCTGCAGATGTTGGTCAACACGCACCACGTTGCGGCCACCAACGCCGACGCTGCGCGTTTGGCGATCGCCGCCGGCGTCGACTACGACTTGTCGGACGGTTCGGTCTATCGCACGCTGACCGACCAGGTGAAGCAAGGAATCGTCCCAGAGAGCGAACTCGATCGATCCGTGGCGCGAGTTCTGGCGACCAAGTTCCGGCTCGGACTTTTCGATAATCCTTATGTCGATCCGGATTACGCGGAAAAGATCACGAACAACGCCGAGCATCGGCAACTCGCCCTCAAGGCCGCCCAGGAAGTCATGGTTCTGCTGAAAAACGAGAAGAATTTGTTACCGCTCGACTTGACCAAACTGAAGACGATCGCAGTGATCGGTCCGAATGCAGAAGGTCTTCACCTCGGCGGTTATAGCCGAATGCCAGCCCATGCGGTGAGCATTCTGCAGGGGATTCGCGACCGCGTCGGAAATAAAGCCAACGTGCTTTACGCCGAAGGCTGCAAGATCACCGACGCGCCTTCCGACTGGCACGGGTGGTTTACCAACAACGTGAAGTTGATCGATCCGGCAACGCAGCAGGAGAGCGTGAGGGCCGCCGCCGAGGTCGCCCGAAAAGCCGACGTCGCGATTCTGGTGGTTGGAGAGAACGAATCGACCAATCGCGAAGCCTGGGCGGAAAACCATCTGGGCGATCGCGATTCACTCGATCTGCTGGGTGCACAGAATGACCTGGTCAAGGCGGTGGTGGAAACGGGAACTCCGACTGTGGTGCTGCTTATCAACGGGCGGCCGCTCTCCATCAACTACATTGCCGAGCATGTGCCCGCGATTCTCGAGGGGTGGTATCTCGGGCAGGAGGGCGGAACCGCGGCTGCCAACGTTCTATTCGGCGACATTAACCCGGGAGGCAAGCTGCCGATTACATTTCCACGTTCCGTGGGCGATTTGCCGGACTTCTATAATCACAAACCTTCGGCCAACCGTACCTACGCTTTCAGCACGCGGAAGCCGCTCTTCCCCTTTGGCTTCGGATTGAGCTATACGACATTTCATTTTGACAACGTCCGCGTTGAGCCCACCCAAATCGAAGCCGGTGGAACTGCGAAAGTCAGCGTCGATGTGACCAATGCAGGCACACGTATCGGCGACGAGGTTCCACAGTTGTATGTCCATCAGAAAGTGGCATCGGTGACGCGGCCAGTCGAACAACTCGCGGGATTCGAGCGAATCACGCTGAAGCCCGGAGAGAAAAAGACTGTCGAGTTCACGGTTAGCCCCGATATGCTGTCGCTGGTCAATGTGGACATGCATCGTGTCGTGGAACCGGGAGTATTTGAGCTCATGGTTGGACCGAGTTCCGATCAGACTGCAACTGTCTTGCTGACCGTTGCAGGGAGCAACGGCAGCGAAAAAGCTAGCGTGACTGGCACCGACCATTAGTGCTTTCCGGGACCCTGCGCCTGTTGTTCGGCAGTGAGACGGTCGACAATCTGTCTCTCTTTCGCGCCGTCCTCGGGGCGATGCAGGCGGTAGTAAAGCGTCGCCAGTTCTACGTGGGGCTCAAGCCAGTTGGGGTCATCTTTGACCAAGTCTTCCAGTTGCATGGCGGCAGCTTCGTAATCTCCGGACGTGCTCTTCAGCATGGCCGATTCATAGCGGGCCATTGAGTCCGTCGGTTTGAGCTGCAGGGCGCGGTCAAGATATCCCTTCGCTTCGCCGGTTGCGCGCCGCTTGTAGAGAATAGCCCCCAGATATAGATTGGCCTGAAAATCGTCGGGATTTCTCTTGAGCGCCTCGCGAAACGCAACCTCCGCATTTTGCACGTCGCCGGTTTTGTCGCGAGCCGTTCCTACCAGCGTATACACTCCGGGCAGAGAGGAATTGAGGCGAATGGCTTCTTCGAGATCTTTGCGGGCAAGCTCGAATTCGTTCAGATCCAGCAGGGTCGCACCGGCCAGCAAATAGGCGTCCGGGCTGGGCCCCGCATGCGCAACTTTTTCGATGTGAGGAAAGCCCTCACGCTTTCTTCCCGACTGAATCAAGGCCGACCCGAGAACGTATTCGAAATCCATGTTCTGCGAATACTTTTCCTGAACAGGCTCCAGCAATCGCAGCGCCGCTGGAGCTTGCTCGAGCCGCAGATCGCAGTCCGCCAGCAAAATGATTACCCGGACATCGTCCGGTCGGGCATCGTGAAGCACTTCGAATTGCTGGCGGGCGTTTTCGAAGTCGCCCTTCTTGTAGTAAGCGAGAGCCAGGTTCAGCAAGATCGGGTTTTTGTCTTTTAACAGCGGAAGTGCGGAGCGGTAGGTTGCGATGGCTTCGTCAAATTGCCCGGTATGCGCGAGAGCCGCTCCAAGATTGACTTTCGCCTGCACCTCATTGGGGCGGAGCTCCAGAACTTTCCGATAGTCGCGGATGGCAGAGGAAAAGTCTCCGTGCTGCTGCTCCTCGATGGCCCGCTCGAAGAGTTGATCTGGACTGACGTCCTGAGCCGCCGGCGAACTGGCCAAAACTGCCAGAAGTGGAAGGATAAAGACCCACCGCATGGTCCCTAGCATACCGCAGCCATGCTGCGCCCGGCGCTGCTTTCCGAGCGGCAGATGAAGCGTCCAACTGAATGAGCACGGTGCGATAATGATGGAGACGCTTTCGCACTTAGTGAGGTGTCTGATGCACGGCAAGCGGTTGGTAGTGGGATATTTCCTCGCATTGTTTCTCACTCCGGCAATCATCCAATCAAGACCCCTGGCAGCGCAGACGCATACCACCACCGCCGCTCCTCCCAACCAGGTGTTGCGGCCGGATTCAATCCAGGACAGCGGCTTTTATGACTACTGGACCCAAATGTCAGGGCAGGGCCGGGCGGGAGGCGTGCTGCTCGGCAAGCTCGCGGTGGAAGGCGGACGTTTGCCGTGGGAGCCCATGCTCGTTTCGGTCGACTGCAAAGGCAAGGTCGTGAACATGACCCAAACCGACCTGAAAGGCCGATATGTGATCCGCTTCGTCAATACAGAGGGCACTCCCGGCATTCCTGAAGATGCAGAGCGGCAAATGGAAAGGAAATACGAAGGATGCACTGTTCAAGCCGTATTGGCAGGCTTCCGATCTAATTCCGTCACAATTACACAGCGGAACCTGCTGGACGAGCCGAACCTGGCGACCATCATGTTTTCTCCCGAAGGGCGCGGCGGAGGGACGGAGATCAGCAGCACAAGCGCGGATGCACCGCCGAACGCAATGAAGGCCTTTGACAAAGCGCGCGCCGATTGGCTGGATCAAAAGCCTGACGCGTCGCAACACGAGCTCGAAAGAGCGGTCAAGCTGTATCCCTCATTTGCCGAGGCGTGGCTGCAGTTGGGCAAACTCGAGGAACCATCCGATCCGCAGGGCGCTCGCGATGCATTCAACAAAGCACTTGCGGCGGATCCGCAATACATCCTGCCGTACGAGCAGCTCGCCGCCCTGGCGACCCAGCAAGAAAAATGGCAAGAAGCGCTGGACAATACCACCAAAGCTCTTCAGCTTGATCCTGCCGGGACACCGCAAATCTGGTACTACGATGCGCTGGCGAAATATCAGTTGGCAAAAACGGATGACGCGCAGGCCAGTGCCGAGAAAGCGCTGGCGATCGATCCCCGGCACAGCGTAATGAACATTGAGCAATTGCTGGCGGTTATCCTTGCGCGAAAGGCAGATTATGCCGGCGCTCTCGGGCATTTGCGGAGCAGCCTGACGTATCTTCCGCCCGGATCCAACGCCGACCTGGTCAAGCAGCAGATTGCGCAGCTCGAGCAAAAGATGCCGGCGGCAAAGTGAGATTCTGGTTGGATCAGCAGATCCTTCGGTCGGTGGGCCATTCAGTGCACCGTTTCGACAACTTTCAAAACTTGGTCTGCAGGAACATTCTGCAGTGTCTGGACAATCCCCGAAGGCCAGTGAATTTCAATTGAGTCTGCGCGGTTATCAGCGCCCAGGCCAAAGTGGACGGGCCCGTAGCTTGATGACGCGTAGCCAACGCTGGTGGTCATGTGATTGTATTGCGCACCGCTCTTACTCACGAGCTTGATGCGCGCGCCGATTCCATCGCGATTGCTCTTGGTTCCCTGCAAAACAATGTCGAGCCAGTGGCTGGAGTTCGGGCTGTGGTTCATCCAGATCTCGGCATCGGCCTGAAGAGCGCTGACCACAATATCGATGCGACCGTCTTCGTCGAGATCGCCGAAGGCACAGCCACGATGGCGCGCCGGAGGAGCCGCTGTAAACCCGGCTTCTTCCGTCAGAGGAACCCATTTCCCGCTGGCACCCAGATTGCGAAAGACAGTGTTGGTCTGGTCGACAGGCTGTCCGGGCTGCGAGATCGACTCGACGTGGCCTCGGCTGACAAACAGGTCCTTCCATCCATCGTTATCAAAGTCGTACAGTCCTGGACCGAAGCCGGACATTTGCCGGCTGGGATCTCTCATGCCGCTATCGGTGGTCACTTCGCGGAAATCGCCTTTGCCGGTGTTTTGAAAAAGCGGAAACGTCTGGTTATTTAAAGCAACGAAGACAATGTCGGGATATCCATCGTTGTTGAAGTCGCGAAAATCAACTCCCATTCCAGAGATGAAGCTCCCGTCCTCGGTTAGCGCCACTCCAGCCTCGAAGGCAACTTCCTCGAATTTATTTCCCAGATTGTGGAAGAGGGAATTGTAAGAGGCGTCGTTTGTGACGAAGATGTCCGGACGCCCGTCGAGATCGTAATCGGCCATCCCTCCACCCATGCCTTTTCCGACATGACTGCGCAATCCCCATTCTTTGGAAACGTCCTGGAAGGTACCGTCGCCCTTGTTCAGAAAAAGCTGGTTCGGCTGCCCCTTGTAGAACTTCGGACTGCAATAGTCGGCGACGCCGCCAATCGCGCAGAGTGGCTGGTCGGAGTATGTCCACTGCATATAGTTGACGACAAACAGGTCGAGCAGGCCGTCGTTGTTCACGTCAACCCAGACGCCGGTAATGGCCCAGAAAGGACCGAATTCGGGATCTGGATGGTTCAAAACCGCATCCAGCCCGGATTTCACGGTGACATCGGTGAAGGTACCGTCGCCATTGTTGTGGTAGAGCGTGCTGTGATGCAGGCCGGCAACGAAAAGATCGGGATGGCCGTCGTTGTCGTAGTCTCCGACTGCTACGCCCATGTCATAGCCAGATCCGGCTAGGCCAGCAGCGTCGGTGACGTCGGTGAATACTCCATTGCCATCGTTCCGGAAAAGGCGGTTGCGGTATTTGGGCGAGTCTTTTTTCAGTGTCGCGATGTTGGCGCCATTGGTGAAGAAGATGTCGGGACGGCCGTCGCCGTTGTAGTCGAAGACGGCAACGCCGCCAGGCATTGTTTCCGCAGCATTGCGGGCCGGAGTCTCGCTGTTTTCCAGACGGAAAGGGATTTTCTTCAATTCGAAACGGATCGGGCTCTGAGGAGGCGCCGCGTGAAGAAACAGCAAAGCAGCCAAGGCAAGGAAGCATGCAAGAGCAATCCGACGAACCGGCCCGAAAAGAAGCATTCGTATCCAGAAAAGAAGGGGTGGCTCACGCCTCCCCTTGCGGGTGATTCCCAGTGAAACCGTCTCAGAAATAATACTTCACGGCGAACTCGATGATTCGCTGGCCGGTCTTGAACAGCGGCTTGCCGGTTGTATTGGGATTCGTATTGACCGGAGAGATACCGACGACGGGTACTTCGCATCCACCGGTGACAGCCGTTGCGCCCGAGTTCTTTTCAGCGTAAGCGCATTCGTTACCCGCTGAACCTGCCTTTGCGCCGCTGATGAAGGTTGTGTAGTTGTTGGTGAAGTTCAGTGCTTCGTCGCTGTTGCCTCCAGTACCCGCCAATCCGAATTGACCGAGCGGGTGGTTCAGCCAGTTCAGCGCCGAGACGCGGAACTGAAGTTTCTGCCGTTCGGTAATCTGGAAATTCTTAAACAGCGTCATATCCCAATCGAAGTAGCCCGGACCACGCATGTACGGCCACTCGAATGGGCCTTGCTGTCCATAGGCGGGCATACCGAAGCAACTCGGATTGAAATAGTGGCCGCTCGGTATGTGCTTCGATGGA
>Ga0187772_10000515_pt1 | contig 17323 bp, 19 predicted proteins | sample 0116_SJ02_MP15_2_FD_133137 | JGI IMG/M metagenome (GOLD analysis project Ga0187772, IMG submission 133137) | Tropical peat soil microbial communities from peatlands in Department of Meta, Colombia - 0116_SJ02_MP15_20_MG | ecosystem: Environmental > Terrestrial > Soil > Wetlands > Peat | place... | reverse complement strand
TGCCACCCCTGCTCTCGGCGAGCTTCCTGCCACATCCTCTGCACCCGATGTCCTTCGCAGAGTTGGAGAAGAGAATCCTCTCTTCCCCGCAGTCAGGGCACTTGACAAGAATGAATGTACTTCTGGTCTTCGGGATGGGTTCGCGTTCGCGCTTCATGCCGCGATTTCCACCTTCCTCAATCGGATACCATAGGTCATCCTCTCACGATTACATTCCTTACACTTCAACCTCAGGGTAGCCTTCTTGGTAGTTTTGGCTGTACGAATCAGCTCGGGGAACTTCTGCCCTCCATACCCACGCTTTCGGCCAGCCTGCCTCCGGGCGCCCCAGGAACCTGCACGCTCCTTCCCCCTCTTGTAGAGGGCTACAGAATGTACCGTGTGTTTCCCACACCAAGGGCAATTCCGGCGGATTTCCTTTGGAAACTTCATCTCTCTCACGAAGCGAATTGCCCCCGCTTTCACTCGTGCTTTTAAGCTTGGTCCGGCCAAACGCGCCAAATCTCATTGCCTGACACACCACGTCAGCCATAACTCGGACGGAGGTCAGCGTGGGTGTCGGGGCCTTCAGCCGGCTAAGGCCAGTGTGCTCATGCAGCCATGCTAGTCTCAGACTTCTTGACTGCAGCCGTTATCATCTGGTTATCACCAACGGCTTCTCTCAAGCACTTCTCTTCTTACAACCAGATACGAGAACAAGACTAGAACAACGAAGACAGCGACAGCCACCGCTTGAAACGGGAACACAGGGATCCCGCTCCCTGTGCTCGAAGCGGAGCTGGTTGTCGCTGTGGTTGATGTGGTCCCTTCAGTGGTCGAAGACGACTTGTTTGTCGGCGAGCCTGTAATCCCAAGGGCGCCCTCAACAGATGCGAGGGAGAAGCTTCCCGAAGCCGCGCCCAGATAGTCATAGCTGGGTGTGCCGACAGACGCCCTAGCGGTTCCGTTCCCGAGATATCTTACCATCACGTTATCGGCGGCCTCGGCGGTGTCTTGGCCAAAGCTGAAGTACGACGGGAACGCGTCCATTCTATCACTGGTGCTGTTGGCATAAAAAAGGCCGAGATTGGCCCCAAGTTGAGTAAAGCTGGTCGCCTCTCCGCCGCCTTCGCCTCCAAAGACCAACTCGGTGTCGTAGAACGTGCCGACTGGTGTGGTGTAGTTTCCTGCCGTGAAGAAGTAGGCACCAGTGGCAGAGGGGTCGTGGACGGTGACATTGTCGAACCAATCAGCGCCAGGCCCAGACCCCAGAGTGCCGCCAGTCAACCACGCCCCATACTGGACCAAGACTCCTATCCCAGGCTCTGCAGTGGCGTTGATCAGCAGCACCAAACCGAGTGGGAGCGAATAGGAGGAGTTACCTTCTTCATAGGCGTAGTAGTATTCGGTGGTTCCGTTCTGCTGAAAGGTGGAGACGGAACCGCCTCCTCCCTGTGACGTGATAGAGTCGTTGGAAAGGAAGCCGCTAGCACTGTAGTTCCAGACGTTGTCCGCCATGGCCACCTGTGATGCCGACGTCACAAAATCAGGAGTGTTCTGGCACCAGTAGGTCTGGGTCTCCCCTCCTTTCTCGTTGACCACGAGCACCGAGTTGAGCTGGAGCGTGGCTCCCGATGGGTTCACTCCTACCGAATCTGCCGTAGAGTTGTAAGCATTGATTGAAGCGATTGAAGCCACACCAATAACATCTGTAGAGGCTATTGCATACGGCGCATCTACACCAGACTGGTTCGTGAGACCATAGGAGGCAATCCCAGACGGTTCCGGGGGTGTCGGCGGGCCGAAGCTGAGCGGGTTGTTCGGGAAGATTGCCAAATCAAGGCTCGCGTTCGCTGTTCCGCCGTATGCATATACGAGGACGTCGTACGAACCAATGGTCACTCGCAGAGTCTGGTCGCTTTCGGTCCCGTTCTGATAGGTTATCGAGTTGGACACTAACCCGTTGCTACTGTTGAAATCTTGGAACTGAACCGACGTCATGAACGCCGTCGAGACACTCGTGTTGCTTGTAAGGGAGTATTGGACGATGGTCATGTTAGTAAACGCGTCGACAGGGAAGTAGGTGAAATAACCGGGGGACAATACGAACGGGAACTGCGAAGACGGCAAAGCCGAATGCGACCTTTGGCCTGCCAAGGCAGGTTCCTGAATTAAGAGCGGGAGCAGAAGAAGACATACGAGGACCTTACGTTCTCCGCTCACGCCTACAATGAGGTTGGTTTCCTCTGAGATATTTACGGATTCCAGATTCCGAATCGTATAGGCCGATTCGATGCGTCCGCGGCAGAAGTGCGATTGATTCTGGCCTCCTACTCCCAACCACCGGCTATAATGGTCGCGGGCGGCATCCGGCCAGTCCGACAACTAGTCAACCGCACTGGTTAAGGGAGTGGGCGTCGAAGGCGCCTTGGGGAGAAGGGCGACGAAGGCCATGAAGCTGGTGGCCGGTGGGCAGCCGCTCGAAGAGATGTCAGTCGAGACCCCTTCGCCTGTTGCTGGTTCGGCCCTAGTCAGAGTGAAGGCTGCAGGGGTGTGCCACACAGACATCCACCTTGTCTCAGGCGGCTACGACCTGGGGGAAGGGAAGCGACTTCCAGCCATAGGAGGCGGGACTCGTCTTCCTCTCACGCCGGGGCATGAGATAGCCGGCAAAGTCGAAGCGCTCGGGAGCGGAACAGACTCTTCCGGATTCTGCGAAGGAGACCACGTGGTTGTCTATCCTTGGATTGGCTGCGGGACCTGTAGGAAGTGCCGTTCAGGAAGAGAGAACCTGTGCGAAGGTAGTCCTAGGTTTCTGGGCTTTCAGAAGGACGGCGGTTACGCCGAGTACGTGCTAGTGCCGCAGACCCGCTATCTGTTGCATGCCAAAGGTATGGACCTTCCCAGTGCGGCAACGCTAGCCTGTTCAGGGCTGACGGCGTTCAGTGCAATCACGAAGTGCCGTCTCGGTCCGGAGGACCTGCTTCTGATAATCGGAGCCGGAGGGCTCGGATTAATGGCCGTTCAGATAGCGAAGAAGACGACTGGAGCAAGGGTCGCCGTGGCTGACATCGACGAACCCAAGCTCCAACTGGCCTCGAGCCTAGGCGCTGACTGGACCTTCAACACGCTCAACTCTGATTCAAAGGCGCTGCTCTCAAAGGTCAGAGATCTGAATCAGGGGATGGGGGCGGACGCCGTAGTGGACTTCGTGGGAAAGCCTTCAACCGCGTCACTCGGTCTTCGATTGCTGGGTCACGAAGGCCGGCTCGTCCTAGTTGGCCTGGTCGGCGGAGCAGCGCAACTCCCCTTGCCGATACTCCCCCTTTACGGAGCGCAGATTATAGGAAACTTCACAGGAACGCTCACCGAGCTCGCCAACCTCATCGAGGTGGCAAAGAATGGAGTCGTGACGCCCGTGGTCACCGCGTCCTATCGGCTTGAAGAGGCTAACGAGGTCTTGACCAAGCTCGAAAGGGGCGAGATAAAGGGTCGTGCCGTACTCGCGCCGTGACCTAGTCGCTGACACGCGGCGCCAGGAAGTACCAGAGCTTCGCTCCCTGGTCGTTCAGTTTCATTTCAAGGCGGATCGGTTTCTTCGTGCTGAACTCGAGCTGAACAGTGTCTGTGACACCGCCGAGAGCCTTCAGGATTCCTGAGATGTAATCGATAGAGTATGTCGCCTTGCTCTCGGCTCCCACATTGAACTCAAGGACGTCGGCATCGTTCTTCGCTAATCCGATTTCGGCCTTTCCGACATCTGATTTGCCAGAGAAAGTCAGCTTGTCCTTGGACGCCTGAATCGTAACCTGATCCGAAACGACGGAGATGTCTCCCAGAACCTTCTCCAAGATGGTCTTGGTCAGCGATGCCTTAGTGTCGAACTCGAGCTTTGGGAGCGGAGCTGACCCTGCCGTGCTCTCGATCAGGTGTATCGTGAACTCGCGTTTGTATCCATTGCTCAACTTGACAGCAATCGCATCCTCCTCGGTGCTCGAAATTTCCACGCTGTCTTTGGAGTCCGATCTTCCGATGAGCTTCACCAGATCCTCCACCCGCACGCTGAACTTGAACGGCTTGTCACATTCGAATGAGGCAAAACTCGAGTTCGGCATGGTCAAGTCTACAAGAGCCACATGAGACGGGTCCATCGCCCTGAAGGTCAGACCCTCGTTGTTCGCTTCGAAAGTCGCTTCCTCGACGAGCGTCTTAACGGCTGCGGCTATCGCCTTCCACTCAGACGAACTTGCAGTCTTGGCCAGAAACAATTGAAACAGCCCTCACGCCGCCCTTTCGGGGTCGGATAATAAGCCTTGGCCGCGAAAAATTGAGGGCTTGTGTCCGTCCGTGAAACTGCTCCCTTCTACCACCAGGCCCCCATGCCGCGCTTGAGCTCCCCCATCATTCCGGGAGGAGGCTCGAACTTTAGCGTGTAGACCTTCCCACTCGGGTTCGGAGCCATCTGAGCAATGGCAGAATGGATGTTCGCCAGGAACCTCATTACAGCTTCAGGGTCACTCCGCCATCTTCGTTCTATGAGCCTGACCTCGCTCCTCCTGTGAAACGAAGGCGGAATATCGAGCATCGAGTTGAGCATGAACCGCCCCCTGACTTCATCATTGCTCATGATGCCGACAGTGAAGCTCCGCGGGTTCTCAACGCCAGGCTTCTCGTCGGTGTTGATTACTATGTGCCCGTACAGCAAGACCCCGACCTGAGGATCGAATTTGCGGATCATCACATAGCATGTGGGCTCGCCGTCATTATCGTCTTCTTTGGGAAGGAACCAAACACGGAACCTGTCGGTAAGCGCGTTCCACTCGCCTCTGGCTAGGTGGCCTATGTCAATATCCAAGGGGGAGAAGGAGACTTCGACCACAAGCGAGTAGACCTTGGCTCCCTTCATAGAGAGATAAGCTTCCAGCGGGACCCTCAAGCCGCACGATAGTCGCTGGCCCTTCTTAACGACCAAGGAGCGGCGGATGCCTTATCTGCACGCCACCCGGGAACTAGGCGAAATTGAAAGAAGAGACGAAGACGTGGCTCCGCCAAGCGTACAAGGGGTACTACTTCCGGGGTGCGGACAAGGTCGAAATCCCGGACGAAGTCGAGTCTCGAGAGTTCGGTTACATCCCCTTCGGTGGAGGTATGATTAGGCACCTCTCCTTCAGGACCAAGGGAGAAGCACTGGCCGAAATTCTGAAGCAGTCCCCTTCATCGGTCTACTGCTCGAACGCTCGATACGAATACCCCGCCAGGCCGATTGAGGAGAAGGGGTGGCTGGGCGCCGAGTTAATCTTCGACATAGACGCGACCGACATCCCAACCGTCTGCAAGAAGGGGCACGACCTATGGTACTGCGAGAAATGCCACGCGTCGGGGAAGCTCCCCCGCTCCGAAAGGTGCACGAAGTGTGGAGGCCCAACCGCAGAGTTCCACGGCAAGTGCGAGACATGCCTGGACGCCGCCAAGGACCATGCCATGCGAGTTATCGGCTTCCTCGTGAATGACTTTGGGGTTGAACGCAACCTAATCCGGCTCTATTTCTCAGGCAACAGAGGCTACCACCTGCACGTTTTCGACAAAAGGTTCGACCCCCTCAATCAGGCGGCTAGGGGGGAAATCGCTGAGTACGTACGCGGGTCGGGTCTTCCTCCGAACCAGACGCTGGCATCTTCCCTTAGGCGCAGGCCCCCAACCGGGCCCCAGGGGGCGGGGTGGACAAGGAGAATCACCGGGTATGTGGACGAACGAAGACAGGACTACGCCGGTACTCTCCAGAAACTCGTGTCCGAGGCGATATCGTCACAGCGTGCAATGGTGGACTCCTCAGTAACGACGGACATCCACCGCGTTTTCAGGTTGTCAGGGACCCTTCATGGAGACACGGGGATGTTGAAGAAGAGGATTGAGTCGGAGGAGAGCTTCGACCCGCAGGAGGACCCTGTGGTACTGGGCGACAGGCCGGTCCGAGTCAAAGTCGAGTTTTATCCCAAGTTCAGGATGAAACACAAGGACTTCGGTCCTTTTCCCAAGCCGGAGACGGCTGAGCTACCCTCTTATGCGGCGGTCCCAATACTAACCCGGGGCCTCGGGGAGGTCGAAGTGTAGATGGGCGAAAACACCCTTGAATACCTGAAGAGGAGGCTCGACTCCGAGTCTGTGTCTGACTCGCTCCTCCCGCTCCCCAGCGACTTCTACTCGAGTCTCTCAGCCTACAGCCAGAAGCTGAAGAGGTCGGCGAGTTCCGGCGCCTCAGAGGTATCCATCCATCTTATCGCCACCCAATCTAGGATGATCGAATCAATGGTGAGGCAGCTGCTTCGACTAAGAACAAGGAAGGCCATGCAGCAAGGCGCTCTCTTGCAGCTCCTTCCCGAGGAAAGGTACGTCTGCTCCGCCGAGCAGAAGTTCGAGAGGCGTTTCCAAACACTTGTCGACTCTGTTGCCTCTGGCCAGCCCTCTTTCGTCGAGTTTGCCCATCTCAGCGAGTCTCAGAGAAACATCACCGTAAGGTTCGTCAAGCACGTCAACGAGCTCGTGGGGCTGGACATGAGGCGTTATGGGCCCTACGAAGCGGACGACATCGCCTCAATCCCTGCTGCAAGCGCTGACATCCTGATGGCGGGGGGCGAAGCGGTGGAAGTCTACACCAGAGACGACCTCTAATCTTGTCCCGAAACTAACATCCAGTGACCACTCGAAGTGAACTGACTATTTATTCGAACCAGTGGCCCCTTCATCTGACGGAAGATGAACACGATAATCGAAGCGAAGGGCCTGACCAAGGTCTACCCTCCATCCACTAAAGCAGTGAACCAGGTCTCTTTTTCAGTCGGCGAGGGAGAAATCTTCGGGTTTCTGGGGCCCAACGGCGCTGGCAAAACTACTACAATCAAGATGCTTACAACCCTCGCAAGCATCACAGATGGGGAATGCAACGTGGGAGGTTACGACGTAAGGACCCAGCAGGACGGGGTGAGGAGAAGCATAGGGCTGGTCCCTCAGGACGCGGCGGTCGACGGCGATCTCACCGGCATGGAGAACCTCGTCCTCAGTGCCCGACTTTACAAGGTTCCAGACGGGGAGATTAAGCGGAAGGCTGACGAGCTGATCGGTCTTGTGGGATTGGAAGGAGCCGCTGCTAGGCTCACACGGACCTACTCAGGGGGCATGAGGAAGCGTCTCGAACTGATTGCAGGGTTGATTCACGAGCCGAGGGTCCTCTTCCTCGACGAGCCGACGCTCGGATTGGACATCCAGACAAGGATGGCGATGTGGGACTACATCAGGGGCATCAACAGGGATAGAAACGTGACTATTTTCATGACTACGCACTACCTTGAAGAGGCGGATTCTCTTTGTGGAATGGTGGCAATCATCGATCATGGCCAGATCAAGGCACTCGATTCGCCGAAGGCTCTCAAGTCGAGCCTGGGCCGCGACGTTCTCGAAGTCGAGCTGCCAGATGGGTCAGACGTCTCGGCCAAGCTCTCCTCAATGGAGATGGTGAGAGAGGTTAGCAGGAAGGGCAACACGTATTCTCTCAAAATCGAAGACGGCGGAAGGTCTCTACAGGAAATCTCAGTTGGACTGTGGAAACTCGGCCTCGAAGTCAAGGACGTTCGTCTCACAAGGTCGAGTCTAGATCAAGTCTTCCTTAATGTGACTGGCAGATCAATCAGGGACGAAGTAGTTGACAACGGGGATTACATGGTCGCAAGGGCAAGAGCAGAGAGGGTCAGAAGTTGATGTTGGAGACCAAGGAACTAATGGTCCGCGACCTGAAAAAATGGTTCAGGTCCCCTGCATGGCTCTTCGCCTCGCTGGTCCAGCCAGTCCTGTGGCTAGTACTCTTCGGCAACGCATTCAACCCTGCAAGCATGATACCTTCGCTTCCAGGGAGCAACGCCATCAAGACCCAGATACTTCAGTCGACATTCGGAGGCGCTCCCAACTATATCACCTTCCTTACAGCTGGAATGCTCTGTTTCTTGGTAGTGACGTGGGCCATGTGGGCTGGTGGTCCGCTGGTCACTGACAGGTCCTTGGGGTATCTCAACAAGCTGCTAGTGGCACCGATTTCCAGGACTGCGATAACCTTCTCGCTACTCCTGTCGAGCATTCTGAAGGGAGTCGTGCTCTCCGTGATGCTTCTGGTCGTTGCGCTCATCCTTCCTGGCGGGCTCGTATTTGCAAGTGGTTTCGGTGTGGCGGATCTCCTGGGAATCTTCGCAGCGCTGATACTCCTTTCGGTGGGGTTCCTCTGGCTTTTCATGATGGTCTCCGTAAGGGCCAAGAAGTTCGAGACTCTGGCTGCCATCGGGAGCACCCTGGGCCTGCCACTGCTCTTCGCAAGTAGTGCTCTCCTGCCTACAGCCTCGATGCCGGCCTGGCTGAGCGCCATCGCAGGAATTAATCCGATTTCGAAGGCAGCTGATGTGATAAGATACCTGATTGTTCAGGGCAGGGTAACTGGAGGGATTCTGTCTACGGTCACATTCGACTTGGTATACCTTCTCGCCTTCGCAGTAGTTTGCACCCTACTTGGCGTATACGCCTCCAATAGAGGTTTGAGAATGGAATGAAGTCGGCGCAACTAACAGAAAGTGAGCTGACCTTATACATCCGAGGAGTGATGTAACAAACCATGCCCGACGCCATCGTCGCCGCGGGCTCCACGGCAAGACTCGGGAAGATCAATGGAGACCTCAAGGTGGGTAGCAACGCCAAGATCCTCGCCGAATCGGGCAATAGAGTGGAAGTAACGGGAGGCGCCCACTTCGATGGCCCAGTCAACATTGCCTGCGACTTCGAGTGCGGCAAGATGAGGGTGACAGGGAAAGGTTTTGGCCCCGGACCAGCTCATGGCGACGTCAAGGTCAAAGGAAGCCTGCTGGTCCACGGGGAGCTTGAGATTGACGCATCGGCCGAAGTCGATGGCGGCATAACCGCCGAAAGGGTCGACATAGGCGGTCACTTGGAATCAAAGAGTATCACTTCCAAAGGAGTGCGCATCGGCGGCCACATGGAGACAGAGGGTGCATTGGAAGCCGAGGACGTGGACGTGGGGGGCCATATGCGGGTGGACGGACAGGTCGACGCCGCAAACCTGCGCGTTGGCGGTCACGCAGATATCGGTGGAGGGAACATAAGGGAAGCGATTCAGGTGCGCGGGCATTTCAAGACAAGAGGTAAACTGAGCTACGGAGACTTTCACGTCTTCGGCCACCTCTCACTTGCTGCGGGGAGCAGGGGGAAGAGTTTGAACGCACTCGGCAAAGTCGAGTTCGACGGGGACGGATACTGCAAGACCATTGAGGTCAACGGGGTAGCCAGGGCGAGCGGTAACTTGGAGGTGGAGAACCTCAAAGTCAACGGGAAGCTCGAGGTCGAAGGGGTTCTCAAGGTCGCGGACAAACTCGAGGTGCTCGGATCTATGGAAACGACGAACGAAGTCGAATGTGAGGCTCTCACTGTAGGCGGAAAACTGGTGGCAGACAAGGTCGCTTCAACCGGACGAGCTGACCTTGGAGGCGAGGTGGGGACTGACCGAGGATTGAAAGCCAAAGAGATTGCAGTGGGCACGGGCTCAAGGGTCAAGGGCCCCATAATCGGAGATGTCGTCGAGGTTGGCAAAAGACTGGACCTCGGAGGGTTCTGGGGGCAAGTATCGAACTGGGGTTCGATAGGACGGATGACGAAGGTGGAGGACGTGTACGGCATGGATGTCAGGATAGACAGGTACTCTCAGGCCAAGAACATCTATGCTGAGACGGTCAGGGTGCAGAGTGGGAGCATGGCTGGCGAGATCCAATACACAAGAGAGGCCGATGTCTCTGATGGCGTCCACCTTGAGAGACCTCCGAGGAAAGTAGAGGTGCTCCCCGACTTTCCATTCTAGAATGGGCGGAGTGAGGCACAGCTAGGCATGGGGCGAAGGGACTCGAAAAGGTCGAAGACTGATCTGTACGCGGAAGTCCTGGAGGTCATCACGCACTATCCGGAGGGGGCAAGAGTTACCAAGCTTTCCTACGGCGTCGGGGTCCCGGTCGACAGGCTGAAGATTCTAGTCGAAAGACTTTGCTCCTACGGGCTGGCTAACAAGTCATCGGACGACGAAGGGACATCCTACGGCGTCACGCCGAGGGGGCTGGAGTTCCTGGACACTTTCTGGAGGATGAAGAGCTTCCTCGAAGAGCTAGACGAATCCGCGGGCACTTAGCTGTAGCTTCGCCATGTGTGGTTGCACTTGGCACATCTGTAGAACTGGGTGGGGGGCTCGTCGCCACTCCTTGTCTGCAGGAACCACCAGAAAGCCTCGTTGTGTCCGCACTTCGGGCATTCGATCTTCGTTGTCGGGAGGGAGCTGAGCTTCGCTTCCTTGTCTCCTACGACCTTGATTTGGGGAGTATTGGAGAGCTCCTCCTCAGTTGACTGCTTGACCGTCTGAGTCGGAGGCTTGCTGGTGTATCCGCAGTTTTCACAGACGAGTGTGATCGTGACTTCTTTCGCTCCCTTGACCTGCTTGAGCTTAAGGCGCGTGCCGCACTTCGGGCAGAACTTTAGGCTCAGGCAGGCCCACCGCCCAGTGCTTTCTTGACACCGTCAAGGAGCTCTTGGGTGGTCTCCATGGCTCGCTCCACACTGTTGGAAAATGCCTTCTCCGGCTTTATGCGCTGGGCCCTCACCTTCAGAACCAGCTTCTTAATCAAAGGATGTGGAGGGAGCACGCCCGCGAAAGTGACGCTCTTCTCCTCAAGGAGCTCGTGGTGGACGATCTCGGCCAGCGAATAGTCTTCGCCTGTAATCTCGACGGTTAGGCCCTTCTCATTCTCTGTGGTTGTCTGGACCTGCAATTTGCCTGACCGCCCCTCGAATTCTTGTTATTAAACTGATGTGAGGGTTCGTTTCAAGTCGGGCGTTTCAATAGGCCGGTCTAAGGCTCGATGGGGGTCGTTCCGAAGTCCTTGGCCAGCTTCCTCTCTTCCACGTTCCCACACTCGTCGCACTTTGCCCGACTGGCACTCCCCCTCGAGAGAGGTTTGCCACAGTTGCCGCAGAGGGCGTAGACTACACCCATGTCTGGCTCCTCGATTGTCAGGTGGATCATCCCATTGACGAGGCTGAAGATCCTGCACCTTACGATGTCCCCGGTCTTGACGGGGGTTGTCCTCCGGGCGCCGCGGCCACCTCCGGAGAGCCCCCTGAGCGTGAGCATCCCCGAGAAGTCCTTGTAAGTCGGCTTCCCATTGAGGAAGTAGATGTGGACGTTGGCCGAGTTTGCCTGGACCACCTCCACCTGCCCGGTCACCCAGTCGTCAACCTTGACTATCTCGGGTTCTGCTGCGGGCTTGACAGATATCTCCATGTTCTTCGCGTCTTTGAAGACGGAGCCGGCTCTGAGGGCCCTTATGAGCCCCGAGTCGTCGTATGTGTTCGGACCTGGCAGGAACTCCTCTGACACAGCAAGCCTGTCCCCAGGCAGTACGTCCACAGCTTTCGCTTTGGTTTCTTTCATTTCTTATTCAACCCCACCGTGAGCTCAATCCACTTCGGCCTCTCGAGGAACTCCCCCGGCTCCCTCCCCTCAATAAGCGCCACTAAAGCATCTGCCTGAGGTATAGAAAGTACAGGTCTGTCGAAGGTGAACCCGTCAACCGATATCCTGGGGCAGGCGGTCTGTATGAAAGCCTCGATCTCTCTATGAGGGGCAAGGCGTTCTGCTGTCACATCGCGCATGGCAAGCTGAATCACCTTTCTCCCGCTCATCTCAAGCCGCTTCGTAATCCACCTACTCCTTCCAACCATCTTCTGCCCCTCCTTGAGACCTGTGATGACGCCGATAACCCGGGCGTCTAGGGCCTTGTACACGGCGAGGACCGCCCTCTTTTTCCTCTCTTCGACCGCCTGTCCCATGTCGGTTACCTCGTTCATGTAGGGGTCGAGCATGAAGGTCGGCTTCCCTGTGGCCAGGGCAAGTCCCACCGCATGAAACTCGCTCTCGCCGAGGAAGGCGAAGGCATCTACCCGCTCCCGAATCGGATAGGACGTAGAGAAATCACAGCCGAAGACCTGTCCTTCAAGCATCAGGTTGTTCCCTCTCCCCACTATCACCTGGAATCCCTTCGACTCCAGCTTCTCCTTGACCGGCTTTAGCTGGTGTATGTGCTGGCTGAACGTGGCGAGCCCTATCCGCCTGTATGGGGCCAGGACTTCGGTTGCGGTTTCAACCACTTCTCCGAACTCCACATCGTCTATGGCGTCTACGAGGTAGGTGTAGTCCCCCACCTCGGTAACGGCTGCGTTGTGTCCTATGTGGAGTGCCAGGTCGGCCTGGACCTTCTCAACGTCGTCGTCGACCGTGTCACATATGCCAAAACAACTGTCCCCTGAGAGAATACTGATGACGCCGTACTTCTCCTTCGCCGTTTCCATGAGCTCCTTGGTTTGCCTTAGCAGCCCCCCGGGTGCGTTCACGAGGATTACCTTTGGCTTCTTTGCTTCAATTATGTCAAAGACCTTCTTCTCATCAATCCTAACGGTCACAGGACTAACCTCCGAGTACCTCGGTTTTCAAACTCGGCCTGCGCGCCCCCGTTATATACTTCTGGTAGAGGAAACAATTCCAACGTCCTGAAACTAGCTTTGCGTCCGTCTCATGCGCTGGCTTGGGCCGGCACAACGGCGTGTTCCAGCTTAACGATTTCCACTCTCGTCTTCATGGGCAGCTTTGTCGATGCGGCTTTCATGGCTTCCTTTCCCTTTTCGAAGTTCTCCGCTTTCAGGCTCAGCTCGAGGACAGTGCTTCCTATGTCCACTCGCGCGGCGAGGCCTATGGGCTTGCCGAACGCCTTTCTCATCCCTTCCTGAAGCCTGTCTGCACCTGCGGTGGCGATCATCTTGTTCTCCCTGAGGACCAAGTGCGGATAGGTCACCACTTTCAGGTAGAAGTTCTCCTCGCCAATTAGTGTGACTTTCTTGCTGGCAGCCACCCTCGCTGCCTCCAGGGCGTTGTGCCTGATTTGGACCCTTCCCTCTGAAATCAGCTTGAACACGTAGTCGTAGTCGTCCCTATACTTCCCCGTGGTAAAACGGGCAACCTTGGGGTTGGGCGCACCGGGGGCGAACTTCTTGTTGTAGAACATCCCCTTCTGCTCCCGATAATTCTTCCCGTGGATGGCTCTCTTTCCTCAAAAAGCCGGCTCCGAGCATCGCTAATTAAGTTTCATGCTCGAACCCGGTTGATTAGTCCGGGAATCAGGGCGTACCCATTTTCGTCTCAAGGAGACGTTCTGAAAGCCTTTATCTCGCTTCGCCGCAAATCATGGTTGTGCCCTATTGGAGCACGAAACCGCCAAAGGATGACTCCGGCTACTTCGACCTAATGTCCAAGGCAATTTTCACTGCCGGCCTGAACTGGAGGATGGTGGAGAAGAAATGGCCTGACTTCAGGAAGGCGTTCAATGGCTTTTCCCCCGCGAAGGTCTCGAAGCTCTCGGACAAAGACGTCAAGGCCCTGATGAATAACACCCGAATCATTCGCAATGAAAAGAAGATTTGCGCAACGATTGAGAATGCACGTGCCGTAGAGGACCTTGAGAAGGAACACGGCTCATTCGGGAACTACATCGGCAGCTTCGGGAATAAGGAGAAGCTCCTGCTCGAGGATCTTCCGAGGAGGTTCAAGTTCATGGGCCCATCGACCGCCCGGATGTTCCTTTACATGGTTGGGTATCGGCTAACCCCTACTAAGGAAGAGAAGGCTTGGACGAAAGCGCATCCTGAACACCTCTAGCCTCAGACTACAACTCGAAAGTCCTTTCTCTCTTCTCTCCCAATCCTCTCTCCTCGGGTGGCTTGTACTTCCACCCCAGCAACCTACCGACGTCCTTCTCTGTCTTCGTCTTGATTAGCTTGGGAGGCTCATCGCGCGTCCAAAGTCCTTTCGAATTGATGATTAAGCCCCTATCTCGCGCTTTGATGGTCATCCCAATGGTATGTCCCTTTGGTCCCGTGGCCCACATCTGGGTCACTCCCCAAGCATCTTCGTTCAGACAGATGAACAGGTTGACCTGGATCTCCCTGTACATGAAGTTCGTTATCGTATCCCCGAACGAAGTCACTCTCCCTCCGATTTCGGTGACTCTTTTGATGACCTTGTCCTTCCACGGCCCGAAGGTCTTCCCGCTCGGGATCACGGCGAAGTCTATGTCCTGGACGATGGGCCTCTTTCTTCTGACACTCCCCGCGAGAAGGTGCCTCTTGTATAGGTCCTTGGTCTTGGACAGGAAGTCCGCCGCAATCTCTCGGGCATCGTCCAATCTGATCTCCTTCTTGAAAGACAACTCGCGGACCTCTATGACAGCTGGGACAGCAGACATTCATCCGGTGTCTTGTCATGCCTTATCCTGAGAATAAATGGTGCTCTCAATTTCTTGTCCCTGGTGACTTCCTGGAACCTCACCTCGATTACCGATCCCTTCTTCACTCTGCGCGGGTCCACTCGTTCGACCATCGATCCTACATTCCCAAGCTCCACTACCTTCCCATTGTCATCGTAGACACCTACAGACCAAGACCTAGGAATCCCCGTGCTCCTCATCTCCTTTGTCTCCACGATTCCCGTTACGAAGACGTCCACAGTGTCGAACTTCTTCAGCTTCAGCCAGGATCCCGGCTGGCCGTAGCTCGACTGGGGGTTCTTCACCATAACCCCCTCCCGGCCATCCTTCACCGCCTCGTCTCGAAGCTCCATAATCTTCTCAGAGGTCCTCGCAAGAGTATATTCCACCTCGAGCCCTGACCCTTTCAGAATCTCATGTAGTATCTTCTTCCTCTCGGTCAGGGGCTTGGGTCGGACGTCACGGTTGTCGACTTGCAGGACGTCGAAAAGGAAGAGCCCCTTCGCCTCCCTGGCAACGTATTCTCCGTCCAAAATCATGCGGTTCGGCGCGTGGAGGAACTCGGGCACCCTAGAGAAGACCTGAGGTGTACTCTTCGGAGTATAGATCCCACCGTGCTTGCTTGACAGAACGAGCTTGTCCCCACTCTTGAAGAGGAACACGCGGATGCCGTCGTACTTGGTCTCGACAAGGCTTGGAAGAGGGTTCTTCGCCAACCATTTGCCGAGCTCGAGCTTGACCGCCTTGGAGTAGTTCTCCTGGACGTATGTCGGGAGCTCTTCGCTCAATCTACTTCGAGAGGATTACCTTCGGCTTCTTCCGGGCAAGGGGGACCGCAGGCAGCCTAGACGCACCCTTCTCCTCCACCAGAGCCCAGGCGTCGTCGAGCTTGAGGATCCCCTCACTCAGCCCCATGAGTAGCCAGAGCCTGCCGTCCTTCCTCTCATAGGGGTAGATCACACAGGTGTAGAAGTTGTATCCTCTACCCCAGGAGAAGAACGCCACCAGAGCCATGTCCTTCTCTATGAGGTATCTCGCAAGTTGCGTGACCCTAGAGTTGGTCTCCCCCACCTTCTTGTCGGTGTCGGGAGCGAGCTGGTAAACCTCCTTGAACTTGTATTCAGACACCCTTTCAATGGGGACGAAACCATCGGGGTCGACTTCTATCTTCGTGGTCCTTTCGAAAGGCTCTACCTCCTCCCCCTCCTGCTTGTCCACCGTCTGGTCCAGAGGGATCTCGATCCATTTCCCTTCGAACTCTAGCTCGTATTTTAAGAAGTACCTCTTTTCTGTTCTGACAGTAATCGGGAATTCACCCCTGTATCTGACGAACTTCTTCACCTCCTCGGGGGATACCTCCTGAACGTCCAGTCGCTCCCCGTTGGGCCCTTCTTTGTAGCGGTAAACCCTAGGGACTTCTCTGCTCACGACCTCCTTACCGCTTCTCTTATCCAGCTTCACTACCTTCACAGGCTGGAGATTCCCATGAGCTTTCGCCGCCCTCAAATGGTACTCGACTGCTCCGAGCCCGAGGGTGGGTATGTTCAGGCTCAGCACTCCGCGCCACGAGGCACGCGAGACAGCTGCGCTCTCAGCCTGCTTCTCCACTTCAGAGAAGATGTCCTTCTTCGGCAATTCTCCACCCTCGAGACGTCCCGTCATAATTAATCTTGCTAAAGCGAGAACACTTTTCCGATGGGCTGAAACGGTTCCCCTGTGAAAGTGTTCGTAGGGGTCTCCGGATTCAGCTACTCCAGCTGGGTTGGAATGTTCTATCCTGAGGGATTGAAGAACGACGAGTTCCTAGGCTACTACTCCAAGCACCTGGGGAGCGTGGAGATCAACAGTTCGTTCTACTCCGCTCCAAGCATTGCCATGGTCAGGAGCTGGTCCGCTAAGACCCCCGAGGGATTCCGGTTCGCGTTCAAGGCACCCCGGCTGATTACCCACATTCTGAAACTCGGCAAAGGTGCGTCTGAAGCGAGCGCAAAGCTCTCTGCGACCCTGGGGAACCTGGGCCCTCGCCTTGGCCCAGTTCTGTTCCAGCTTCCGCCATTCTCGAAGCTCAACCAAGAGCTTCTTCAGAATTTCCTAGCTGAGATTGGCGACATCGGACCCAAGGTCTTTGAGTTCAGGCATCCGTCATGGTTCACAGAGCCAATCTACCGCCTGCTCGATGAACACCAAGCCGGCTTCTGCGTAGTCGACAGCGAGGACCTCGAGCCCACGTTCAAGGTCACAGGAGGGTTGGCATACTTCCGTTTGAGAAAGGATTCCTATGACAGGGAGGCCATTGACATTTGGTCTGAGAGAATTCGCAAATCGTCAGTAGGGGCGAAAGAATGCTACGTCTACCTCAGGCACGACGAGACGGGAGAGAACGCCCTGTTGGCCCAGCGGCTTTCAAAGAACCTGCGGGACTCGTAGGCCCAGGCCCCTGCTTACTTCTACGTGCAGATCTAAGATAGATCACGGGTTGTATACGCGTTTAATATGCTCCCGAACCCGCCAATCTTTAGGACGGCTCGCGCCAGATAGTTAGGCAACCAACCGCCTCCCGAACCAACCTCTCTGCTCGGGCTCCGCAGAGCGCCGCGACAACACTTCAGATTCAGTCAGGAAACAAGATTCGCTGTAATGGAAATCGTTTTCATACTCATGTCCCTGACTTCACGTGCTAGCATTTGGCGTCAATCTGGGTCTGGGCGATTATCATCATCGCCTTAGCTTTCGGGATTTTTGTGATTTGGTCGGTACCCCTCGGCGCAGGCTGGGAGCCTACGTCCCGTAGGAAAGTTAGGAAAATGCTCGAGATAAGCGGGGCTGGCCCCTCAGACATCATCTACGATCTTGGGTCAGGTGATGGAAGAATCGTGGTGGAAGCCGCTAGGAGGTTCCACGCAAGGGCAGTCGGCATCGAAGCCGATCCCTTCCGGGTG
>Ga0187772_10000514_pt1 | contig 17329 bp, 16 predicted proteins | sample 0116_SJ02_MP15_2_FD_133137 | JGI IMG/M metagenome (GOLD analysis project Ga0187772, IMG submission 133137) | Tropical peat soil microbial communities from peatlands in Department of Meta, Colombia - 0116_SJ02_MP15_20_MG | ecosystem: Environmental > Terrestrial > Soil > Wetlands > Peat | place... | reverse complement strand
AGCAGCGGATCGAAGCGGTTCGCGCCGTCAAGGCACAGCACCGGCCGCGCCTGCATCACGAGCCGCGGAAGAAAATAATGGAACAGTCGCGGCACGTCCGGATGGCCGTGAAACACCGCGAGCCCGTTTTCGGGAAACGTCCAGGAGATGCGTTTCTCGCCGCCATCGCGTATGGCAAGCGGCGAAAGAGATGCGGTGGCCGGCGCCATGGCGCGGCCGGAAGCATGCTGGCACATGTTGACCTCGAGGCAGGCAGCGGGAAGGGCAGGGGCGCATCGGGCGGCGCAGCACGCCGGGCTGTGCCGGGAAATTCGGGCGGGGGAGGAGCGGTCCGTGAGAGCCGGGTGGATCCCGCAGGAAGCACCCTGAATGGCAATGGGGCCGCGGCCTCGCCCGCCTTCCCGTTACCTCTACCGGGGAGAAGTATAGGCGAAGAAAAAGCGAAAGTCAAGGTTGGCACAGTGAGTGTCAATACTTAGATTTTTATGCGATGGCGAGTTCCATCCCATCGTCAACAATCCGAGTAGTGGCGTACTCGATGTGCAAAATCCGTCGTGAGGAATTTGTTTGTGTTTTTGAGGATGAGTGCACAAGCAACGGCTTCATTGCCAGGACACCACCCTGTGCAACGATGCAACCAACCGGCGATATCTCTAATGCGAGTTGCCGAATCTTTTCGTCGCTGAGCACGCCGAGCTTGTGCGTTCCGGGAAGGACGCGCAACGGCCCGTTTTGGGCGGTGGAATCATCCAGATGAACGCGCAGAGCCAAAATCCTTGCGAGGGCGCTTGCGGGTGCATGCGCATAAATCACGCCTTCTTTCATAGACCAGGATCCCCAGCCGGATAGCTCACGACGTTCTCGAAGTGGCAAGGCCGTATCTTGGTGCCATGCCACGAGCCAATTAGCAGCGGCTGATTTGTCGAACAGCGTCGCGCGGTAGGGAAATGCTTCGGTGCCTAATATCGATTGCGCGAACGCAAGAAGCCTCGAGTTGTTAGCCCAAGCCGCAACAGCAGGGTCTGAAAGGAGATGGCGCACACCGGCGCGGCTCCGCCGCAAGTGTGTTCGTGTGACGACGCCCAACAACTGTAAGACGTCTTCTCGTGAAAATAGTTCGAGGATGATCGCAAATCCATCCTGTTCGATGAGTTGTTGCCACATTGACCTTTCAATTCGTTCGTGGGGCATCAGCGTTTGCGGCGGGCGCGGGCGGGGCGGGGGCGCGGCTTCGAAGGGAGCTTGGCGGCGCGGTTCGACTCCGACCGGAGAGCGAGCAAGTCGCGCGTGAGATGGCGCAACGCATCTTCGAGAGCGCGAAATTCCGCATCCGCGCGCTGCAAATTTCCGGCGCGGCCCATGGCTTCGAGATTCCGCGCAGCGGCCACGGCTTTTTGCGCGCCGAAAATCGCCATCGCGCCTTTTAGCGCGTGGGCGGCGCCCGCGAGTTTCTCCGCGTTCTTTTCCGAGATCGCATGGCGGACGCCGGAGAATTTTTTCGGCGCATCCGCGAGGAATGATTTCACGAGCGACTGAATCAGCTTTTGATTTCCGGCGGTCGTGCGCCACAGATGTTCCGCCACGCTTTCCGCAGGTTGAGGCGCTGCCGGTGCAGGGGCAGAGGGCGATGCAGTGGCGCGATCGACTCCGCGCGGCGGAGATTCCACGACTTCGAACAGCGCATGCATGTCGAAAGGTTTTGCGAGAAATCCGTCCATGCCGGCTTCGAGACGCCTCTCGTTATCTTCCGGGGCCACGTTGCCGGTGAGCCCGATGATGATCTGATGCTTTCCGGTGGACGCCTCCTGCGCGCGAATCGCGCGCGTGGCTTCGAGACCGTCCATTTCAGGCATCTGTTCATCCATCAGAACCACGTCGAAGCGATCTTTCGTCACCGCTGCAAGCGCCTCTCGTCCGTTTTCGACCGCCTCGACCGTGTGGCCGCGCTTGCGCAAAAGTTCGATCACGAGTTCGCGATTGACGTCCGTATCTTCCGCGAGAAGCACGCGCAAACGCCGCGGGGGTTTCTCGGCGCGGAGGCGCGCGACGGCTGCGGGACTTTTTTCTTCAGCTTTCACGCGCGGCTCCTCGGCGGCTGGCAGAGCGGGCTTTCGCTCCTGCAAAATTTTCGCGGCACGCGGCAAGCGAAACCAGAAGCGCGAGCCGCCGGTCTTTCTCGTCTCGGCGCCGATTGTTCCGCCCCAGCGCTCGACGGTGATCTTGCAAAAATAAAGTCCGAGGCCGGCTTTGCCGGGACGATCTTTGCCTTTGGAGAAGAGCGCGAAGAGACGATCCGGAACCGCGCCGGGCGGCAGGCCGGGGCCTTCGTCGTCCACAAAAGCGAGCAGAAACGGACCGTGTTCCTCGATGCCAACGGTGACGGTGGAATCTTTCGGACTATAGCGCAGCGCATTCTCGAGCAAGTTGCCGAAAATTCGTTCGATCCGGGATGCATCGCCGACAACATTCGAATCGCGGGAAAGATCGAGCGCCGGATCGAGACTCAGGCGGATCCCCTTGTCCTGGAATGCAGGGAAAAATTCCTGCACCACGCGCTGCGCCGAGGCGCCAAGAGAGGAGCCGCCGATTTCTTCCGGAGTTTTCGATTGCTGCCCGGCGAGGTCGCTCGAAAAAGCTTCGAGGATTCCGCGGATCATCTGTTCCTGGCGGTGCGATTCGCGCTGGCCGGTTTCGACCATGCGCTTGACGTCGGCAGAAAGATTTTCGAGCGAAAGGATATTGAAGCAGCCGCGCATCGCCGTGAGAGGCTGCGAAAGATCGTGGACGATGCAATGCAGCAGGATTTCCTTTTTCTGCGTTTCTTTGATCAGCCGTTCGTGTTCGAGCAGGGAATCACGCGCGGTCTGGAACACGCGCTGGCGATCGGCATACGTGCCCGCGAGATTGCGAATCACAAGAACAGGCTTGCCTTCGAGCCGCAGCGCAGTGGCTTCGAGCGGAGTTTCGCTGCCGCCGGAGCCCCGCTCGATCCAAACGCCGGAGTCTGCCGACCCGGGCCGGTCTGAATTCCAGAAGCTCTCCGCATCTACAAGAAAATTCTCAAGAAAAGGCGAAGCTTCCGCGAGGCAAATCGATTTTCCGTGTCTGCCGCCAGTGCCCCACAATTTCTCGCACCACTCGGAAGATTTCCCGATGGCGTGGAACGTGCCGCCGCCCAAATATTCGAAGAGCGCGTAACCCTGGCCGGCTAGAAACGAATCGGGGATAGAATCCTTCTGCATCTATTTTTTCAGCATGGCTCGCGCAAGCGCGGAGAAAACCTCTTCGACGTGCTCTCCGGTCTTGGCGCTCGAACGGAATATACTCCATCCGCTTTCGGCGAGCTTCGCTTCTCTTTCGGGTTCGATTTCCCACTGGTCTTTGAGGTCGCTTTTGTTCAGCACGAGCACGGCAGGAATCTTTCCCATTGTTTCGTTCACGCGATTGCTCAAAGCCAGCGCGTCGTCGAGTGTCGGCCGCCGCGTGCCGTCAACGACGAGAAGATATCCCGACATGCCGCGGAGATAGGAGATCTGAAGCTTCTGAAAAATATCCTCGCCATAGATATCCCACAGGACCAGCATGACGTCTTGTCCGTCCACGCGAACAACTTTCTTATCCACTTTCACGCCGATGGTGGTCTGATAGGCCTCGGAAAAGATGCTCTCGACAAAACGGCGGACGAGGCTTGTCTTGCCCACGGAAAACGTACCAAGCATGCAGACTTTTTTCTGAAGCATCGAAGTGGCCGCTTAGTTTGCCACGGGAGCGGCAGTATAAGCGACTCTGAAGGTGACGCTGCGATTGAGCCGGCGGCCCTCTTCGGTTTCTTCGCTGCGCAGGGGTTCGGAGGTGGCCACGCCGCGCGCGCGAAGGTTCGTGGATGGAATGCCCGAGCGGCGCAGGGAGTAAGAGATTTGGTCCGCGCGCTGGCGGCTGAGCGAGATGTTCGTGGCATCACCGCCAGTGACGTCGGTGTGGCCGACAACGTCAACCACGGCCTTCCCGCCCATCCGCTGTGCCTGAGCAAAAAGCAGGCTGAGAGTTTTTTCGGATTGGGCTAGCGTACCCTCCTGGCCGGGTTCGAGTTCAGCGCGACCCAGTGGGAACACGAGCACAACTGCCTGGAGGCTGGACTTCAACTTGTCGAGCTCCAGCAGATCAGCATCCTGCAGCTTCGATGTGTCCACACTGCTCACGCCGGCAATCCAGGGCGCGCGTTCGTTGAATTTGGCAATCCACTTCGCGGAAGCAGCGCCCTCGGCCCGGAGCTCGCCGTGTTTTACGGAAAGCTTTACGCCCTCGGGGGGATGCAGAAGCTCTTTCGTCCGGCGGAGCACAATCGAATCGTCCACGGAATAAAATGGAAGTAGCTCTAGGTCTGCGCTCTTTGGATCAAAACCCGCGGCGGCGAGCAGCTTTTCAGGCTCGGGCGCGAGTGGATCGCGGAAGCCCTGCACGTGATACCGGCCGCCCGATTTGGTGTAGGAGATCACTACGATGCCCGGCTGTTGGCGGAGCGAGTTCAGAAAGCCGGACCATTCCCATAGCAAATAGGTCGAGTATCCAACCCAAGCAAGGATGATCGCAGCCACCACGGAGACGGCGGTGATGAACGCGCGCGGCATTTTCTTTCGCGCGTCTTTGTCCCTGAATTGTGATTCGAGCAGATGGTTCAGGCGATCGCCCGCTGCGCGAAACGGGCCCGCGTCGCCCTGGAATTGATCGAGGGCCGCGCTGTAATCCTTCTCGATCCCTTCGAGCGCTTCTTTCATGGCAACCCGATAAGAGGAAGGCGCATGGCCGCGAATGACGGCGGCGATCACGGCGTCCGGGCCTTCTTCGATCCAAACGCGGAGCTCGCCCACTTCCATGCTGTCGAGAGTTTCCGCGCGCGAAGAATTGAAGGAGTCGCGCACGAACTGCTGAATGGCGGAAAGCATGCCGGCAATCATGTCCGGATCCTGCGTGGCCACCGCCGGAGCGACCACATGGCTCAGCACGAGCCCGGTTTCGCGATGAATCAAGAAAATCTGTTCAACGCGGAACAGCAGGCTGTGCATGAGCACGATTTCCGCGAACGGCTTGCCCGTACGCAGCGCTTCGATGCGCCACTGGATGCCGCGCACGGAAAGGCTGTGCTCGAGAGCTTCGTTGAATGATTCCACCATCGAGCGCAATGCTTCGGCGATGGATTTGCGAATTGCGGGGCCCATTACGGGGAAGAGCGCATCTGCCAGAGTTTGCGGATCACGGCGGACAGAATCGCGCAGGGTTTCCTGAATCGTGGGAGCGAGGGCTTCGGCCAGGGCGCGATCGTCGCCTTGCTCGCGGCGCATCTGGATTGCCTCGGCCACCACAGAACTTACGTCTTCGGCGCGGCGCTCGATGCTATCGAGCCGCGCGCGGATTTCTTGCAGGCCTTCCTGCTCCGGCGCGACGATCAACTGGCGCAGTTCTTCCAGTGCGTGATTATTTTCCGGCTGCTCTTCGAGGGGTTGCCCCAGGGGGGCGCGGCGTTGGGCTTGCTCTGCCATATGCAAACGTTGAGTGTTTGTCCGGCCGGGCCCGGGATGCGCCCGGCAGCGTCCGATCCATCCTGGCTCGCCGGCGGCTTATTTTTCCGGCAATTCGAGCCCGTTCTTGAGGCGCAAGGAGAACTCCGCGAAAAGATCGGCGAGCGCGGCGCGATCGGTCTTTTCGTCGCGCAACGCTTCCACCTCGCGGTCGAGCGCGGCGGCCGATTCGCGGCGCAGTTTCTCGATCTCGTTCATCACGGCCTTGGAATGTTCGAGAATCTTCGAGCGCAGCTCGGTCTGGCCGTCGGCAAACTGCTCCTCGAGCTGGCCGATTTTTTTCTCGAGCATTTTCGAGGCTTCCTTCAGCTCGCGAGTGAGTTCCTTGAGGCTGTCGCTGCGTTCGGATTTCTCGGTTTTCAAGCGCTGGCTGAGAGATTCGGTTTCCTGCTGGACGAAGCCGCTCAGGGCGTCGAAACGCTTGGCCATGTCTTCGCGAAGAGTCTCGACGGCTTTCGAGACGTTTTCTTCCAGGCGCGCGAACCGCTTTTCATAGTCGCGCATCTGCGAGCCGAACAATATGTCGCGAATCTTATCGACATTCGCGCCTTCCTGGCCTTCCTTGCCGGAAGGGTTGGGGACTTTTGCTTCTGCCGGGGCTGCCATTTTTCGGACTCTCCTTTTCGGACTCTTTATGCCCTGCCGGGGGGACCTGCGCGTGGCGCTTCGGGGCATTGAGGGACACTACTACGAAAAAACGCGTTTCGCAATGACGGCAAGAGCTAGTACCCGGGTACGAAAAGTCTGGGAGGTTCAGGAGTCCTAGGACGCTCATTCATTTGTCCAGAAAGGACCGGAGTCGAGCGTATCCGGCGCGACTAACGGGGAGTTGAGCGCCTCCGGTGAGCACCGCGACATGAGTGTCTTTGCCATAGGGCTCGACGCGAGCCACTCGTTCGAGATTGACGATGTACGACCGATGGATGCGAAGGAATCGTGCAGGATCGAGCGAAGCCTCGAGGCCCGAGATGGTTTGCTGCTTCAAGTGCTTCTTGCCCTCGGAGCAAAGCGCCACATAATCATCCTGCGCTTCGGCGTAGTCGAGTTTCGCCACGGGGATGATGAAAACGCGCGTGCCGTCACGGACGGGGATGCGGTCGAGGTATTGCGCCGGCGGCCGCGCAGCAGCAGCCAATTCCGCGGCGGGCGGCATCTTGCTGCCCAGGCGATCCTTGGCGCGAGCCAGGGCAGCGTCGAAGCGATCGGAGCTGAATGGCTTCAGAAGGTAATCCACTGCATGGACCTCGAAGGCGTGAATCGCATAGCTGTCGTAGGCGGTGACGAAAACGACCACCGCGTCCGAGCCGATGAGTTCGAGCACTTCGAACCCGTCGAGTTTCGGCATCTGCACATCGAGGAAGATCAAATCGGGTTTCGATTCCGCAGCGGCTTTCACCGCTTCGAAGCCGTTCGCACATTCCGCCACCAGCTCGATTTCTGGATGCGAACCGAGAAACTCGCGGAGGACCTGGCGAGCAAGTTCCTCGTCGTCCACGATAATGGCGCGAATTTTCTCTGCCGCTTCGCGTGTCACGATGTTCGCGCCTCTCTTTCGGCGGGGAATTCGAGCGCCACACGAAATACTTCGCCGGATCTGTTCACACGGAAGGAAGCCAGATGCCCGTAGCGGGCTTCGAGCCGCTGCCGGACATTGGCAAGGCCCACGCCGCTTTTGCGCTTGGGCGGGGCTTCCGGATCGAAGCGGTTTTCAACAGCGATGGAAAGAGCGCCGTTTTCGCATCGCGCTTCCAGGCGGATCGAGCCGCCTTCAACCAGATTGGCAATTCCGTGGGCGACGGCGTTTTCCACCAGCGGCTGCAACAGCAGCGGAGGCACGGAAACATCCAGCGCGTTTTTGTCGATTTCTTCTTCCATGCGGAGGCGCGCACCGAACCGGATTTTCTCGACAGCCAGGAAGGAGCGGATCAATGAGAGCTCTTCCTCGAGCGGAATCGAGGCTTTTTCTCCGAGCCCGAGAGTGCGGCGGAGGAAGTCCGCAAGCAGAATGCACATTTCACGGGCTTTGGGCGCATCCGAGCTCGTGAGCGCGCTGATGGAATTCAGGCTATTGAAGAGAAAGTGCGGATTCACCTGGGCTTTCAGAGCCCGGAGTTCGGCTTCGCGCGCGAGCACGCTCGCTTTCATCTCCCGCTCGCGCGCTTGCTGCGAAGCCTCGATGCTGAACCGAACGTAGTAAGACGCCACCCGGAGCAAGTAAAGGAGGATGCCAAGTCCAAAGATAAGCGGATAGCTTTTCGGGAGACGCGCGTCGAGTCCGCGAAAGCGGGAGAAGCTCGAGAGAACCTCGCCGAGAATTTTGGCCACCAGAATCCAGATCGCGCTGGCGACGAGTGCAGCGGTGAGGTGCGTGAAGGTAAGCCGGATCCAGCCGGCCTGCTCGATTGGCGTGGCACGGCAGGAATAGAAAGCTGAGAGGCAAACAAAGTGATAAACGATGCAGAGGGGAACTGAGACAGCGAGGGCTTCCGTCCAAGTGAGTCCGCCCGGACCGGCAAGCAGGTAGGCGAGCAGGCCCGCAAATAGCACCCAGAACGCAAGCAGGCCGCCCGATCCTGCAAAGGTGGGACGCATCACATCACCTTAGTTCTTGATTTCCATGCCGCCAAAGATGGCCACGCCCTTGATGATGAGACGCTTCGGGGCAGTCGAACCGGCCTGCTGCGGATGGTGGGTCTTATCTTCGTAGCCGCCAAAAATACCCACACCCTCGATCGACACATCCCAGCTTTCCGGGACGCGAATTTCCCCTCCGCCGAAAATGGCGGTGACTTCGATGACGGCTTCCTCGCCTTCGATATCGGCCTGCGTGAGGTCGATGTCAAACCCGCCGAAGATAGCGGTCGCATCACCGCCCTGGAAATTTTTGGATTTAATTCTGGCTTCGCCCCCTCCGAAGATCCCCACTTGGCTCATGCGCGAGTCCGTCAGCACGCTGCCTCCTTGTTGGTTCACAAATTTATCGCGAATTTCATCCGAAAGATGGAAACGGCGCCGGCGAGGACTCGAAGACCTCATTATCAGCATGATCCCGCCGAGAATGACAAACACGGGCCAAACGGTCTCGAATCGCACGCGCTGGTAGCCGAGATTTTCGAGCTGAAAAACAGCTCCGAGCAAGAGCAAGAAAATTCCGACCATCCGGCCTGCCCAGCGAGAGCACTGGACAATCTGGCGCAACCCGAGAACGATCAGCACCAGCGGCCAGAATCGGAAGACTTTCCACTGGTCCACGATGCCCATCTGCCCCAGCAGCAGCACAACGCCGACCGCCACGATCAGAAGGCCGATGAAGAGGCTTGAGCGCGGACTTCGCTGCGGCCTAAACATGAGATTGTCCTTTCTCGCCATTCATCCAATCGGCCGGCCGGTTTCCGCGGCGGGCAGCGAAACCGATACCCACGCCGATGGCGACAAGGATCAGCGGCCAGAATTGCCGGACTTCCTGCCAATACGGAGCATTCAATATACCTGCGAGAGTATTCCATGTGTTCGGCGCAATTACGGAAAGCATCCAGAGATTCCCCGGGCGGATGCTGCCATATCCCAATGCACCGATTTGCAGCACGCTCCCGAGGCAGATCAGCAGCGCCGCAAGCAGCAGAGCCGTCCTCGAGCCGCCGACGAAACTATTCAAGGCTGCGGGATGATTTTGAGTCCTCATTGGATTGCCTCCTGCGCCTGCCTGTGTTCTGTTCATGCGGCGACGATAGAGCATGGGACGCGCGGCGTCACACGCTTTTCGGTGAATGGCGGCTGGTCACCGGCGAATGACGGATTTGACGGGGGCGCGGCGGGTGATTTCTAAGCTGAGAGAGCAATGCGGATCAAAAACGGTGGATTGGGTGACGGATTTAGCTCGACAGCGTCATGCCCAGCCAGAAAGCGGCCGTGAGAATTCCCGTAAGCACGAGCATCAGGCGCGTGCGCTTGGTGCGGACGCCTGCAACAACAATCGCCATGGCGCAAAGAAGGAATCCCAGCTCCGGCCAGAAGAACCGGGAAGCGAGCCCGCCGGCCCATTGTCCCGTGGAATCCTGAATCCAGGAGGAAGCGAACGAAGTCACACCGGTGAGAGAAGCAGCCACAACTCCGGCGAGCGCCAGGCCCTTCGCCCATTCGGGCAGCACCCAGTCTCGCTTTGCGTCGCGCCAATCAAGCCACGTCTGCGCGATCACGAGCCCCACAACAACCACAACGAACAGCGCCACGTCCCCCTCCCAAGCTAGGGCCGCTGCCGTCGAGTTACGCCCTCAGGCCTCGGCCGCCCTGGATTTCGGCGGCCGCACCGCACCGACAGATCCCTGTGACGTCTGCCTCTTCGACTGCTCCTCTTCTTCTGCCAAACGCTTCAGCATCTCGCGAATTACGCTGCTGCCTCGCACCCGATTCGTTTCTTTCGTCATTTCGTTGCGGCTGGTTTTATACAGGAATCGATTCGCCCGCGACAATCATTTTTTCGCCGCGTACATCGGGCGCCCGGGCCTCGCCGGACGCTTCCGGAGCCGGCCCCTGAGAACACTCGGTTTGCCCCTCAACGGCGAAACCTCAGCGGAGCTAGTTGAGAGAGCGATCTCAATACTAGGTGAATTCTCCGCCGCAGGGTTGCTCGCAGTCGCCGGAAACAGCCACGGATTCACATGGAAACCTTGCATAGCCCAAGTTGCGCCTCTGAGCGCCGAACAGGTCGGGGCAATCCGGCAACCAAATGGGAGGTCAAGGCCGCCGGAGGCGGGGTCATAAGTTGTTGTTCTCAATAGACATAGCTGATGTCTCGGGGCGGCGAGATTTGAGACTGGCGCGGTTCTGACGGTTCTGGCGGAAGAATTGGGCCGTCCCGGCAAATGCTTTCCTAAGTGTGAAACTGTTTGCACCTGTGAACTGCGCCCTGCGGAATCCTCGGCAGACCGCAATCGCAAGCCATCGGCATTGCATTCCACGCAACGTCCTCCCGACACCGTCGATGGACCACGCGAACGAGTCTGCTACGATAAGCGGCGGCCATGCGTAAACCTTGGGTCATTGCGCATCGCGGGGCTTCGGGTCATGCACCGGAGAACACGCTCTCGGCGTTCGAGCGAGCGGTGCAACTGGGGGCGGGGTTCATCGAAACCGACCTGCACCTGACGCGCGATGCGCGGTTCGTGGCCATTCACGACCTCACGCTCGAGCGAACAACAAACGGGCATGGCGCCGTGCGGGACTTCACTCTCGCGGAACTTCGCGGGCTCGATGCGGGGATGTGGTACGACCGGAAATACATGGGCGAGCAAATTCCCACGCTCGAGGAGGTGCTTGAATTTTCGCGGAAGCATGACGTGGTTTTCTACCTGGAAGTGAAGTACGACGCCGCCTGGGGAATGCATCACGCGCTGGTGGGAGCCCTGCGCAAAGCGCAAGACGCGGCGCGCACCATCGTGATTTCCTTCGACCCCGGGACGCTTGATAGCGTGCGCAAATTGGACTCCTCCATCATGACGGGCTTGCTGATCGAAGAGGCAAACTCCGAAATCATAAGATCCTCGCTCGACGTAGGCGCGCGACAATTGTGCCCTCGCTCGACGCTGGTTACCCCGGACCTCGTGGCGGAAGCGCACCGCGCGGACCTGCACGTCGCCACCTGGACAGTGAATCAGGCGGAAGAAATGCGAAGCGTGATCGCCGCGGGCGTAGATGGAGTTATGACCGACTTTCCCGATCGGCTCCAGGCTGTTCTCGAACCCTGACCTTACAACCCTGCAGCGGAATCTCCATGGAGGTGCTTATAGAGCGCGGCGAATTGTGGCAGCGAGAGCTGCTCGGCGCGCGTGTCCGGAGAGAGCGATATCGCGGCCAGCGCGCCATGGAGCAGCTCGTCGGAAGCAACAGCGCGCAAATTATTGCGCAGGGTTTTGCGTTTTTGGCTGAAGCAAGCCTGAACGAATCCAAGGAAGCGCTTTTCATCGGCGATGGCCAGCGCGGCGCGTTCGCCAGGTAAAGACATTTTCAGCAGTGCCGATGTGACTTTCGGAGGTGGCCGAAACGCGCCCGGAGGAATCCGCAGCACGATCTCGGGCCGAGTATAGAACTGGCACGCGGCGGAAAGGTAGCCGTACGCACGGTGGCCGGGCCCCGCCGCGATCCGCGCGGCGACCTCGAATTGTATGACCACGTGAATCGAATCGATTTGGCCGGCAAAATCAAACAGGTGATGCAGGATCGGCGAGGTGATGTAGTAGGGAAGGTTCCCATAAATTCGGAATCGCCCGCTTACGATCGTTGCGAAGTCCACGGAAAGCACATTTCCCGTCAGGACTTCCACACCCGGCCAGACGGAAGGGCGCCCGAGCGTTTTTTGGCGGAGACTTTCGGCAAGCCGCGCGTCGGCTTCAATGGCGATCACGCGCCGGCCAGGCGCTGCGAGGAGTTGCGTCATCTCGCCGTGGCCAGCGCCGATTTCGACCCAGACGTCACTTGCCCCGCGCGGGAGCGTCTCCAGAATCCGTTTTCGCCAGGCGGAATCGCTCAGAAAGTGCTGGCCCATACGCTGGCGTGCCATAGCGCCCGCGAGTGTAGCAAGTCCGGATGGAAATCGCGCCTGGGGTATGCTTGACGAGGCTCCGGCGAGAGGTTAACTTTTTTATTTCAATCGAGGCCCTATGAAAATCCTATTTGTTTCCTCAGAAGGTCTGCCGTATTCCAAGACGGGCGGGCTGGCGGATGTGGTCGAGGCGCTGCCGAAGGCGCTTGCCGAAATGGATCACGAAGTCGCGATTCTGCTCCCACGTTATCGCGGCAATAAAGTCACGTCCGTGATCGTCTCGAGCCTCACGATCCCGCTCGGCGACACCTTGCGCTTCCCGGCGCTTACCGAGGGCCATCCCTCCGGCCGAGTGCGCTACTTCTTCATGGACGACCCGCCGTACTTCGACCGCGAACAGCTCTATGGGGACAAAGCCGGGGACTATCCGGATAATGCCGAGCGCTTTGCGGAGCTCTCGCGGGCCGCGATCGAGTTCACCAAGCGCATCTGGCTTCCCGACGTGATCCATTGTCACGACTGGCAATCAGCGCTCGTGCCCGTCCTTTTGCGGACGCAGTATGCGAGCGACCCCGCGGTTCGGTCGCTGCCGGTGGTTTTCACCATTCATAATCTCGGCTATCAAGGGACTTTCCCTCCGAGCGTGCTCCGGAAAATCGGCCTGTCTGAGACTCTCTTCACCATGGACGCGCTGGAATTCTACGGCAAAGTGAATTTCCTGAAGGGCGGGCTCGTGTTCGCGGATTACTTGACCACCGTCAGCCGCCGCTACGCAAAAGAGATCCAGACTCCCGAATACGGCTCCGGCCTGGAAGGCGTGATTCGCGGGCGCGAGGATCGCCTGGTAGGAATTTTGAACGGCGTGGACTATTCCGTTTGGAGCCCGGAGTCCGACACCTTCATCGCGCAGAATTATTCGGCGCACAATCTGGAGGGGAAACGGGCCTGCAAGAAGGCGCTGCTCGAACAATTCCGTCTGCCGAAAGAAAACATCGACCGGCCGCTGATTGGGATCGTTTCCCGGTTCGCGGACCAAAAAGGGTTCGACCTGATTGCCCAGGAAGCGCCGGAATTCATGAAAGAGAACCTCGCGCTTGTCGCGCTGGGCACGGGACAGAAAGAGTACGAAGCCCTCTTCAAGGAGCTGGCAGCCAAATATCCGGCAAAGGTCGGAGTGAAAATCGGGTACGATAACGCGCTCGCGCATAAGATCGAAGCCGGCTCGGACATGTTCCTGATGCCTTCCCGCTACGAGCCCTGCGGGTTGAATCAGATTTACAGCCTGCGGTACGGCACAATTCCGATCGTGCGCGCCACCGGAGGCCTGGACGATACGATCCAGAATTTCGAGCCGCGGACCCAGCAGGGAACCGGATTCAAGTTCGAGGAGTACACCGGCGAGGCGCTGCTCGGCTGCGTGCGGGCCGCGCTGAAGGTTTACGCCAAGCCGAAAGCCTGGCAGGCGCTGCAAGCGCAGGCGATGGCCAAGGATTTTTCCTGGAAGGCTTCGGCGGCGGCTTATGTCACACTATATGAAGCGGCCCGGAGGGCGCGAATCCCCCAGCCGGTTCTAACATCTAAAGGATAGCGCGGAAGTCCCGCGAAGGGCTTGGGCCGCGCGATAAGGAATCAAAATGGCGGATAACATTCAAGCGGTGAACGACGCGAATTTTCAGGCGGATGTGATCGAAGCGAGCAAGACGACCCCGGTGATGGTGGATTTCTGGGCGGATTGGTGCCGTCCCTGCCACATGCTTTCTCCCACGGTGGAGGAAATCGCCAAGGAGAATGCGGGCAAGCTGAAAGTTGTGAAACTCAATGTCGATGAGAACATCAATGCCGCGGGGAAGTTCAATATTCGCGGCATTCCCACGTTGCTGGTGTTCAAGGGCGGCCAGGTGGCGGATCAAATCGTTGGTGCGGTGCCGAAAGAGCAGATCGTGAAGGTTCTCGAGCGCCACATTTCTTAGGCGCGATTCCGGTCTCAAGCAGGTTTCTCGAACGGGTTTGGCGCATCGGCCATTGGCCCTTGCCGAAGGTGCGCGAGGGCGGCTACTCTGCGTGTGCTCGGACGGCCGGCTCATGACGTGGAATCCCTTTGCACCGAAGCAAAAGGTCTGCGAAGCATGCGGCGAGGTGTTTTCGTGCACCGCGTCGCAATTGCATTGTTGGTGCGCGGATGTGAAGCTCTCGCGTGAAAGCCTGGCGGCACTGCGGGCGCGGTATCGGGATTGCCTGTGCCCGAATTGCCTCCGGGCGGCGGCGCAGAGCGATCGAACGGGAAGCGATGCAGGCCACTGAGCCATGGCGGCAAGAAAAAAACGCGCTTTGAAGCGTTGCCACTGGGCCAAGAGTCCCGCGATGATCGCCTATCACGACGCGGAATGGGGCGTACCTCTGCATGACGACCGCGGCCTTTTTGAATTTCTGATTCTCGAAGGGGCGCAGGCAGGGCTGAGCTGGGAAACGATTTTGGACAAGCGCGAGAATTACCGCGCCGCGTTTGACCATTTCGATGCAGCCAAGATCGCCCGGTATGACAACAAGAAAGTCCGCGGGCTTCTGAAAAACGCAGGCATCGTTCGCAACAGGCTCAAAATTGCAGCCGCGATTTCGAATGCCCGGGCGTTTCTCACGGTTCAGAAAGAATTCGGGAGTTTCGGCAGTTACATTTGGGGATTTGCCAGCCCCGGCAGCAATAAGGCTGCCAGAGGGGTTCCCACCCGCACGAAAGAATCGGATGCCATGAGCAAAGACCTCAAGCGGCGCGGATTCCGTTTCGTCGGCTCCACGATTTGCTACGCCTTCATGCAGGCGACCGGCATGGCGAACGACCACGCCCGCGATTGCTTCCGGCGCCGTCAAATTCGCTGATGGAGCGGGCTTGCGTTGCACATAAGCGCGGCGTAGGATGGATTTTTGGCAGTCGCCGCGCGAATCCTCTCTGTTGTGCTTCAGGCTTGAAACGATCCAGGGGATGCTGCGGCCTGCCGGTTCTGCAGTATGAGGGCGTAGAGACAGCCGATGAGCAAACCCGCAACAAAAGCAGTGGTGGTGGTGGGCGCGCAGTGGGGCGACGAGGGAAAGGGAAAGGTTGTCGATTACCTTGCGTCCTCGTTTGATTACATCGCGCGCTATGCCGGAGGCCATAACGCCGGCCACACGGTCATCTTCGACGGCCATCGTTTTGTCCTGCAACTCATCCCCAGCGGCATTCTGCGCCCGGGCAAAAAAGCCGTCATTGGCGCAGGCACTGTGGTTGATCCTGCGGCCTTAGTTGCGGAACTCGAAAATCTCAAGAAATCCGGAATTGAGGCCCGGGGCAGGCTTTTCCTGAGCAACCGCGCCCACCTGATTTTTCCGTATCACCGCGAGATGGATAAGGCGGCGGAAGCCGCGCGCGGCGCCGCGGCCATTGGCACCACATCGCGCGGAATCGGCCCGGCCTATGAGGACAAGATGGCGCGGCGTGGAATCCGCGTCTGTGATTTATTTGACGCGGACCGTTTCGCCGAAAAGCTCGAGCGCGTGATTGCCGAAAAGGACGCCATCAGCCGCGCCACCTTTGGCCATCCGCTCGATACAGCGGGGCTGCTGAACCAGTATCTCGAGTTAGCGGCGCATATTCGCGGTTTTGCGGCAGACACATCGAGCCTTCTGAATCGCGCGTTGGACAAGGGCGAGCCGGTGCTCTTCGAGGGCGCGCAGGGAACGATGCTCGACATCGATCACGGCACGTATCCCTTCGTCACATCCTCGAACGCGACGTCCGGCGGCGTGGCCACGGGGCTTGGCGTCGCCCCCACACGACTAACGGGCGTTGTGGGTGTGACAAAAGCCTACACGACTCGCGTGGGCGCCGGTCCATTCCCCACGGAAATGCCCGATCTCGATGCGGCCGAAGTACGGACGCGGGGGCAGGAATTCGGGGCCGTCACCGGACGCCCTCGGCGGTGCGGCTGGCTCGACCTGGCGGAACTGCGATTCGCGAAAACGGTCAACGGCATTGATTCATTCGTGGTGACAAAACTCGACGTGTTCGATTCGCAGCCGGAAATCAAAACCTGCATCGGCTATCGCTGGAAGGGCCAGCCGATTACGGAAATGCCCGCAGATGTTGAAACGCTCTCGCAGGTGGAACCGGAGTACCGCACTCTGCCGGGCTGGAAAAAACCGACGCCTGGAATCCGCGACGTCAAAGAGTTGCCCCAAGCGGCGCGCGACTATCTCAATTTCATTTCTGACACGCTCGAGACGGAAATCGGTATGATCTCCACCGGCCCCGAGCGCGATGCCACCATCGTCCCCAGCGGGACAAAACTCGCCTCCTGGCTGTAGCTTCCGATGCTTTCCTACGAAGCCGCGCGCGCGAAAGTGATCGACATAGTGCGGTCGCGCTTGGGCGAGCTGCGCACGGAAACGATTGCGTTCGCCGATTCGCCGGGTAGCGCGCTAGGACGCGTATCCGCAGAAAATGTGGTCGCCGATCGCAATTATCCTCCGTTTGACCGCTCCACTCGGGACGGGTTTGCGCTCCGGGCAGCCGATGCCGCGCGCCCGGGCGCGAAGTTGCGGCTGATCGGGGAGAGCCGCGCTGGTGTGCCGTTCGGAGGCGCGCTTGAGCCCGGTACCTGCGTGCAGATCATGACGGGCGCGGCCGTTCCACGCTGCGCAGACGCCGTGGTGATGCTGGAATACACGCGGGTGGAAGGTGACAGCGTAATCTTTAGCCAGCCGGCTCGCCCTTATCAGAATTATGTGCACGCGGGAACCGAAACGCGCGGGGGAGAAGTGGTGGTCCCGCGCGGGACGCGGCTCGGCTACCCCGAGTTGGCGATGGCCGCGCAGGTGGGCCGCTCGAATATTTTGGTGGCTAAGCGGCCGCGCGTTTCCATTCTCTCGACAGGCGACGAAGTCGTTCCTGTGGACCAAACTCCCGGGCCATTCAAGATTCGCAATAGCAACAGTGTCTCTCTGGCGGCGCAGGTGACGCTCGCAGGGGGCGAACCGGTGATGCTTGGGAGCGCGCCGGATGAGCTGACGGCGCTGTGCACAATGATCGAGCAAGGATTTGACGCGGACTTGCTGGTGCTCACGGGCGGTGTTTCCGTGGGGAAGTACGATCTGGTGGAGGAAGTGGTGCGCGGGCTCGGCTCGGAATTTTTCTTTGATTCGATCGCGATACGTCCGGGCAAGCCCGCCGTTTTTGGGTGGT
>Ga0187772_10000513_pt1 | contig 17342 bp, 19 predicted proteins | sample 0116_SJ02_MP15_2_FD_133137 | JGI IMG/M metagenome (GOLD analysis project Ga0187772, IMG submission 133137) | Tropical peat soil microbial communities from peatlands in Department of Meta, Colombia - 0116_SJ02_MP15_20_MG | ecosystem: Environmental > Terrestrial > Soil > Wetlands > Peat | place... | reverse complement strand
GTTTTTGGCCCACAAATTGTTGTACAGAGGGCCGGATTGCGCTATGCTTCGCCAGCGTTTTCCCCGGATTCTCCCGGGGTCTGTGAATCTGCCCAGTCTCACAACAACTATCAACCTTCTGAAATCCAAAAGCTTTCGGCCCGCGTACTGTCTGATGTAGCAGTAGCACCACAATTCAAACGGAGGTAACTGAGGAACATGACCAAGTCGAAGAAGGCTCTGATTGCAGGTGCGGCTCTCGCAGGGCTCTTTGCCGGCACCAGCGCGCCTGTGCAGGCTTCCAACCTTCTCTCTGGGGTGAAGTCCTCGTTCAACGCGCAGGACCAGTCCAAGGACCAGAAGGCCGACAAGTCTGCGAAGGAAAAGCACGCCTGCAAGGGCCAGAACTCCTGTAAGGGCAAGGGCGGCTGCAAGTCGGGAGACAACGGTTGCAAAGGCAAGAACTCTTGCAAGGGCAAGGGCGGCTGCGCAACCGACGGCTCCAAGATGCCGGATGCGCCGAAGTCCTAAGCGAAACCCGCTTAGGGCTTTTTTGGGGGGGGCCGGCACCACTCCTCCGGCCCCCGAATTCCCGGGGCTTAAAAGAGAACCATGCCTGCCAATCGCTTTAATAATTTCACGGACTACGGAATCGGAATCGGACTGCGCGCCCCGCATTACCATCACATCCTCACACGCAAGCCTGTGGTCGACTGGTTTGAAATCATCTCCGAAAATTTCATGATCGATGGCGGGCGGCCGCTGCGCATTCTCGATCAAATTCTCGAGCAGTACCGGGTTGTCCAACACGGCGTTTCGATGTATTTCGGCTCGGCCGAGCGACCCAATCGCGAACATCTCCGCCGGCTGAAGGAGCTCGTGAAGCGGACGAAAACTCCCTGGCTCACCGATCATCTCTGCTGGGGGAGCGTGGACGGCCGCTACACGCACGACTTGCTTCCCATGCCTTATACGTTCGAAGCTGCGAAGCTCACCGCGCAAAAGATTCGCGAGGTGCGCGATTTTCTCGAAATCCCGATTGCGGTGGAAAACGTGAGCAGTTACGCCGAATTCCACGTCTCCGAGATGACCGAGTGGGAGTTTCTCACCGAGGTGGTCGAGCGCGCGGACTGCGGGATTCTGCTCGACGTCAACAACATCTACGTTTCGTCGCAAAATCACAATTTCGATCCGCACGAATACATTCGCGGCGTTCCGGCCGAGCGCGTGGCGCAAATCCACATCGCCGGCCATTCGAAGTACCGCAAATACATTCTCGACACGCACGATCATCCAGTGATCGATCCCGTCTGGAAGCTTTACGCCGACGCCATCCATCGGGCCGGACATACCGCGACTCTGCTCGAATGGGACGACCGCATTCCCTCCTTCGGAGAAGTTCACGACGAAGCGCTGAAGGCTACAAAATTTCTCGCGAGCGCGACACTGGCGGCTGCTGTATGAAGCTATTGAATCTGCAGCGCCGGATGGCTCGCGCCGTGATGACCCCGCTGACGCCTTCCGAACATATGCGTGCGGTCGCGCCGGACGGCCGGTCCATGCGCGCCGTTGCCGCCGAATTTATCAAGCCGAATGATCGGCTAACCTCTTTTGAGCGGCTGGAAATCTACAACCGCCAATACTGGTTCCGCGTGCTCTCGAGTTTTGCAGAGGATTTTCCAGGGCTGCGCGCCGTCTTAGGGGACCGCAAGTTCGACGCCGTGGCGAAAGGCTACATCTCCGACTGTCCTTCGCGCTCGTTTACGCTGCGCAATCTCGGCTCGCGGCTCGAGACCTGGCTCAGGAAGCACCCTTCCTGGGCGGGTTCGAGGCAGCAGTTGGCGCTCGACATGGTTCGCCTCGAGTGGGCCGATATCGACGCGTTCGACGGAAAAGCAGAACCGGCTCTTACGCCTGAGGACCTCGCGGGCGCCACACCGGCCAAGCTGCACTTGCAGCTCCAGCCTTATATCCAGCTCCTCGACCTGCGCTACCCCGTGGACGATTTGCTGCTGGCGGTGCGCGATGATGAGGACACCGACTTTGCGAGCAATGCATTCAATGAGCGCCGCAAGCGCCGCAAAGTATCGGCCGTGGCGCGGCTGAAACCGTCGCCCATTTTCCTTGCGGTGCACCGCCTCGATGATTCCGTCTATTTCCGGCGGCTCGACCGCGAGGAGTTCGTCATACTAAAGGAGCTACGCTCGGGAAAGACGCTCGATCGCGCGATCGAGTCCGCGCTGCGCAAGAGTGCGATCTCCGCGGACGAACGCCCGGCGACCATCGAGCACTGGTTCCACACTTGGGCTGCGCTCGGCTGGTTCTGCCGGCCCGTGAAAAAAGCCGGCCAGCAAGCGATTGCATCCTGAGGCCGTCGGCCGAAGGAGATCTTCTTTCGACCCATGAACACTCTCATACGAAATTGCCATCAACTGCACGATGCTACGTTTCGGGTCGTCCCCCACCTGCAATCGCCCTTTCTTCTATTCGTGCGGCTTTACTGGGGCTGGCAAATTTCGCAGAACGGGTGGGCCAAACTGCATAATCTTTCGCGAGTCACGGATTTCTTCGCGAGCCTTGGCCTGCCCGCTCCTCACGCAACCGCAATTTTCGTCTCTTCGACGGAGCTGGTGGTGGGAATTCTGCTGGCCGGTGGGCTCCTCTCGCGTGTCGCTGCGCTTGCCCTGGCCATCGACATGACCACGGCTTACATTACGGCCGATCGCGAGGCGTTGTTCTCTTTCCTTTCAGATCCGGGCAAGTTCTATAACGCCGATCCCTACACATTTCTCTTCGCTGCTCTGCTTATCCTGATCTTCGGACCGGGCAAGCTCTCTCTCGACGCCGTTTTCGACCGCTTCGTTTGGAAATCCGGCGCTGCCTGATCCCTTCCGCCGCCTGCCGTATAATGGTTCATTGATTTCTGCGGGCGAAATGAGATGCGCGTTCGATTTCCGGTCGACGAACTCACTTCGAAAAGGATTGCCAAATTTCTTGGCAATGGTGTCCGCGCGCTCTTGGTGCTCTTCTTGTCTGCATCCCTCTGCATCCCGGCGGACGAGATGACCTCGACTATCGTGATTGGGAATTGCCGCCTGGATGTGGTGATCGAAAAGGGTTCGCTCGCGCTCACACACGGAGAAACACTCGCTTGGGTCCAGGCCGCCGGAGACTCAGTCGCGACTTACTATGGCCGCTTTCCTGTCGCTCGTGCGCTGCTACGCATCATTCCCACACGCGGAAAGGGAGTGCGTGGCGGCAGGACTTTTGGCGAGGGCGGCGGATTGATTCGAATTCACGTGGGCAGCGCGACGACACCCGGGGACCTCGCTTCCGATTGGATGCTGACCCATGAAATGGTTCATCTCGCTTTCCCTTCGATGCCCGACCAAAATCATTGGATCGAGGAAGGAATTTCCACGTACGTCGAGCCCATCGCCCGCGTCCGCGCGAATCATCTCGACGTCTCACGGATGTGGGCCGATGTCGTCCGCGATCTCCCGCAGGGGCTGCCCGCGGCGGGCGATGAAGGGCTCGACCACACGCACACCTGGGGCCGCACCTACTGGGGCGGCGCGCTTTTCTGTTTTCTGGCCGATATCGAGATTCATCGCCGGACCGACAACAGGAAAGGGCTGGAGGATGCCCTGCGCGGAATTCTCGATGCGGGTGGAGACATCCGGCAAAGCTGGGATTTGAAAAAAGCTCTCGAGATCGGGGATCAGGCCGCCGGTGTCGCGGTGCTGCTTCCTTTATACGAAAAGATGAAAGACCGTCCCTATAACGTGGACCTTTCGGCCCTTTGGAAGGAATTGGGCATCGAACCGGAAGGCGGGGGTGTCCGATTCATCGATTCCGCGCCGCTCGCGAAAACGCGGCAGGCAATCACCTACGGCGCTGTTCCTCGGGCGTCCCAACCGTCTCGCCCGTTGGCGGCAGTCGCAGGGCGCTCCGCGCGCACTGCGCGTTCCAGCTAATTTCGCGACAACCTTTTCTTAAGCGGGAACGGCGATCTTCGATGCAGCACTAGCGAAACCACGACGGCTCCGCGGCAGCCTTGCGGCCTTCCTCTCAAACGTTCACTCTGCCCATGCGTTTGAGGGCGCGGTGCCGCAATTTTCCGAGTTCGCGATTCAAAATATTCTCGCGCGAGAGAAACGGAAGAAGAGGCGAGCGACGCTTCTCCACTCTGCTTCGCGCGCGCTTCAATCGCTCGTCATCTCCGAATAATTCGAGTGCGGCGTCAAGCGTATCGAGCGCCTTCTGCCGCCGCCCCGCCGCGGCATATACCTCCGCCAGGTTCAAATGGAACTGCGCCTCGGTGCGCCGCAATTGCACGGCGATTTCGCAAAGCTCCGAAGCCTGGTCCCACTTCCGTTCCGCGCGTGCGATTGAAAGTCCCAGGAATGAAAGGTAAAACGGGTTCTGCCTCTCACAGTCAAACGCGTGCCGCAGCCTTACTAGAGCTTTCTGCGGGTAACCGTTCTTCAATAGGGAAACGCCTTCCTTGAATTCCGCAACCGGATCGATCTCAATCATGTTTTGGCTCCACCGGGTGGGATTCAACCGCCAGGGCCCTCACCAAGATTAAGAAATGTCGGACCTGGAATTCTACTGGCCTGAGGGACAGGCAGCCACGAAAGAGGGCCAGCGCTTATTTTGCGGATGCGTGTTCTACGAGTGAGGGCAATTTCGAGCGGATGAGGGACTCGACGCGATCTTGGACATTCGGATCGCACTCGATTTCGATATGTGGGTTTTCCAGCAGGCGGGCGAACCACGGGTAGCCCTCGCATCGGACCGGGTGCGCGTCGTAATCGAATTGGAAATTTCCTATGATCTGGGTTCGGGATGGGTCGGCTGCGTGAATCTCCCGCAAGCCGTGGATAAGGCCATTCGACTGGTAGAAATTCACCGCCTGCTCGACATTGGCGGGGATCTCGGCGTCATCCACGCGCCCTTTGGGGATGCTGTCCACCTGAATCGTGAGCAGGACCGGAATGCCGTCTTTTTCCAGTGCACGCGCGAGCGTTACCGTTTCCGATCCGCCCCAGCTATGGCCGTAAATGATGATTCGGGCGCTTTTTTTCTCTTCCGGGGAAAGCGAGCCGTCGTGGTCCGCGTCGAGCAGATCCAGGATTTGCTGATGCGCTTGGTACCCGCGATGGTTTTCGAAGACTTCCACTTCCACGTCCGAAGGATAATCTCGGCGCAGCCGCTCGGCGATCTGCACGGCCGAATGGATGCGATTGTCGTGCCGGACGTATCCGCCGAGGAACCCGATCACGATCGCGCCGGGTGGCTTCGTCTCACTGCCCGCAGGCCGCCGGTGCGCGTGACCACACCCAAGCGTGACAAAAAGAAAAAGCGAAAACGCACGAAGGGGAAAACGCATTTGCGATACCGCTTGCAACTGGATGATAGCAAAAAAGAAGTTCTCTGAGGCGCAGGAAAATCAACTGCAGCAAAAGATTTTTCGCGAGGCAGGTTCCATGCGTACTATGCAGAGCGATCTAGAAAGCGAGGTACCCATCTAGCGAATTTCGCTTAATCGGCTCCGTGCAATCCCGGCGCGGCCGCGGCGGCGCTTGCCAATACAGTGCCGCTGCCTTCCTCATGGGCCATGCGGTTCGCGCGGGCGGAGAGGAGCACATCCCAATCCTGCTTGAACTCCACCAGCGTCTCGCGGCTATGCTGGGGGCTTTTTAAGTAGTGATCCGCGCGCGCCAGCGTCACTTCAAATGCGATGTCCGGATCGGAGCCAGGAGCGAGAATGTTGCTCGCGCTCACACCGATGCGGACGATCCGTCCCTCTTCCGTCACGTCCATCCAGGCGGCGCCTCTGCGGTCCATCAGAGGCACACCGGACGCGTCCAGCCGCCTGAAAGTCCTTCCAAGCGACCCGCGGTCGCGAATTGCCTCCTCGCGCACGGATTCATCGACAATCCAGTCGAAGTCCTCGCGATATTTTTTCCAGACATCCGAGGTGCCGACGATGCGGTCGCGCTCTGCGCGCAAATCCTCGGAGGGCGCATCTTCGTTTTCAGCATCAACCTCCGCGACCGCGTCGGAACCACGTTCCATTGCCTCGGTGACCTCGACGCTTGGATTCTGATCCATTTCATGATTGGGATTGAATCGCCCCGTCAGCAGATAGGTGCCTGCAACCGCCGGGAGTTCGTATTGCGCGAAGATGAGCATGGGCACCAGCAATTTCTTGGATCGGAAGAGCTGCTCGGTACCGGCACGGGCTTCGGTGCTGCGCTTGAGGGTGCCGGGCAATTGCGCGAAGTGATAAACGCGAAAATGGGCTTCCGGATGCTTACGAGCGAAGTGCGTGAAGGAGCGCGCAATCGCCTTGGGGCTTGTCATTCCAAGGTCGTTCAAATAATCGGCGCTTGCGGCATGAGGATAGTAACTGTTGATCACGCGCCGCGCGAAGGTGGCGCAGTTCCGAGTGACGCCATTGAAATGATTTACATTCGGCGCCGCGTTCAACTGGGCGATCAGCGCTTCATCCTGCTCCACCGTTGTATCTACGACGAAGATGTAAAGAGAACGGGAGATGGTGGCCGCCACCATCTCTCTCCATTCGGCGTTGTTGCTGGTCTGGCACGACGCGCTCGCGCAGTATCCCGCGAGATATTTCTCCCTGTAATTGTCCTCCAGCACTTTCTTGATCTTTTGTGAGCCGAAGATGGGCCGGTTCTGGGGATCTTCAACTCCGTACAGGAAAATGCTGAGCGGCACGACGTTCCACTCGAACGGCTGGTCCTCGCCAAGCGTGGTGTAGTTGCTGATCACCGAGCCGAGCTCACCCGGTCGGCACAGCCGCAGCTTCACAGGGGATTCGGGACAAACGCGCGACAGGTACACAGCCGTGTGTCCCGAACCGGTGATGCGCGCCACGCTCGTGTCGAGCGATTCGTTGAGTATGACTCCCGCATCGCCGGAGGCTCGGGGGCAGCCAAGGAGCGCCACAAGAAGCGCAACAACGCATGCAGAGAAAGCGGTAGCCGTCCGCCGGCCTGCGGCGGCTTCTGCGCCGGTTCTGCGATGCTCGCGAAGGGCTAGCTCAGCCATGCAATGCGTCTCCTGCCTTGACGCGACACTGCGAATCTCTATTTTACGACCCCGTAACGGATGGGCTGGGTTGCGTTAGGGCCGGGCGTCGCCTGTGGATTACCTGCTCTTGAGGCCAGCGCAACCGTTCCGTGCGTACTTCGATCTTCGCTTGGCTTTCGCCCGGCGACAGCACGTGCGGGCCGCGAAAGGCCTCGAACAATTTCTTTGTGTTTAGACTCGCCGGGCTTCGCGATGGTTGTACTCACGGAGCACAGCAATTCCGGCAATTAGTGCGCCCAGATCTTCTGCCGATCGGTCTCATAGGGATACACGTGGACCATCCAGTTGAAAATCTGCGGAATCCAGCGTCCACCGGCTGCGTTACAGGCATCTTCGCTGGCGACCGACCCTAGCAGACCAAACTCCTTCATATTGGCCTCGCGAATCCGCTCGCCTCCGGGAGGCAGGCACAAATTGACGTGTTTGTGCCAGCGCGCCACGCTGAGCGGAACGCGCTCATTCAGATCATCCTCCGTGAATCTCCTGGGAGCGGTGAACATCGCGCCTTCAAGCTCGTAGCCGTCCGCAGTCTTTGTGTAGAGGAGCGACGTCGGATGTGCGGCATTGAAGCCGAATTGCGCTTCGAGCGCATAGCGGCGGTTCGTGAAGTGATAGTGCGTTTGCGGCAAATCCGGCCTGAAAATCTGGAAGCCGTCCGCGAGGGCGACGTGATAGTCCTTGTACTTTTCGATCGCGGGACGCAACACTGCAACGATTTCCGCCGCGCGCTTGTCATCGGCCGGATTCTCCGGCCGAAGCGCGGTCATGAACATGTGCGCGTTCATGTCCATGTCGTGCCCCGACATTGCATCGTGGGCTGATTGCGCCAAATCTGCGTCGGGCCCTGAATCTTGGCGCATTGGGCCCATGTCCATTCCTGCGATGCCACCCTTGTCCTGCTGCCCTGTGGCCGAATCTTGCGATTTCTGTGCTTTCGCGGGAGCCCACAGGATCAGGAGAGTGCCTGCTGCCGCAGATAGAATTGCCGCTCGCTTATGAAAATTCATGGCCGCTTCTCCTCTATAAATTAACGTGGATTTGCCGCGGCTGGTTTCACCCGCGACAAAGTAGTGCCGCAGCCGGCAATGGTTTCCTACCTCTCGGTGCCGTGCTGCCTTAAGAAAAGGGAGGCCCGAGGGGACGAGCCTCCCTGTGGGGGGTGCAGCGGTCTTGCAATTGTTGCCGGCAGGGCGGATGCGTGTCCCATTTCACACCCGCTGTCGGCCTCCCTTATAAAACCCATTGCAGAGCAAAAAGTTGCAGTGCAGGCAAGTCCCGGTCGCTGGGGCAGTTGCGTAGGTGCCGGGAGAAGGCTCGAGCGCAAATTCCATCGCCTTCGGAACGCGAAATGCTAGGTTTCATGCGGACAACACGCTATTTTCATTTAGGCGGCCTGTACCCTTGACGGCGGCAACCAAATCTGTAAACTGCGGTTTTCTGCGATGGCCACACTGCCCAATCCGCTCGAAGATACCCTGCGGGACTTCCAATTCCCGCAGCGCGAAGCCGCCTTTTTTTACGGCCTTTTTCTCCGCGGCCATTCTGCCGAGGAGCTCCGCCGCGATATCGCGGTGCCTGCCGCCGTGCTCGCTAAGTGGGACCGCGAGACCGAGCGTGAGCCCCACCTCCGCAACTTGCTTGAACGCATCGTGAATTACCGCCGGCACGTCCTGGCCATTTTTGAGAACCTCATCGGCCGGGAGGGCTCCAAGCAGCTCCTGCAATAGAGTCGGCGAATCCACATCGCTTTGCAGCTTCCCGATGTCTTTTGGCACGACAACATTTGTCCGCTAACGCTTCGTGCGCTCGGCTTCCCGGTATTACAGAACTATTACAAACACCTTCTTGCGCTCCTGCTAGTCTAACGGTTCGCGCCAGACGTAACGGAGAAACAAGATGCCAGCCGATCTCGAACTTTTGAAGAAGCGACAGCCCGCCGACAACGAAGTCAACTGGGTCACCGCCATTTTCATGGGGTTGTTTCACGTGGGAGCGATCGCCGCGCTCTTTTTCTTTACGTGGAAAGCATTCGCAGTGGCCATGGTGCTCTGGTGGGTGTCCGGGAGCCTGGGCATCGGCATGGGATATCACCGGCTGCTGACGCATCGCGGCTATAAAGTACCCAAATGGGTGGAGTACTTCCTCACGATTTGCGCCACGCTCGGGCTCGAAGGCGGCCCCATCTTCTGGGTAGCAACCCACCGCATTCACCACAGATTCTCGGATAAGGAGGGCGATCCACATACTCCGCTCGACGGAAAATGGTGGGCGCACATGGGCTGGATTCTGATGGGCAAGTCCATGCACCACGACACAACCACGCTGGCGCACTACGTTCCCGATCTTGCGAAAGACAAGTTCCACGTGTGGATTACGAAGTTTCACTACGTGCCGATGATCGTGCTGGGCCTCGTGCTGCTGGCGGTGGGAGGGCTGCCCTTCGTCCTGTGGGGCGTGTTTTTCCGCACTGTGGTTCTGCTGCAAACCACATGGCTCGTCAACTCGGCCACGCACCTGTGGGGCTCGCGGCGGTTTGCCACGCGCGATCTTTCGACCAACAATTTCTGGGTTGCCATCTTCACGTGGGGCGAAGGCTGGCACAACAATCACCACGCGCATCCGGTCTCGGCGGCGCACGGCCTTCGCTGGTATGAGATCGACTTCAACTGGTATGCCATCTGGCTGCTTTCGAAAATGGGCCTCGCTTGTGATGTCTATCGAGTGAAGCTCTCCTCGCTGGAACGCCCATCGAACGCCGGCCGGGTGCCTTCCCCGGTACCTTCCCGGACGCCCGAATCGGATCTCGTTTCGGCGTAGCCCGCAAACATTTCGTTCTCCTCACAACGGACCGATCGCCATGGCATCGTGCATCGAAAACTTATTGGTGTGTCTCGGCGTAATCCACGGGTAGCATAGGCGTCCCATGGCGGCCGAACCGAAAAAGAGATCGTGGTTCGTGAGTCTCTTGCGGGAGCGCAGCTTCCAGATCGCGATTGTGCTCTGGGCGGCAGCCAGCTACGCCGTGTTCCCCTTGAGCGGAGGATCGCTGCCATTCAACCGGCCGGGGATTGCCGGATCTTCCATCGAGCGGCAGGTGATTTTCCCGGATGTCGTGCTCGCGATTTTCCTGATCCTGCTGGCGGTGATTTATCTCTTGACGCGGAAGCGCGCAGTTCCGGATCTCGCGGCGCGCGCACCGAATGTTCCGATGGCTGTGCGAGAGACGCTGGCGCTCTGGATCTACGGCCTTGCCGGCATGGCGCTCGGACGCGTGATCGGACTCAAATTGTTCGGCGAGGGCATCGGCACGCATCTGAACGGTTCGCTCTTCGGCGCGACGCGAGTGCAGTCGCCTGCGGAAGTGTGGACCTGGGCGATCTACAACTTCGTGTGGTTCGCGGTGGTTCCCTACATCGTGTTCCGCGCACGGGGATATTCGCGCGAAGCGCTCAATTTGAAATCGACGAACCTAGCCAACGACACGCTCGTGATCGTTGTGGTGCTGGCGATCATGCTGGCGCTCGATCTCAGCGGCGGGAGCCTGCTGAAGCTCCACCCCCACCAAATTCTGCTCGGCGGGGCCGTCTCGTTTACCGTGCACCTACTCGGGACGGGGCTGCCGGTGATGGTGTTCATCTACGCGATTATGATGCCGCGTTATGCAAGGATCACGCGGTCGGCCGCGGCCACCACGATCCTGGGGGCAGCGAGCTATGCGGCTGTGCACATTTTCGAATACTGGACAGTCTATGACTCGGTGCCGCACGCGATCCTCTCTGTGATATTCGTGTTTCTTACGTTCATGCCGCCGGGACTGGTGAAATCGTATCTCACGCTGCGCACCGGGAATGCCTGGGTGCATCTGTGGGCATTCCACGCGATTTCGCCGCATGTGACCGGGGACACGCCGAATATCGTGAACGTATTCCATATCCAATGAGCCAACGAGTCGGATTGATTGGCGCTAGCGGCCGGCCGTAGAGACTCCGCTTGCGACCAGAGTCAACTCGGGTTGCGGATTTGCGGCGGATTCGCCCGTATCTACCGCGCGCCGGAATTCGCGGTGGCGAAGAATCGTGAGCGCGACCGTGGCGGCGGCGAGCGACCAGGGAATCAGAGGCGAGGTCCAGAACAACTTCCCGAAATAACGCAGTGCCGCGAACCATCCCAGAGTGACGAAAATCCCGAACAGAAAAGCAGCGAGTCGCCTCGGGTCCTTATAGGAAAGCGAGTACTCGCACAGCGCCTCCATCATCAGCGCAAAGGGAAAGGCCACGATCAGGTCGATGAAATAATGCTCGCCGCTCCCGAGCGTGGCGAGCGCGGTGAATGCCAGGAACGCGAAGGCGATCGCGCGTTCCCACCAGGAAAGCCCGCGCGAGTACCACCAGGCCAGCAAGGTCCATGCCAGGTGCAACGAAGGCATTGCGTTTCGCGGTCCTTGCAGCGGGATTGGTTCGAGAAAGAGCCGCACGACTTGAGATGCAGGAAGCGGATTGAAGGGAAAATTCCGCGCAAACAGCATCTTGGGGCTTACCGCCGGGAATAAATTGTAAAAGAGCGCGCCTACGGGCCCGGTGAACAGAAAAGCCAGCATCGCAGGGAATGCTTTTTCCTGCCTGCGAACCAATTGGCCCGCGTAAACCATCGCGATCGTGAGGGGCAGGCCCAGATAAAAGAACATCCCCACCAACCGCAGCCATGAAATTTGCCAGAACCATCTCGCCACGAGGAAGCTCAATTGGACGCGCATGCTTGAATCAAACGAGAAGAGATAAAGATCCAGAGTTTTCGGATGCGCGGCGGTGGTCCAATCAAGAAGCGTGGACGCAAACCACTCGGACGAGACGAAAAGCAAGGCGGGCACCCAGGCGCAGATGAGCGGCTTGCGGCTTTCTCCTTCGGCCCAGACCGCGCGGATTCCCAGAACGAGAAGGCTCATCAATCCTGCGAAAGAAAGCCAGGCCATGAGGGCCCGGGGATACTTGAATAGCCCGAAATCCACCAGTCCGAGCAGCGCCGTCCCCGCAAGGATTAGCAGCGCGTCCTGCCAAGCCGGACGCACGCGCAAATGCAGGACGATCACGCTCGCGAGCGCGACCGAAAAGAACGCGGAGATGATCGCTTCCTGGTAGATCTGCGCGCTCAGCGCAAAGCCGCCCGCACAGAAAATTAGCGCGAGTGAGGCGATGATTTTCAGCGCTTGATTCTTGCCGGATGCCATGAATGAGCTTGCAGGGCCTTTCACGAGCGCGTTCCGGCCCCGCACAAATCATTTCACCACATTGCAGGGGCGGCTTGCACCCTGCCACAGCGGCAGGTGTCCAAAGCGCGAACGCAAACAAAAAGCCGGCGAGCTTGGCTGCCTCGCCGGCAGATGAAGAATTCCGGGCTCAGTAGGAGCGCGATCAGGAAGTCGGCGGATTCTCCATTCTCTTCTGCTTGATGGCTTTGACTTTGTCCACCAGGTCGTCCGCCAGCTTGTTATCGGCGTCGTGAGCGGCCGCGGTAAGCTCTGTATCCGCCTTCTGCCGATAGAGCAGGTTTAGGTAGGCCATGGCATCGTCGTAATCGGCGCGAACGGTCGTGGCCTTCTGAAGATTCTGGATGCCCTCGTCAATCGTGGGACCGAATTTTTGCTGGAATTGTGTGGCGAGCGGGGCGGGCATCGGATCCGTGTCTTTGATAGTTTTCTTGGCGGTCTTGTTGTAAGCCTCGCGCAGGTCCTTGTTGCCGCGGAACGCCAGCGACCAGTCAATCACCCCGATCCAGTAGTAGGGTTCCGGATCTTCCGGCTTAATCTTGATATGCCGCTCGTGGAAGCTTTTGGACTCTTCGAGTTTTTTGGCGTCGAACGGCGTGCCGCCCATGTTGTAGAGGATCGAGCCGATGCCGTCGATGGCCGGGAGATTATTGGGATCCTTATCGAGGACTTCTTGGAATTCCGCGATGGCCTGCTGACCCATGCGGATGTTCTCCTCGGAAGGCGCTCCCGGAATGTATTGATTCGCATAAGCCGTTGCAAGATAGAGCCGGGCGTTGGTGAGCGATGGGTCGAGTGCCTTCGCCTGCTTGAAGTCCTCGACGGCCGTATCGAATTGGGCGGCCTTGAAGGCCTGCACGCCCTTATTGAGCTTGTCGCGCGCGCGGAGCTTATCGCAGCCGGCGCTTGCAGCGACCGCTGCAATCACAACTGCCAGAAGCAACTGCGTGTGAGGCTTCCGCTGCATCCCTGCTCTCCTTGATGTTGGCTGCGCCGGCTGCGCGATAGACTGTCCGAGCCGGCGGGAAAAGAGACGTTGTAGACCCCAGACAACTACTGGCCCGCTTCCACCTTGGCAGTGATGAGGCCGACTTTCTCGATACCCGAACCCCGCATGATATCGATGGCGCGAGCGACTTCCGCGAATTCCACGGAGTCGTCACCCTTCACAAAAGCCACTTTTTCCGCGCGCTGCTTGAAAATATCCTCCAGGCGCGGGCCCAGAGCGTCCCAGGTGGTTGCGTCCTGATTGATCATCACCTTATTACCGGCGGTCACCTGCACGACGATCGTCTTGGCAAGCAGGGCCGGATCCTCGTGCGCGTTGGGGGGAGCCGGCTGCGGGACCAGCGCTTCGAGTCCCTTAGGAGTCGTCGGCGTGATCACCATGAAGATGATGATGAGCACGAGCAGCACGTCGATCAGCGGAACGATATTGGGGTCCGCCATTACCCCCTTGCCAGTGCCAACTGCCATTCCCATAGGGCAACTCCTTTGAAATTCCGTTCCGCGAAGCCTATCCGCCGGCCGATGGAGGCGGAGCTGCGGGCTTCTTGAGCTGGCTCTTTTCGGTCAGCAGCCCCAGATTGTCCACGCCTGCAGCGCGAACCTCGTCCACAGCTTTTACCACATCGCCGTACTTGGCGCGGGCGTCGGAGCGGACGAAAACGGTTTTGTCGAGGCGGTTTGCGAGCTGGTCCTTCACCGCGTTCGTGATTTGGTCCAGCAAGATCTTCTTGCTCCCCAGATACATATCCCCGCTGCGGGTGACGGCCAGGATGATGGCGTCGTCTTTATCGGCGTCCTGCAGATCCTGGGCGTTATCCACCTTCGCCATGTCCACCGACACGCCTTTCTGCAACATCGGCGTCACCACCATGAAGATGATCAGCAGCACCAGCATGATGTCCGCCATGGGGATGACGTTCGGCGCCGCCATCACCGGCGGGGCTTTGGGCTTGTATGCCATGGTCTTACTTCTTTCCGCCTCGACGCGTGATGAAGTAGTTGATCAATTCCATCGAGGAGTTGTCCATCTCAACGTCGAAGGCTTCCACCTTGTTCGTGAAGTAATTGAAGGTCCACACGGCCGGCACGGCCACGAGCAAGCCGAGCGCGGTGGTGACGAGAGCTTCCGCAATACCACCGGCCACCGCCGAAAGCCCGGTGGCTTTCTGCGCCGAAATTCCTTTGAACGCGTTAATGATGCCCACCACTGTGCCGAACAGCCCCACGAACGGAGCCGTGGAACCGATCGTGGCGAGGCCGGAAAGCCCGCGCTTCATTTCGGCGTGAACGATGGCGATCGAGCGCTCGAGCGCGCGCTTCGAAGCCTCGACCACTTCTTCATCGCCCACCTGCGCCGAGACGGACTGGAATTCCGCAAGCCCGGTGGCCACCACCTTGGCGATGTGGCTCTTCTTGTTGCGCTCGGCGATGGAAATGGCCTCGTCAAGCTTGTTGTCCTTGAGCGCGCCCGCCACCTGCTGAACGAACACCCGCGACTGCTTTCGGGCGGCACTGTACATCAGCGCCCGGTCGATCATGATGCCCACCGACCAGGCCGACATGATGAACAGAATAGCCACCACCGTCTTGGCCGGGTAGCCCATGTTGTGCCACATCGTAACCAGATCCCAGCCGACCTCTCCTCCCTGCTGCTGCAGCAACAGACCAGCCCACAATAAATTCGCAAGCATAGAGTTTGCTCCTCCATTCCTACCGATCGATCGCGGCAGCAAGATTCTGCCGGTCGGAATTCCTGCCCCAAACGACCCGGTCCGCAAGCGCAGAGCCGGGCCGCGCCCGCATTAACCGCCGAGTGTAAAGACGACGGAAATCGTTGTATCCACTTCCACCGGCTCGCCATTGAGCAAGGTGGGTTTGTAGCGCCACTGCTTCACGGCATCCAGCGCCGATTTCATCAAGAGCGGCGGGCCGGACACGTATTGGAGGTCCTGCACGCTGCCGTCTTTGCCGATGATGGCGTGAAGAATCACGGTCCCGGAGATGTGCGCCGTCTTGGCAATCGGCGGATACATCGGCGTCACTTGGCGAATAATGGCAGCCGCCTGCACGTTGCCGCCGACGCGAATCCGCGACGTCGTCGGTTTTGGCGGAGGCGGCATGTTGGACCCGACGCCGCCGATGATCCCGCCCAATACGCCTCCCGCCGATCCGCCGGCGATTCCGCCGGGAACTCCGCCGACAACTCCCACCGCTCCGACGTCGGGCGGGAGCTCTTCTTCCTTAATCATTTCGACCTTCTTGGGAATGACCGTCGGGGCCATCATCTTGCCTTGTTGGATTAGGCGCGCGACAGGCTTCACAATCCGCTGCACGGCAGCAGGCGGCGGAGGAGGCGGCGGCGGTGGCGCAGGAGCCACCAGAAAAGTAGTGAGCATTTGCTTCGGCAACGCCTCGGTGTAAATCAGAGGGATCAGGATCAGCACGAATATGATCCCGACTTGCACGGCGGTGGAAAGCATCACCGTCCACCAGGTTTTCGTGCGCTTCGGTTTCGCCGAAGAGATCACGAGATCATCAAACATGGTTACCTCCTTGCGGTCGCCAAGCGCTAGCGGGCTGCGGATCCGGCCCGAATGGCGACTCCCTGACCCCGAAACTTGTTCCAAACTACCACGATGGGTGCGGCAATGCCGAAACTGGAGTATGTTCCTACCACAACTCCCACCACCATGGCAAAAGAGAAGGCGCGAAGAACCTCGCCGCCCAGCAGGTACAGTACTAGAACGGTGAGAAACGTCAGGCCGCTCGTCAGAATCGTCCGCGAAAGCGTCTGGTTGATCGATTTGTTGACGATCACCGGCAGCGGCTCCCGCCTCATCAGCCGCAGGTTTTCACGCACCCGGTCGAATATCACGATCGTGTCGTTCATCGAGTATCCGACCAGAGTCAGCAACGCCGCAATCACCGTCAGCGAAATTTCATAATGAAAGAGCGAAAAGAAGCCCAGAGTAATCAGCACGTCGTGGAAGACTGCGATTACCGCCGCGGCTCCGTACACCCATTCGAATCGGAACGCAATATATACCAACATGCCCGCCAGGGCATAGAGGGTCGCGAAGATTGCCTGCTTGCGGAGTTGGGCGCCCACCTTCGGGCCCACGATCTCCACATTTCGGATCGCGAAGTTGCCGAGCGTGAAGCCGCTCGCGAGCGAATTGAGCAGCGGCTGCGTTACACCGGGCACGGACTTCAACTGGTCGAAGCTTGTCAGGATGCCCCCGTGGTCCGAATCGCGCGCCGTGGTCAACGCTTTCGCGAGCTGGCTGTAGCGGTCGGCGGCGGCAGGGCCCAGAACCAGCGGATCCTTCTGAGTCAGGTAATCGGCCAGCGCCGAAGGAGTGATGGAATTGAAATCGAGCTTACCGGATGTGTCCGTGCCGAATGTTTTGTGCAGCACGTCGAGAATGGCTTGTTTCCCCGCGTCGAGCGACTCATCGCCCGAACCCTTTTGTTCGAGGCCGATCACCACGTCGTTCTGCGAGCTGGCGTTAATATCGCTGATGCCCTGGATCGAGCTATTGGCCAGGCCCGCTTGCTGCAGGCCCTTGCGGATCTGGTCGATGGGCGGCGGGCCGGAAAAGCGAACGTAAACGAGCGTGCCGCCGCGGAAGTCGATTCCGTAATACAGGCCGTGGCGCAGGATCGAAAACCACCCGGCTGCCAGCAGTAAAAGCGAAAGCGTGACGAAATACTTCGCTTTCCCCATCCAGTCCACGTTTACGGTCTTGAAAAGTTCCATCGAGTCCTGTCCGTCTGTATTTGACACCGCGCGCCGCGGGAATGTTCCCGCCCGCTAAATGCTCAGCTCCGCCTGGCGCTCCATCCGCGACAAATGAAAATCGAAAATCGCGCGCGACACGTAAATCGAAGTGAAAATGTTGGCGATCAGACCGATCACCAAAGTCACCGCAAATCCGCGCACTGGCCCTGTGCCGAACAAGAAAAG